>Ga0307378_10002956_pt1 | contig 25332 bp, 21 predicted proteins | sample UN1MG_FD_202238 | JGI IMG/M metagenome (GOLD analysis project Ga0307378, IMG submission 202238) | Soil microbial communities from Risofladan, Vaasa, Finland - UN-1 | ecosystem: Environmental > Terrestrial > Soil > Coastal area > Acid sulfate soil | place: Finland: Risofladan, Vaasa | collected...
GCGGATTGATCGGCGCCAACAACTCGATCTCCCACTCCCTCTGGAAGAAGTCCTTCAAGGTTTGGTCATCGGCCGCGCCATCGTCCAAGACTCGCTCGATCACCGGCTTCAAGTCGGCTCTGAAGCTCGAAAACCCGGGCGATATGCTCCGGGAGGCTTTGCGAGTCATGACTGGCGGCGTCGGTCATCGCCGCCGCGTCCAGGAGGATTTCCTGATTCGCGAAGCTGATCGTCGATGCCTTGTGCCCCCAATACATCTTGCCCGTCGACTTGACGACGGTGCCGGCACGGGGATCTGGACCTCCATGTCGCGGGGAAGTATCATGCCGTTGGTCCTCTGTGTGGTTTTCGTGAATACCTTTCGTTTACCACAAACGCGTTGCGTGGTGAAGACGAGAGAACACGCGGAGGACCATTTTTCGTCACGCCCGTTGGCTACGTGAAACGGCAATTGTGCAAAATCCCATCCACAACGGGCACATCCCAAGATGAAAAGCCGCAAACCCCCCCAGTCCTGCCGGCCGCGAACCACGTCAAGCCGTCGAGCGTTGCACGTTCCTGCACTTCAGATCCGGCCCATAACAAGCAGCAAACGCAAGGATTTCAGAGGCTCCGCAGTTGCCCGCGTGACTCATGCGTAGGCTCTCGATTCAATTCGGGAAAGCTTCGTTCGCCCTCGTTCGATTCTCCGCTCGAATCCGGTTCGGAAACGCTTCCGGGCAAAGGTTTCTCGGGAGCGCACAAAGAAAGCCCCCGCAAACACGAGGTCTACGGGGGCGAAAATCGTTCGGAGAAGCGTTGGGACGTAACGTTTCCTAGTCATCTATCTCCGATTTCTCTTTCCACGGAGCCGCCAGCTCATCGTAGAGGTAGGCGAAGGCGTGACCTACCTTGATCCGCCGCGTGAGCTTCCTCTCTTGATAGGCACGTGTAAACTCGACCTTGCTCTTGAAGCCTCAGTCGACCGGATTGTCTAACAGATAGGCCGAGTTCGAAATCGGGCCGTCCGGCTTCTTCTTAGCGCGGAACGCGGCCGGAACGTCCTCCGGCTCAACCTTCGCTCCGTCCGGAGGCAGGTCCTGAGGCTCCGCGAGAGAGCGCAGCATAAGCATATCCACTCGCCATCGCTTGGCAGCCGGATAGTTGCCGCCGATGATCGACATAACCGGCAGACGGGTTCGGCCGATAGCCTCCCCTTCGATCGGCTCCGGTAGCGCGTCGGTCAACCCGGCTCGATACGCCTCTTCCCAGACCGCCCGATCCAACCGGGCAAACTCCAGATACTCATCACCGTTCGCAATAAACTCCCGCGCGTCGACGAAGGCCACCGGGGCGTCTATCGCTTTCGCCAGGGGGCTACTCATCTCGCTCGCCCGCTTTCTTTTCCGGGGACGACGGGGCAGAGTCGAAAAGCCACTTCCTCACAACCTCCACGACCGCCTTCAGCCTAGCATCCGACACCTCCTCCCGATAGATGGCCGCCATCGAAGAATCGGCGTGCCCCATTATCGCGTCGACGGCTACCTGGTCCTTCGACTCCCCGCCGATCGTCTCGAAAGCGTGCCGGAGGGTATAGAACCCTAGCCCCTTCCGGCCGTTGATTCCGAGCTTCCGGAGAAGCCTGCCGAACCGAGGGACCAGCGCGTCGATCGGGACAATCTTCAGTTTTTCCTTGCCGTCCTCTATCACCGTCCGCTGATTCACCCGGACCCAGGGGCGACCCTGCTTCGTGAGGAAGCAGAGCCCCCTCCCGCTCCCGTCGACCGGCCTAGGTCTTCGCGCGATAGCGACCCGCAGCGCTTCGATCGTCTCCGGCCACAAGAGAACCCGCCTCGGAATCTTCGTCCTCGGTCTCGGGAAATCGACCCATCCCTTATCGAGGTCAACCCGGCTCTGCGGAAGTCTCGCCACGTCGTTGTTTCCGAATCCGCAGTTGATCCCGAGAAGGATCATCGCCCGCATAGTCGGGTCCGCCTCTGCGAGAATCCTCCGAATCTCTTTGGCCGAGAACAGCCGGGGGCCGGCCTCGTTCCGAGAGCGCCGAAGTACCCGCGCCGAAGGTCGATCGAAGTACTGACCGTAATTGACCGGATTCGGGATGAGCCGGTTGTCGTGAGGGAATTTGAAGATGATCCGAACGCGGTTTCGCGCATTCTTCAAGCTAGTCGGGCCCATCGTCTCCGCCAGCGCCTTCCGGAAGTCCCCGAAGTCCTCCGGCCGCAGATCGTCAACCCTCCGATCCTTCCCAAAGTAGTCGAGCAACCTCCGGCAGGTCTCATAGTAGTCTCGATAGGACCGGGGCGAAATGTCCCCCTCGTTGAGCTTGGCCTCCTTCGCGGCCATGAACTCGTTACAGACCTTCTCCAGGGAGACTCCCTCGGATACGTCAATCGGGGGAGGGGTCTTTCCCTCTTTCAGACAGGGCCACTCCCGGTTCAGCCTCTCCAGCGCGGCTTCCGGGTCAGCCCAGACCCCGAAGTAATGCAGACGGCCGCGAATCTTCTTGGCCCATTGGCCCGAAGGATGGGCGAACATCGGGAAACCCGGATACGGCTTGTCGGGTTTCTCATGCGGAGTCCATTTAGCCCGCTTCCCGGATCGGGTAGACTTAGACATGGGCGCTACCTCCGATGATAGAGGACAGGTAGTGTCTCGACCCGCCCGGTTACGTCGGGCGGGTCACTCCTCCGGAATGATGCCCCGAATAGGGAGGGAGGGATAGTAGCGGGAGTAGGTTGTTCGAGACGGCCGATACAGAACTCGACGTAAGCCGCTACTAGGAAACGACTTAGTCCCCGTAGCTCAGAGGATAGAGCGACGGATTCCTAATCCGTAGGTCGCAGGTTCGAATCCTGCCGGGGATGCTTGCTACGCAAGGAGTTACGGCGATCCGCCTTCGCGTTGCGTGGCCCGGCCCGCCACTCCCGAGTCGCTCCCCGCCGATTCGTTCCACTCACGCCGCAAGCTCCTATGAAATCGCGCCTTTGCCGTATCGGCTGCGTTTTGCTTCTGGCGGTTTCTCTCCTCGGCTCGGCAGTGGCCGGCTCGGGCATGGCGGTGGCCGGCGAGCCGGCCGTGCCCCGGGTGAGCATGCCGCTTATGAGTGCGCCGCCGACGATCGACGGGCTGATCGACGAGGAGGAGTGGAAGCATGCCGTGCGGAACGTCGGGTTGGTGAGCCACGCGACGGGCGTGCTTTGCCCGCGCGAGGCGGTGTTCTGGGTGGGAAGCGACGGGAGCGACGTCTACGTCGCGATTCAGACGGAGGCGCCGCCCGACGGACGCCTCGTCACCCGCGCCGTCCCCGACGCGGCCGGCGACCTACGGGCGGCGTTTCTCGACGACTCGATCGAGCTGGTCCTCGATCCGAAGCGGGACCGCTCCGGCGGCGATCGAAGCTACTACCACCTCATCACCAACGCCCGCGGGGCGCTCTTCGACTGGGCCGTCGACCCCGGCAACCGGCAGAACCCCATGAGCCTCAACTGGCGCGTGCCCGACTGGCAGATGCGGGAGCGGGTCGTCGACGGCTGGTGGCACGTGGAGATCGCCGTGCCGGTGTCGAGCCTCGGGGCGACGAAAGAGGACTGCCACGGCACGTGGGGCATGCGCGTGGCCCGAAATTGGCGCCGGCCGTTCGAGCAGTCGCAATGGGCCGGCGGATCGCCGAGCTACGACGACCGGGCGACCATGCCGCTCGTGCGGTGGGACGACGCCGCGCCGGTCGTCCGGGTGCTTTCGCTCCATCAGGACCGAGAGCGGCCGCGGATCGAAGTGGCCGTGTTCAATCCGCACGACGAGCCGGCGGCCGTCGACGTCGTCCTGTCCGACGCCTGGCATCGCGATCCGCCCCGCGAGCTGCGTCAGGGAGTGACCGTCCCGGCGGGAGAGCAAACGGTCCTCGCCCTGGATAGCCGCGACGGCGGGCCGGAAGGGCTCCACCGGACGGAGATACGTGTGACCAGCCCGGACGGCGAGCGGGTCTATTACCAGCGGCGGTTCTCCTGGTCGATGCACCCGGCCGAGGACCGTTGGACGATCGGCGAGGAGCAGAAGCGGGCCGTCGACTTGCAGTTGAAGGTGTATCCCTATCGCCGCAAGGTCCGCTTTCGGGCGAGCGTCGAGGCCCTGGCCGTGCGCGACCGGATTGCGGGGGCCGAGGCCCGGATCGCGGCGGCGGACGAGGAGGGCCGTCCCGTCGGAGAGCCGCTGTGGCGCGAGCCGATCGCGTTCGAGGCGTACGTGGCCGAGGGGATCTACGACGTCCCCGACCTGCCGGACGGCAAGTACGTGTTCCTCTTGCGTCTCGAAGGCGGTGACGGCGTGCCCGAGGAGCCCGTGGCCCAGCCGTTCGTGCGCCGAGCGTTTCCCTGGGAGCACAACACGCTGGGGATCAGCGATGAGGTGATGCCGCCGTTCGAGCCGCTGCGGGTCGACGGCCGGAGCGTGGGCGCGGTCCTCCGCCGGCACGTGCATGGGCCGGGCGGGCTCTGGAGCGAAGTGACCAGCGACGGCGAGCCGCTGTTGGCCGCGCCGATGGGTTGGGAGGTTGTGGCCACCGACGCGACCGGGCAGGCGGAATCGCGGCCGGTCGTCGGCGATGGATGGCAAGCCCGGTCCGCCAAGGCGACTTCGGTTCTCGGCGGGGCGGATTGGACGGCCGGTCCCGTCCGGGCGAACGTCGCCACCGAGTACGACTACGACGGGATGATGCTGGTGGCGCTCACGTTGGAGCCGACCGGCGAAGCCTCCCTCGACCGCCTTACCCTGAACGTCCCCTTGCGCAACGACCTCGCGCGGTACCTGCACGCCGTCGGAGACGGCCTGCGCCACAACTACGCCGGCTTCACGCCGCCGGGGGAAGGCCCCATTTGGGACAGCAGCCGGGCGAGCAAGCTGGAGATCCCCGGCACGTTCTACCCCTACCTGTGGCTCGGCGACGGCGAGCGGGGCCTCTCGTGGTTTGCCGACACCGACCGCGACTGGGTCCTCGACGACGAGACGCCCACGCTCGAGCTGGTGCGGCAAGGCGAAACGCTTCTGCTCCGCGTCCATTTCGTCACCCGCCCCGGCCCGCTGCGCCGGCGGCACCGGATCGTCTTCGGGCTCCAGGCCACGCCGACCAAGCCGATGCCCGAGGGCTGGCGGCGGTGGACCGGGCTGAAGAACGTCGCCGGGTCGCGGCCCGTGCGGTGGATGGGCGCGACGTTCTATTGGGGCGGAATCGACCACGACGTCTATCCCTACAAGCACCGGTTCGACTACTTCGACAAGCTCCGCGAGGCCCGCGAGACCGGCGAGCCGGACCGGCAGTTCATCGCCGATTGGCTGGCGATGGTCGACCGCGAGCTTGCGCCGAAAGGGAGCGAGCGGTATAAGTTCTTCGAGGCGCACGTGAACGCCGGGTTTCACGCCGCCCGGTCGTCGCCGTGGAGCGAGGGCTTCCGGCTGTTCGGCTACACGAACCCGCGGGGCGTCGGCTTTCACGGCCCGGAATTCGCCACGTTTCAGGACGAGTGGCTCCGTTACGGGTGGTTCAATCGCAACTGGGGTTCGGACGAAGGGGTGGCGTACGACGTGAGCCCCTCGCGGAGCTTCCAGGACTACGCCCTCTGGCACTACCGCGAGATGCTCCGCTCGTTCGACGGCGTCTACTGGGACAACATGTTCTTGAGCGCCCATTTCGATCCGGTCGTCGGCGAGGCGTGGACCGACGACCAGGGACGCGTGCACCCGACGCTTGGGCTTTTCCACCTTCGCGAGCTGGCCAAGCGCACGGCCGTGATGCTCTGGCAGGAGACCAAGGACCTGCCCGAGGGGCGCAAGCCGCCCGTGACGCTTTCCCACATGACCAACACGATGATCGTGCCCGTGCACAGCTTCCTCAACTGCACGATGGACTGGGAGTGGAAATACGGCTACGAGGATTTTCAGGACCGGTTCTCGCCCGACTTGACCGTGGCCGAGACGATCGGGCGCCAGGTCGGCGCGTGGCCCACGATCCTGGCGGGCGGTCATCCTGATGCCAAGGATCCGCGCGTGGACTTCATGTACCGCACGCGACTGGGCGTGGCGTTGGTGCACGAGATCCAGGTCTTCGACTACCGGCCCGAGCGGGACCTGGAGATTTATGGGAAGCTCTTCGACTTCGGCTACGGCAGCGACCGGTGCAAGGTGTTCAACTACTGGCACGCCGGACACCCGGTCCGGGTCGAGGGCATCGACGCGCGCACGCTCGCCTTGGCCCATTCCGGCGAGGCGATCGTGGTGGTTACGGACTACGGCGACGGCGGGCGGGCGCGCGTCACGCTCGACTTGAAGACGCTGGGGCTTGAAGCCGGCGCTCAGGCCGCGGACTTCGAGACGAGCGAGCCGGTCGAGCGAAGCGGCCCGGGCGCGTTTGCCTTTGACCTCAAGAAGCACGACTTCCGCATCCTGCACGTGAAATGATGAAAGCGCGGGTTCGTTCACGGCGCGTGGCATGTTGCCTTCTCGGGGCTGGCCTGCTCGTTTGCCGACCGATGATGGCCGAGGAGCCCGATTGGCCCTACCTGGGGCCTGAGTTTCGCGGGCTGATGGACGCGGTGACGTTCCACGTCGGGTTCGATTCGGCGAGCGCCGCGCCCGAGATGGCCGAAGGGCCCGCTTGCGTGCCCCAGCTCATCGGCACGCACAACGCCGCCTCCGAACCGCCGCAGTTTGCCGACGGGCTGGTGGGCAAAGCCCTGGTGCTGGGGACGGGCAGCGCCGTCTATCCGCGTGCCGGAAACGTGCTTCTCGGCAGCCGGGGCGCGTTGGCCATGTGGATCCGGCCCGAAGGCTGGCAGCGTCCACGCGACGGCAACTGCGTGTTCGCGATGACCACCAACGCCACGTTCTACCTGGAGCGACAGGGCCCTGACCGCGACGACGACGGGCGCGTGCGCCGCCACGAGGGCATCCTCTACCTCGCCCGCGTGCCCGACGCACGCACGACCACGATCAACGGCGGCTCCGACTGGCAGAACGGGCGTTGGTACCTGCTGGTGGCCAACTGGTCGTGGCCCACGATGGAGCTGAGCGTGAATGGCGAGCCCTTTCAGGTTCGCGCCCTGCCCGAGGCCCCGGATGAGAAGACGTTCGGCGATCTCGTCGTCGGCGATCGCAGCGGCCAGTCCCGCGGCCTGCTGGACGAGGTGTTCGCCTTCCGCCGCCCGCTTGCGCTCGACGAAGTGCAGCTCCTCTGGCAACTTGGCGTGGAGCGTCAGGGCAAGCAGTAGGCACCCGGTCTTCTGGCGCGGCGGAGGATTCGATCGGCGACGAAGTCCCAACGCCGGTTCCTCATCCCGTTGCGTCGTCAAGCCACGCGACCTTGTGCTCGCCGAACAGGTGCCAGAGGCAAATGCGGTTGGCCGCAGCCTCATCGGGGAAATCGCGACCGCCGTCCTCCACGAGGAGTGCCGTACCCTCGTCAAGGCTCAAGTACCGCTGGTAGACCGAGGCACAGAATCTGCTGTACTCGTTCGTCCTGGGATCCTCGGCCTCCTCCGAGCAAAGCGCAGATTCATGCGGCAGCGAGCACGGAGCTTCGGCAACTACGTCTTCTGGAGTCCACCAAGCCCGCTCATCCCAATACTTCCCCGGAATGACTTCGAGGATAAGCGTGCCGCTGCCGGAGGGGATCGTTGCCCTGAAATCGCGCAATCGGACGGACCGCCCCGCCTTGCGCAAATGCCGGTGGAAACGGCCCTCGCCGATCAGTTGAGAGACCTCATAGCCCAGGCATACCACGACCAGGATGGGAATGCTCGCGACGAACCCCACGTACAGCAACAGTATCAACGGCAGCGCGAAGATCGTCCGCAGCCATTCCCAGGCCGCCATCCTGCCACGACTCGCTTGCCCTTCCATCGTCACGGTGCCTCCCCGAGCGTCCTCTCAGTTCTCGGCGGGTGGCCCGGGGCTTGTTCGTCGTTCCTCTCCCGGCGCGCCCTTGCCAAACCCGGCTCAGCTTACCACTTTCGCCCATTGTAGCCTTCGTGTTAAGCTGAATCGACCTTGCAGGGGACGGGACTTCCCGCTATCCTCCCACGCCTTTCTCGACTGACGTGACTGAGACCATCCACCCAGACCGGGCTAGGCTTTCCCGGGCAGACCAAGTGTCGGCGGCCATATTGGGGTTCGCCCTGGCCGTGCCGCTGGCCGTGGCCTGTTCCCTGGAGCCGAATCCCCTGAACAGGGGGACGCACGAGCAGTTGGGGCTCCCCCCCTGCTCAATGGTCGTGCTGTTCGGCCACCGCTGCCCGGCCTGCGGGATGACCACCGCCTGGGCCCACTTGGTCCGGGCCCATTGGGTCGATGCGTTTCGGGCGAACGTGGGCGGGGCGCTGTTGGGTATCCTCGACCTGATCGCCGTGCCGTGGCTGTTCGTCTCCGCGGTGCGGGGACGATGGCTCGGCTGGGTGCCCGACTCGAACCTGCTGGCCTGGGTGATCGGCGCGATCATGGTCGTCACCCTGGTCGACTGGGGCGTACGGCTGATCGTCGGGTAGTGGAACGGACTGCCAACTCCCTTCACGAAACGAGATCCGAACCAACGAAGCACCTCCTCTCGCCGGCCGGTCGCCGCCGGCAGGTGAGCTCTTCTCCCAACCTTCATCCCCGCGAGGAATGATGATGGATCGTCGCTCCTTCCTGCGTCCCGGTCGACTCTTCTTGCTCCTTTTGCCCTTGGCGAGCCTCGTGGCCTTCGGCGGGTGCGTCAGTGCGCTGGCCACGGCCGTGTGGCTGGTCAAAGGACCGGACATGCCGGCCGAGTGCGACGGTCTGCGTGGCAAGCGGGTGGCGGTGGTCTGCCGCCCGATGACCAGTTCGCTCTACGCGCACCCGGGCGTGTCGAAGGAGATCTCTCGGCAGATCGGCCGGCTCCTGGCGGCCAACGTGCGTAAGATCGAGGTGATCGACCAGTCCAAGGTCGACGAATGGATCGACACGAACACCTGGGACGAGTACTCCGAAATCGGCAAAGCGCTGGAGGCCGACCTGGTGGTGGGGATCGACCTGGAGCGATTCAGCATCTACGAGGGCCAGACGCTCTTCCAGGGGAAGGCCGACTACGCGATCCGCGTCTACGACTGCAAGAATGGGGAGATGGTGTTCGAGCGGTATCCGCCCCAGTCGGTCTATCCGCCCAACCACGTGGTGTCGACCTCCAACATTCAGGAGCCCGCCTTCCGCCGCGAGTTCGTCGGCGTGCTCGCCGACCAGATCGCCCGCCACTTCTACCCCCACGACCCCCGGGCGTACTTTGCCATGGACTCGTCGGTGATCCATTGATTGGGACAGAAGCGGGAATTTCACACTCCGTCGATGCTGAGATCGCTGATCGACCTCAGCCAAGCGTCATGACGTCGACTTCCTCCCGATTCAGCTTCCTCTCAAACAGCCTTCTGTAGTCGGGCCTCGGATCGGTCGGGTAACGAGCCCGGAACCGCTCGACGTCTTCCCAGAAGCGTTCTTCGCGGAAGCCCTGCATGTCTCGGGCGAGGAAGATCGCCAGGTTGTGAAAGAGGAACGCGCGAGCCCCGGCAATGTCGACGGCACGGAAGAAATGACGCCAATGGAACGGGTTCAACCACGGAAACCCTCCAAACGTGCCTGCAAGATCCCATTTGACGTGGAGTAGAGCGGCCGAGAGGAGAAAGGCGTACGCGTCTTTGCGAGTCTGATCCATGGCTGCACGTCTCCACAGTCGCAGTCTGTGTTTTCCCAACAACCGCGATGTGGCCGGCTCAACTTGCCCGTTGCGATCGGATTTCGCGGAATCCTTGCGGCGCAACCGCAGTTCGATGGAAGGTGCGCGCTTAGGGAGTAGTCCGAGCTATTCGAGCCCCAGGCTATTCCAATAGGCCTCGCGCTGTCGCTCGACGCCCAGCTCGTCGGTGATCTGCCGCCATGTTTCGGCGGCCTGGCGGAGCGATTCTTCGGGGCTTTGCTCGCCGCGGACCGCCCGGTGGACCGCTTCGTCCAGGGCGGCCAGGTACTTCACGCGGCCGGGGATCCGCAGGGCGAACATCCACTGGGGCCGGCAGAGGGTCTCGCGGGTCATCTCGGCGTATTGGGCGGCCGTTGCGGCCGGCATCCGGTCTTCGACCCAGCTCTTGGGCGACTCGACCTGGGCGGTGCGGAACAGGGTGGTTGCCGGGCTTGCGGGGCTGACCTGAGTCGACTGCTCGTCGGAGAGCCAGAAGAGGAGCTGGAACGCGGCGTCCGGCCATCGAGTGCCGCCCAGGACCAGGCCCATCCTGCCCGCCGTCCCCAAGAGGGGAACGTGCGGGTCCTCATCTTCCCGGCGGGGCTCCCAGGTCTTCTCGGCCACGTCGTAGTTCTCGGCGGAGCCGGGCAGCTCGGCCAGCCCGACCGAAGGGGGGCTGACGGTGTCGGCGCCGGGCTGGGGGGCCTCGTCCGGCGAAGCGCCCTCGACGGCGCCTGAATCGTCCGCGGCGATCGGCCCCTCGGCAGCGCTTGCGTCCTCCGCTTCGGGGGGACTCTCCGGCGCGGCGGAGTCTTTGTCGCCGACCGTGTCTTTGGCGGCGGTGGGCCAACTGAGCGCCAGTCCGCACCGGCCTTGCCAGAACGCGGCCCGGACCGAGGCCGGGTCATCGGTGAGCTGGTCCGGCGATCCCAGCGAGGCGGTGGCGACCAGCTCCTCCAATGCCCGAACGAAGGGGGGGCCGTCAATCAACGGCTCCATGCTGTCGACGCGGAACATCGTGGAGTAGTTCTCGCGATGGGTCACGTAGGGTGCCGCCCGGGCCAGAAGGACCCTCGCGGCCCAGCCCGGGGCGAGGGGCTCGATGGCCCCCTGCCACGGGGCATCATCCGGCGGGGCGGCATCGCCCAGGTTCTTTCGGTCGGAGACCAGCGCGGCCAGCTCTTGATATTCGGCCCAGGTCCGGGGTGGCCGGCGGCCGAGCTTGTCGAGCAAGTCGGCCCGGTAGTAGATCACGAACACGGGCGATCCGAAGGGCACTCCCACCACTTCCTGGCCCCAGACTGCTTCACGGACCCGTAGGAGGCTGAAGATGCCGGGCCAGATCCCCTCCTTGTCGTCGAGCAGGTGCTTCGGGAGGGGGACAATCTCGGCTTGGGACGCCACGTCGCCCACTTGGCACGAAGGGCAGATCACGGCGTCGGCGCCGAGCGTCTCCGCGGCGGCCAGCTCGGCTTGAGACATCCGGCTGACGCGAAGATCGGAGCCGGTCAGGCCCTTCCATTCGCCCGCCAGACGCTCAATGGCGTTTGCCAGGGGGGGATCGTCGACCACCACGAGGGAGAGGGCCACACCTTCGGGGAGCTTGCCGGCGATGCGATCCGTGGGGCGCGAGTCGCCCGTGGGGCAGCCGAGCAGGAGGGGCAGCCCGCCCCCGATGACCAGCAGCAGGCCGATCCTCGACCGGTTTCCGCTCCATCTCGATGGTCCGGGGTGTCTGGGTTGGGAAGGTGCAGACATGGTGTCTCCCGTGCTGTTCGCGCTCTCGACTCGCCTACCCATCCCACTGTAGAAGGAAAGGTGCCGTTCGGTCAACGTCCTGGGTGCGGAGAACGAGGCACTTGCGGGGGCACGCCCTGTGAACCGGCGTTCTACTCACCCCCCGGTTGTCCTATGGGAAGCCGGTTCGGTAGAATCGCCGGGAGGATTCGGGCAATTCCCGCCAGTCTGAGCGGGGAGCAAGTAGACTTAGGGTGGTGGTGCCGATTTCGCGGCGGGCGCCGTCTCCGTGTGAGCGAGCTTTCTGTAGTGAATGGACCTCGCAAGACCGACGTATCGTCCGGCACGGGGCCGCGATGGTGGCTTGCTGCCGTCGAGGTGGCGCTGGTCTTCGTCGTCTTCTTCCTCCACGGGGCGTGGCCCGTCCCGGACGTCAACGAGCCGTACTACCTGGGCAAGGCGATCCACTTCTGGAACCTCGACTGGATCCCCGAAGACACGTTCCTCGACTCGGCCGACACGCACAAGGTCTTCTACTTCACGTTCGGCTGGCTTTCGCTTTGGCTTGCGCCGCTGTGGCTGGCGTGGACCGGGCGTCTGGTGACGTGGGCCCTGTTGGCCTGGGCCTGGCGCCGGTTGAGCTTCGCCTTCATCCCGCTGAGATGGTTTTCCATCCTCACGGCCGGGTTGTTCGTCTGCCTGCTGGAGCGGTTCCACATGGCCGGGGAATGGGTCGTCGGCGGGGTGGAGGCGAAGGGGTTTGCCTACGTGTTGGTGTTCCTCGGACTGGAAGCGGTGGTTCGCAACCGGTGGAACCGCGCGTGGCTGTTGTTCGGCGGGGCGGCGGCGTTTCACGTGCTGGTCGGCGGCTGGTCGGTGGTGGCCGCCGGGATCGGCTGGCTCGTGTTGGGGCCACGTCGCCCCACGCTGCGGTCGATGGGGCCGGCGCTGGCGGGCGGATTCGTGCTGTCGCTGCCGGCGCTGATTCCCTGCCTGCGGCTCACCTGCGGAGTCGATCCCCAGATCGTAAGCCGCGCCCATGAGATCTACGTCTTCGAGCGGCTTGCCCATCACCTGGTTCCACGGAGCTTCCCGCCGACCTTCGTCGACCGCTTCCTGCTCCTTCTCGTGTTGCTCTTGGTGCTCGAGTGGATCACGCCGGTCGACGCGCGCCGGCGGCGGTTGCGGGCGTTCGTCGTCGGTGCCCTGGCGATCGCGGGCGTGGGGTTGGGCATCAGTCTGCTGGAGGGCGCGAGTCGCACGCTGGTCGCGGGGCTCTTGCGGTTCTACTGGTTCCGGCTATCGGACGTGGCCGTGCCGCTGGCGGTGGCGCTGGTGGGGACACGCTATGTGATCCATTCCCTGGCAAGAGATCGCCTTAAGGGCAGGTGGGCGCTGGCGGTTGCGATCCTGATTGCCGTGCTGCACGTTGGGGGATACGCCGCCAAGCGCGCGGTCCCCGCCGTGCCCCGCGCCGACCAGGTCGACAACGGCGGCGACGGCGCAAGCCAGGTCTACGGCTATGCCGTGTGGCGGGACGCCTGCGCGTGGATCGCCGAGTCGGGCGAGATTCCGCGCGACGCCCGGTTTCTCACGCCCAAGACGTCGCAGACGTTCAAGTGGTACGCGGGCCGCAGCGAGGTGGTCACCTGGAAGGACGTGCCGCAGGACGCTCGCTCGCTCGTCGAGTGGTGGGACGCCCTGCACGCGATCTACGCCACGCCCAACCCCTACGGCGGCTACCGATGGCACAACTCGCTGGCCGAGTCGCTGGCCATGAAGGGTCCCGAGCGGATGAAACAGTTGGGCGAGACGTACCAGGCCGACTACGTGCTGACGGTCCGCTGGCCGCGGCTCCCCTTGCCCGTGGTCTACGAAAACCGGGGGTACGTGATCTACCGTCTGCGGAACACTGGTCCGCCATGAACGATTCGCTCGCCGAGCTTCTGAGGGTGTGTTTGCGGGAGCCGCTTCCGGGGGCGGCGATCGGGCTGCGCTACGGGCCGGGTTCGGGGTCGGCCCGGCACTACGACCAGGCCCCGCGCGACGCCCGACCGGCCGCCGTGCTCGCCCTTCTCTACCCGCACGAAGGCCACTGGCACCTGCCGCTCACCCTGCGGCCGTCGCACCTTCCGGACCACGCCGGGCAAGTGTGCCTGCCGGGCGGGGCGATCGAGCCGGGGGAGACGAGCGAGGAGGCCGCGGTCCGCGAGTTCCACGAGGAGCTGGGGGCCGCCGATCATCCGATCAACATGCTGGGCCGCCTTTCGCCCTTGTACCTGCCGGGGAGTGGGTTTCGCGTCCAGCCCTGGGTCGCGGCCACCGATTGCCGCCCGCCGCTCACGCCCAACCCGGCCGAAGTCGACCAGCTCCTCGAAGTCCCGCTGTCCCACCTGCTCGACCCGGCCAACTTGGGCAGCCACCAGCGCCACGACAAAGGCCGCCCCTACACCGCCCCCCATTTCGCCTGGCAAACCTTCCGCATCTGGGGCGCCACCTGCATGATCCTCGGCGAGCTGGTCACGCTGCTCGAAGAGCCGGGGATACGTGGCTGAACGAGCGGGCGTCATTTCGGGGCACAGCTCGCGCCGTTGTAGCGGTTGTGCTGATAAGGGCGCCGGAAAGCCGTTCCCCGTTTCCCCGCCACGGTGAGCAGATGCCATGGTTTATTGAGCGGGCAAGAAGAAAGGGATGCGGTGAGCCAACTCGAGCTCTGGCAAATCGATTCGGTCGACCAGCTCCGCCGGCTGGCACCCGCGTGGGACCGCTTGTGGGAGCGGAGCGAAGTGACGCTGCCGACGGCTCGGGCCGAGCTGGTCGCCCAGTGGGTCGAGCACTTTGGCGCCGGCCGGGCGTTGCGGGTCTTGGTGGTCGAAGAGGGCGGCGATCTGGTGGCCGCGTTGCCACTGGCGGGCCGTCGCACGCACCGGGTGCTCCCGGTCGGCGACGTCACGTGGAACTACTGGTCGCCCAACGGCGAGCTGCTCGTCGACCCCGAGGCGGACGTGCCTGCCGTGTTGGACCTGCTGGTCGCCGGGCTGGAACAGGCGCCCTGGCCGCTCTTGTGGCTCGACCTGACCCCTTTCGAGACCCCCCGTTGGCAAGCGCTGCTCGGGGCGCTCGCCCGGCGAGGGCTGCCCGCCGACGTCCACCTCCGCTACCGGATCGGCCAGGCAGAGGTCGACGGCGATTTCGAGACGTACTTCGCCCAAAGGTCAAGGGCCCATCGCCAGGGCGTGCGCAAGAGCCTGCGGCGGCTGGAGCGTTCCGGCCCGGTCGAGTTGGCGGCCTTCTGCGACTTCACGCCCGAGGAGGTCGACCGGCGGCTCCGCGAGGCCCTGGTGATCGAGGATCGAAGCTGGAAGCACGCCCCCGGGCGAACCGTGCTGAGCACGCGGGGCATGTTCGAGTTCTACCGTCGCCAGGCGCGTCAACTGGCCGAGTGGGGATACCTGCGATTGGCCTTTCTGGAGCATCGGGGCAAGCCGATCGCCTTCGAGCTCGGATGGACCGCCAAGGGGGTCTACCACTGTTTCAAGGTCGGCTACGATCCGCAGTGCCGGGGCTCGAGCCCGGGCCACGTGCTGCGGATGCTCTTGCTCCAAGCGTTCGCCAAGCAGCCGGGCCACCTGGTGGTCGACTTCCAGGGCCCGCTGACCGAGGCGGTCGCGCGTTGGTCGACCGGCTCCTACCCGATCGGCCGGCTGGTGATCGCCCCGCGAAGGCTCGCCGGCCGCGTACTGATGACCGGATACCGGGCCCTCGCGCCCGTGATTCGCCGGCTTCGGGCCGCCAGTGGCGGAACCCGGGCCGACAACCGCACCAAGACCCCAGGCGACGCGCCGGAAAATGCGGTGCCCGGACGCTCGGAAGAACCGACCGTGGGGGGCCCTGGCGGGCAGACGGGCATCCTGGTATCTTGACCGCTCGCGCGAGCCCGCGGCCGTCCGCCGGCTCACGCCCTCGTCGCAGAATACCTTATCGATCTTGAGTCCCTTCGCCGCTGTCCGTGCGCCATGCCCCACCCGACGAGTCGTCTTCGTGCCGTCGTCTTCGACATGGACGGCCTGATGTTCAACACGGAGGACGTCTACTGGAAAGTCGGCACCGAGCTGTTACGGCGGCGGGGACACGAGTTCACCCGGGAGCTGAACAACGCGGTGATGGGCCGGCCCCCGCGGGCGTGCTTCGAGGAGATGATCCGCTGGCACTCGCTGGACGACACGTGGGAGCAGTTGGCGGCCGAGTCGGAGGAGATCTTCCTGAGCCTGTTGGACGACTCCCTGGCGCCCATGCCGGGCCTCGTCGAGTTGCTCGACCGCCTGGAGGCCGCCGCGATTCCCAAGGCGATCTGCACCAGCAGCGTCCGCAGGCTGCTGGTGGCGATCTTGTCGCGATTCGGGATGGAGCCCCGCTTCCAGTTCACCTTGACGGCGGAAGACATCACCCACGGCAAGCCGCATCCGGAGATCTACGAGAAGGCGGCCCAGTGGTTCGGGATCGACCCGCACGAGATGCTGGTCCTGGAAGACAGCCGAACCGGCTGCCTCGCGGCGGCCCGGGCCGGGGCGTTCGTGGTCGCCGTGCCGGGCGAGCTCAGCCGCGACCAGGACTTCGGCGTCGCCTCGCTGGTGCTCGACAGCCTGGCCCATCCCCGGTTGTACGAGGCACTCGCGTTGTGACCTTGGTATAGGGTGAACGCCCTGTAGGGTGCGTGCTCGCACGCACCCGACGTCACCACGTGGCCTCCGTCCCGCCTATTGCATCTTGCGCACGCGAACCTCCACGCCCAGGTCGCCCTTGAGCAACTCGGCCAGCTTCGACGTGTCCGTCTCGCCGAAGTGGTAGGGGTAAACGAGCTTGGGCCGGATCGTGCGAACGGCGTCGGCGACCATCTCCGGCGTCATCGTATACGGGAGGTTCATGGGCAGGAAGGCGACGTCGATCTTCCCGAGCGCCGCCATCTCCGGGACGTTCTCCGTGTCGCCCGCCACGTACACCCGCGTGTCGCCGAAGGGGATCACGTATCCGTTCCCGACCCCCTTGGGATGAAACGGCTGTCCCGGCCCGCGCATGTGAACGACGTTGTAGGCCGGCACGGCCTCGATCTTGAGCCCTGCCACCGTCTTCACGTCCCCGTTCTTCATCACCACCCCGCGCCCGAGCCGCTTGGCACAGGCTTCGGTCAACACGAGGACCGTGTTCTCGGTGGCGATCTTCTCGATCGTGGCCGGGTCGAGATGGTCGCCGTGCTCGTGGGTGACGAGGATCACGTCCGCCTTGGGCATCTTCGCATAGTCGGCGTAGCGGCCCACCGGATCCACGTGGATCACCTTCCCCCCGAACCGAAACACCAACGTCCCGTGCCCGACGAAGGTAATCTCCAAGTCACCCGCCGACGTCCTGATCGTCTCCGTCTCCAGCGCCGCCTCCCCCGGCGCCGCACTCGCCAGCCACCCGAGCGACACCATCACGGCAAGAATCGAACTGCTCATGTTCACCTTCCTCAGAGTATGGAGTATGGTAGGACCAACAAGAAACCACGCCCCGTTCCCGCTTGCGCCACCAACAGGCCGGCAACCGGCGCAAGGGGAAAAAGGCGATCACGTCCCTGCCCGCGGACTATTCCATCCTTAGCGCGATCCGCACGTACGGCTTGCTGCCGACGGCCCCCAACACGCGGTAGGTCCTCCGATAAGACCTCGCGTAGTCGTAGAACGCCTGGAACTCATGGGAAGAGGTGGAGAAGTCATCGAAGAGCAACACCGAGCCCGAGCGAAGCAGCCGGTCGCACTGCGTCAGGCAGTAGAGCGTGGACGAGTAGAGATCGCTGTCGCTGTGCACCACGATTTGGCTCCGGGCTTCGAACTCCTGCAAGAACCCCGGCAGCGTCTCTTGGAACAGCCCTTTGACAAACCGGACCCTGCCGTCGTCGGTATCCGGCACTTGGCCCCCGGTGTCGAAGTGGCCCTTTGCGAACGGGTCACGAATCCGGTCCCAGGTTTCGGGCAATCCCTCGAACGTGTCGAAACCGTAGAACCTGCTTTCGGCATGCGTGTTGACCTCGGCCCACTTGAACAGGCTCGTGCCCTGGTACACGCCGAACTCGATATAGTCGATGGGCTGGTGCTCCAGGACGTTCGAGTCGATGAACTCATAGAGCTCGAATCGGTTCCCGAAAACGTGCTCGGGCCGATTCTGCTTCCACCATTGGACGAGCAACGCGTTGGAGTTGATTTCTCGGACGAGCCGGCTCGGCCTTCGGAAGACAAACGAACTCAGTCTTCGCAGCGATATTCGCATCTTCCTTGCTCCTCGGCAACTCAGCCGCCTCCGAGGGCGGATCGCCGCAACGCCTCGTCCGCGCTGAGCCCCGCTCCCATTACGCCAGAGAGTCTATCTGCCGCGGAGCAGACTCACAAGCCCGGCCCCCTCACCAAGGCAGAGGCTCTCGGGCGTTGATCCAGGCGTTGGGGACACCTTCGGGGCCGACGGCCAGGGCGACGATCGATCCGACGATGGCACAGTTCGTGTCGCAATCGCCCAGGCCGGAGACGGCGGCCCAGAGGGCCTCTTCGTAGCTGAATAGATGCCGGGCGGCGCACCACAGGGCGAACGGGACCGTGTCGAAGGAGACGACGAGGCTGCCGTTACCCAGCACGCTCACGGCCGTGTCGACGGATTCGCCGAGGGACAATTTGGAGGCCGCCCTCAAGCCTTCCCGTGTCTTGCCCTCGGGAGTGTGCTCGATCGCCGCTTCGAGGATCGCCGCGGCAGACTCGCTTGCCTGCGCCCCTCGCATCCGCCACGCCTGGGCCGCGGCAACGGCGGTGGCGATCGCGCCGGCCTGGCCGTCCGGATGGGTGTGGGTCACTCGGGCCGAGGCTCGGGCGTCGCGCACCACGGCGTCAAAATCGTCGGCGAAATACCCGCCGACGGGCCCCACGCGCATCGCCCCGCCGTTTCCCATCGAGCCCTCTCCGCGGAAGGCCTTTCCGGCCGCCTCCTGCCAAGGGACGCCGTGGCCGATCTCGGTGAGAATCCGGTGCGCCATGCCGCCGTAGCCCCGGCCGGGGTCGTTCCGATAGCGCTCGGCGAATCGCCGGGCCAGCGCGTCGCAGTCGACCCGGCCGTGATGCTCCAGCGTGTCGACGATCGAAAGGGCCATCGCCGTGTCGTCGGTGTAGTGCCAGGGTTCCCTGGGGAGCGCGCGACGGGCAATCAGCGATTCGGCCTGGGCGGAGAAGAAGCGTTCGCCGAAGGCGTCGCCCACCGAGAGACCTTCCAGCGACGTCCGTGCCCTTTCCATCCGGTCGGCATGGTCGCCGGGCAGCTCGGGCGTGGGCCGGGGCGATGTCATGTTGACGGCTCCTCGGGAAATCGGAGGTACGGCGGCGGGACGGATTCGGTGAGCCAGACTCCGTTGGCCGAGCGGTAGAACTCGTGTCCGTCACCGTGCATGCGGCCCGCCTCGACCACCAGCACGACGGGCTTGCCGCGGCGCTGGCCGACGCGTCGGGCGGTCAACTCGTCGCCGGAGAGATGCACGTGATGCCGCTTGCCGCGGACGAGGCCTTCCTGGCGAATCGGATCGAGGAACCGCGCGACGGTGCCGTGGTACAGAAGCTCCGGCGGCTCAAGCGGATCGAGCGCCAGGTCGATCGACACGGAGTGGCCCTGGTTGGCGCGGATCTTGAGGCGGTCGGGGCTGAACGAGAACCGTCGCTTGTCGTTGGTGCGGACGGCCTCCTCCAGCTCGGCTCGCGAGATGGCGTGATTGTGGCTGCGACACGCGGCCAGTAGCTCGTCGACGCGGACCCAGCCGGCCTCGTCGAGCTCCAGGCCGATGCTCTCCGGCCGATGGCGGAGCACGTAGCTGAGGAACTTGCTGGTGCGGTCGGTTCGACGGGTCACGAGACGGCTACCTTTTTGGGGGTGGCAGAAGTGCCGTCGGCCGGTTGCCTCTACGAAGGTTAGAAGACGATCTGTTCGGAGTTGACGACGGTGACCCCTTGCGAGCGCATTTCCTCAATGGCCTGGACAACGTCGCCCGGCTTCAGGTTCACGCCGCGGCTGGCGTCTTCGATCAGGTGGGTGGCGAAGCCGAGCCGGACGGCGTCCAGGACGGTGAATTTGACGCAGTAGTCGGTGGCCAGCCCACAGACGTAGACGTCGGCCACCGCCTGCTCCTTCAAGTAGTCATCGAGCCCGGTCGCCTTGCGGTGCCCATTGTCGAAGAAGCCGCTGTAGCTGTCGATGCCGGGATCGGTCCCTTTTTGGAACACGCGGGCGATGCGGGCGTGGTCGAGGTCTGCGGGGAAGGCGGCGCCGGCGGTGTGATGCACGCAGTGCACCGGCCAGAGGATCTGCCGCAGCCCGCCCAGCTCGACGACGTCGCCGGGCTGTTTGCCCTGGTGGTTGGCGGCGAAGCTGCCGTGGTCGGGGGGGTGCCAGTCCTGGGTGGCCACGACCAGGTTGAATCGCGTCTGGAGGCCGTTGATGACGGGAACCACCCGGTCGCCCTCCGGCACGGCAAGCGTCCCGCCGGGGCAGAAGTCGTTCTGCACGTCGACGATCAATAGCGCTTTCATCGCAAATCCTCACTTTCGCAGGGTGCGCGTGCGCAGTGCGTGCAACCGATGGAATCCCACGCTCGTTCCCGGGCTCTGCCCGGGAACGTACTGGACGCGAGGCTCCGCCTCGCTTAGGCAGGCAGAGCCTGCCAGGCATTGCGTGCCCAGGCGGAGCCTGGGCACGAGGGAATAATGCGACAGGTTGTTCTCTTGCTCGGCGGAGCCGCAAGCGGCGTTGGGAGTGCAGCTCGGTAGGCTCAAACCTCGAAGTGGAACCCCTGCCTTGCCAGACGACGGTATTTTCTCATGTCGAAGCGATACAGCCGGGCGGCGCGATGCGCGACCTCTTTCTGCGTCTGGTCCGTCTCGATCAACAAGCCCGTCCGCAACGCCCGGCGGCGGAAATTCCGCTTGTCGATCTCCTTGCCCAGGATCGTCTCGTAGACGTGCTGGAGCTGCGACAGCGTGAACCTTCGGGGCAGAAGCTCGAATCCGACCGGCTGCCGGCGGAGCCTGTCCTTGAGCCGGTCTTGGGCCATGCGCAGGATCTTGGGGTGGTCGAACGCCAGCGGCGGCGGCTTGCGGACCGGGAACCAGGCGGCCTGGCGGGCGTCGTCTGCGGCTCGGACCCGCGCGTCGCGGACGTTCACCAGGGCGTAATGCGCGATCGAGACGACGTGCTCGCGGGGATCGCGGTCGGGCTCGCCGAAGGTGTAGAGCTGCTCGAGGAAGACGCTCGCCAGCCCGGTCTCTTCCTCCAGCTCGCGCCGGGCGGCCTGCTCCGGCGCCTCTCCCACGTCGACGAACCCGCCCGGCAGGGCCCACCGCCCCGCGAACGGCTCGTTCCTGCGCTGGATCAACAGCACCTTCAGGTCTTCGTCGTCCAGACCGAAGACGATGCAATCGACGGTCAGGGCGGGTCGGGGGTATTCGTAGGTATAGGGCATTTCAGGACGCTCCTACTGCTCGTGCCCAGGTTCTGCCTGGGCACGCAATGCCTGGCAGGCTGTGCCTGCCCAAGCGAGGCGGAGCCTCGCCTACAGTGCGTTGCCGGGCAGAGCCCGGGAACGAGGTGAGTAACGGCATCGCCGTGGGTCTCGCTGCGCTCGACTCACCCTGCTATTTGCGGAGACCCTCCACGTACTCGCGCAGCTCCTCGAGCTCTCGGCCGAACCCGCCGGAGAGGATCGGGAACCGGCACCAGCTCTTGGGGTCCAGGTTCTCGTCGTCCAGATGGAACGACGGGGCGTAGCGCTCCCGCTTCCACTGGTTGCGACACCACAGCCGGAAGAACCGCTCCACCCACTCGTGCAACTGCGGTACGCCGTACCGCCGGAACTGCGATCGCATCAGGCGGAAGACTTCCACGGGCGTCTGCTTGTCGCGGATGGCCGCCCGCTCGATCGCGTCGAGCACTTCGTAGGGCATGAGGTCGTCTTCATCGGTCTGTTTGGCGTCCGGGGGGCGGAGCTCGGCGGTGGGGGCCAACCGGTTGACGGCCGCCAGCGCCGGGATCGGGTTTGCGCCGTGCGGCCCCTCCTTTTCCAGCCACCGGAGCCACGCGCGGAGGAAGGCCTTGTCGATGCCGCCGATGGGGCTTAGGCCCCCACACGTATCGCCGTCCATCGTAGCGTAGCCCGCGGCCGCCTCCGAGCGGTTGCTGGTGGCCAGGAGCAGGGCGTTCTTCACGTTGGCCAGAAGCCACACGGCGGGGCCCCGCACCCGGGCCTGGACGTTCTGGAGCGCCGCGTCGTCGGTCTGCCAGGTGAGCTTCCGGCCGAGCACCTCCTCCATGTTCGACACGTAGCGGTCGACCAGCTCGTCGATTTCCAGGCACGACATCTCCGCGCCCAGCGCCGCGGCCAGCCCGGTGGCCGAATCCCGCGTGGACCGGCTGCTGTTCTTGGTGGCCTGGTAGACGCAGTGCAAGAGGCACCGCACGCGGTCCGGGACGCTCTCGGCTTCTCGCAGTGCGGAAATATGCCCCAGGGCGTCCCGAAAAGCCTTCCCGCCCAGCTCGGCGGACGCCAGCTCCGCCATCAAGGCCACCAGGCACGACGTGGCCGACGAGTCGGCCCCGCCGCTCAAGCTCACCACGAACCCCTGCGACCGGCTCTTGCGCAGATAGTCGAACAGTCCCAGAGCGACCGCCCGAGTGAATTCCTCCTCTTTCACGCGCGGGCCGGTCTCCCACGGGGCCTGCTCCGGGGTGGCCACCTCCGGCTCGAGGTCGCCGAAGGCGAACTCGCACTCGACGGCGTCGCTGCGGCCGGACAGATCGGGTTGGAAACTGCCGGTGCGGGCGCGGTTCATCCGGGTGACGTCGACGTCGATCACCGCGGTGGTCAGCCCCACCGGCCGGAAGGAGAACCGCGGCCCGACGGCCAACAGGCGTCCGGCCGAGGCGATCAGGGCCCCGCCGTCGTAGATGATCCGTCCCGATTCGTTTCCCAGCAGGTTGCTGTAGACGTAGCTGACGCCGAACGCTCGCGACCCCTCGACCACGAACCGCTCGCGGACGTCGAACTTGCCGAAGGCGAAGTGGCTGGCGCTGGGATTGAGGATCACGTCGACGCCGGCGAGCGACATCTCGCTCCCGGGCCGCTTGGCGACCCAGGCGTCCTCGCAGATCTCGAAGCCGACGTTCACGCCGCCGCAATCGAACACGTAATCGCCGATCGGGTAGTCGTGCCCGGCCACGTCGATCGTGTCGCGCAGGCCCCGCGGCCACGGCTTGAACCACCGCGGCTCGTAGTGCAGCCCCTCACCGGCCAGGAACCGCTTGGCCACGAACCCGACGATCCGGCCGTCGACGGCCAGGCAGGCGGCGTCGAACAGCGCGCCGCGGAACAGGAGCGGAAGCCCCAGCGAGACAATCATCCCCTCGGTCGCCGGCAGAATCTCCTGCAAGACGTCGAGGGCCGTCTGCTGAAGCCCGGTCGAATGCAGCGCGTCCTCGCAGCCGTAGCCGGTGATGCAGAGCTCGGGGAGGCAGACGAGCCCGACCTCCTGCCCTCGCGCCGCTTCGAGCACTTGGAGGATGTTGTCGCGGTTGTTCGACCAGTCGAGCGGCGTCTGGTTGAGCACCGCCGCACCCACGCGGATTCGTGTCATCGGTTGAGCCCCCGCTCCTTGAGGATGGCGTCCGTCTTCCGCTGGTAGAGCCCCATTTCCAATCCCACCGGGTACAGGTGCGGATTGATGAAACGCTCGAACCGCGGATGAAACTGAGCAAGCTGCGCTTGGGTCCGCTGGCGGATTTGCTCGATCGGCGGCAGGTCGCAGGCGAGCTTTCCCCGGCGGAAGACCGGCACCAGGAGGTCGACCGAGTCGGTGCCGTCGGCGAAGGTGGTGCGACGCGTGCCGTCGGCCGGGTCGACCATCACGCAGTCGGCCCGGATCGGGTGCTGCTCGTCGAAGATCACGTCGCCGAGGGCCTTCCCGTTGGCACGATACCGCCGCACCTGGAGGACGCCGGGCGTCGAGCTCTTGATCGTCTGCTCGGAGACCTTCACCTTGTCGTGCCAGACGCCGTCGCCCGAGCGGACGGCGGAAAGCTTGTACACCCCGCCCAGCGCCGACTGGTCGTAGCCGGTCACCAGCCGGGTGCCCACGCCCCAAACGCCGATCGCGGCCCCCTGATCCTTGAGGCTGGTGATCAGATGCTCGTCGAGGTCGTTCGAGGCGACGATGGCCGCCTTGGGGAAGCCGGCTTCGTCGAGGATCTTTCGGGCTTCGACGCTCAGGAAGGCCAGGTCGCCGGAATCGAGCCGGATGCCGATCATCTCGTGCCCCTTCCGGCGGAGCCGCCGCCCGACCTCGACCGCGTTGCGCACGCCCTGGAGCGTGTCGTAGGTGTCGACCAGGAACACGCAGTTGTTGGGCATCGCCTCGGCGTAGGCCGCAAACGCCTCGAGCTCGTCGTCGAAGCACATCACCCAACTGTGCGCGTGGGTCCCTTTGACGGGGATCCCAAAAAGCCGGCCGGCCAGCACGTTCGACGTGCCCGCACACCCGGCGATGTACGCGGCCCGGCTGGCCGAGAGCCCGCCGTCGATCCCCTGCGCCCGGCGGAGCCCGAACTCGAGGACCGGCTCGCCCCGGGCGGCCATCACGATCCGGGCGGCCTTGGTGGCGATGAGCGTCTGGAAGTTGATGATGTTTAGTAGCGCCGTCTCGACCACTTGGGCCTGGACCAACGGGCCGGCCACGCGCAGAAGCGGCTCCTGCGGGAAGACGACGGTCCCCTCGGGCACGGCGTCGAGGTCGCACGGAAACCGCATCTCGCGAAGGAAATCCAGAAACGCCGGCTCGAAGATCCGCTCGCCGTCGCCGCCGCGGATCTCGGCCAGGTAGGCGAGGTCCGCCTCGTCGAACCGAAGCCGCTGGAGATACTCGACGGCCGTCTCCAGCCCACAGGCGATGGTGAACCCGCCGCGAAACGGGTTCTCGCGGAAGAGCAGATGGAACACTGCTTCGCGCTGGTGGAGCCCGGCCTTCCAATAGCCGTACGCCATGGTCAGCTCGTAGAGATCGGTCAGCAAGGCCAGAGACGGCTTGTACAGCTCGCCCAGCGTGCCCATCGGGCTCCTTTCAGCTCGGATGCGAGTCTCGCCAGAGCGCACCTTCGTGTCAATTCTACACGAAGCCGGGCCGTTGGCCAAGGCGACGTCGAAGCCCGCGCTCCGCGCAGGCCGCTCGACTGCTAAGCGGGACGTGGAAGAGGTTGCACGGCTGGGTGCCACTCTACGCCGTTAACCTTTTTGCCGCGATTGAAAAACTGGTCTTGATGCGATCCGCGATATCGGCGAAGTGTGGTTTGGAAACGAACCCAGCACTTCTACCCGAAAGGAGTCGGGGATGTCGCATCAAGACCTTGGATTGGGGAGCGAGGGGGCGAAGTTCGGCGAGCAGCTCGGCAAAGCCGTTCGCTGGCTGGTGACGCCGGACGCATTCGCCGGGATCCGGTTCCGCGAGGACTGCACTTGGACGCCCTGGCTGCTCGTGGCCGCCGCGTTGGTGTGGGTCTGGTCGGCCGAGCCGACGCTCACCGAGCGGTTCGAGACGGCCCATAGTGTAGTCCAGGAGGCCTTCGCCGTGCAACACGAATTCGCCGGCAGTTACCAGGCCTGGATGAAGATGCTCGTGCGATGGACCACTCCTCTGCTGGACGTGCTGCTCGTAGCGCTGCGTCGTCGCATGCGGCGACGCTTCGCACGCTCTCGGATTGCGGGATGGAACGTCTTCGCCGTGGATGGAAGCCGCTTCGAGCTGCCGCGTACGGCATCG
>Ga0307378_10002957_pt1 | contig 25323 bp, 36 predicted proteins | sample UN1MG_FD_202238 | JGI IMG/M metagenome (GOLD analysis project Ga0307378, IMG submission 202238) | Soil microbial communities from Risofladan, Vaasa, Finland - UN-1 | ecosystem: Environmental > Terrestrial > Soil > Coastal area > Acid sulfate soil | place: Finland: Risofladan, Vaasa | collected...
ACATTATGTCTATGGTATACTGGCAGAAGAACCAACTACCACCTAGCGACGAAGAAGCATTTGCTCGCAATTGGGAAAAAGTAAAAGCTAACCTAACAAAGAAATTCGGCGCAGCACCGGAAGTAGCTGAATCGACAGATAACAAAGACGATTACGATTTCTTTAACTTCGACGACGAGAAAGCGTACTACCTAGTAGCTGACGAAATTGGCGATCAAATTATCTTCGGTATGCAAAACGAAGTTGGTGTTCCTGAGCAGTATACAGATAAGATTGTCGCGTTACTAACAGACCACGGCTTCGAGCAAGGTCGAGCATATGAATTTGCAGGCATGGAAGAAGATTTGCAGAACGGCTATAACGATCGAGAATCTGTTGATGACGAGTTTGATCTACGTTTCCCTGCAGGTGCTACTAGCAGTCCAGCACGTGAGCTAGGACCAGCAGGTGCGAAGCATGGCGATAACCCAATGCGCACACCGATGGCATCAGTTGATAAGGACGAAGATTACATTTACGAGTCCTTTAAACACGCTTATCGCAGATTCCGCAAGTAGTAAAAATGCCGAAGCCACCGAAGACAGCGAAAGAAAAGGACGACTTCGATAAAGCTCGCAAAGATCTTTGGAAAGAAGTCGACCGCATGTATAAGCGAGCAGACGTTCTATCGTTTTTGGATACGCAATGCGAACTTGTCGATATTGATACCGAAGCGTTTACTATTAGAACACTTGATTATAAAGGACGCAACAGGCGTCCTTTACAAGTTGCTCTTCGAAAGCTCATACGCGACAACATGTCAACGAAAGTAAAAGACGACAAGACTTCAGAAGACTTTGATACCATCGAAGAGAAGGTAATCGTTATTGAAGAAGCATTGCTTTCGATTCCTGTGCCGCTAGACGAAAAGATAAGAAAGCGCAACACAAAGAAAGCTAAAAACCCTCGCAAACCTGTCAAGAAGCCTAAGTAACGTTTGTTGGTGCTTTTTCACCGATAAATACATACATGAGTACGTTAGACGACAAGCTAGTCAAAAAAGCCCATACTAAGATTCGCTATACTCCCGAGATGCTCGATGAGCTCTCGAAGTGCGAAGATCCTGACACAGGGCCTATGTACTTCATGGAAAACTTCATGTACATTCAGCATCCTGTCAAAGGTAAGCTGAAGTTTGAACCATTTGATTATCAGCGCGAGCTTTGCGACGTTTATCACAGCTATCGTTATTCGATTGCTATGATTGGACGACAGCTAGGTAAGACAACACTAGCAGCAGGCTACCTACTATGGTACGCAATGTTCAAACCCGACTCTCTTATTCTTATTGCAGCACATAAGCGCGAAGGTGCTACAGAAATCATGGAAAAGATTCGCTACGCATACGAGGACCTTCCAGACCATATTCGCGCAGGCGTATCCGAATATAACAAGCAGAGCATGAAGTTTGACAATGGCTCGCGTATTATTTCCCAAGCAACAACACCAAACACAGGACGTGGTCTTGCTATTTCCCTTGTATACTTAGATGAGTTTGCGTTCGTGCAACCTCGCATTGCTAAGGAATTCTGGACTGCACTATCTCCAACACTATCGACGGGTGGTAAGTGTATCATTACTTCTACGCCAAACGTTGACGACGATCAGTTCGCTACTATTTGGCACGATTCGCAGCATACTATTGATGAGTTCGGTAACGACACTGACACAGGTAAGAACGGCTTCAAGGGCTACTTTGCAACATGGCGCGCCCATCCAGAACGCGATGAAGAGTGGGCAAGGCAAGAACGTTCCAAGACAAACGACGACAGATTCGAGCGTGAGCACGAGTGCAAGTTTATCTCCTTCCAAGAAACGCTCATTCGTTCAGGCACATTAGCAGCACTGAATCGAAAAGTATGCAATCCTATGCGTAAGTCCGGAGAAGTTCGCTGGTACGAAAAGATTAAAGACGGCAAGACATACTGCGTAGCACTCGATCCTTCTATGGGTACTGGCGGCGACTTCGCTGCCATACAAGTTCTCGAGCTACCGTCTATGAAGCAGGTTGCTGAATGGCAGCATAATCGTAGTATTGTTGAGGAACAAGTCCGCGTATTGCGACAAATCTTGCAAGAAATAGAACGCGAAGCACCCCATTCCGAAATTTACTGGACGTTAGAAAACAACAGCGTCGGAGAAGCAGCACTTGTATGTATACGCGATTCCGGTGAAGAGCGATTCCCCGGTACTATGATGCACGATCCTAACCGACACCTTCGAGGACGAGCAGCTCGCAAGGGCTACACCACAACAAACAAGACTAAAATGGAGGCCTGCTCTAAATTTAAGTCTTTGCTAGAGGGTGATAGCATGTCTGTTAAGAGTAAAAACTTAGCGCATGAGCTAAAGTACTTTATTGCTAAGGGTAATGGCTATGAAGCAGCCCAAGGCGAGCATGACGACCTCATATCGGCTATGCTAGTAGTCATACGCATGGCTCAGCACATTGCAACATGGGATGACAGACTTCATGATGCTATCAACAGCAATATCGGCGGCGAATTTGAAGACGATGACGCGCACCCAATGCCGTTAATTATCTAAATACAGCTATAACTGATAAATACAGTTATGCGAAAAACACTAAACGAAGCTATAGACTTCGGCAAAGTAGCCGAAAAAGCCGTTGCTATTATGAAAGGCAAGGGACACTCTGTTGTCATGTTCACACTCGATGGCATGGAAACAGCAGATCCTGAAGAGGCACGCCGTTTCTACGTTAAAACCCCAAATTACATGGTTACAATTGACGAAGACAATGCCCAGCTACGTATTAATAAGAACAGCAAAGTAAAGCTAGATGAATTAGAAGCAGTTATGAAACAGCTTCGTAACCTAGCTAGGCAATATATGCTCAAATATGAGCTAAAAGTATTTGGCAAAGAGATTGCACCTAAAGATTTTGCCTTCCAAGCAAAGAAATACAGGGATAAGAAAATGAATCAAGTAAGTGAAGCAGCACTATCTAAAATGCACGGTAGCACAAAGACAAGCTACCAAACACTAGAGTCAACAAAGATTATTGTACGTCACCGTAAGCCTGTACAAGAAGAAGTACGCGGCGCACGTTCACGTCAAATCAATGCAATCTTTATTGAACAGGCAGGCGAGCGTTTTCGCTTCCCGCATAACAACCTAGCAGGTGCAAGAGCAATGGCACGCCACATTGATGAAGGTGGTGAAATGCATGACGCCGTTGGCGCATACATTATTGAGTCTGTTGCAAACTTAATTAAGCTTTCCGAATTTATACGCTATACACGCACAAACAAGCTAATAAACGAGACTAGCGAAGATATTATTAAGATTGTACGCGAGAATATGGCAGCATATCGCCGTGAGATTTCCAAGTTCCAAGGTGCAACAACATATGCTAAAATGTGCGAGCAGATTGCTAGCCGTGAAGGCAGCGAGCTTGAAGAAGATACAGATGAGCTAAAAGATATGTTTACTGTACGCAAGTTTGACGAGAAGATTGGCGACACGCTACCGCTAATCAAGCGCCTTGTTACAGAAAAGAACGCATGGCGTTCGATGATCGAAGAAGCAAGCACAGAAGCGTTTGCAGTAACGTCCACAGAAGACTTAATCGAAGCTGACGTTATTGAGTTTGATTCTCCGGTACAGAAGCTAGGCTACAAGATTCGCGCACTATCGGAGCGCGTTATCGAAGAGTCGGAGCTATCGAAATTCGTTCACAAAATCGGTAACAAACTAATCGAAGGCAACGAGCTATCGAAGTTTGAAAAGTCGGTTGTCGGCAACGTGCTAGAAAATATCGAAGTTGCAGAGCAAGCAGAAGTCGAGTTTGTTGACAAGCTTGAAGAGTCGTTTAACGCATGGTCGGCTAAGATCGACAAGCTTGCCGAAGCAAATTTCCCTGCGCAAGGTTCCGAACAGGAGTGTGCATGGTGGGCAGGATGCCACAACGATGCAACCACTACAGAACCACATCCAATCTTAGGCGATGTGCCTATTTGTGATAGGTGTGTATCTAAGCTACGTAAGATCGAAGGACTAGACGAAGCAGAAGGCGATACATGTTCACGCTGCCGTAAGGGCACAATGGAACGTGGCGAAACAATGACAGGCCCCGCAGAACGTTGCAATCGTTGCGGCTGGCAGCACCAAGTAAGAGAAGACGACGACGACGGTTGCGAGACTTGCAGAGGCTGGGATCCAGATGATCAATCAGTATGTCCAGATTGCTTCGGTCAAAATGCAATTGACGGTTCGGTTACGGAAGATGATTGGGATGATGAGGTTCGCCGCGGCGAATCTGAGTCTGGAGCAACGGGCATGGGCATGCCAATGGACGATAACGAATCTAATTCCGAAAAGATACAAGACCTGCTCGATCGAGGTATCGAAGTAGTATCCCAGGTTTCCGGGATGGTCGGAAAAATAATTAAGATTGATGATAATCTTGCACTAATTCACCACAAAGCTTCGCGTAGAAAGGGCTGGGCCAGTGTAAACAGAGATACACTATCACTACAGCCACACAAATTCAAGAAAGGTGCATATGCACTTGTTAGTTCGTACGATGACAAACTAAGTGAAGAACCCGGCGACTGGGATCACGGCTATAACTATGAAGGACAAGGTAACATAGATCCAGAAGATTTCATGGACGAATGTCCAGCTTGTTCAGGAACAGGCATGAGTGCCGATCCATTCGGTCCTGGCGGCGGCGATTGCGAAAAGTGCGACGGCAACGGCTACGTATAAAGCGTTAAAACAACAAAATAAGCGAAAATATTAAACGGCGTTTTTATCTAATAAAACGCCGTTTTCTATTCAGCTTGACTAAATAAAAGGTAGAACGTATAATATGTATTATGCGTTCGACAGCTCAATCCGAAACTAATGCGGTTCGGTGTCGAGTCATAAAAGAGAAACGCATTTAGGCCAAAAATTATAATTACATATAAGGAGAATAATCATGGCATCTTTAGAAGAAATTAGAAAGAAGCTCCAAGAAATGGAGTCACGTAAGGGTGGTAACAATCGCCAATTCACATCTGGACTAACATACCCATTTTGGAATATCCCAGAGAACGAAGCCGCAGTCCTGCGCTTCCTACCAGACGCAAATCCAGAGAACACATTCTTCTGGCGTGAACGTCAGCTAATCAACCTTAAGTTTCCTGGCATCAAGGGCCAAGACGAAAACAAGTCTGTTGTCGTTAAAGTACCTTGTGTGGAGATGTGGGGTGAGACTTGCCCAATCCTAGCAGAGGTCCGTCCAATGTGGAATGACAAGTCGCTTGAAGATACAGCACGTCAGTATTGGAAGAAACGTTCTTACATGTTCCAGGGCTTTGTTAACGAAGATCCACTAAACGACGAAGAGAAGCCGGAGAATCCAATTCGCCGCTTTATCCTTGGTCCGCAGATTTTTAACATTGTTAAAGACGCGCTAATGGATCCAGATATGGAGAACATTCCGGTTGATTACCTAAACGGTACGGACTTCCGTATTACGCGCACCAAGAAAGGCCAGTATGCTGATTACAGCACTTCCAAGTGGGGACGTAAAGAGTCTTCGCTAACAGAAGAGCAGTTGGAAGCTATCGAGAAGCACGGCTTGTTTGATCTAAACGAGTGGTTGCCGAAGAAGCCTGATGCAGCAGGACTAAACGCTATTAGCGAAATGTTCGAAGCATCGGTTGATGGTGAGCTATACGATCCAGAACGTTGGGCTTCATACTACCGTCCATACGGACTAGAGTATGATGCATCCGATGATGATGACAAGGGTTCTGCAGGTGAGACGACAGAAACAAAGACCGAAGCTAAGACAGAGACAGTAACCGAGACAAAGGCTGAAGAGCCAGTTGAGGAGAAGGTTGAAGTTAAGGCAGAGGGTGGCGCTAAGTCGGCTCAAGATATTCTAGCTAAGATTCGCAACCGCGCGTCGGCAGAATAATAATAAACGAGGGGCGGCGCAATGTCGCCCCTTTAATAATACTGGAGAATTGAGATGGTAAAACCATTTAACCCCGATAAGTTCCGTAAGGGAATTACAAAAGCACTTCCAGGAGTGGCGGCAGGATTTCACGATCCTGATACCTGGGTCAGCACAGGCAACTATGTATTAAACTATCTTATCAGTGGAGACTTTCACAAAGGTATTCCACTAGGTAAGGTTACAGTTTTTGCAGGTGAATCCGGCGCTGGCAAGTCGTACATCGCAGCAGGCAACCTTGTTCGTCACGCACAGGAACAGGGTATCTTTGTTGTATTGCTTGACTCGGAAAACGCATTGGATGAAAAGTGGCTACAGGCACTAGGCATCGATACAAGTGAAGACAAGCTTCTTCGCATTGGTGTGTCGATGGTAGACGAAGTTGCTAAGATTTTGTCTGATTTCGTTAAAGACTATAAGGCCGATTTTGGACACCTAGAAGTTGATGAGCGTCCTAAGGTTATGTTTGTAGTTGATTCGCTAGGCATGCTACTTACGCCAACCGATAGCGATCAGTTTGAAAGAGGCGACATGAAGGGCGATCTAGGTCGTAAAGCTAAGTCACTCACAGCACTTGTTCGTAACGCAGTTAATCGTATTGCGCAATGGAATATCGGTCTTGTTTGCACGAACCACACATATGCTTCACAGGATATGTTTGATCCTGACGACAAGATTAGCGGCGGACAGGGCTTCATTTATGCAAGCTCTATCGTAGTTGCTATGCGAAAGTTGAAGTTGAAGCTAGACGAAGACGGCAACAAAGTAACTGACGTGAAGGGCATTCGTGCAGCATGTAAGATAATGAAGTCCAGGTATGCGAAACCTTTCGAGACAGTGAAGGTAAATATTCCGTATGATACTGGAATGGATCCGTATTCGGGCATGTTTGATATGCTTATGAATATGGAAGTTCTTACAAAAGTCGGCAACAGATACAAGTATGTATCGCCGGTCGATGGTGAGGAAGTTATCCTGTTCCAGAAAGCTTGGGGTCGAAATGATGACGGCTGTTTAGATCGTGTAATGAAGGAATTTTCGCAGGTTAAGAAAAATGCGAACTACAACATTGCGGATCATAACGCAGACGACGTCGTTGCTGATACTGAAGTAGAACTAGAGGTAGAAGAGACGGAATAATGTCAAAAGGACATTTTAAAGTAGTATGTAAGGAATGCGGCACTGTAATTAATCAGTGCCGCTGTCCTTCGCCTACAAAACAAACAATACACGACACATGCAACAGGTGTAAGGAAAAGGAATGAGAGAGGACTTCATAATTGATTTATGGTCTCGTATTAAGCACTTTGTTCCTGCTAAAGATAGGTTAGACGTTGCAGATGCAATTATAGCAATCTGTGATGATTACGGTTATGCAGACGGTATAGAAGACCACGCAGACCTGGACAAAGAACTTCACGCCGCAGTAAAAACATACTACGGTGCATACGAAGACGATGAGGACGAAGACTATGACTACTAAAGTCGAAATACTAAAAGAAGTAATTCGCAAGAAAAGCAAGAATCAAACTATAATGGTGCTTGACAGCATCCTTGAACACCTTGATGATCAGCTAATCCGAGAAATTACAAATCCAGAAGTGATCACAGAATTACATGCAATGCTTATTGAGTTCCTCGGGGTAAATCCTCAAGCAATGAAACTTAAGAAGCGAGTTGCACTACGCCATCGCCGCGCGATACTATTTCTTCGTGCTATGAAGGCAGGAGTAATGAAGGTTAAAGATTAATGGCTGGATGGTATAACAAAGTATCGTCGGACCTATCACACCTACCTGACTGCATCGATCATTTTGACAGCGAGCTAGAGTATGCTAGGAAGACTGACCTCAATCTTAAGGGCAAGCCTATCGAGCGCCTGTCTGCAGAGATGCCGGGCATTGTTGAGCAGCGATACAATCAGCTACAGGAAATAGAAGCCATACTAGAGCACATGAACGCAGAGTTGCGTAAAATACGTTCTAAGTGGTTTCGCAAGTATCTGGAAAATTACAACCGAGCGTTAACGGCCCGCGATGCAGAAAAATATATCGACGGCGAAAGCGAAGTTGTAGACATGGCAATGCTTGTTAACGAATTTGCGTTGCTACGCAATCGCTGGATTGGGTTGCACAAAGCGTTAGAGACAAAAAACTTCCAGATCAACAATATCGTGAAACTACGATGTGCGGGTATGGATGATGCCACAATCTAAAATTACAGCACAGATGGTAAAAGACTTGCGCAACGAAACCGGCGCTGGCATGGTAGAGTGCAAGGCGGCTCTTGAAAAATGCAAGGGTGATATTTTGCTCGCAGAAGGCTGGCTGAAATATTATGGGTGCGCTATCAACACCTATGACACGCCACACGAAGAGTGGGCAATGACGGGTGCGCAAGCGTGGAAGCGGGCCCTACTCGAAGAGCGCTCTAAGTCTAAGTAGCAAAATCAATGACTTACGTCGGTCCTGACGTAACCTCTTGAAATCTAAAGAATTCTTTTTTCAGAAATGTGCATCTTTCTGGGTCTATAACCTGTTGAATCTACTGGAAATATTAAAATAGTTGTAAGTCATTGATTTCTAAGAGATTTCATAGTTGACTTCTGGAAACAATGGCTCTACAATTATATTTAACAGTTAGGGCACACTAACTTATAGACAAAGGACTTACACATGACCGCACAAGTAATTATTAAGAATGGCAGCTACCGTAACAACGACGTTACAGGTACGTTTAAACTTGTTAAGCCTTGGAAGGCTGGCAAGAACGGCGGCTTTGTCACTGTAGTAAATGATGGCTCCCTTGACGGTCCGGAACAGGTCCGCGTTAAGGTTGAGTTCGAGGACGTTGAGCAGATCGGTGAGCTGGCTGCTACGACACACGGTCCGAACGGCAAGGCAAACGACCTCCCGGAATTTGTTGAGACGGACGAGCAGACGATCGCCCGAATCGAAAAGACCTTTGCTTACATTGAGACGCTTGCGGCAGCAGCCCAGCGCAACCAGATACGTGGACTGATTATTTCCGGTCCCGCTGGTGTTGGTAAGTCTTACGGCGTTGAGAAGACGCTGGAGCGCATGAACATGACGCGAGTGCTGAAGGGCTTGCCCGAACGCTACGACCTGATCACAGGTGGTACGTCAGCTATTTCACTCTACATCAAGCTTTGGGACAACCGCAAGCCAGGTAACGTTGTCGTATTTGACGACTGTGACACGGCACTGTGGGACGAGCTCCAGTTGAACTTGCTCAAGGCTGCGATGGACACGAAGAAGAAACGCAAGCTTTGTTGGATGAAAGAGTCGAACGCCCTTAACGGACGTGGCGACGAGGAAGGTGAAAACATTCCTGAGAGCTTCCACTTTGAAGGCACGATTGTGTTCTTGACGAACATCAAGTTTGACCAGTGTAAGAGCAAGAAGATTGCTGCTCACTTAGAGGCTATCATGTCACGTGTTCATTACTTGGACTTGTGTCTCGATACGCGCCGCGAGCAGTTGCTCCGTGTTAAGCAGGTTGTCGCAGCAGGTATGCTTGATGACCGCGACCTTAGCACCAAGTTGAAAGACGCTGTTGTCAACTACGTTTACGATAACGTTGACTACTTGAACGAGCTGAGCCTGCGAACTGTACTGAAGGTAGCTGACCTGGCTGCAATCGACCCGGATGGCTGGGACGAGGCTGCGGACTTTACGGTACTGTCCCACAAGGGTCGCATCCAGAAGATGATAGCGCAGGATGCAGCATAACTGAACAATGTGTGGTCCATTGCCCCTCTTCGGAGGGGCTTTTTTAAACACTAAAAATTTTATTAACGTTGAGGAAACTGAAATGCCAGTATTTGAATTTACACAGAGAGAAGTAACGACCCACACCATCGTTGTTCGTGCGGATTCTGAGGAAGAAGCAGCAGAATTTGTCGGCGGTTTGTGCGACGACGAGTTCCCGAACTCCGAAACAGACTGGGAAGATACTGAGTGCGAAGAAGTTGACGAAGATTCTGATGTTGACGAGGACTTGACTGAGGAAGAATAACAGAACATGCCATGCAAGCTCGCCGCCCTTCGGGGCGGTTTTTCTGTACTTGCTTGATAAATACATGCATGGGATGGTTTATTATTTTACTAATCCTGATAATTCTATTTTGGGACACATAGCATGAGACTCACAGAAATACTAAACGAGGATATCAAGGGACAATTCTACGCAGCACTGAAAGGCAACCAGCCTGTCATCTTAGCGTATGGCGAAGGTTCTGGAAGGAACTTGGACATCATTGGAGTTCCTGTTACACTCGATCAGTGGGTAAAGACAATGGACATTGCTGTTGGTGGAGGCTATAATGATTTTGAGCCTAAGCCCGCTGGCAGAGATTTGAAAGATGCATTACGCGATATTAGCATTTCTCCAGATGAACTAAAGTTCATCCCTGCTCGTGAAGGCAGCGTAGCATTGTATATTACCGGACCAGAACATTACCTAAGAGAATTAGGCGAATATCTTGACGAAGCCAACTTTGCCCAAGAGATAGATTTATATGCAAACGGCCGCACCACTCTAAAAGGTGCTACAATTCCTGGACCAGTTTTACGCCTCTGGTGGGACTAAACTCCTTTAACTGAAAACGCAGTTTCAAAGACTTATTGACACTTTCTGTTGATGGTGTTATAATAGTTACTGCAATCGTAAAAAGGAGGACAATAATATGTCTACAATTACAACAAAGAAAGAGGCTGTTCTAGAAGGCCTTCGCAATACAGACCGTGGTCTGACAGCGGCACAAATCGAAGCACGTTATGGCGTTGCAAATGTTAGCGCAACAATTAACGATCTACGTTTCGACGGTTTTGCAATTTACACAAACCACCGCACAGACACAAAGGGTCGCGCTAAGACGTTCTATCGTCTCGGTACACCTTCACGTCGTATCGTGGCAGCAGGCTACAAGGCTTTGGCTCAAGGCCTAGTCTAAAGCAATTTAGCGGGGTGATTTGCGCGTAGTGCGCAATGACCCCCGCTTTCTAATTTGAGAGCACGCTCGTGGTCTTTTAGGGCCTAGTCCAATAAAATCAAAGACTTACGTGCGGGCTGATTTATAAGAAAATCAATGACTTACAGTTTCACATGGCTAACGTAGTACATTGCAAACGAGATAGTTTCGACGTTTATATCGGACGTCCTGGCCCCTGGGGCAACCCGTTTAGCATAGGAGCAGACGGAACACGTGAAGAGGTTGTTGAAAAATACGCTGAGTGGTTGCTATCGCAGCCCGATCTAGTCGAAAAGGCTCGGCGTGAATTGAATGGTAAGGTACTTGGATGTTGGTGCGCACCAAAATTGTGCCACGGTGACATACTAGTACAAATAATAAAAGGTGATAATAATGGATGAAGTACTCAAATATTTTAAGTATGTATTAGGCGGTGCGTTTGCACTTCAGACACTAGCAGTATTGATGGGCGGCCATAGCGTATTGCTTGCAATGTTGATTGCAGCAGTATTGGGCTTGGCAGCAGCACGTGAGTTTGATCTTTTGAAAGGAAAGGTTGAACTATGTGAAGCACATGTCTACAAGCACTTGGAACTAGGTACGCTTTTGTACTGCGATGCAGAACAAGCAACGCACACAGACTATCAGTACCTAGGTACAGCTAAGGTTCCTTGCGATAAAGTAGGTCGTTGTAGCCTAGCATAAAAGTTTCGGCTCGTTAGCTCAGTGGTAGAGCACACGCCTCTAAAACGTATTGGTCCAGGGTTCGATTCCCTGACGAGCCTCCAAACATAGGAAAGTAAGTATGAAGCCTAAAACAACAGATCGACTTAATTATTCACTCGAAGGGTGTGTAGTTAAGTTTCTGGGGTTAGATGATGTAATCCAGCCAGATGATTTTATACGCGACTTGTATGAAGCAGCCTGGCTCGACGCCGGCTTTGACACAACATATAAATCAAAAAACTGGCGCGGAACATTTTGGCATAAAGTAGACAATGATATGCCGGCTTGGGTAGGAAGAACATATCGTGATTTCTTAGAGTTTTGTGAGCAGGGCGACACTAAAATGATGCACGAGCTTGCAAGGGTAATTTAATGCTGGTGTGCCGTTGGACGGATAAGGGTCTCAAATTATAGGAAATAGAGTTGAACAAAATACCTAAGAAACTTGCAGAACTAATCGAAAAAGGCATGAAATCACCGGGATTCGCCGAAGGATACAAAGCAGCACAAAAAGACGATGATTGGGATTGCGGTTGTCCGCGCGGCGCAGAGGACGAATGCGTTTCTATAATTTGTCCCCGAAAATAGATTTGCTGGTGTGCCGTTGGACGGATAAGGGTCTCTAAAGCCTGGACTTGAGGGTTCGAATCCCTCCACTAGCGCAGCATGATAAATAAAAGTATATGAATAAATGGTTGACAAAATTATACGTTGGAGTTACAATAGGAACATGGATTAAAAGAATATTGATCATTCTTTTATGTCTAGCACTATATCAGTGCGGTGACTATTACTTTAACGTTCACTTACCAATGATGGAAAACGGAGGGCATGTACAATGACATAGACTAATTTAATACGCGGTCCCTAATACGGGTTGTTTGACCTATCCCCGAGCATTCGCTCACAAACAACATTTAACTTATTAGGAGAACTAAAATGAAACACTTTACAATCGAAAACGCAAAGACTCGACTCTTTGAATCAAAAGAACATTACCTAAATTTCAAACAAGCATGGAAGTCATTCCATAATAGCGACAAACTCGTATGGCGCGAGGACGTTGAGGTCTACGTGTATAACCAAAACAAGTATGCTACTATGCGCAATGTCAAGCATACTGCTCTTTCTGCAGAACACTACATGCTTTATAACTTGCTTCGCGGCTATAGCTCGGAGCGCGGCTTCCGTGAGGACGGCGATCATGGCTGGACAGCATGTGAGTATGCGCTATGGCAAATCAACCGTACAGCTAAGAACCTGAAAGACGTTAACAGCGAATACGCAATAAATCGCAAGAGTACTCGTGCAGCAATCGACAAATTATTGTTGCCGTTTAACGATACTGTCTCACACCAAATGTTATACGAAGTTGGCAAAGCTATATCAGAGCAGTTCTACGGACACGATAGCAGCACACACTTCAACTTTGAGGTTGAAGAATGGAAAGAGATAGAGGAAGAAAAGCCAATGTCTCTCAAAGAGAAGCTAATGACGAGGTTTGCATAATGGCACAGTTAAAACAGCACGAGTTCGAAGATCATATTGATAGCTATGCAAAGATTGACTTAGCAATACGCTGCCTTGCAGACGAGTATGCTAACAAGTTTGATAGTGGATCGCATGTTACGGATATTGAAGTGGAGTATGATGGTGTCTTTGGCACCATCGCCATTTCAACTGAAACATATTCGCCTTGTAGTTGCTGCGGTTCTGATTACGGTGAGTTCACTATTCCGCTTCGCTATCTTTACGAAGATGATTGGGCAGAACAGGTACAAGCCGAACTTGATAAAAAGCAGCGCATACGTGAAGAGGTCAAGCGTGAGAAAGCAGCCGAACAAAAGAAAAGGGAAGCTGAGGGCGAACGTAAACTTTACGAGAAGCTAAAAGAGAAGTACAAATAACAAACAACGGGGGCGTAGCTCAGTGGTAGAGCATTCACAGCTATAATTGTCCGGCGCGGCCAGTCGGAGATGAGCATCTACAGGTGGTCCTGTGGGTTGGTGAAAAGTCGGTAAAGCGTATGTGAGGATGGGGATTACGGCCAACAATCCCTAGTCAAACCAGGCGTGGTTCAATTCCACCCGCCCCCACCAATTAAACGGGCTCGACAGTAAAATGTCGGGCCTGTTCTGCTGAAAATGCGAAACGGCTGTCGTGTAGTTTAAATTCGAGGGCGCTGCCTGTGCGGCTAACGTGTTCGATAACTGCACCTTCAACAAAGCCTAATACCATTAAGCGTTGAACGTGCGGATCGGTTGCGTCAATAGCAGTTATGATTGCTTTTTTGCCTAGCCCTAGATCAGTTATGCACATTAGTTTGATTGAATTAGTTTGTCTTGTTGCTTAGGTTGTAGACGATAAAAGTCAGTAAGCTTCATTGCCTTGCCACCGACATATACAGTATTGCGTCCGCCACCTGCCGAAATGCCTTCGTATTTCTCCCATACAAGTCCGGGTGCAGTCATAACAAAACGGAATAGGGTTGGCATGTTCTTTTTGTTAGGTGCATTATACGCCGCCTGTCCTTCATACTCAGCCAAACCCAAATAGTCAAATTCTTGACCGCTACGTGCAAGCACATTGCTAAGATATTCAAAATGGCCTTCCTGAATAGAGCTGAGCGTATAGCCCATCGGATCGCCCGAATAATGGCGAATTTTAATACGATTCTTTTGAAAGAAACTTTTGCCATACCAACCGCCATCATAGGTAGACGGGTCAAGAACTGTTGTATTTCTTACGCCAGTAGGAATACGTTTTTCTTTTGTTGCTGCTTCATTTAAAATTTCAGTTATTTTCATTTTACACCTTACATGAATGACGGTACGAAACGTGCTACTGTACCTTTGTTAGAAGTGCCAGCGTAAGAGATACCGAAGTTACCCATTGTAGATGCTTTCTTAACAGCACTAACAATCTCACGGAAGTTATCGTGATCGTCTTCGGTGAAACGCTTGCCGTCCTTACGCTTAATAGCAACAGGAACTTCCACATCAACGTCATAGTTTAGATCGCCAAAGTCATCGCCCTCAGCACCTAAGTCTGCAGGGTCACCAACTAGTTCAGCGGCGTTCTTCCAAACAACATTGTAAAAATCGCTGTCGCGCAGTTCTTGTAATAATTCCCACGCGCTATCCTGTTTCTTTTCGAAATTCTTTTCCCAGTCCCAGCCACTGTGCATAGCGGGCTGCGTTGGTTCGCGCAGTTTTGCACCAGCAGTAAAATCTTTGTGATTAAGCTTCTGGTAGTTGCCTTTCTTTGTTTCTTTGCGCTTTGTTGTTCCTGTTTGGAATAGTAATTCGCCTGTCTCAGGATCTACAACATCGTGACTAACTTGGTCATCAATGCCTATCTCCCTAACAAAGTTTTCTGCGTCTTTGCTTGTAAGCCCGAGCCTATTAGATGAATCTTCGCCGCGTAAACCTGCAGGGACTTGCACCACCTTGCCCTTAGCTTCTTGGACTGGCGCTCGGCGCTCTAAACGTTCCATCCAACTAGCAATGTCTTCGTCAATATCTTTGTTTGAGTGAGGTACTAGTCCGAAGTGATCGATTTGCCCCACAAGCTCAAGATTAAGATCCTCTCTTCCGTCAATTTTAAAGGTAACGTTTTCGCCGAAGTTTTGATCTTTGTATGTAATGGTGCCGTCTTCAACATTTGCGTCAGACACAACACCGCCCGCGCCAGGTATTCTAGAAATAACAGACTTTCTTTGTGCTAATAGGCTCTTTACTTGGGCTACGATAGAATCTTCTTTGTTGTAGAAATCTTCTTCGATATCGTCGTATGTTCCACGGAAACCACCAAAATCGTCTAAATCGTCGTAATCTGGATCACACCACTCACAACCTTCGCCTTCACAATCTTTACATACGCCGTCGCCATCCTCATCCATTACTTTATCAGCAACAGCCTTTACCGCCATACCAATTAGCGGATTTTCTTCTAGCTCTTTTTCTTCGATGCCTTCGTATTCGCCTTTGAAGCGAATGTATGCTGCACCCGGCTCTTGGTCGAAGTCGACATCGTGCGGCGGAAAGTTATCACGCATCTGATAGTATTCATCAACTGTCGTAATTCTAGTCGCATCTTCGTATGGAACAGTGGTTGGGAACGGTATAACGTCACCCTCTTCGAGACTCTCGCCTGGCCATTTCTCTAACCAATCATTAAACCCATCATTATCTATGAAGTCACCATAAGCTGGATCAAAAATTAAATGCTGATCAGCACCGTCCGGACCACCGTATGCCAATACATTTATTGTGCCTTCTGCATCACCCGGACCGTACCCGCCAATTTCTAGTTCTGGACTACGCTTTGCTAGTGCCGCCGCAATTTGTGCATGTAGATCATCGTCTACAAACAGATCGCCGCTATCTTCACGCATATGCGGCTGCGGATCGCTGTTTTCCCAGTCTGACAAATCAGCTTCTGATTCAAACTTGTCACTCAAATATGTTGCCGCTTCTTGCCCGTACTTTGAGCGGACAATTGCTACTAGCTTATCTTGTGATAGATTTGGGTTGTTTACTATTAGCTCGTCGATTGCTGCCGCCATACGTGAAAAATAGCCTTCGTCAATTTTTCCGACAGATTCCCCCTTAACGACAGGCTCGTATGCATCAGAGAATAGTCCGTCATACTGATCAACAAATGATTCTTCTACTTCTTGCCCGTCTTCTTCATCGCGCAATATAACGTAGGTTCCACCGACCTTAATAACTGTCTGTAAATTTCCGCTATCATAATGAATGAACTGATCACCAACACTTGGTGGCTCAACCCATCGACCATGTTCGCTGATTTCTTTAACTGCTTCCATTAGTTTGCGCATTTCGTTCATATTAAAATCCCGTATAAATATAGTAGTGCTCTTGTATTTATCAAAGACTTATGCTATACTATAGGTTATGAAAAAGACTATCTTAGAAATAGTCGATGAAGTGAATTGTAGATTCCACAACCTCGACATTGTTACACGAAGAAAACTAACAAATGAACTGAGCTATATGCTCCCTTACGCCTATCATACTCCAGCATATAAGCTTGGTCGTTGGGACGGCAAGGTCAAGTTTTGCGATGTTGGTGCTCGTACCTATATAAACCTGCTTGACAGGTTGCTTCCTATTGTGCAGGATTCCGGCTATGATGTGGAACTTGTCGACAACCGCGTAGATCAGTCCTTCCGATTTGAGAAGGTTGACGCCAATACATTTGCTGACAAAACGTGGCCCGCCGGACATAAGCACGAAGGTGAGCCGATTATACTGCGAGACTATCAGGTCGAAATTGTCAACATGTTTTTAGAGAACACGCAGGGCATACAAGAGATCAGCACAGGCGCGGGCAAGACACTTGTCACCGCCGTATTGTCGAAACTGATCGAACCGTACGGACGCAGCATTGTCGTCGTACCGAGCAAACAGCTTGTAGAGCAGACGGAAGATGATTACAAGAACCTCGGACTTGACGTAGGTGTGCTTTATGGTGATCGAAAAGAATATACAAAGACGCATACCATTTGCACGTGGCAAAGTTTAGAAGCACTCAACAAGAAATCGAAAATATATGATCCAGATATTTCGTTGATGGATTTTATTGAGGGTGTTTCGTGTATTATCGTAGACGAAGTGCATGGTGCAAAGGCAGACGTGCTGAAGAAACTAATGACACGCGAGTTTGCAAACATTCCATTACGTTGGGGATTGACAGGCACAATACCGTTGGACGAGGCTGAGAAGATAGCACTTATTTTATCCATCGGTGATATCATACACGAAGTAACAGCAAAGGAATTGCAAGACCAGGGTGTGCTGTCTAATCTGCATGTTGAAGTCATGCAGCTAAAAGACCCTGTCATGAAGTTTCAAAATTACCAAGCAGAGTTAAAGTGGCTTGTGTCAGACAAGAAGCGTATGACATATGTTGCTAATCACATAATAGAACAAGCAAAGACAGGCAATACATTGGTGCTTGTGCAGCACATTAAAGCAGGCGAATTATTGCAGAGCATGATTCCCGACTCTGTGTTTATACATGGCACAATGAAAACAAAAGATCGTAAGACAGAATACGACGAAGTACGAACATCGGAAGGCAAAATTATTATTGCTACATACGGTGTTGCTGCGGTCGGCATCGACGTTCCGCGCATTTTTAATCTATATTTGATCGAACCGGGCAAGAGCTTTATACGTGTTATACAGAGTATAGGACGAAGTATTCGCATGGCAGTTGACAAAAACTTTGCGAATATCTTTGACGTTACATCAACGCACAAATACTCTAAGCGACATCTTACAACACGAAAGAAGTTCTATAATAAACAACAATACCCATTTACAATAAGAAAGGTGGACTACATATAATGCTAATACTAACAGAAGAAAATAAATCATACAATTTAGATTGTGTCCCTGACGAGGTTGAAGACCTTCGCTATTGCGTCCTAGATTGCTCGGATGCTAAGAACATTGACTATTACTGGCTACCGCTAATATTTTTAGAGTCGTTTAATGCTCCAGCAGTGGTGCTAGACATTGGACCATACAAAGTGCAAATGCCGCTAGATTGGTCGATACTAGTTTGCGATGATCAATATTCCGATCTAGAAGTTATGCCTCTTACAAGTTTAAATGATCGCGGCTTTCATACAATCACATTTAACCCGCTCAAACATATGGTGCCGATGCCTTATGAAGTGGGGATAAGTAATATATACGCGGATGTGAAATGGTACTTCCCTAAACTGAAAAACGGCAATATATTAGTGATGCCGTTAGAAACAGGGCATGAACCTATTTGCGCATTATTTGTGAAAGAAGGAAATAAAGTGCCAGACCCAGTGGATATGGCCTTGCTATTCGATGGTTGATGAGTATATAATACTATTGCAGGAATTTAAGTTTGGTAACTGCGGACTTGTTAATCAATTCCTGATAGATACAGGATTGTCGAATGACTTTCGCGTAGTGTTGGCGGAATATGAGAGACCAACCGGCAAAGCTCGCAACAGCATATCTGTTCATGAGACTAGCGGGAAATTAACAGTTAAAGAGCGATGCATAGGATTAGAAGCACTGAATGAGAAGGCAGCATTTATATGGGGCCTGAAAGGACATAAAGAAATGATTGCTAAACTTAAAGAATATCAAAAGAAAAACACTCGGAGACTGCTCTAGTGTCAAAACTTTACGTTACGCACAACGGCAAACAGACTCCGATTAACCCGGATATGTTTGTGTTGCTTTATATGCCGCAAGAAGAAGCACCTTACGTAGAAGAGTTTTTGGCAGAGACGAAGTTAGATGCAAAATTTAAATTAGTCCTTGCAAACATCTATTTAAAACTAGAAGACGATGATCACACATATGATGAGGGCGAAGGTATTAAATCGTTGGTCCTGAAAATGACAAGCGAAAAGGTGCTATTCGAATATAAACTATCGGGTCGTCAAGAAGCACTATTGACACAAATACAAGAGTATATACATGCCAGCAAAGAAAGCTAACGTACCTCTAAAAGAGATGTTGCAAGCAATAGATCGAAACGACTTCGATTTTTATTCGCGTCTAACAAAAGAGCAGAAGAAGGCGTTTTCGCCGTGGCTTGCGATGCGCTATGCTAGTTCAGCAAACGGCATGGATGCATATCACTATCTGCTAATGGTTAACGACATAGTAAACGTCGATTTCAGTTCGTTAAAAGATCACCCCGAACTACAGTGGAAATTACTTGCTGTATGTGGCGCAGGCCGCAACGTGTTTCATCCATACATCAAGCCAGGCAAAGGTAAGAAGACAGCAACGAAGGTAGGCAAGTTTTTGCATGACATGTATCCGACGATGAATCGGCAAGAGATAGAATTGCTACAAGAAATAAACAGCAAAGACGATCTCAAGCAATTAGCAAGGGATCACGGCATGAGCGATAAAGACATTAAGGACTTATTTAAGTGATGGCAACAGCAAAGAAATTCGCTTGCGGATTTTGTAAAAAAGCGTTTACAAGTGAACGCACGTTGTCCGCGCACATGTGTCCTAAGAAACGTCGTAATTTAGAAAAGGACTCTATAGCGTCGCAACACGGCTTCCGATTATTTCAACGCTTTATGTTGATGAATACACCCACTAAGCGTCCACCGGCATTTGAGAACTTTATTGATAGCAAGTACTATACAGCATTTATAAAACTAGCTAGACACTTAATGGATTTACGTCCGATTAATCAAGAACACTTTGTTGACTTCTTGTTCTCTGGTGTTAAGGATCGTGATTGGTGTAAGGATGCGGTGTATGAAAAGTTCGTACAGCACATACTATCGAAAGAGCCAGCAGCAACAGGCCTTGAGCGCAGCATAAAAACAATGAGTGAGTGGGGCGAAAAGCACGGATTGCCGTACAACGAATTCTTTTTTCACGTAGCGCCAGCGGAAGCAACGCATATGGTTCGCTTAGGCAAGATTAGTCCGTGGGTTCTGTATATTGCAGAAACAGCAGACCATCTGTTTACAAGACTGTCGAGCGAGCAGGAAGAAATTATTGCGGCAGTAATCGACTTTGATATATGGCGAGTTAGATTTACAAGACAGAAAGATGACTGCACTTTTGTCCGTGAGGTGCTGAAGGACGCAGGCATTTAATGTTTGACGAATACGAATTAGCAATGATTTGGTTTGCTCTTGTCATGGAGCAAAAAGAATACGAGAAGGGTACTAAGAATTGGTGGCGCCGCGAACGCTTAATACGCAAGGTAGAAAAAGACCTAGGTATGAAAGATCGTCCGCTAGTAAAGGAAGTAAAGAATGAAAGTTAACACAGACGTAGACATTGACGTATTCGATCGTGATGCATTGCTTAGAAAATTGCGTCACGTTACAGCGAGCATGGTTAAGGACGGTGAGCCAGTCAAGCATAACACTGGTGTGTATTTTCAGCCTATGCCGCAAAATCCGCTAACAGGCTTAGCGACAATCGACTACGAAAGAGCCGAAGAGCTAGGCTACATGAAAATTGACTTTCTAAACAACAGCGTCTACAAAGGTGTCGAAGACGAGAATCACTTAGTCCAGCTTGCAAATGCTGAGCCAATGTGGAGCATGTTAGACGACGAGCAAATTGTCGAAAAGCTTTTTCACATCGGCAACTATGCAGACTTAGTAGCAGAGATGAAGCCGCGCAACGTAGAACAGCTTGCAATGCTACTTGCAATTATCCGTCCAGGCAAGGCACACCTGCGTGGCGAGGACTGGGACACGGTAGCAGAGAGCATATGGGACAAGCCCGACGACAGCAGCTATTATTTTAAGAAATCGCACAGCTTCGGTTATGCTATGGCGATTGTCGTGCAGATGAATTTAATGGTTGAACAGGCGATGCGCGGTGCTTGATTTTATCGCATGTGATGCTAACGAATACGTTTATGTAAGCGATCCGTTTCTTGTTGTAATGCCCTCGGGTCGTAGGCTTATTGTGCGAGCATATGAAAAATATGATATTGATTTTTACTCAAACAAGAGAAGCGACACATTAGTAGATTATTATGAAGAAGTAATTAATAATAATCCAAGCATAGAGACTGCCGCAGAAGTATTTAAAGATCGAATAAAGAATCCTCGAAAAACACAAATAGATTGGGGCTATGGCAGCACAGACTTGTATCCGAAGGGGAACGTGGTTAGAAAATCCCCTGACATGAATCCGGGATTCTCGAGAGAATCAATCTATGGAAGATGATAGTTTCCCACTCGGCGTAAACGTTAATATTGAGATTAGTAAGCCGTTTGCTGCTAAGATACCTAACGGGCCTACAGTTATATTACAGGCAGAGTCGATGTATAATGCATACGGCGACCTCATACACTATACGGAAGTGGTATTAGATGATAGCCCGAGCGAGCAAGAGTTGTTTAAAGTAAAGTTAAGCAATCCAGAGCAAGAAACGCAAATTGCTTGGGGCATAGATACCGATACGCCGTTTAAGGGTTATGTGGGTTCGCCACCAAACACAATCACTCCTAAAATTTCTATGGTGAGTACGGAAGAAGCTTACTGTCGTTCAAAAGATAGCTAGAAACAACTCGCTTATAAGCACCACTGTCTAGCATTTGCTTCAATACGTTTAGATGATCGACAGCGACAGTCCATTGCTGTTTACCAATAGCAATACAAGATTCGCGAGCGTGATAGTGCGCAGCATTATAGACAGGAAGCTTTTGATGCTCCCTTGCATACTCTAATAATAGCTTGTCTAGCTTTTCTACGTCAGTATTATTTGCACGAATGTTTTCTTGCATTTCTTTCTCGAACCCGTACCCATGTGTTAGGTAGCGCAGTCCGCGATTTACTTTTTCTTCGATGATATCTTCTAACCACATAGCAGCGTCAGCATGTTCTGTCATGCGATGCTGCAAGTCGCCGATGTGCTCTACGACAGGGGATAAAACACCGCCTTTATATGTATGTTGCACACGGAGCATAGCATGTTCGGGGTCGCCACGTTGCTGGTCCGCAATAGCCATAAATGCTTTTGCAACTTCGGGCGGAACAGTATATTCGTCTTTTATCTCAAAAAGTCTCACTGTCCTATCTTAGCCTTTAGTCGTAATTGTGTAGTGAATCCTAGGCCCGGAACTCTCGATCCGACTTTCCAACCAACCCAAAGTTCGCCGTAAGTTTCGCCGTCTTTGTTTAGCCAAATCCTACGATAGCCTGCCATCAATCCTCTGTAGCGCCAGCGTGATGCTGATTTTACACCAGCGGAAATCAGCGTACCTGCTTCCATAACTTCTTCTTGCCAGCCGACAGTTTTGAACGGCTTAGAATCGTCAAATAGGAAGCGTAGGTTATTTGCTGCATTGCGAATACAAAACCACCACCAGCGAGGAAAGATTTTCTTGTACCAGTACTTTTGTACGTAGTCATCAAACCATTCTGGGTAGCCCTCTTCTCGATTGCCGTAAATTGGGAATGTCATCATGTTAGCACCAAATAGCAATGCAAACGGAACAATGACCATGCCTAGCGGAACAACGCCCACCGGCAAAATTACTTGCCACCATGTTAGGTCGGCAATGGGCCATACAAAGTTAGCCAGCCATACTAGCACCAAAGGGAAAAACATTAGCAGGAATACTACTACCCACTGTACGATGTGAAAGAGTTTTGTTATAGGATTCATGCTCCAAAGTCCTCATCAAATGCTTTTTGTTCTTCTTCGGTGTATTGTTCGTGTTGGCGATTGTGTGCCTCAACTTCATACTTGTTATCTTCGTAGCCGTTGCGAATGCTTTCGATAATATATAAAAAGTAAAACCTGAACCAACCCATTCTGCGCACTTGTTCAATATGAATATATTCGTGTTTGAACAATGCTTTGAGGTAATCGGACCTAGCCGATAAGTACGGTTTGCTGCGAGAATACAGGATAAATGGGTATAGTGTAATAGCACCTACGTTAATTAGTTGCGGAAACCAGTGGTTGTACTTTCTACGTATTTTCATATACGTATTTATCGTATATAAGCTATTTCTTTACTAGTTGGATTTGGCGGCGCTTGATGCGTTTTTTGAACAGATCGTTCAGGGAGGTTACGGGACCGAATAGGATGTCTACATCTTTGAGGTTGATTGTGCGCAAGCAATATTTGAATACTTCCATCTCGCCTTGTAAGAAAATATTGATGGGCAATTGCCTATTGCTTTCCCACCACCATATTTCTCCAAATTCGAGAAATAGCTGGCGTTCATCGGGATCGACAACGACTTGAAAATCATAAAAGCTCATGATTTTATCGTCTGCGTTTTGTATAATACAGATGAATTCATCCTCGCCCTTGCGTATACCGCTCAGGAAGGGGAATCGTTCTTGTATGTCGTCTATCTCATCAAAGTCCATAGTTTTCGCTTATTGGTTGCAATCAGTTATATTTATATCTGGATAAGGAACCTACAAGAGAAATATGGAATAATTGTGGGTATGGCGATAAATACACTTGTTATGAGTAATATAGTAAAACTACTAAGCATAGAAAATAGACTGGATTTGCTGTATTGCGATTCAGTATTCAGGAGTTGTGAAGTGACAAATCAGAGTCCATATAATAATCGAACAATTAAATTGCATAAAGGGGTCGACAATCAGATTCGCTTCCGTGTACTAAACCCCGACCGCAAGCGTGTGTCTATCGACCACCTATCAATTCGCGCAAGGTTTATAAACAAGCAGAACGGCGAGCGAGTGCTAGATCGCTTCGCAAACATCCTTACAGAGAAGGGTGACGTCCAGCTTATTATTTACGAGGGCGACCTAGTAAATCTAGCTCCAGGATTTTACGACCTCATCGTAACAGGTGAGGAAGCACTGGTCCCCGGTGTTACAGTCGGCGAGAATATTAGCACACCGTTTTTCCTAGACCAAGACGGAGACATCGTAGCGACAGTGGAGGTAGTTGCTTCCGCAGATCCTACTCCGCAGCCAACAGTTACTCTTCTTCCGAATAACTGGACACGCTGGAGCAGCAACGCAGGCGTTGACATTCAGTATTACAGTTCTGCTATTCCGGGTCAGCGCATCAAGAACCACCTAAATGCATTGCACACCTTTGCAGCGTATACAACAGGATTTAGCGGCACACTAGAAGTTCGCGCCTCGCTTGATTTGCAGCCGCCAGAAAATTACAATGACTATTTTCCTGTGGACATTACAAGCGGAACACAGATTATCACATTCGACAATTATACAGGTACTACTTCACATTCTTTTGAGGCCAATTTTATGTGGCTCATGTTTGTCTATACACCAGATACTTCACTAGACGATTACGGAACAATCGATCAACTTCTTGTTCGCTAAGTCTTGCATTTTTATAGCAGTTCTGCTATAATGTAGTTTATGGCAGTTCAGGATTATCTCCGAGATGTAATTCATCAGCACATTGGCGCGCTGAAGATGACTCCTAGTGGTTGGAAGAAGCGGAACTGTATGCTATGCCACGACAGAGGGCATGGTGCAGATAAGAGAGAGCGTTTCGGAATTTACGAATCTCCAGATGGCAGCATCACTGTAAACTGTTTCAACTGCGGCTTTATGACAGGCTGGAAACCAAGCACACAGATTGGTAAGAAGATGGCATACTTTTTACAGCAGATCGGTGTTCCACGAGAGGACATAGACCAGCTACGTTTTGCAGCATTTCGTGAAGCAAACGATGTAGAAACAAAAGAACTAAAGTTACAAGGTGCTATCACAAGCAAGTGGATACCAGCAAAGAAGCTGCCGAAAGATCTAAAGTCGATAGCAGAGTGGGCGGACGAAGGCTGCGAAGATAGAAACTTTATGAAGGTAGTCGAGTACGCAGCGAGCAGAGGAATACTAGGCGCCGAAAAACTTTTTTGGAGTCCTGACAAGCTAAATGCATTTAACAGGCGTGTCGTAATACCGTATTTTTACAATGATGAAATAGTTGGTTGGACAGGTCGTTTAGCAACAGAAGGCAAGTCCGAGATTACTAAATATCATACGTCTATGCCACCACAGTACATTTACGGATTAGACAATCAGCGCGACTATGACAAACAGTTTG
>Ga0307378_10002958_pt1 | contig 25321 bp, 24 predicted proteins | sample UN1MG_FD_202238 | JGI IMG/M metagenome (GOLD analysis project Ga0307378, IMG submission 202238) | Soil microbial communities from Risofladan, Vaasa, Finland - UN-1 | ecosystem: Environmental > Terrestrial > Soil > Coastal area > Acid sulfate soil | place: Finland: Risofladan, Vaasa | collected...
GTAGGGGCGACCGTCCACGGTCGCCCGCGGGCGGGTGTGGACACCCGCCCCTACGTCAACGCAACCTGAGGTGAGGGGTGCGACCCCGGTTCTACTCGAAGGCGTAGAGCTTGCCGTCCTCGCAGCTCACCACCAGGGTGCCGTTGGCGTAAGCCGAGGAGCCGATGACCCCGGCGCCCAGTTCCTTCGACCAGAGCTCCTTGCCGGTTTCGGTGTCCACCGCGTGGATGACCCCCGCCTTGGTGGTGATAAAGACGGCCTGGTCTATCACCGTGGGGCAGAAGCGGATGGGGGTCTCGGTGCCGAAGCGCCAGCGCTTCTGGGCGTCTTCGGTCTTGAGCGATTCGAGGTAGTTCTGGGCTACGAAGTAGATGCTGTCCCGGCTCACGCTCGAGGTGCAGGTCAGCGAGGCGATGGTCTCGTGGCGCCAGAGTATCTTCGCCGTCTCGGCGTCCAGGCAGTAGAGGTAGCCCCGTCTCTTGTCCGACTCGGGCAGGGAGTAGAAGAGGCGTTCGGAGTGGTAGGTGGCGGAGCTGGTGGCCCGGCCCAGGGATTTCGTCTTCCACTTGATGTCGCCGGAACCCTGCCAGACGCTCATCAGGCAGCCGTCGTAGGTGCCGATGAAGATGTTGACCTCGCCGGTGGTGGGCTCGCTGTGCGCCGACTCCCAGGGGCTGATCCACTTGAGCTGGCAGTGTGTGGCGTCCAGGGCGACCAGGTACCCCTCGCGGCTGGTGAGGAAGACGTTGGTGCCGTCCACGCAGGGGGTGTTGAGGACGATGTCGTCCAGGTGGAACTTCCACTGGATGAGGCCCGACTCGATCCCGATGGAGTAGAGGTGCTGGTCGTCGCAGGGCACGTAGACGAAGCCGTCCCACGAGGTGGCGGCGGGGCTCGTGACCTTGGCGTCGAACGCGGTCTTCCATACCAACTCGCCCGTCTCCAGGTCGAGGCAGTGGAACTCGTTGCCGTCGCAGGCCGCGGTGAACACGTGCTGGGTGGTGACGATGGGTGAGGTGTTCACCTTGGGCCCGATTTCATGGGTGAACTTCAGCTTGCCCTCGATCATCCGGTGCGTCGGTCCGACCGTGCCCGTGTGGGCGGGATTGCCGCGGTACATGCTCCAGGTGTACACGTCCTCGGTCTTGAAGCGGAGGAAGTAGCTGTTGATGGTGTCCTTGAGCTTGGAGGTCAGGCGGTCTACCTCGCCGAGGGCGCCCTTGCGGATGGTTTCCAGCTCTTCCTGGTGGATGACGATTCGTTTCATGGCTCTCCCTGCGGCTTCCCCCACGGCGTCGTACGCCTGCGGGTCGCTCTCAGTGGGTTTCCGAGTCGCAACTACGGCCGAAGGCACAACTGCGTTCGAAGGCACATCTTTTTCTCGATTATATCTTTAACCCCTCCCCCGGTCAACCGAGGACCCATCCACCAGATCTACGAGGATGCGGTCGGCTACGAGCTGGTGCTCCCGGACGATGCGCCAGCTCTCTTCACCGACGCGTGTACCGCTCAGCAACTCCACCAGTCCCGCCGCGAGGTGACCCGCGAGGGCGGGAAACGCCTCCATCACCTCCACCCCCCAGCGCTCGCGGAATCGTTTCCCGGAGAGGCCGTTGCGGGTCCGGAGAGCCAGCATCGCCATTTCCAGCCGGCGTTCCCGCTCCGTGGGCCGCTCTTCCTCCCCGTCCGGGCGCTCGTCTTTCTCCGCGGCGCCCAGCCAGGCCTCGAGATCCGGCGTGTTACGCCGCCGAAGCTCGCCGTCATCGGAGACCGCCGAGGGGCCGAGGCCGACGAACGGTCCGGCCTCCCAGTAAATTTCGTTGTGACGGCAGCGGTGGCCCGGGCGGGCGAAGTTGGACAGCTCGTACTGCAGGAAACCATCGGTCTCCAGGCGATCCAGCGCGGCGTAGTAGATGTCGGCCGCCGTGTCGGGGTCCGGCGTGGGGAGCTCGCCCCGCTCCACGGCCCGGCCCAGGGGGGTGGTCGGCTCCAGCTTGAGCGCGTAGAGGGAGATGTGGTCCGGCGAGAGTGCGAGCGCGGCCTCCAGGCTTTTTTGAAAAACCGACCTTTTCTGTCCCGGCAGGCCGTACATCAGGTCTATGGACACCGACCGGACGCCGGCGCGCCGGGCGTTGGCGAAGATGCCGGTGTCCGTGGACCGGTGGGAGCGCCCCAGCATCCGCAGCTCGTCGTCGTCGAAGCTCTGAAAACCCACCGAGAGCCTGGTCAGCCCGGCCCGCAGCAGCGCCTCGAAGTAGCCGATCCCGGAGTTGGCGCAGGGGTTGGATTCCGCGGAGACCTCGGCCCCCGAGGGGATGCGGAACCGATCGCGCGTCCGGGCGATGATGTTGCCCAGCTCCCCCGCCCCCAGGAGGTTGGGCGTCCCCCCGCCCACGTAGAGCGTTCTCCCGCGGACCTCGGGCCCGAGCTTCAACTCCCGGAGAAGCCCGGCGACCACCCTCCTCCCCATCTCCGGCTCCGCGACGTAGCTGGTGAAATCGCAGTAGGCGCAGCGGCGTCGGCAGAGTGGGACGTGGACGTACACGCCGACCAGGTTACGGGTTCCGGTGCTCGAGGCGTCGCCCCGGATTTGCCAGGGCATTACTCGCTCCGCTTCGTTTCGTCCGTCGCCGGTCGGACGTAGATGGGATTGGAGAAGAGCCAGAGCCGCTGCACCGTGCCCCAGGGGAGATTGGGCGCCTCGACCCAGGCCTCGACCCGGTACACGCCGGGTTTTAAAATCTGATAGACGAAACGGTTGTCCGAAAATCGCTTCACCAGCCCGCCGTCCCGGATGAGTCGCAGCTCGACCCCCTCCGCCGGGGGGCAGTAGGCCTCCAGGGCCGTGGGCTCGCCGCCGAGGCTCGTCTCATCGCCCATGATGACCGTCCTCTCCCCCGAGCGGGCGGTGAACCGGAAACCCCGGCCGTCCCCGATGGGGGCGATGCAGCCGAAGCAGTGTCCCCGGGCGAGGGCCCCGGTGATGAGGGTCGAAGCGATGCCGGGATCGGTCGGCAGGCGTCGTGGAAGAAGGACGTAGGTGTGGATCGTGTCGAAGGCGCTTTCGTAGCTCGGCACCTTTAAATACCAGTCGCCCAGGACCTTGGACCGCCCCAGAGCTTCGGCGGAGGCCAGCCCCACCACCGGCCTGGCCCGGCACAGCTCGTCCCAGAGCGTGAACACCGCCCGATCCACGCCGAGACGGGCGTAGGAGCGGGGGCCGTCCAGGAGGTTCACGCTGACCGCGCCGAGCCAGGTCAGGGGGTCCGCGCGCCGCCACAGGCTGCGCAGGTTGACCACCTCCAGGGCGGTGAAGTTGGAAAGACCCCAGTCGCCCCAGGGCTCCTCGGCGTCCAGCGGCATGGCGACGACCGATAGTCCCTTCTCGTTCACCTCGGCGCAGATGCTCGCCGTAGACCGCCCTAGCCCCTTCGGCAGCGTCTTGGGGCCCAGAATCCAAAGTTTCCCCTCCGGCCGTACGAGCTCCGCGCCGCAGATGAGGTACAGGTGGCCGTAGTTGCCGACCAGGCCGTCCTTGCGGGCCCGCATAGAGTGCACGTCGGTGAAGACGACGAAGTCGAGGTCCGCCTTCCGCGCCAGGACGGCGATTTCGCCGTACCTCGAGTCGCCGTCGGAGTACCGGCTGTGCACCCCGAGCACGCCCCGGTAGGCGTAGTAACCGCCCAGGCGGGGGTAGACGGCGAAGGTCTTCGCGGGAAACTGGACCTGGAGGTTGTAGAGGGAGAAGAGAGTGAAGGCGGCCACGAGGGCCAGGACGACGTCCCGGACCAGACGGCGGCGTTTCCTGTGGCGGGTGATTGCTTCCGTCGTGGTCGGGACGGCGGGACTGTGGGTGAGGTCCTGGGCTCGGGGGTGGGGGCCCTCGGGGGGCGTCGTTTTCCGGGCGTCCCCGCGTTTGAACGGGCGCCGGAGAAACGAACCGACCGCTCCCGCGAGGCCGGTCAAACACTTTTTGAGCCTGTTGCGTTTTTCCTGGGTCAACGGTCGGTTTGCCGGGGCATTACTCGCTCCGCTCGTTTCCGGGGTGGCTATTCGAGAAAACTCCCCCGAACCCCGATCCAGAGCTGCTCCACCGTACCCGTGGAATTCACCTCGGCGAATATTTGCAGCCATCGTTCCAGCCGCGGGTCGGCGAAGGGGGGGAGGGGCAGCCTCGAGGCCTCCAGGAGCCAGCGGCGGTCGTCGCCCTCGCCCGTCCAGTCCACCGCCCGCCAGGTGAGGGAAACGAAATCAGCCGGGGTCGGGCGGAAGTTGCCGTTGTGCTCCGGGTGGGCCGAGAGGGCGTCCAGGTCCAGCTCTCCCAGCCGCTCGAGCCAGGCCTCCGGCAGCTCGACGGGGGGGACGGCGGTCGTATCGGCCGACGCCGCTCCACCGGACAGCCGGACGCCGTACCCGTAAACGCCGGTTTCGGACACGAGGGCGTCGGATAACCGGACGAGCGCATCGGTGAGCTCGGGACGCCGCGGTTCCAGGAAATAGACCTCGCGCGTGATCCCGCTCGAGTTCCAGGTGTACGAGGTCAGTGTGGTCAGGGCGCCGGTGTCGTGCAACAGGCCGCCGACCGTGACGCGGTCGCCCGGCTCCGAGCCGGGGGCGGTCACCCGGTCGGCCAGGTCGTCCGCGGGTGCGACGGGGTGAATTAGAGGGGGGGCGTCCTCCCGGCAGGCGGCGGAGAGGACGAGGGCCGCGAATAGCGGAATCAAGCGGAGGGGCGTGTCATTCAACGATGTACCCAGCCTCCTCCTCGGTGATGACGTCCACCTCCTCCGTGGAGGAGGTGTCGTCGCGCAGGGCGGCGATGCGGTTCCGGGCGAAGGCGATGTCCCCCTCGCCCTCCGAGAGGCTGATGTAGCGCTGCCAGTGGCGGATGGCGTCCAGTGTGTCGCCGGTCTTCTCCAGGAGGAGGGCCAGGTTCCAGTGGGCCAGCGCGTAATCGGGCTTGATTTTGAGCGCCTCCTCGTAGGACTCCCGCGACAGGTCGTAGTACGACAGCTCCTGGTAGGCGTTTCCCAGGTTGTTGTACGCCTTGTAGTAGTAGGGCAGGACCTCGATGGCATTCTCGAAGTAGCTGACGGCGAGGGAGAAGAGCTTCGACTCCATGTAGACCAGGCCGAGGTTGTTGTTGACGAAGGGGTCGTCCGGGGCGATTTCCTGCGCCTTCTCGTACTCCCGGGTCGCGCCGCGCAGGTCTCCGGCGGCGAGGAGGACGTTGCCCGCGTCAATGTACCCGGCCAGCTCGGAGCTTTCTTGAGTTTCCGTCACCGTCGCAGTCTCCTCGGAGGTGGTGGCGGGATGGGAGCCGCCTCCCGTGCCGAAGAGGGAACAGCCGGTGCCGAGGATTAAAAGAAGGGGAAGGCCTGGGACGGGTGTTTTCAATTGTCGGCTCCGAGCTCTTTCGTTTGCGGGTATTCTAGCGTTACGATGGACGGCAGTCAATGGGTACACCGGGCGATACCGAGGCGGAGGGCCCGGAAGCGCGCCGGTATAACTGCATAAATCCTTGACAATTCAAGAAATTCCGGTTATGTTTTGACCGTGGTGATCCGGCGAATGGGTCTGGATAAGACTGTTGACGATACGCGCCATGGACGACGACAGCCGAAGGAAAGATGAGCCCCGGGTGCGCTTTCGGCGCAGCGCGAAGCCGCGCACCAGGTCCGGTTCCGTCACGCACATCATCCTCATGGGCGCCGCCCTGGCCGTAATCGTCTGGCTCATTTTTTACCTGAAGGATTCGAGCCTCTTCGGCGGCGACGGGGAAGGGGTGGAAACGGGGCGCACCCCCGTGGTCCGTGGGTCAGGTCTCGACATAGACGAGAATCTGATCAACTACTTCGATGAGGGCATCCAGCTCCTGCGGCCCGACCGCAATTGGGAATTCGCCTACGGCACCGGCCTGCGCCACGACGAGGCGGACGCGTTCAGCGCGGTCGCGTGGCTGGACGCCACCGAGATCTGCCGGCTGACCCTCTACGACGCCGATCGGCCCGTGGCCAGGGTGCGGGTGGGGAAGCTCCAGCTTCAGGAGTCGCGCACGACCAGCTCGCTGGCCCGCCAGTCCTTCGAGAACATCATGCTCTACGCCCTGAACCCGGACCACCCGTACAATGTGGACACTTGGGAGCCCACGACCACCCTCGACTCGGACGGGCTCCAGGGCACCTACTACGTTATCAAAATCACCCATTCGAAGAACACCCAGGCCGACATCCGCATCGTCGCCTTCTTCGTCAAGGATCTTTGGGTCTATACACTGATGGGCGAGGTGAGCTACGAGGAGTACGATCTCTACCGGGAGAAGTTGCGCTATATCTTCGGTCATTTTGTGTTTATATAGCGCTTAGCGTTTGCATATTTATCCGCCTTGTGGCAGACTAAACCGATGAGTGGCCGTTTCCTGCCGTCGCGCATCGGGGCGGCGGTGGAATAGGAGCCCGCAAGTGGTGGGAGGACGGCGTTGCGTGCCGGTCCCTCCCCCTGGATCGTCATTGACCGTTCCAACTTTAAGGGATAAAACCAGCCGGTTGTTCGGAAGGACCCGTCATGGTTGACCAGAGTTATATCGAGGAGATCAAGCGGAGAAACGCCGAGCGGGCGGCCAAGCTCAAGGAAAGCCTGAAGATCGGCGATTTTTCGAAGCTCGCCCCTTCGGGAACCGGCGACGAGCCGCCCGGAGCAGTGGTGATCACCCCGGGGGGCGCAAGAAAAGCCGCCGGACCACCTCCCCCTCCCGCGGGAAAACCGGCCGCCGCAGGACCGCCCCCTCCGCCGCCCTCCCGGACCGAAGCGGTTCGCACCGCTCCTCCGCTCCCGCAGACCGCCGCCCGAGTCGCATCAGCTCCTCCTCCGCCGCCCGAAGCCCGGGCCGAGAGACCGGCCCCGCCCCCCGAAGCGGTGAGAGAGCCCCTCGTTCCCTCCGAGGGCATTTGGGACGAGATTCTCGGTGAGACCGTGGAGGCCGCGCCCGACGAGATGCCGTCCCCCCTGGACACCGGCCCCAGCACCTCCGAGCTCGAAGAATTCAAGGTGCCTCTCTTCGACACGACCCGGATCGAGGAGGAGGAGGTCGAGGAGGAGGAAGAGGTAGCCGCGGTGTCGGAAGAACAGGAAGGCATAACCGACGAGTTCGTCGTCCCCGCTTTCGATTCCGGAACGACCACGGAGGTGGTCGAGGAGGAGTACGCAGTTCCGGCCTTCGATTCCGCGGAAGCAGAGGCCCTCGTCGAGGCCGAGGAGGAGTACGCGGTCCCGGCCTTCGATTCCTCCGCCGCGGCGCCCGCGCCCGTCGAGGAGGCCGCCGTCCCCGCCTTCGATACCTCCGAGCCCGTCGAGGAGCTGGAGGAGGTCGAGGAGGAGTACGCGGTTCCCGCCTTCGACACCGCCGTCGAGGTCCCGGTGGAGGCACCGCTCAGGCCGGCCGCCGGGATTCCGGTCGCCGAGCCCGCCGCTGCGGCGCTGACGACCTTCGACAACTACATCGTCCTCGAGGTCAAGGGTTCGGAGCTCCGTCTGAGGCGCCGCAACATTTCGCTGCGCGAGGCCGTCTCCCTCTTCGAGGTTGCCCTGGAGGAGTGCCGCAAACTCCTCGAGGAATAGGCGCCCTTTCGGGTTGATCCATGCGGGGCGCAGCGTTGCGCCCCAATCTGAACTCCGACCGAGTCCGCCAACCGTTCGAGTCCAACGAGCGCGCCTTGATCTTCAACAAGATACACCCCCGCTACATCGCCCTGGACCTGGGAACCACCAGCACCCTGATCCACCTCGAGGGTCAGGGTGTGGTTGTGAACGAGCCCTCGGTCATCGCCGTCAACGAGAAGGGGCAGATCGAGGCGCTGGGCCATGAGGCCAAGCGGATGCTGGGGCGCACCCCGCCGAACATCCGCGCCATTCGGCCCATGGAGGACGGCGTCATCGCCGACTACGAGACCGCCGAGCTCATGCTCAAGGCCCTTTTGCGCCAGGCGCTCAAGGGGGCGTCCATCGTGAAGCCGAGGGCGCTGTGCTGCGTGCCCTCGGGGATAACGGAGGTGGAGAAGCGGGCGATCCGCGACTCGGTGAAGAACGCCGGCGTCCGGGAGATATACCTCATTGAGGAGCCCATCGCCGCCGCGGTGGGGATGCGGCTCCCCATCGAGGAGAGCACCGGCTCCATCGTGGTGGACGTGGGCGGCGGCACCACCGAGGTCGCCGTGATGTGGTGGTGTCCGAGTCGCGCAAGATCGGCGGGAACGTGATGGACGAGGCTGTGGACCGCTACCTCCGCAGCCACTACAACATCTTCGTCGGCGAGCAGATCTGCGAGGAGATAAAGATCACCATCGGCTCCGCCGTGCCCCTGGAGGAGGAGGAGAACTTCGTGGTCAAGGGCCGGAACATGCTCAACGGCATCCCGACCACGGTGACGATCAGCTCCACCGAGGTGCGCGAGGCGCTGCGCGAGTGCATCGTGCAGGTGATAGGCGCCGTCCGCTCCACCCTGGAGCAGACGCCGCCCGAGCTGGCCTCCGACATCGTCAACGCCGGGATCAACATGACGGGCGGCGGCTCGCTGTTGAAGCGCCTGGACGACGCCATCACCCAGGAAACGAACCTCAGGGTCCACCGCGCCGCTTCGCCCCTGACCACGATCATCGAGGGGCTCGGGATGATTCTGGACGACTTCCGCCGTTACCGGAGACTCTTTAACCTCTACCCGACGTAGGACGCTTCGCGTCCATTGAGGATTGAGGGCGGGGGCCCTCTTTTTTATTGGGAAGCGACCGATTCTCGGGACATTCGGGAATCGGGGGAGCGGCCGTTGAGCAAATCGCACCGCGTCCCCTTGGCTCCGTTTCAGCGTGGTATAATCCGGGCCCGTAAGAACCGAATCCACGCCGGCTTATCCATTTTAGAGGCGATGGCTCTCACCGCCGCAGGTAAGATTTTTAAAAACGAGGGCGTGCGCTGGGGGCTGACCGTCCTCGGCCTGGCGGTCGTCGTCGCCGGCTCGACATGGCTCCGGCGCTCCCTCTGGAGCGACGACACCCTGATGGTCTCCGACGCGGCCTTCCGCTACCGCCTGGCCCGGATGTACGCCCAGGGGGAGACGCCGCCCGAGCGGGATTTTCGGGTGATGCCACCCGAGGGCCAGCCGCTCCACGACGACCTCCTCCTCGTCGAGGACGCCCTGGTGGGGTGGACCTACCGCCTCTTCCACACCGGCTACGACGAGGCGTCCTTCTCGGACCACCTCGCGCTGTGGGTTTCATTTGTGAGCTCCCTGGGCGCGGGGGCGGTATTCCTCCTCGGTTACGCCCTGTGGCGGAGGCGAAGCTTGGCCCTCGCCGCGGCGCTCATCGCCGTCTTCGCCGTGGCCTCCGTGGACCGGACGGTCAACGTCTACCTGCGCGAGCACCTCGCGGTGCCCTTTGCCCTCCTCGGCTGGGCGGGGATGCTCGGCGCCCTCGGTCCGCCGAGCGACGATTCCGGTTGGAGGAAACGCCTGCCCTGGCTCGTCGCTTGCGGCCTGGGGTGGGGCGTGGCGCTGGCCGCCTGGCATCTCGCGGGCTTCCTCCTCACGGTGACGGCGGTCCTCCTGGCCGTGTACCTCCTCTGGCGGAAGGAGTGGAGGTCAATCGGCCCGACGGCCCTCGTCCTGGGGGGAGTCACCCTCGTGGTCGGCCTGGCCGTTCCGGCTCTGCGGGTGAAGGGGCTGGCCCTCTCGCCGGGCGCCTGCCTGCTATACCTGACCGCCCTGGTGTGCCTGGTGCCAAGGCTGAGGCGCGTCCTGGAGCCGCGACGATGGCGCACAATCCTGGCGCTCGTCGGCGGCGCGGCGGTCATCTTTATCGCCGGTCGTCTCCTCTGGGGTCAGGAAAGCCAGTTCGGTCACGTTTACACCCTCTTCTGGGACAAGCTTCTTTTTCTCGGTCAGAAGCCGGCCGACCCGGCCCGGTTGTCCTGGATAAGCCGGGCGCTGTGGTCCGGGCCCTTCGACGGCCCGACCCTGACGGGTTTCCTATCCACAAACTGGCTTCTCCTGCCTTTTGGTGCCGCCGGGGCGGCGGTTTGCTTCGGGGACTGGCGCCGGGGAAAAATATCGCGGGCCGCCGTCCTCTTTCTGGGATTGACCGTAGCCCTGCTGGCCGGTTTTCTCTTCTTCCGCCGGCTGGAGGTTTTTCTCGCCCCGATGCTGGCCCTGGCCGCGGCGGGGCTCATCACCCGAATAGACTCCCGGCGGAAGCTGCCCCTGGTCGTCGGCCTGGCCGGTCTCGCCTTCTTCAACGTTTACCAGTCTGCCAATATCGCCGGGGACGACGCGGTGCGGCGGGTCGTCGCCCGCCTGGCGGACCAGCCCCGCCCGTGGCCCCACGACATCGGCGACGAGCTGCGGGTCGTCATCGCTTGGCTGCGGGAGAACACACCGCCCGACGCCGTGCTCGCCGCGCGGTACAACATCGCCCCCATGCTTCTGGCCTACGCCGACCGCCCCGTTGCGCTGCACTCCATCTGGGAGTCGTCCGAGGTCCGGGAGCGGGCGCGGCGGTTCACCCTCGGCCAGTTCGGGGATGAGGGCGATTTTGAAAAGTTGCTCGCGGGGTGGGGGGTGGACTACCTGGTGGTGAGCGCCGCCGACTCACTCGACTTCGGTCCCGAGTCGGCGCGCTACGAGGCCGATGCCCTCCGACCGGTCGAAGGGGAGGCGATTGCCGCGCTCTGCCTATTCCCGGAGGAATTGACCGGCTTCGATCTGCAATTCCAGACCCCATCCTTCCGGGTGTACGCGGTCGGAGATAAGCCCGTCGGGCGGCCGTTCTACGGCGACAGTCGGTCCTGCGCCCTGGCCGGTAGTCCCCCCGACGCCCATCCGGTTGGGGCGTACAGCCCCCTCTTCGATCCGGCCTCCCCCATCGTCGCCGGGACGGAGCCCGCCGACAGGGGTTCCGTCATCTACGCCGCCCTGGACGACTACAACCTCGGCGCCTCGCTCTACAACGGCGGCCGGCACGACCAGGCCGTCCCCCGTTTCCGCCGCGTCCTGGAGCGGGTGGGCGACCTGAACCGCGCCGGGTACTGGCTGGCGGCGGCGCTTTACCGATCCGGCGACCCGGCCGGGGCGGAAGCTGCGCTCGATTCATTCCTCGGGCACAGCCCCGGAGACATGGACGGCCTCCTGCTGCGCGCCGAGGTCCTCCGAGCGCTCGGTCGGTCGGCGGATGCCCTGGTCGAGCTCCAGACGGAAATCGCCCGCCTGCCCGATGAACCGCGGCTCTACGACGAGCTGGCCGAGGTGTACCGGGGGCTGGGGGATTTCCGGCAGGCGGAGCTTCTGCGCCAGAGGGCGCGGGAGGTGGCCGGTGCATGACCGGGTGCTCGTCCTGGGGGCCGGCCTGACGGGGCTCGCCGCCGCCGACGATCTGGCGGCCGCCGGTGTCCCCTGTCTGGTCCTGGAGCGGTCCCCCACCGTGGGCGGTCTGGCCGGTGGGCTAAGGCGTAACGGGTTCAGCTTCGACTACGGCCCCCACCGCTTCCACACCCCGGACCCCCGGATCGAAAGCTGGTTCACCGACCTCTTCCCCGACGGCGCCTGGTTGCGGCCCCGGCGCAAGAGCGAGATACAGCTCGTCGGTCGGCGATTCGCCTACCCCCTGGAACTGGGCGACGTGGTGCGCAAGCTGGATTTCACGGACAACGCCCGGGCATTTTCCGACTACCTGGTGAGCTCGCTGCGACGGGCCTTGTCGCGCCCCGACGAGGCGAGCTTCGAGGACTGGGTGGTCAACCGCTTCGGCCGCACGCTCTACGACCTCTACTTCAAGCCGTACACGGAGAAGCTCTGGGGCGTCCCGACCCGGGAAATCTCGCCCGACTGGGCCGCGCAGCGCATCAGCCTGGTCAGCCTGTTCGACGTCCTCAAGCGGCTTCTCTCCAGGGGTTCCGGCAAAGACCCCCGGACCTACGCCCGGGAGTTCCTCTACCCGGAGGCCGGCATCGGCGAATTGCCCCGCCGTCTCGCGGCGAGGGCGGTTTCCCGCGGGGCGGAGATACGCCTGGACGCTGAGGTCGTCGCCCTGAAGGTCAGGGAAGGGGCGTTCGAGGTCGAGGTCAAAGACGCCGACGGAAAGGTTTACCGCGAATCGGGGAGCGCCGTCGTCTCCACCGTCCCCCTGGCGGAGCTGGTCGGCTTCATCGAGCCGCGCCCCGGGGCGGAGGTTCTCCGGGCGACCCGGGGGCTCCGCTCGCGCTCTGTCGTCTTTCTGCATTTGACGCTGGATGGAGAGACGCCCTCGGACAACCACTGGATATACTTCCCCGAGCCGGGTTACGTCTTCAACCGGGTCAGCGAGCCGGCCAACTTTTCGCCGAAACTGACGCCGCCGGGCTGCGCGGCGATCACCGCCGAGGTGAGCTGCGACGTCGGCGACCGGTTCTGGCGGATGGGGCTCGGTGAGCTCTGTCGGAAGAACCTGTCCGGCCTGGCGTCGGTCGGGCTCTTGAAAAAATCGCCCCGGGCCTGCGCCGTGTCCCGCCGGCCCCACGCCTACCCCCTCTACGACCGCGGATACGGCGAGAGGTTCAAGGTCTGCCTGGAGCACGTCAACCGTCATCCCGGCCTCATCACCACCGGGCGGCAGGGGCTCTTCCGGTACGGGAACATGGACCACGCGGTCGTCATGGGCCGGAAGGCGGCATTATCTCTCAGGGGTAAAATGGACCGCGAGGAGGCCCAGGCGGTGGGCACGACGCAGGAGTATTTTGGCTGATGCGGCGGCTCCTCCTCATCGTCAAGAACTTCCCCCCTTTTCGGACCGAGCCGAACACGGCCAATTTGGTCAAATACCTCGGCCGGCAGGGGTGGAAAATAGACGTGCTGTGCTCCCGCCCCGGCTGGGGGGTGGACACGCGCGGCCTCACCCGCGACGAGGCCCAGCTCGAGGCGCTCCACCCGAGCACGACCGTTTTTCCGGTGGCGACGGTCAACCCCGTCCACGGTCTCGGTCTTTTACTGAAGGGGCGGGGAAATGCGGGGTCGTCGGGCGGGAGGCTGTCCCGGCGCCACGTCTCGCCCCTCGGCCGCCTCTTCCGCTCCGTCCTGCACGTTCCCGATTCGGAGCACTACTGGTTCCACCCGGCGTTCTGGCGCGGACTGCGGCTTATAAAAAAACGCCGCCCGGACCTCCTCCTCACCTCGGGACCGCCCTTCACCACCCACCTCGCCGGCTGGAAGCTGAAAAAACTCACCGGCATTCCCTGGGTCTGCCACAGCCGCGACCTTTTTTTGGAAAACCCGCTCTACACCCCGTGGCTTCCCTGGCGGCGGGGGCTGGACCGGGTGCTGGAGCGCCTTGTCATGCGGGGCGCCGACGCGGTAACCACGGTCTACCCCGAGGCCACGGAACTCCTCCGGCGGCGGTACGCACGACCGGGGCAATTTTTTAGGACCGTGCGTAACGGTTACGACGAGGAAGTTTTCGCGGGGATGGAGCCGGTTTCCACGGACCGCTTCACCGTTCTCTACGGCGGGCGTCTGGCGGCCGACGACGCCGACGGGCGCACCGGCTGGTCGCTCCTGGACGGCCTCGGGCTGTGGCTGAAGCGGCGTCCCGGGCTCCGAAAGGCCGTTCGCCTGAAGCTCGTGGGGAACATCCACCCCGTTTACGGGGAGGAGGTCGCGCGGCGGGGGCTGGCCGACGCCGTCGAGATTTTTCCGCCGGTCCCCCTCGGCGAGATGGTCGGCCTCGAGCTGGGGGCCGACGTGCTGGTGATCATCCTGGAGGACTCGCCGAAGAACTGGTTCACCGCCGGGGGTAAAATCTACGAGAGCGCCCGGGCGGGCAGGCCGATTCTGGGCGTCCTGCCGGAGAACGCCGCCGCGAGGCTCATCCGGCAGAAAAACCTCGGCCTCGTCGCGCGCTACGGCTCGGCGGAGCAAGTAGCCACGGCCCTGGACGCGCTCCACGAGGGCGTGACCTCGGGCACGTTGAGCTACGGCGGGCCGGAGCGTGACGCCTTCGTGCGCGAGACCAGCTTCGAGCGCCTGGCGGCGAGATTTTCCGAAATCTTCGGCGAGCTTCTCGGTTGACCCGCCTCCGGCGGGCGTGGTAAGCTAAATCCTCAATTGAAGCGGTCTTATAGACCACGGAGGCAACTTGGACCTGTTGCAGGCAGCCGCGCTGGGTTTTGTCCAGGGGGCGACCGAGTTCCTCCCCGTTTCGAGCTCCGGCCATCTGGTGCTCACCGGGGCACTCATCGGCGTGGAGCCGGATTTCAACCTGGCCTTCGGCGTGTTTCTCCACTTCGCCACGGCGCTGGCGGTGCTGGTCTACTTCGCCAAACGCTTCGTCGGGCTGGTGCGCATCCTCTTCGTCAACCCGGTCCGTTGGATCGGCGGAAAAAAGATACCCGACGGCGACCGCCGCCTGGGTCGGCTTCTGGTGGGGATAATCCTCGGCACGTTGCCGGCGGTGGCCGTGGGCCTTTTGTTAAAGGCCCAGATTGACGAGGCGTTCCGCTCACCGATGCTGGCGGCCGCGATGCTCTACGTCACCGCGGCGATTCTCTTCAGCCTTCTGCTGCGCAAGCGCGACCGGGTGAAGGCCGAGACGGTTGAGACGACGGAGCCCCCCGCCCCCCCGTTTTGGCGCGCCCTCCTCGTCGGCGTGGCGCAGGCGGTGGCCATTCTGCCGGGAATCAGCCGCTCCGGCGCGACCATCGTCGCCGGAATCCACCTGGGCGAGGAGCAGAGGCACGCCGCCGAGTTCAGCTTCCTCCTCTCCCTGCCGGCCATCCTCGGGGCCAACATCGTCGAGCTGGGCGACGTGATTTCTTCGGGTACGTGGCTCCCCTGGCCGGTGTACTTGATCGGGGGCGCGACCGCCTTTTTCACCGGTCTGGCGGCCATCTGGGTCGTCATGCGGACCGTGAAGAGCGGGCGCTTCTGGCTCTTCGGAATCTACTGCGCGGTCGTGGCCACGGTTTCCCTCATCGTCTGGTGACGCTTTGGTTTCACGGAAAAAGAAAAAGGACGAGGAACGGGCCGTCGGGACGGGCCTCTTCCTGCTCGTCGCCGGCATCCTGTCCTTCGTCAGCCTGATCGTCTTCCTGGACTCGGGCGCGCCGGAAAATATCGGCGAGGCAAGCTCCGGCTTCGTCGGCGACCTTGGATTGTCCTGGGGCCGGGCCCAGGTCTGGCTCTGCGGTTACCTCGCCCTGGCGCTGGCCCTGGTCGTCGCCTACTTGGGAGTGGAGCTCCTCCGGGGGACCCGGGAAAAACTCGGTCGGAGAATCATCGGCTTCCTCCTCCTCGTCACCTCCCTCGCGGTCCTCTTCGGTCTGACCGGCGTCGGTGGGGCCGACACCCCGTGGCACCACTACGGGGGCCTCGTCGGCGTCGGCATCGCCGGGTGGCTGCTCGGCGCCGTAGGCTCCCTGGGGACCATCGTCGCGGCCCTGGTGGGGCTGATTTTCGGTTTCACCCTGGCCACCGGCGTCCGGATCGCCGCGCTGGGCGGGGGATTGGCCGGTGGATGCCGGTGGGTGGCGGGGAAGGTCGGCCGCCTGTTCCGGGGCCGCGATTGGTCGCGAGCGGTGCCCGAGACGACCGCGCCCGTCGAATCGGTTCAGGCGGAGCCGGTGCCCCCCGTCGAAACGACTAAATCGAAGCCCCCCGAGCCCGAGGTCGCCGAAGAGCTTACCGACCTGCCGGAGTGGCAGCAGCCCGGGGTGAGCGCCGTAAACGAGGCGCCGCCCCTGGACCTCCTCGCCCCCCGGGAATCCGGCGACCAGCCGGACGATCCCGAGGAACGCCGCGCCCGGGTGAGAATCCTCACCGGTTTCCTGGAGCAGAACCAGCTCGCGGCTAACGTGGTGGAATACACCGAGGGGCCCAGTTTGGGCCGTTTCGAGCTGCGCCTGGCCCCGGGGGTCAGAATCGCTTCCCTCGACCGCCTGAGGGCCGAGCTGGCGCTGGCGATGGGGTGCAACCAGGTCCGCTTCGCCCCGAACCCGGAGCGGGGGACGGTGTCCCTGGAGGTTCCGCTGGCCCGGCGGCGTGTGGTCCGCCTGCGCGAGCTTCTCGAGGAGCCCGACTGGCAGGAGCACGAGAGCCCGCTGGCCTTCCCGGTGGGGCTGACCCAGGACGGAAAGGTGGTGGTGGCCGATTTCTGCGAGCTGCCGCACCTGCTGGTCGCCGGCACCACCGGCTCGGGCAAGAGCGTCTTCCTGAACGCGCTGTTGCTATCACTCCTGTACCGGGTCGGCCCGCAGCACCTCTGGCTGGTGCTCGTTGACCCGGGGCGCGTGGAGCTGGCCCCCTACGAGGGGCTGCCCCACCTCCTGACGCCGCCGGTTTACGAGCCCTACGGCGTTCTCACCATTCTGGGGTACCTGGTGGACGAGATGGACCAGCGGTACACGCGGCTGTCGGTGGCCCGGTGCCGCTCCATCGCCGCCTTCAACGACACCGTGGGCGAGCGGGGCGACGTGCCGATGCCCTACATCGTCCTGGCGGTGGACGAACTGGCCGAGCTGATGGCCGCCACCGGCAAGGCCCTCGAACAACCTTTAGCCCGGCTGGCCCAGATGTCGCGCGCCGTGGGCATCCACCTCGTCGTCGCCACCCAGCGCCCCAGCGTGGACGTGGTGACCGGGGTTCTCAAGGCCAACTTCCCCAGCCGCATCGCCTTCCAGGTCCGCTCCAAGACCGATTCCAGGGTCATCCTGGACCAGGGCGGGGCCGAGGAACTGGCCGGAGGAGGGGACCTCCTCTTCCTCCCCGTGGGGGCGACGGAACCGCTGCGGCTCCAGGGCGCATATGTGAGCGATGGAGAGGTGGAGGCCGTGGTGGGCTACTGGACGGGAAACGCCCGCGATGAAAGGAGACAAGGGGTTTAAACCCCTTGCCGCCCGCCGGGGGCCCTCGTAGCCCAAAAAAATTACCGACCCGGGAGGGTCATGCGCAGAATCGCCCTTCTAGCGTTCCTCTTGACGTTCACCGCGGCCCTCGCCGGCGAGCTGACCACGGAGGAGGTCGTGGCGCGGGTCAAGGCGTCCTACGCCACCGCGGACTCCTTCACCTGCGACGTCCGCCGTGTCACCGCCTCCGGCATGCTCGGCCAGCGGCACGTCATGCGCGGCTCCATGACCAGCCTCCTGCCCGACGAGTTCCGCATAGACTACGTCAGCCCCTTCGAGCAGTCCCTGGTCTGCAACGGCGAGACGGTTTGGCTCTACACGCCCCGGAACAACCAGGTCATCGTCTCCTCGGTGGAGGACTACGCCGAGCGGGAGATGCTGGGGAACCTGATCGGCTACTTCGAGCGGGACTACGCCTACGCGCTCGCGGGCGAGGAGGAGGTGGACGGGCGCAACACGGTGGTGCTGCGGATGACCGCCCTTTCTCCCGACTACCCCTACCCTCGGGGGCGGTTGTGGGTGGACCCCGAAACCTGGCTCCCGGCCGAGGTGGAGCTGACCGACGACATCGGGAACACGGTTTCCTACCGGCTATCGAACATCCGGCTGAACGTGGCGGTGGACCGTTCATCGTTTAATTTCACCCCGCCGCCCGGGGTGGAAGTGGTTAGGGTGGACTAGATGGACGCGGGTGACATCAGACGGGAGCGACTCAGGAGGAACCTGCGGACCGCGGGGCTCTCCCTTCTCCTAATTGCCGCCGGGCTGGTTTTGATCTTCCAGGGCGGGGCGCTGGGCATCTTCTTCGGCATCCCCCTCGGGGCCGGGGGCCTGGTCGCCCTCGTCATCGGGCTCGTCGCCCTCATCAGGGGCCTGCTCGTCCCGCCGCGCCGCTTCGCCTGCCCTCGCTGCAAAACGGAGCAGGGCGCCCTGCGCGACCTCCCCTGGACGGTCTGCACGAAGTGCGGGCTCCCCCTCGTCTTCCTGGGGGAGAGCTATCTGTCGCTCATCCACTGCGGGAGGTGCGGGGCGGAGTTCGGCGTGGGCGCAAAGCAGGACGCCCCGGTGGCCTGTCCCGACTGCGGCCAGCTCCACCTGGTCAGCGGCGGTGAGATTCAGCCCGACGACGAGCACCGGGAGGCGCTCAGGCTGGAGGACTTCACCCCCGACGGGCTTTACTCGGGCGAGAGGGGGGAGCTGCGCGTGTCCCTGTTGAGCGGTCGGGGACGCGTGTTCTTCGTGGAGAGAATCGCCGCGATGCTGGCCGAGAAGAGCACCGCCGTGGTCTGGGGGGAGCTGGTGGCCCGCACGCGCGCGTTGTGCCTCGCCTTCAGCCTGCTGGCCGAGGCGGCCGAAACGGGGGACCTCGAATCCGCCCCCGCCTTCTGGCCCGTCCTGCGGGGCTCCACCGTGAACACGGTCTACGCCTGGGCGCGCTACCTGGAGCTCACGGGCCCCCACGAGTTCCGCCCCGACGACGTCCCCGCGGAGTTTCCCCTGGGCGAGATAATCGAGTGCCAGCACGACCTGGCCCCCCTGCCCGGTTTCGGAGATAAGTGGGACCTGGACGCCGCGGCGCTGGAGGAGAGGCCGCGGTGGTTCGGGGGCCCCCGCCTCGTGCTCGCCGATTTCCGCGCCCTGGAGCGCCTGGCCCGGGAGGTGGACCCGGAGAAGGGGATGCCGTCCCTGGACGAGGAGGAGCGGAAGCAGCTTCTGGACGTCTTCTCCCTGGACAAGTTGCCCGCGGGGAAGCGGAGGCGCGTCGAGATGGTTTTGGGCGAAAAGGGCGGGCGGGCCGCCGCCTTCTGCGATCTGTCCTACAAAGCCAACGCCCGCTGCGGGCTGGTGCTTTTAGACGACGGCGGATTGGCCGCCTACGACCGGGAAACCGTGAAGTTCTACGCGCCCGACGGGGTCGCCTCGGTTTACTTCACCGACCGGGACCTCGTCGTCGAGCCGGTGGAGGGCGAGCCTTTCAAAATCCCCGCCGGCATCCCCCGGGAGCGCCGCTCGTTTCTCCTTTTACTCCAGCCGGAGGGCACCAGTGGATGACGCCCCTAAGAGGGTCCACGTCGTCTCCCTGGGTTGCGCCAAGGCCCTGGTGGACACCGAGGTCATGCTGGCCCAGCTCGAGCGGAGGGGGTACCTCCCGACCAACGACGAGGAGGCAGAGCTCTACCTGATCAACACCTGCGGCTTCCTGGAGGAAGCGCTGGCCGAGACTTTTGACGAGATAGAGCGTCTGGTCGAGCTCAAGGCGGCGCATCCCGGCTCGCGGCTGGCCGTGGTGGGCTGCGCGTCCGAGGCGCTCAAAAAGGGGATGGCCGAGCGTTTCCCCCAGGCGGACCTCGTGGCCGGGACCGGGTCGCTGGCGCACATCGGCGAGCTGGTGGACCGCCTGGAGCGGCGCCGGAAGGCGCAGCCTACGGCCGAACCGCTCCTCGACTTTCCCCCGCCCGGAGGGGCCTACGACGGCAACCCCGACCCCCTCCCCGAGCGGGTGGCGATCACCCTGCCGCACATCGCCTACCTCAAGCTGGCCGAAGGCTGCGACCTGGGGTGCACCTTCTGCGCCATCCCCGCCCTGCGCGGCCCTCAGCGGAGCAGGCCCGCGGAGCACCTGGTCGCCGAGGCGGTGTCCCTGGTCGAGGAGGGTGTGCGGGAGCTGATTTTGATCGCCCAGGAGACCACGGCCTACGGGCGCGACCTCTACGGCGAGCCGTCCCTCGTGCGGCTGCTGGCCGAGCTCTCCCTTCAGTTGCCCGAGGATGACGTCTGGGTGCGATTGCTCTACCCGAACCCCGCCCGTGTGGACGCGGAGTTGCTCAAGGGTTTCACCGAATACCCCCAGCTCGTCCCCTACCTCGATTTCCCGTTCCAGCACGCCGACGGAGCCGTGCTCGAGTCCATGGGCCGTCCCGGCGACGCACAGACGCTCGCCGCCGTCATCGCCCTAGCGCGGGAGACCGTGCCGGGGCTGGTCCTGCGTGGAACCGCCCTGGTCGGCTTCCCCACCGAGGACGGGGCCGCCTTTGACAGACTGATCCGCTTCGTGGAGGAGACGGGGTTCGACCACCTCGGGGTTTTCACGTACTCCGCCCGACCGGGGACGCGCGCCGCCGATGAGCTCGACGATCCCGTGTCGCAGGAGATGAAGGAGCTGCGCGCCGAGGCGCTCCACGACCTCCAGGAGGCCGTCTCCCTCGCCCGGAACTCGCGCCTGGTGGGCGCGCGGGACGACGTGCTGGTGGACGCCGTCGCCGCGGGAGGGGCCATAGCCCGTGGCCGCCGATTCTGCCCCGACGTGGACGGGGTGGTCGAGGTGACCCTGCCGGAGGGGCACGGCTGGCTGCCCGGTGATTTCAGGCGTGTCGTCTACACCGCGGCCCAGCCCTACGACCTCTACGCCGAGCCGGTGACCGAAGAATGACGCTGCCGAACAGGCTGACCCTCGTTCGAATCGCTCTGGCGCCGCTCTTCGTGGTGGCGGTGGCCGTCGGGCATTTTTACGCCTACCTGGCGGCGCTGGTCCTCCTCGCCCTGGCCGCCCTCACCGACCTGGCCGACGGCCGCATCGCGAGAAAAACCGGGACCCGGTCAGCCTTCGGGGAGTTCGCCGACCCCCTGGCGGACAAGCTCTTCGTCGTCACCGCCCTCGTCTCCTTCGCCGCGGTGGACGCGGTGCCCTGGTGGCTGGCGCTCATCGTCGTCTGGCGGGAGTTGATCGTCACGACGCTCAGAGCCTACGCCGCCCATCGCGGCGTGGACATCCCCCCCTCCCGGCTCGGCAAGGCCAAGACCCTGCTGCAGATGATCGCCGTGCTGGCGGTGCTGGCCTACCTGACGGCCCGCGCCGGCTTCCCCGTCCTCGGCTGGGAGTGGAATGAGATCCTCGATCGCGTGTGCCGGATAATCTACCTGGCTATTCTGGGGCTCTCCGTGGCGCAGACGCTCCTCTCCGGCGCGCAATACCTCTGGAACGCCCGGAAGCTTTTGCGGAGCGGAGTCGAGGGGGAGGAGGGCGGATGAGCTTCGTGAAGCGGACCCGGATACCGGAGACACCGCCGCTGCGGTGGTGGGAGGCGCCCTACCTGGTCGTGGCCAGCTTCGGCGGCACGGGGTTCTTCCCAAAAGCCTCGGGGACCGTCGCCAGCCTGGCGGCCTGCGTCCTCTACGTCCTTTTACCCCCCTGGCCCTGGCTCGTCGCTGTGCTCGGGGCGGTTCTCTTCATCTTCGGTGTGCCGGCGACGGGCTGGATGGCCCTCCGCTACCGCGATAACGATCCCAGCCAGGCCACAGCGGACGAGGGCGCGGTGATGCTGCTGATTCTCGCCTTCTTCCCCCGGGAGTGGGGCTATCTGGCCCTGGCATTTCTCCTCTTCCGCTTCTTCGACATCGCCAAGCTCCCCCCCTGCCGCCGGATCGAGCGTCTGTCCGGCGGGTGGGGGATCATGCTCGACGACCTGATGGCCGGCGTCTACACCGCCGTCCTCCTGGCCGTCGTTTACCTGACGAAACTGATGCCCGCCTGGGCCCGAGTCCCGTTACCCGACCTCTGGTTCTAGAGGAGCAGCCATGCCCGACGAAGAACAGGTTTACTCGAGCCCCCTCGGCCAGTACATGGACGCGGTGGTGTCGCCCGGCGAGGCCTTCCGGGGCCTGAAAACCAGGCCGCGCTGGCTCGTTTTCTTCCTCATCACCATCGCCGTCTCACTGGCCACCCTCCCCCTCCTGATGCCCTACTCCGTGACGGCCCAGCGAGAGGCACTCAACGAAATTCTGCGTGAGAACCGGGACGTGATGCCCGCCGAGCAGGTAGCCCGGCTGGAGGAGTTCCGGGACCAGGCCGGCACCGGCTTCATGGGCGAGGTATTTCCCTACCTCGTGGTGCCCGTGTCGCTCTTCCTCTACCTCCTGATCGCCTCGGCGGGCCTGAACGTCGGTGTGGGGCTGACCGGGGAGAAGCTGGGCTTCCGCAACGCCGTCTCCATCGTTTCCCTGGCCTCGGTGGCGATGGCCGCGGGGGCGGTGGTTACGCTGGTTCTGGTGCTGGTGAAGGGCGACGTTTACGTGGGGACCAACCTGGGGCTCCTGTTCCCCCGGATGCCCGCGGAGTGGTACACGCGGGTCCTCAAGGGCTTCGCCTCCCAGATAGACATCTTCTCCGCCTGGAGCGTCTATCTGCTCACCATCGGTGTGCATGAGGTGGTCGGCCTCTCCACCAAGCGTTCGTTCCGTGTCGTCATCATCCTCTGGCTGCTCTGGGCGGTGCTTATGACGGCCCTGAGCTACTTCGGCTTCGGCATGTGAGGACCTTTCCCCGATGAGCCGCCCCCGGACATGCCCCGCCTTCCCCGACGGGTACCGCGAGTACACGGGTGTCGTCCACCTACACTCGACCTACTCCGACGGCCACTGGCCCGTGGGGCGCATCCTCGGGGAGGGTATCCGCGCCGGGCTGGACTTCGTCTTCCTCACCGACCACGACACCCTGGGGGCGAAGGAGGACGGCTGGGGCGGCTGGTACGCCCCCGGTGGGCCCGAGGGTCCCTGGCTCTCGGTGAGACCGGTGGAGAGGGGCTCATCCCCTCACCGCATCTTCCTCGGAGTGGGAGCGGAGATAACCCCCCCAAAATCGCACTACCTGGCCTTCGGCGTGGACCGGCTCCCCGCCCCGAACCTGCCCAGCCAGAAAATCATAGACTTCGTCCGCGCCCGCGGCGGCCTCGGCATCATCACCCACCCCGACCACCGGGGGAACGTCCGCTTCGGCATCGGCTGCTACAAGTGGGAGGACTGGTCGGTCACCGGCTACGACGCCCTGGACGTTTGGGACCTGATGACCGACTGGCAGGACTCGCTACGGGGCATCGTGAGCGCCTACGTGGCCTACAACCTGCCGGCGTGGGTCCTGCGCGGCCCGAAGCGGGAGACGCTGGCCCGCTGGGACTGGATGCTCGCCCGGGGCCCGATGCCGGTCATCGGCTGCTGCGACAACCACGGCCGCCCCTACCGCCTGGTGCGGACCTACGACATCCTCCCCTATCCCACGGCCCTGCGCCTGTTGCACCTCCACCTCTTCACGCGGCCGCTGGAGGGACTCTCCGCCGACGAGACCGAGCGTGAGCTTCTTTCCGCCATGCGGGCCGGGCGCGGCTTCATCGCCCTGGACTTCTGGTGGCCGTCCCGGGGTTTTTCCTTTTCCGCCGGGAACGGGACCCAGACCGCGCCGATGGGTTCCACCGTCTCCCCGGAAAACGGCCCCTGGACGCTGACCGTGCGCCTTCCCGAGCGGGGGATTATCACCCTCGTCAAGGACGGGGTACCGTTGGTCACCCGCGTCGGTCTCGGGCTGGATTTTGAGGAGAGGGGCGGCGGAGTCTTCCGGGTCGAGGTCCACCGCCGGCGGAATTTTTGGAAAAAGCCGTGGATATTCTCCAATGCCATCCGGATAACGGATTGATCGGGTGGGTGAAAAATGCGTAAGTCGGCTTTGTTGCTGTTTGTGTCGCTGGCTTCCGTCGGATGCGCCGCCGGGGGGGTCCCCGCGAACGCCGAGTCCGCGGGCAGCGAAAACCTCGCCATCTCCCCCTGGAACTGGCACTCGATTCCGGTGGTGGAGCCCGGCGGCTCGCTGTGGCTGGGCTTCACCGCGAAGAACCCCACCAATCAGACGGTCACCGCAGATTCCTTCTGGGGCGGTTGCCTTCTGGCTCTGACCGCGCCCTCGGGCGGGGTGCAGACCGTGGGCGGCCCGTCGGTCCAGGGCGCGGCGGGGTCCGTCCGGGACATGGGCCCCGGCGAATCCAGCACCGCCGTCGTGGATGCGGGAGAAATATTCGATTTCACCGAGACCGGCACCCACCTCCTGCGCTGGGACACGCCCCTGGGGACGATGGAGTACCCCATCGAGGCCCTGGCCGGCCTCGACTATCTCCTCCACCGCCTGGCGAACGATTCTGCCTACAACGAATGGGGGCTCTACCTCTACGGCGAGGACGGGGTCTTCCTCTCCGAATCGCTGGCGATCCGGGTCGCGGCGAAAGGTGACGTGGCGGTCGGCGGCCTGGCCGCATTCCTGGACGACGAAAAGGAGTGCTTCATCGAGGGCTCCGAGGAGGCGACCATCGGCTCGATGTACGCCCACCGGGTCGAGGACTACGCGGCGATAATGCTCGCGGTGATTCTCGGCGCCGACGTTCCCGAGCTGCGCTCGATGAATCCCGCCGTGAGGGACGCCGGCATCGCGAGGGTCAGGCTTCTTCTCGGCGAAAGCGGGTACTGATGGCCAACCGGACGCTGGCGGTCACCGACGAAATCTACGCCTACCTGGAGAAAAACACACTGCGGGAGCCCGAAGTCCTGCGGCGGCTCCGCGAGGAAACCTCGAAGATGCCCAACCCCGACATGCAGATAGCCCCGGAGCAGGGGCAGTTCATGGCGCTCCTGGTGGAGCTCGTCGGGGCGAGGCTCTGCCTGGAACTGGGCGTGTTCACGGGCTACAGCTCCACCGCGGTGGCCCTGGCGCTGCCACCGGGGGGAAGGCTCATCGCCTGCGATTCCAGCCGCGAGTGGACCGATGTCGCCCGGCGGTGTTGGGAGGCGGCCGGGGTATCGCACAAGATAGAGCTTCGTCTGGGACCGGCATTGCAGAGCTTGGATGCGCTTTTAGCCGAGGGCTACACCGGGCGGTTCGATTTCGCCTTCATAGACGCGGACAAGGCCAATTACGACGCCTACTACGAGAAAACCCTGAAGCTCCTGCGTCCCGGCGGACTCGTCGCCCTGGACAACGCCCTGCGGCACGGGCGGGTGGCCGACGCCGCCGACGCCGACCCGGGGACGGCCGTCATCCGCGCACTCAACCGGAAAATCCGGGACGATGCCCGCGTTACCATGTCCCTGGTGCCCATCGCCGACGGGCTGATGCTGGCGAGGAAGCGTTGAGCCGCATCGCCGTCGTCGGCTCCTCGATCCTGGACGTGGCGGTGGTCACGCCGCGCTTCCCGCGCCCCGGCGAGACGGTTCGGCCCGACGCGCTCGGCCTCTACCCCGGCTGTGGGTCCGGGTCCTACGCTCTTTGATGTGGTTGTTGGGCGAGTTGAGTTTAACTGCGGTGTAGGTATTACAAAAAGGCCCGGCCACTAGGCCGGGGGCTTTATCAACGGTATGACCGTGAACGAACCGTCCGAGGTGGCGGTATGCGGCTCATTATCAACTCGCAGAAGTACAGAATACGACGAAGAAGATTACCAACATCAAGAGGGATATCTTCCTCCTTTTCAGGTTTTCCAATGGGCTTAATGTCTTCGAAGATTTTTGAATCTTCCGTCTTTAACAGAGCGAGAAGACGATTAAATTCGTCGATATAGAAGTCGGCGTTCGATTCGTCAGAGGTCTTCAACTC
>Ga0307378_10002959_pt1 | contig 25317 bp, 20 predicted proteins | sample UN1MG_FD_202238 | JGI IMG/M metagenome (GOLD analysis project Ga0307378, IMG submission 202238) | Soil microbial communities from Risofladan, Vaasa, Finland - UN-1 | ecosystem: Environmental > Terrestrial > Soil > Coastal area > Acid sulfate soil | place: Finland: Risofladan, Vaasa | collected...
TCAAGAGTTTTGGAATGGGGTAGCAAGAGAAAGAGACGGGCCGGGATCAAATCGGCGGGGGCGGGAGGGGACTGATATTTTGCGGGAAGGTTCAGACCAGGAGGTGGATGTTTCCGAGGCGGACGTTTTGGAGGCCGGCGGAGCGGGCGGCGGCGATCAGGGATTTGGCCTGGTCGCGGGGGGTGACGGGGAGGTCGAGGAGGTTGCAGTCGGGGTGGAACGCGAGGAGGTTGTAGGGGATGTGGACGGAGAATGAGGCGATGAAGCCGGCGATGGCGCTGACCTCCTGCTCGTCAATGATTCCGGGGACCATGAGGGTGGAGGCGACGAGCAGCGGGTATTGGTCGCGGAGATCGTAGCGGGCGGCGAGCCAGGCGAAGTTGTCGAGGGTGCGGCGGTTGGAGGCGCCGGTCATGGCGATATGGAGCGGCTCGGACCAGGCTTTGAGGTCGAGCTTGATGAGCCCGCCGGACTGGAGCGCGATGGCGAGCATGCCCTTGAGGAAGGCGGGTTTCATGCTGCCGTTGGTTTCCCAGCAGACGCGGAGGATGCGGCCGCCGGCCAGGCGGCGGGCGATGCGCGCGGTTTTTATGGAGTGGGGGAGGTTGGGCACGGGGTCGCCGCCGAAGAAGCAGATGCATGAGGTCGCGGGATTGATGGAGCGGGCCACGCGGGCGGGTGTGATGTCGCGGGGACCGTGGGGCCATTCGCGGAAGTTGTGGTTCTGGCATTCCAGGCAGTGGAAGTTGCACGACTCGTAGAACACCGCCAGGTTGGCGTAGCCGGTTTCCGGGCCTCTGTTGTGCGTGAATTCCGGATACCCCGCGCCGGTGCCGCCGGGACACACCCAGTCGGCAACGCAGTTGGTGGGAAGAGGATCGTGATACCAGCTCACCCGCGCGCCGCTCACGCCGCCGACCACGTGTCCGCCCTTGCCATCGCGGGCCATGCAGTAACCGAGTTCTCCATCGGCCAAGCGGCATTCGTGCGGGCAATAATCGCACAGCGCGCCGCCGGGCGTTTGGGGCGGCGCGGGCTGGAGTCCGAATTGGGCGCGGAGCCGGGCGTGTCCTTCCAGGATGGGAGGCAGGTATTGATCGGGCCGCTCGCGGATGCAGGCCCCGCAGACTCCCAGGGCTTTTGCCACCGGGACCTGTTTGCCGCATCCGGGACACACGGGAGGCGGGCTTTGCCGGTCGTTTTCCGCCACTTCTTCTGCTCCTCCGGGTCCGAGGCCGAGTCGTTTGGTTTCGGGTTGGCTGCCGGGTCGCCTGTAACTGATTATATGCGGGCGCGCGGTTTTTGCCAAGGGGAAAATGAAGCTGTCGCTCCGATTAAAACGCCAAGCCAAGCACGCAGAGAAGAACTGTTCTGTAATTAATATTCTGGTTTCTTCTTTGCGTTCTCGGCGGCTTGGCGTTTTAATTATGCTTCAGGCATTGGCGCATGTTAGAAAGGAAAGGTCATGGAATGTGACATCTGCATATTGGGTGCGGGTCCGGCGGGTTATACGGGTGCGCTCAGGGCGGCGCGTGAAGGGAAGAGGGTGGCGCTGATCGAGCGCGACCGGGTGGGCGGGACGTGCCTGAACCGCGGCTGCATCCCGAGCAAGGCGCTACGGAGGTGCGCGGACGCCTTCCTGGAGGCCGCGGGCGCGGCGCGCTTTGGCGTCAAGCTGCCGGGCGAGCCTTCCTTTGATTACACCCGGGCCGCGGCTTACCGGGACGAGGTCACGGAGAAGCTGGTGGCGGGGGTGGCGTCGCTGCTCAAGGCGCGCCGGATCGAGCTGGTGAGCGGAGAGGGCAGGGTGGATGGCCCGGGCCGGGTGGCGGTGCTGGCCGGGGATGGCGCCGTGGAGATCAAGTGCGGCCACGTGGTGATCGCGACCGGGTCGCGTCCGGCGGACCTGCCCGGGATCAGGATTGACGAGGAGATGGTGCTGTCGTCGGAGGGCGCGCTCAAGCTGGGCCACGTTCCGGAAAAGCTGATCGTGATCGGCGGCGGTGTAATCGGGTGCGAGTGGGCGGACCTGATGAGCTGCCTGGGGAGCGAGGTCACGGTGGTCGAGGCCCTGCCGCGCATCCTGCTCACGGAGGACCGGGCCACCGCGCGGGCGGTGCAGAAGAACCTGGAGGCCCGCGGGGTGAATTTCCACCTGGGCGCCACGGTCGCGGAGCTCACGGCGGCGGAGGGCGGGGTGAGGTGCGTGCTGGCTGGCGGCGGGAAGCTAGATGCGGACCGCGTGATCGTGAGCGTGGGCCGGCGTCCGGTGACGGAGGGCCTGGGGCTGAGCGAGGCGGGAGTGGCCATCGAGCGCGGCGCAATCAAGGTTGACGAGGGCGGCCGGACCGGTGTCGCGGGCGTGTGGGCCGCGGGCGACGTGATCGGTCCGCCCATGCTGGCGCACGCGGCGTCGCACGAGATGGAGGTGGTGATTGACAACATCCTGGGCCGCGGCCGCTTCTTTGACCGGGCGGCGGTGCCGGCGGTGGTGTTCGTGCGGCCGGAGGTGGCGAGCGTGGGTCTGTTGGAGGACGCGGCCAGGGAGCGCGGGATCGCGGTGGAGGTCGGCCGGTTCGCCTATGCCGCTTCGGGCAAGGCCCTGTGCATGGGAGAGAGCGAGGGCTTTGCCAAGGCGGTGGTGGACAAGCACAGCGGGCTGATCCTGGGCGGCACGGTCATGGGCGCGCACGCGGGCGACCTTATCCATGAGCTGGCCATCGCCGTGAAGCGGAAGATCAAGGTGGAAGATTTTATCGAGATCATCCACGCGCACCCGACGCTTTCCGAGATCGTGCTGGAGGCCGTGGCCGACGCCAGGGGCATGGCGGTGCACAAGGCCGGGAGGAAGAGAGGGGTTGAGAGGGAGTGATAATTTATAGGCGCTTGATTTCGCACAGAGGCACAGAGTACACAAAGAATAGAAAATAATTAATCTCTGTGTTCTCTGTGCCTCTGTGCGAGATCTTGTATCGCCGCCGTCACCGCGCGAACTTTACGAAGATCGGGTTCACGAACAGCTCGCTCACCCGCATGTCGGAGGGGTTATAGGGCGGATCGCTCTGGCGCGGCCCGATCACCTCGACGCGGTAGAACGCGGGCTCCTTGTTCTTGCCCTGGTCCTGGTCAATGAAGGTGAGCTCGCTCCCGTCCTGTTCCATGACCACGACCCCGTTCCGGATGAGCCGCGCCCGGGTCCCGGCCACGTCATGGTCGAGCGCGAAGCGGACGGTGGGGGCCGTCTTGACGGTGGCCGTGGCGCCGAGCATGATCGGATCCTCCGGCATCCCGCCGTCGCTCACCCACCACTCGGAGACGTACGAGTCCTGGAAGGCGTCGCCCATGAGCGCGACCATGCGGCCCTCCCTCATGCAACGCAAGACCTCCTGCTCCGTGAACTCCCTCATGTAGAGCAGCGTGTTGGCGATGGCCATGCTTTGGTCGCAGTGATAGTCCGTGTCGGCTATGGCCCAGACCGGGGCCTGGCGCAGTGCGGCCATGTACTCGGCAAGGTCCGTGTCCCACCATCCGCCCGGGCCGCCCGTCTTCTCGCGCCAGCCCGAGGGCATTGCCGAGAACCCGGTCAGGCGCTTGATGCGGTGCAGATTGTCCGCCGGCGGCGGGCAGGCCCCGTGCGCCGGGCCGTACCACATGTCCGCGCCGTCCTCCAAGTGCACCGCGTCCACGATCCCGCCGTGCTCCACGATGTAATCCACGAAGTCCTGCCACGGCTTCTCATCGGGGATGGCCTCCGGCCTCACCGCCACGCTGTTGCGCACCGGCATGTCATTGAAGACCGCCGCGTCCTCGATCCCGTAAACCGTGAAGTGCTCCTGCGCGCCGTCAATGACCAGGGCCGGGAGCTTGCCGTAGTTATACATGTACGGAATCACCTCGATCCCCTTGAGCGCGATCATGCCCTGGTCCCGGGCCGTCTCCTGGATCCGGCGCAGGTGGTCGAAGTACACGTCATAGCCGACGCTCTCAACGCCGCCGATTTTGAAGCACAACCCGGCGCCTTCGGCGCAGATCTTGCCCTCCCGGTGGTCGTTGAATGACAGCACCGCCATGCCCTCCTGGCGGGCGAATTCGAGCAGGTCCTCGGTAGAGTAGCACCCGTCAGAATAAATGGTATGGTTATGGAGCGTGGCCCGGGCAATGGTCCAGCCGCCCAGGTGATACACCGGAGTGCGCGCGGGCGCGGCGCCGCTGTTCTCGAACGCCGCCGGCTTCTTTTTAAGGCCCATCACGGCCGCGCACCCGGGCAGCACCAGGCCCATGGCCGCCGCCGCGGCCGTTAATAAAACAATCAACACGCTCGCACGCCTATTCATCATCATCCTCCCAGGCTGAGACATTGATACCAGGGCCAACTCATTCAATATCCCACGCCCGACCTCGCCGATGCAAGCCGATGGGCAAAATTTTTGCGGCCCTGGGGCGGGTGTGTTACATTCCTTGGCAAGATGAGAACCCAGGTGAAACACAATAGCGGCGCGGGCGCGGCGGGATGGCGCCTGGTCGCGCTCATGCTGGTCCTGGTGGGCGCGGGGGCGTGCTGCTCGTCGAAAAAGCCCGCGTTCATCGAGAAGATGAAGGCGCATTCGCAGCGGATTTGGCAGGACCCGGTGGAGCTCGACCGCAACGTCCGGGCCATGACTCATTTCAGCTATGCCCAACAGCTCGCGGTCCGGGGCAAGAACGACGAGGCTCTAAAGGAGCTGCGGGCGGCGTTGAAGGACGATCCGGGCTCGGCGTTTTTGCGGACCACCCTGGCCGACGGCCTGTACCGGCAGGGCAACAATGACGAGGCGCTCAAGCTGATTGATGAATCCATCAAGCTCGATCCTGCCGAGGCCGCGGCGCACCAGGTCCGGGGCATGGTGCTGATGGCGATTGAACGGCCGGCCGACGCCGAGCAGTCCTTTCTCAACGCGGCGCGGCTCGACCCGGACGATCCGGAGTACGTGATCAACGTGGCCGACGCCCGCATGGCCCAGAAGAAGCCGGAGGACGCGTTCGCGGTCCTGGCCGCGTACGCCAACACCCATCCCGAGGACCTCGACGTCCAGTACTACATGGCGGCCATTCTGCTGCAGGTCGGCCAGGTGGACAAGGCGCGGGCGCGCTACCACATGATCTTGTCGCGCGAGCCGGGTTATTACCCGGCGCAGGCCGACCTCTTCAGGATGGAGCAGGCGCTCGGCCGTTATGACGCGGCGATCAAGGCGGGCTACCTCCTGCTCTCCTATTATCCGGGCGACGCGAACACTCGGATGCAACTGGTGGGCCTGCTGCTCAGACGGGGCCGCCAGGACGAGGCGATCGCGGTGCTGGACGGCGGCAAGAAGTCGGGCGCGGTGGTCCCGGACTGGTGGCTGCAGAAGGGTTACATCCTGCTTCGGCGGAGCCAGGCCGAGGCGGCGAAGGCGGAATTCGATGCGGCCCTGGCCCTTGACCCCACGAGCGTGGAGGCCACCATGGCGCTGGGGCTGGCCGAGACCGTGCTCGGCCATTACCTTGACGCGGCCTCTTATTTCGAGGCCGTGCCCAAAGACAACAAACTATACGGCGACGCGCGGCGGCAGTTGGCCCTGCTTGCCTTGAAGCAGGGCGAGACCCGGCGCGCGGTCGAGCTGATGGAAGAGCTGTACGCGGCCAACCCGGACGACGCCAACATGGCGATGTCCTACTCCGCGGTGCTGCGCGACGTGGGCGATTACGGCAAGGCGGAGGAAGTGGTCAACGCCGCGCTGTCCAAGCACCCGGACGACAACGCCCTGCGCGCCGAGCTGGCGCTCACCTATTATGCGCAGGGCCGGGTCGAGGCGTCCATCGCGGTGATGCGGAAAGTGCTGGACCAGGACCCGGCCAATGCGGACGCGCTCAACTTCATCGGCTACACCTGGGCGGAGCAGGGCGTGAACCTGGACCAGGCCGAGTCCCACATCCGCCGCGCCCTCGAAATAAACCCCGACTCCGGCGCCGTCATGGACAGCCTGGGCTGGGTCTATTTCCAGCGCGGCGATTATCAGAGCGCCATGGAGTGGCTGCAAAAGGCACTCGCCGCCATCGGGCCGGACCCCGAGGTCCTGGAGCACGTGGGCGACTGCTTTCGCGCGCAGGGCGACTTGAAACAAGCAAAGGACAATTATCAGAAGGCCCTGGACAACGCCACCGCCCTGCGGATCAAGGAGCGGGTCCGGAAAAAGCTGGAGGAGCTGGAATGAAGAAGGCTACAGCGGCGCTGGCCGTTATGCTCTGTCTCGCCGCGATCAGCGGCTGTAAAAAAGCCGAGACACAGAACACTCCTGGCGGCGGGCCGGCTCCGGAGCCCGCGAATGAGTCGTGCGCCGGCGGGAAAACCACCGGCGGCGTGACCAGCCTGCCCGCGCCGGCCGGCGAGCAGCCCGACGACGGCGGCAAGCTGGTGCGCCGGCTCGAGGCCGAGCCGCCGACGCTCAACCCCATCACCGGCACCGACGTGAGCGAGCAGGACATCAACCTCTTCATCATGGAGGGCCTGCTGGACATAGACCTCGCCACCGGCGAGCTCAAGCCTCTCCTCGCCGAGAGGTGGGAGGTCGCCGACGACAAGGTCACCTTCACCTTCCACCTGCGCCACGACGTGACCTTCCACGACGGCAAGCCCATGACCGCCGCCGACGTGATCTACTCCATTGACCGCATCATGGACCCCAAGGTGGACGCCGCCGGCCTCCGCAGCTATTTCAGCGATTGCGAGTCGTACAAAAAACTGGATGACTACACCGTCCAGATCAAATGGAAGAAGCCGTACTTCAAGGCCCTGGAAATGGTCGGTGGCGTCCCCATCGTGCCCAGGCACGTCCTGGACGACGGCACGGACTTCAACCAGCACCCCTACGGCAGAAAGCCCGTGGGCACCGGGCCGTACCGGTTCGTGGAGTGGGACACGGGCCAGAAGATCGTGCTCGAGCGCTACCCGGGCTACTGGGGCAAGCGGCCGCACTTTGAGCGCGTGGAGTTCAAGATCCTGACCAACGATGACGTGGCGCTGCAGGTCCTGAAAAAGGGCGAGCTGGATTTCATCGAGCGGGTAAAAAGGGTGCAGTGGCTCAAGCAGACCGGCGGCAAGGACTTCACCCACCGCTTCAACAAGCTCCACTACAATTACCCGTCCTATTCCTACCTCGGCTGGAACATGCGCAAGCCCCTCTTCTCGGACCAGCGGGTGCGCCAGGCGCTCACCATGCTTTTAAACCGCGAGGCCATGCTCAAGGAGATTTTCTACTGCCTGGGCCACGTCGCCAACGGCCCGTTCTACTACACCACGCCTTACGCGGACCCGGACATCAAGCCGTTCGCCTACGACCCGGAGCGGGCCAGGCAACTGCTGGCGGAGGCCGGCTGGAAGGACACGGACGGCGACGGGGTGCTGGACAGGGACGGCGCGCCGTTCCGGTTCGAGCTCTCGTTCACGGCGGACGTGCCGGAGTGGGAGCAGATGGCGGTGATGTACAGGCAGGACCTGAAAAAGGCCGGGATTGACATGGTGATCCGCAAGCTGGAGTGGGCCGTGTTCCTGGAGAACGTGCAGCGGTGGAAGTTCGACGCCTGCGCCATGGCCTGGGCCCTCGACGCGAACCCCGACCCCTACCAGCTCTTCCACGGGAGCCAGGCCGACATCTCCGCGTCGTCCAACCACGTCGGCTTCAAGAACGCCGAGGTGGACCGCCTGATCGAATTGAACCGCGCCGAGTTCGACCGCGACAAACGGATCGAGTACTGCCGCCAAATCCACCGCATCATCCACGACCAGCAGCCCTACACCTTCTTCCTCACCGGCGAGCGCCTCTCCGTCCTGAACAAGCGCATCCATAACGTGCTTACCTACCCCATCCGGCCGTGCCTCATGTTCAACGACTGGTACGCGCCTAAATCGCTTCAGAAGTACAAGGACCTTCCGGGGCCGTGAAGAAGAAGGTTTGTGGTTTGAGGTTTGGGGTTTGTGGTTCCCCGTCGTTTGCTTTAACCCCAAACCCCAAACCTCAAACCACAAACCTTTCCTTGTTCCAGATTGTGTCATAATATCCTGACCATGCGCGTTTACATCGCCAAGAGGTTACTGGCCATGATCCCCACCATCCTGGGGATCACCGTGATCACCTTCCTGATCATCCAGCTCGCGCCGGGCAACCCCGCCGAGTTCAAGGTGCGCATGTCATCCGCCGGGAACCTCGACCCCCAGTACACCGCGCAGATCATCGAGCAGACCAAGAAGCTCTACGGGCTCGACAAGCCGCTCCCGGTCCGCTACTGGATCTGGGTCAAGCAGGTCGTGACCTTCAACTTCGGCGAGTCGTACAAGGACCACCGCCCGGTGCGCGAGAAAATTATCGAGCGCGTGCCCGTGTCGCTCCAGCTCAGCATCATCAGCATCTTCATGGTCTACCTCTTCGCCGTGCCCATCGGCGTGTTCTCCGCGGTCAAGCAGAAGTCGTTCTCCGACCGCATCCTGACCGTCATCCTGTTCATCCTCTACTCGCTGCCCAACTTCTGGGTGGCCATGATGCTGATCACCTTCCTCGGCGGCGGCGAGTTCCTGGACCTGTTCCCGATCTTCGGGCTGTCGTCCGACGGAGCCGACAAGATGGCCGCGCTGCCGTGGCTCATTGACCGCATCCATCACCTGGCGCTGCCCGTGTTCTGTCTCACCTACGAGGGCCTCGCCTACATCTCGCGCCAGATGCGCGGCGCCATGCTCGAGCAAATCCGGCTCGACTACGTGCGCACGGCGCGGGCCAAGGGCCTCGCCGAGAAAGTGGTCGTCTTCAAGCACGCCTTCCGGAACTCGCTGATCCCCATCGTCACCCTGCTCGCCATGCTCTTTCCGGCCATCCTGGGCGGCTCGGTCATCATCGAGAGCATCTTCTCCATCCCCGGCATGGGCCAGCTCTCGTTCGAGTCCATCCTGGCCCGCGACTATCCGACCATCATGGGCATCACCACGGTCGCGGCCCTGCTCACGCTCGTCGGCATCCTGATCGCCGACCTCACCTATACCCTGGTGGACCCGCGCATCACCTTCGAGTCCGCGCCGCTCACCTTTAACCCGCGCCGCTTCCTGATCTTCTTCGCCATCATCGCGCTCGTGATCGCCGGCGCCCTGGCCATGCCTCAACTGGAGGCCGGGCTCGGCACCGAGCTCATCAAGTACGGGCCCGACGCCGCCATCGCCATCCTCGCCATGACCGTGCTCTACGGGCTGTACACCATGGCCGGCGAGAAGGCCTACTGGTGGTCCGTGGCGAAGCAGTTCGGCCGCGACCACGTCGCGGTGGCCGCGCTGGCCGGAGTGGGCATTTTGTTTATCGTGGCCGCGGCCTCCCCCCTCATCGCCAACAGCAAGCCGCTCGCCATGCGTTACCAGGGCGGCCTCTACTTCCCGGCGTTCCGGGACTATCTGCCCGAGCGGATGCGGGCCTACCGCGAGCTCAAGGGCCGGGCGGCCGAGCTCGCGCAAAACCTGGGCGCCTCCGACTGGGCGGTGATGCCGCCGGTGCCGTGGGACCCGTATCAATACGACCTCGGCCATTTCCTGGAGCGGCCCACCGCGCGCCACCTGCTGGGCACCGATGACACCGGCCGCGACGTGATGGCCAGGATCGTCCACGGCTCGCGCATCGCCCTCTCGGTCGGCTTCGTGGCCGTCGGCATTTACGTCTGGATCGGAGTCATCCTGGGAGCGCTCGCCGGATACTACGGCGGATGGGTGGACATCACGATCTCGCGGCTGATCGAGGTCATGCTCTCCATCCCTACTTTCTTCCTCATCATCTCCGTCGTTGCCTTCCTTGAGCCCAGCATCTATAATGTGATGGCGGCCATCGGCCTGGTGGGATGGACCGGAACGGCGCGGCTCACCCGCGGCGAGTTTTTGAAGCTCCGGAACATGCAGTTCGTGGACGCGACCCGGGCGCTGGGCGCGCGCGACCCGCGGGTGATCTTCCGCCACATCCTGCCCAACGCCCTGACGCCGGTGTTGGTGGTGGCGACTTTCGGGGTGGCCGACGCCATCCTGATCGAGTCGTCGCTCAGCTTCCTGGGCTTCGGCGTGCAGCCGCCCACCGCGAGCTGGGGCGACATTTTGAGCAAGGCGCGGTCATATTACGACATCGCCTGGTGGCTCACCGTGTTTCCGGGCCTGGCCATATTCTTAACGGTGACCGCCCTCAACCTGGTGGGAGAAGGCTTCCGAGACGCCGTGGACCCGAGGCTCAAGGATACGAGATGAATCGGCAGGTTTGTGGTTTGAGGTTTGTGGTTTTTGGTTGCGAGCATGGATGCGCCTGCAACTCGAAAACCATAAACCACAAACCACAAACCACAAACCCCTAAGCGGAGGCTTTGCCATGCCGGACAAGGACAAAGACAAAATCGGCGAGTCCACCTGGGACAACCCCGACGAGAGCACCACCGAGATGGAGATCATCAAGGACGTGTTCGGAACGGACGCGGCCGCGCCCGCCGCCGGCGACCAGGTCTTCAGCCAGGACCTTTTCTCCGCGCCCGCGCCCACGGCGCCGCTGATCCAATCCAGGCCCGGCATCTATACTCCGGAAAAGTCGCCTCCAGGCAAGGCCGTTCCGCCCAGGCAGGAGCCCGCCAAAGGGCCGCCGGCCAAGACGCCGCTCCCGCCGCCGGCGCCGGGGAAAAAGGCCCCTGCCCCGGCCCCCGCCGAGCCCGTAGACGAGCCCGAAGCCGAGAAGAAGGCCGACGCCATCAAGATCGTCACCGACGATGACCTGCGCGCGCTGTTTGACCAGAGCTCGCCCGGGCTGAGCCCCGCCGACATGGGACTGGCCCCGGAACCCGTTGAGCCCAAGTCAGCCAAGGCCGCCGAAAAGATGCCGCCGGCCCCGAAGCCGGCCCCTCCCCAGAAAGAAAAAACTCCCGTGCCGCCGGCCGCGGCGGCCCCGGTGGACGAGGTCCTGCCGGGGGCCGAAATATTTTCGGAGGACGTGGAGGAGCTCGACGTGGAAAGCGTCGGTGAGGCGGTCGTGCCCGCCGCTCAAGCGCCCGCCCCGGACGTCTCTGACGAGGACGTGATCGAGCAGATCGAGACGCGGGCCAAGGTGGGCGAGATGACCATGGCCCCGGCGGCCAAGAAAGGCGACGCCCTGCAAAAGACCGCGCTGGCGCTCTCCGGCCTTGCCCCCATCGGCGATGATTTCATGAGCGTGGATGAACTGAAGAAGCTCTTCAGCAACGTGAGCATCCTGACCGATTGGGCCCAGGAGGCCGCGGAGCGGATCGAACGCATCGAGTTGAAGCTGGGCGAGCTCGCCAAGGCCAAGGGGAACAAGTGATGGCCGAGCCCGCGCGCCAAGAGGCCGCGCCCGCGGGCCGGCTCCTTGCGATCACGGACCTGGTCACCGAGTTCCGGACCGAGGAGGGCGTGCTGCGCGCGGTGGACGGGGTGTCGCTCTCCATTGCCGCGGGCGGCAAGATCGGATTGATCGGCGAGTCCGGCTGCGGCAAGAGCGTGACCGCGCTGTCGGTGCTGCGCCTGATCCCGGACCCTCCCGGCCGCATTGCCTCGGGCCGCATCGTGTTCGACGGCCAGGACCTGCTTCGGCTGCCGCTCTCGGCCATGCGCAAGATCCGGGGCAACCGCATCTCGATGATCTTCCAGGAGCCGATGAGCTCGCTGAACCCGGTGTTCACGGTGGGCGACCAGATCGGCGAGGTGATCCGGCTGCACCAGGGGGCCTCGCGCAAAGAGGCGTGGGCCAAGGCCATCGAGCTGCTCGGCAAGGTCGGCATCCCGGACGCGGAGCAGCGGGTCAAGGACTACCCGGGACAGATGTCCGGCGGCATGTGCCAGCGCGTCATGATCGCCATGGCCCTGTCCTGCCACCCCGACCTGCTCATCGCCGACGAGCCCACCACCGCCCTCGACGTCACCATCCAGGCCCAGATCCTCGAGCTGATCCAGGGACTGGTCACCGAGATGGGAATGAGCCTCATGCTCATCACCCATGACCTCGGCGTGGTCGCCGAGACCGTGGACCACGTGTACGTCATGTACACGGGCAAGGTGGTGGAGGAGGCAGCGGTCAGGGTCATCTTCGATAACCCCATGCACCCCTATACCAGGGGCCTCATGGCCAGCCTGCCCGGAAAAGCTCTCCCCGGCCCGGAAGCCGCCGCCGGACGGGCCCGCCTCCATGCCATCCCGGGACTGGTCCCCAGTCCGCTCGACCTGCCTCCCGGCTGCCCCTTCCAGGAGCGATGCCATCTCATGAAGCCCCACTGCCGCGAGGCCATGCCTCCACTCGAGGAAAAAGAGCCCGGCCACTGGGCCAGGTGCTTCGAGGCGTGAGAGGCGTGGGGCTTGAGGCTTGAGGCTTGGGGCTTGAGGCGTGGGGCTTGAGGCTTGAGGCGTGGGGCTTGAGGCTTGAGGCTAAAGCCGCGAGACAAGCCTTCCAACCTCAAGCCTCAAGCCCCACGCCCCAAGACTTCCACTCCTTCCACTCCTTTACTCCCGCGAACCTTGATGATATACTCCAACCTTGCGTTAAGATGATGGCCCCGCCGTTGGCCGGGTGGACGATAAGATTGGAATAAATGTCATGAAACTTCGTGAAGCCCTGTGGTTTTTCGGCGTGGTGGCCGGGATTTCCATCCTGGCCGCGGCCTTGTACCAGGCGGCCAGGACGCCGGGGCCCGCGAGGTCGTTTAGGCCGGCGCTGCCGGAAGGGGTGATGATCGAGCTTGAGGGCCCCTCGCGCATCACTTCGACGCAGGCGGGCAAGCTCGAGTGGACGATGCTGAGCCAGGGGCTGAAATATTATCAGCCCTCGGAGCTGGCGGCGGTGGATTCGCCGCGGGCGTGGATCCCGGTAAAGGACGGCGGGACGGTGGAAGTAACGGGCCGCTCCGGCGAGTATTTTAAAGGCTCGGAGGACATCCTGGTCCGGGGCGGCGTTCAAGTGGAGCTGGATAAGGACGCGCGCCGGGAGTGGGTGGTCTCCGGAGACACGGCGTCATACCGGAAGGCGGAGGACGCCTTTTACATCGGGAGGCTCACGGCCGTCATGTTCCCGGCCTCCGGCGACACCGTCCGCATCACCGCGCAAAACGGCAGGTATGACACCGGGGCCCGGACCATGACCGCGGCCCGCGACGTCAACTGCCGCTGGCAAAACGGCATGACGCTTGAGACCGAACAGATCGTGTACCATACGGACACGAGCCTCGCGGCCACCGACCGGCCGGTGGCGATCACCGGCCAGGGCTTCAAGCTGCAAGGGGAGGGCATGGTGGCGGACCTCGCGAGCAAACACATAAAGATCGAGCGCAAGGTGGGGCTCCGGCTGGAAAAGGGCATGAAGGGACTGAAATGAAGAGGGCGTGGACCATCGGGTGGATCGTGATGGCGCTGGGGCCATGGGCGGCGGCGGCGCAGGTCGCGGGCCCGCCCGGGCCGTTCGAGGGCTTCAAGTCAACTGATAAGCAGCCGGTGGAGATCCACGCCGGCACCATGGAGGCAGACCTCAACTCCGGCCGCCTGGTGTTCATCGGCCGCGTCACCGCGAGGCAGGGAGAGCGCACCATCTATGCGGAGCGCATCGAGGTGAACTATACGGAGGACGGGAAGATCACGTCGCTCACGGCCATCGGGAGCGTCAAGGTCAAGATGGGCGCGGCCTTCGCCACCTCGGACCGCCTGTACCTGGACAACGTGAAGCAGGTGATCACGCTCACGGGCAAGCCCAGGGTGGTGCAGGGCCGCCAGATCGTGATCGGCGACAAGATCGTCTACGAGATCGGACCCGAGCGGCTCACCGTGCAGAAGCCCAGGATCGAGTGGGTCCCCGAGCCGGAAACGGCCCCGGTAAAAGAACCGGCCGCGAGGCCGCCGGCATCGAAAGACCAGGGCGCCCAGCCGGCGGGCCGGGAGTGAGCGGTGGCCATGGCGTCGGGGACCGTGCTCAATGCGGAGCGCAAGCCGCGGCCGGCGGCCGGGGCCGAGATGAAAGACCGGGAGACATCCGCCGGCCTGGTGGCCGAGGGCCTGTGCAAGGCCTACCACGGCCGGCGGGTCGTTGACGGGGTAAGCTTCGCGGTGCGGCCCGGCGAGGTCGCGGGATTGCTGGGCCCGAACGGAGCGGGCAAGACCACGTGCTTCTACATGGTGGTGGGCGTGATCGCCTGCGAGGGCGGGCGGGTGCTGCTGGGCGGCGAGGACATCACCGGGCTGCCCATGTACCAGCGGGCGCGGCGCGGCATCAACTACCTGCCGCAGGAGGCCTCGATCTTCCGCGGGCTCAGCGTGGAGGAGAACCTGATGGCGGTGGCCGAGTCGCTGCCCATCACGCGCTCGGAGATGAAGGAGCGCGCGCAAAGGCTGATGGAGGACCTGGGAGTGGCCCAGCTCAGGAAGAACAAGGCGATCACCCTCTCGGGCGGCGAGCGGCGCCGGGTCGAGATCGCGCGCTCGCTGGTCACGGACCCCAAGATCATCCTGATGGACGAGCCGTTCGCCGGAGTGGACCCCATCGCGGTGGCCGACATCCAGCGCATCGTGCGCGAGCTCTCCGGACGCGGAATCGGAGTGCTCATCACCGACCACAACGTGCGCGAGACCCTGAAAATATGCGGCCGCGCAACCATCATCCACGAGGGAAAGGTGATGGTCGCCGGAACGCCGGACCAGATCGTAACCAACGCCCTGGCCAGAAAGCATTACCTGGGCGACGACTTCGAGCTCGGGACGCCGGGAAGGTCATAAGCTGAAACGGAAAGGAACCGGAATGAATTTAACAAGGATACGCAGGATTAACAGGATAATTGAAGAGCATTTCTTATCCTGTTAATCCTGTGTATCCTTGTTAATAATTCTTCTTTAATGACGGACGGATCATGGCCATCGAACTCAGACAGAGCCTGAAACTGGCGCAGCAACTGGTGATGACCCCCCAGTTGCAGCAGGCCATCAAGCTCCTCCAACTCTCCCGGCTCGAGCTCGCCGAGGCCATCAACCAGGAGATGCTGGAGAACCCGGTGCTCGAGGAATTGCAGGAAGCGGACCTCGAACCCGAGCCCCTGGCACGCCACACCGACGAGGGAGAGGGCGAGAAGCCCAAGAACGCCGAAGACAGCTACGATGACCTCGACTGGGAAAAGTTCCTCGACGAGTTCGGCGAGGTCGAGTTCTCCGGCTTCCGCGCCACCGCCCGCAGCGAGGACGAGGAATTCCCCTCGGTGGAGGCCACCCTGAGCCAGCCCGTCACCCTGGCCGACCACCTGCGCTGGCAGCTCAAGCTCGGCAACTTCTCGCTCGAGGAAGAGGCCATCAGCGACCTGATCATCGGCAACTTGAACGACGACGGCTACCTCACCGCCGACCTCGAGCTCATCACCCAGGAGTCCGGAGAGTCCGCCGAGCGCGTGCTCGAAGTCCTTAAAAAGGTCCAGAACCTGGACCCGGTCGGCATCGGCGCCCGCGACCTCAAAGAGTGCCTCCTGCTCCAGGTCCGCCAGTTCAGCGACGTGGACCCCCTGGTCATTGACGTCATCAACGACCACTTGGGCCGCCTCGAAAACAAGGACTACCGCGGCATCTCCCGCGCCCTCAAGGTGCCCGTGACCCGCGTCCGCGACGCCGTCATGTTCATCCAGGGCCTCGAGCCCAAGCCCGGACGGCCCTTCTCGCAGGACCGCGCCGAGTACATCACTCCCGACATCTACGTCTACAAGGTGGCCAGCGAGTTCATCATCGTGCTCAACGAGGACGGCCTGCCCAAGCTCCGGGTGAGCCCGTATTACCGCCGCATCCTCAAGGAGAAGGGCAAGGACTTCGAGGTGACCAAGGACTACATCCAGGACAAGCTCCGCTCCGCGGTCTGGCTGATCCGCAGCCTGCACCAGCGCCAGCGCACCATTTACCGCGTCATGGAATCCATTCTCGCCCGCCAGCGCGACTTCTTCGAGAAGGGCATCGGACATCTCAAGCCCATGGTGCTCCGCGACGTGGCCCAGGACATCCAGATGCACGAGTCCACCGTCTCCCGCGTCACCACCAACAAGTACGTGTACACGACGCAGGGCATCTTCCCCATGAAGTTCTTTTTCAACTCCAAGATCGGCACCGTGGAGGGAGGATCGGTCGCGGCCGAGTCGGTCAAGGACCGCATCAAGCAGCTCATCGCCAAGGAGGACCAGAGAAAACCGCTCTCCGACCAGGAGATCGTCGAGAAGCTCAGGGAATACGGAATCGAGATCGCCCGCCGCACCGTGACCAAGTACCGCGAGATGATGGGCATCCTGTCATCGTCCAAGCGCAAGCGGCTGGCTTGATAATCAGAAATCAGGGAAGCGGCCCATTTTGAAAGACAGGAGGAAAGTAGTTAAATGAAAGTGAACGTGACGTTCCGGCACATGGAGCCTGATGACGAGCTCAAGTCCTACGTGACCGAAAAGGTGTTGAAGCTCGCGGAAAAATACCTGCACAAGCCCAATGAAGCGGTCGTGGTCCTGACCGCGGAAAAGTTCCGGCGCATCGCGGAGATAACCATCAAGGCCGACAACACCGTGTTGACCGGCAAGGAGGAGACCGAGGACACCAGGGGCTCGATTGACCTGGCCCTGGACAAGCTGGAGATCCAGGCCCGGCGCCGGCGAACCCGCGTCAAGTCGCGCCAGAAAGGCGGGGCCGAGCAAGGCGGCGGCTTTGCCGTGTACCACGGCTCCGCCGAGCGCACCGAGGACGAGGACTTCGTGCCGGGGGTGATCAAGGAGGACAAGTTCGTTCCCAAACCGATGACGGTGGAGGACTCGCTCATCGTGCTCGAGGATTCCGCCGACGATTTTCTGGTTTTCCGCAATGCGGAGACCTTCGGCATCTGCGTGGTCTACCGCCGCCCGGACGGCAATTACGGATTGATCGAGCCCGAGGCCCAGGGATGATGACCGCGCGGCCGGCTCATGACAAGACAAGGGACCGGGGTCTAAGTTGAAGATCAAGGAAATACTGCCCAAGAAGAACGTGATCGAGAGCATGCGGGCCAGGACCAGGGATGAGGCTGTCGCCGAGCTGGTGGACATCATCGCCGGACAGGTGCCTCTGGCCAGGGACAAGCTGGTGCGCATCCTGATCGAGAGGGAGGAACAGTCGCCAACCGCCATGACCGGAGGCGTCGCCGTACCCCACGGACGCATCAAGGAGCTCGACCGCTTCGTCCTCGCCCTGGGACGGAGCAAGGTCGGGGTCCCCTTCGGAGCCAAGGAGGGGCCCATCAAGATCTTTTTCCTGCTCATGGCCCCCACCGACGACACCGTCTCTCATCTCAAGATCCTCGCCCGCCTGGCAAGGATGTGCAGAAACAGCGCCTTCCGCGACGACCTCCTGGCCGCCAAGAACGCGGACGAGCTCTTCGAGAGAGTGATGAAGGAGGACGAGGCCGTTTGACCATGCCTATCTCCGCGTGCGCGCTCCGGGAGCAAGGATGAAGCGGCGCTTTGGCACTCGCGCCGGTTCCGGCCTTCCCCTTGATTGCCCCTTCCGCCGGGACGGAAGGGGACCGGGAGGACTGCCGTGAACCGCGTCAACGTGATTGAACTGGTGGATGACAAGGACTATCAGCTCGAGCTCATGGTGGTCTCCGGCGCCGAGTTCACCGACCGCGCCATCACCGACTCCTCCATCCACAAGCTGGGCCTGGCGCTGACCGGCATCCGCTTCTCCCTGAACCCCGGCCAGGTCCAGATCATGGGCGGGTCCGAGATCGCCTATCTCCAGATGCTCGCCCCGGATGAAAGGGACAGCGTCATCGCCAAGCTGGCCGAGTTCGATTTCCCATGCCTCATCGCCACCCGCGGCATGACCCCGCACCCGGACCTGTGCCGAGCGCTGGGCGCCCGCCGCATCTCCTGCATGCGCTCCAGCCTGGACACCGCCGAGTTCATCCGCCGCGCCGACCGCTTCCTCGACGACCACCTCGCGCCCCGCATCAGCTTCCACGGAGTCCTGGTGGACGTCATCGGCATGGGCGTGCTCATCCTCGGACAGAGCGGGATCGGCAAGAGCGAGACCGCCCTCGACCTGGTCCTCAAAGGCCACCGCCTGGTCGCCGACGACATCGTGGACATCTACCGCCGGGGCAACGCATCCCTGGTCGGGAAATCCTCGGAGATGATCCAGTACCACATGGAGATCCGGGGCCTGGGCATCATCAACATCCAGGACCTCTATGGAATCTCCGCCACCCGCGAGCGCAAGAGGATTGACCTGGTCGTCGAGCTGGTGGAATGGGAAGAAGGCAAGGACTACGACCGCCTCGGCCTGGATGAGGAGACCTATCCCGTGTTGGGACTTGAAATCCCGCACCTCACGGTCCCGGTGCGGCCGGGAAGGAACCTGAGCTCCATCATCGAGGTCGCCGCCAGAAACCAGTTGCTGAAGCAAAGAGGGCACCATTCCGCCCGCGAATTCCAACAGCGGCTCCTGCAGGGCCTCACCGCCTCCGGCGAGGAATGCCCCGTCGCCGCTGACGAGGTTGAGTAATCATGGTAGGTGTGGTCATCGTAACTCACGGCAATCTCGCCCGCGACCTGGTCGAAATCACCGAGCTGATCGTCGGACCCTGTCCCAACCTCATCCCCGTATCCATCGCGCCGGACGAGGGCATCGCCGAGATCGCCAAGAAGGTCGAGTCCGCCATCAGGACCGCGGACAAGGGAAGCGGAGCGCTCATCCTCACCGACCTCTTCGGCGGCACGCCATCCAACGTCAGCCTCTCCTTCCTCCAGGAGAACAAGGTCGAGGTGCTGTCCGGCGTCAACCTGCCCATGGTCATCAAGATCGCCACCCACGGCGAAAACTCCGACGTCAAGGAGCTGGCAAGGCTCGCCCGAACCGCCGGCAAGAAAAACATCTCCCTGGCCTCCGAGATCATGAGGAAAAAAGTGTGAGCGCCGCCCTGAAATTTTAAAAGACGGGATTAACAGGATTGACAGGATGAAAAGAAACAAAAGGCGTATTCCGAAAATCCTGTAAATCCTGTTAATCCTGTCCGAGAATTCTCCGGGAAGGAAAATGAACGTGATCGAGAGAGAAGTCAAGATCGTCAATCGGCTGGGAATGCACGCCCGGGCCGCCGGCCATTTCCGCCGCACCGCCGCGGGTTTCAAGGCGAATATTGACGTGATCCGCGAGGGCATGACCGCCAACGCCAAGAGCCTCTTGGGCCTCATGGCCCTGGAGGCCGCGCAGGGAACGAAAATCGTGATCCGCGCCAAGGGCGATGACGCCGAGGCGGCGGTCGCCGCCCTGGCCGCGCTCGTCGCCGGCCGCTTCGGAGAGAACGAATAAGGCCTGGGGCGTGGGGCGTGAGGCTTGAGGAAGGTGATCGGTCTTCCTCAAGCCCCAAGCCTTAAGGCCTCAAGCCCGGGTGCTTAGAATGGCAAACGACACACATGACGAGCAAAAGAGCTTGAAGGGAAGCGGCGTTTCCGAGGGCATCGCCATCGGCAAGGCCATCATCATCGAGCGCGAGCGCATCAGCATTCCCCACCGCATGATCGGGACGGCGGAGGCCGGGGAAGAGGTCGCGCGCCTGCGCGAGTCCCTGGAAAAGGCCAAGCAGGGACTTCTGGCCATCAAGCAGGGCCTGTCCTCGGCCGCATCCCACGAGCCCGCCTTCATCATTGACGCGCACCTCATGATGCTCGAGGACGACATGCTGGTGGAGGGCGCCATCGCCATCATCCGCGAGCGCGGCATCAACGCCGAATGGGCGCTGCGCATCAAGGTCGCCGAGCTGGTCGCCGTGTTCTCGCGCATGAGCGACCCCTACCTCCGCGAGCGCGGCCGCGACGTCGAGGAGGTCGCGGAACGAGTGGTGCGCGAGCTGGTGGGAAAAAAGGACAGTCCGCTCGCCCGCATTGACGAGCCCGTGATCGTGGTCGCACACGAGCTCTCCCCCGCCGAGACCGCACACATGGCCGTGGACCGCGTCCTCGGATTCGCCACCGACATCGGAAGCCAGACCTCACACGCCGCCATCGTCGCCAAGTCCCTGCGCATCCCCGCCGTGGTCGGGCTCAAGACCATAACCGCCAGCGCCGCCCACGGCGACACCATCCTCATTGACGGCCAGGCCGGAATCGTCATCTTGAACCCCTCGACCCAGACCGTCCGCGACTACGAGGACAAAAGAAAGCGCATCGCCGAAATGCGCGTCGCCCTCCAGGAATACCGCGGACTCGAATCCGAGACCCTCGACCACGCCAAGATCAAGCTCGCCGCCAACCTCGAAATCATGGAGGAGATCGCATTCTACGAGGAGAGCGGCGCCGAGGGCGTCGGACTCTACCGCACCGAGTACCTCTACCTCGACCGCGACGACCTCCCCAGCGAGGACGAGCACTTCGAGGGATACAAAAAGCTCGCCCGGGCCAGCGGCGCGCACGGCGCCACCATCCGCACCCTCGACCTCGGCGGCGACAAGTTCAAGAGCACACTGTCGCTCTCCGACGAGCTCAACCCCGCGATGGGACTCCGCGCCATCCGGCTCTGCCTCAACCGCCCCGACTTGTTCAAGACCCAGTTGCGGGCTATATTGAGGGCCAGCGCCTTCGGCAAGGCCCGCATCATGTTCCCCATGATCTCCGGGTTCCAGGAGTTCCGCGACGCCAAGCGCCTCCTCCACGAGGCCGCCGCCGAGCTGGACAAAGAAGGCGTGGCCTTCGACCGCGCCCTCGAGCTCGGAATCATGATCGAGGTCCCCTCCGCCGCCTTCATCGCCGCGGAGCTGGCCGAGGCCGCCGACTTCTTCTCCATCGGCACCAATGACTTGATCCAGTATACCCTGGCGATTGACCGGATCAACGAGAACGTGAGCTACTTGTATCAGCCGCTCCACCCCGCCATTCTCCGCATCGTCAGCGCGGTGGTGAAGGCCGGACACGAAAAAGGGATACCGGTGCACATGTGCGGCGCCATGGCCGCGGAACCAGCATACCTGCCCGTGCTCATCGGGCTCGGACTCGACGAGCTCTCCATGCCCATGGCCAACGTCCTGCGCATCCGCAAGGTCATGCGCGGGATCAGGAAGGCGGAGGCCGAGGAGCTGGTGCGAGAGCTCTTCACCTACAAGACCGCGCAGGAAATTAAGGAAAGGGTCAAGCGCGAGATCAGGTCCCGCTGGGCCGAGGCATACGCCCTCGAGCGCGAAGTGTTCGAGGACGAGGACCTGCCGCCGGTGGGATGATACCATGGGATCGAATGGGGGGCGGAACGGAAGGGATTGTGGCTTGAGGCATGAGGCTTGGGGCTTGAGCAGTGGGGTAATTCGGCCCCAACCCTCAAGCCCCAACCCTCAAGCCCCAAGCCTCAAGCCCCAAGCAAGCCCCAGGCCCCAAGCCTCAGGCCCCAAGCCCCAGGCCCCAAGCCTCAGGCCTCAAGCCCCAGGCCCCAAGCCCCAAGCCTCATGCCTCAAGCCCTGTCAATGGCGTCTAAATGGCATGAATTAAATTATAGGAGGAAGCTAATGTTCAAGAAAGACTATCTGTTCACGTCCGAGTCCGTGACCGAGGGGCATCCCGACAAGGTGGCGGACAAGGTCTCCGACTCCGTGCTCGACGCGCTCCTGGAAAAGGACAAGTACTCGAGGGTCGCCTGCGAAACGCTGGTCACCACCGGCATGGCCATCATCGCCGGCGAGATCACCTCCGCCGGACTCTTGCAAGTGGACCTGCCACGGGTCGTCCGCGACGCCGTCCGCGAGATCGGTTACACCGACACCGACATGGGATTCGACGCCGATACCTGCGCCGTGCTCGTGTCCCTCGACCGCCAGTCCCCCGACATCGCCCAAGGCGTGGACGTAAAGCCCAACAAGGACCAGGGAGCCGGCGACCAGGGAATGATGTTCGGGTTCGCCTGCGACGAGACCCCGGAGCTCATGCCCGCGCCCATATTCTACGCCCACCGCCTCACCCAGCGACTGGCCCAGGCCCGCAAGACCAAAAAGCTCCCCTTCCTCCGGCCCGACGGCAAGAGCCAGGTCACCATCCGCTACGAGAACGGCAAGCCCAAGGCCGTAACCACCGTGGTCATCGCCTGCCAGCACTCGCCGGAGGTCAAGAATAAGACGCTGCACGACGCCGTGATCGAGGAGGTCATCAAAAAGACCATCCCGGCCAAGCTGCTCAATAAAAACACCCGCTACGTGATCAACGCCACCGGCAAGTTCGTGATCGGCGGGCCCCACGGAGACTGCGGGCTCACCGGCCGCAAGATCATCGTGGACACCTACGGCGGCATGGGCCGCCACGGCGGAGGCGCATTCTCCGGCAAGGACCCCTCCAAGGTGGACCGCAGCGGAGCGTACATGGCCCGCCACATCGCCAAGAACGTCGTGGCCGCGGGAATCGCCCGTACCTGCGAGGTCCAGATCGCCTACGCCATCGGCGTGGCCCGGCCCCTGGCAGTGGACGTCAACATCTACTCCTACGGAACCAACACCATGCCCGAGGAGGAGATTGCCAAGATGGTCATCAAGCACTTCGACCTCCGGCCCCGCGCCATCATCGAGTATCTCGACCTGCTCCGGCCCATCTACAGAAAGACCGCCGCCTACGGCCACTTCGGCCGAAAGGACCCGGACTTCACCTGGGAGAGCACCCACATGGCCAAGAAGCTCGCGGACGAGGCAAAAAAATATCAGCGCCGCGGTAAGTAGGATGCCTATCCAGCCCTGAAAGGGCGAAATAAAAACTTTCCGTCAATTGCTGAACCGGGCATGACCTGAAAATTTAATTATTTCGTGAAAGGAGTCAATGTAAATGAAATACCACGTCAAGGACCTGAAGCTCGCCGCAGAGGGCAAGCTGCGCATCGAGTGGGCCGCCCGCAACATGCCCGTGCTCGACCTGATTAAAAAGCGCTTCGCCAAAGAGAAGCCGCTTCAAGGCATCCGCCTCGCCGCCTGCCTCCACGTCACCACCGAGACCGCCAACCTGGTCGAGGTCTTGAAGGCCGGGGGCGCCCAGGTGACTCTTTGCGCGTCCAACCCGCTCTCCACCCAGGACAACGTGGCCGCCAGCCTGGTCAAGCATTCCAAGGTCCCCGTCTTCTCCATCAAGGGCGAGAACACCAAGGTCTATTACAGCCACATCAACGCCGCCCTCGACGCCCGGCCGCATATCACCATGGACGACGGCGCCGACCTCGTCGGCACCCTCCACGGAAAACGCATCAAGCAGGCCCCCGAGCTCCTCGGCGGCACCGAGGAGACCACCACCGGCGTCATCCGGCTCCGCAGCCTCGCCGACCAGGGCAGGCTCCTCTTCCCCGTCATCGCGGTGAACGACGCCGACACCAAGCACTTCTTCGACAACCGCTACGGCACCGGACAGTCAACCATAGACGGAATCATCCGCGCCACCAACATGCTCCTCGCCGGCTCCGTCGTCGTCGTCTGCGGATACGGACAGTGCGGCCGCGGCGTATCCATGCGCGCCAAGGGAATGGGCGCGCACGTCATCGTCACCGAGGTGGACCCCTTGAAGGCACTCGAAGCAACCATGGACGGCTATCAGGTCATGCCCATCGTCCAGGCCGCGCCCGTCGGAGACGCCTTCATCACCGTCACCGGCGACACCTCCGTCATTGACGCGCCCGCATTCTCGCGCATGAAGGACGGGGCCATCGTCTGCAACTCCGGACACTTCGACGTCGAGATCAATCTGAAGGCGCTCGCCAGGATGAGCAAGAAGGTCCGCCGCGTCCGGACCTTCGTGGACGAGTACACCCTGAAGAGCGGCAGGAAGATCAACGTCCTCGGCGAGGGACGACTCATCAACCTCGCCGCCGCCGAGGGACATCCATCCATGGTCATGGACATGAGCTTCGCCAACCAGGCCCTCGCCGCCGAGTACATGGTAAAGAACGCCAACAAGCTCAAGCGCGCCGTCTACCCCGTGCCCAGGAACATTGACCGGGAAATCCTCGGCGTCAAAATTGACTCCCTCACCCCCGAGCAGAAAAAGTACCTGGCGAGCTGGGAAATCGGGACCTGAAGAAAATAGTAGATAGTAGGTGGTAGATAGTAGATAGGGAGAAAAGGCGGCGCCTCCAGACAGGGAAGCACGCATCTCTATCATTATCCCTACATGCTATCTACTATCTACTACCTACCCCTCTAAGGAGGCTACAGTGGACTGGAACCAGGAAGCAGTGAACAGGGCCGCGGCCGCGGTGCGCATCATCTCCGCCGAGGCCGTCGAGAAGGCCAAGTCCGGCCATCCCGGAATGCCCATGGGCATGGCCGACGCCGCGCTGGTGTTATGGGCGCGCCATCTCCGCTTCAATCCCGCGCACCCGGCATGGCCCGACCGCGACCGCTTCATCCTCTCCGCCGGACACGGCTCCATGCTCCTCTATATGCTGCTCCACCTCTTCGGCTTCGGGCTCACCATGGAGGACATCCGGGATTTCCGCCAGTGGGGATCCAAGACCCCGGGCCATCCCGAGCACGGAATCACCCCCGGAGTCGAGACCACCACCGGCCCGCTCGGCCAGGGCTTCGCCAACGGAGTGGGAATGGCGCTCGCCGCGAAGATCATGGCCGCCCGCGTCAATACCCCGAAGTTCCCGGTGCTCTCCCACCGCGTCACTGCCATCGTCTCCGACGGCGACATCATGGAAGGCGTGGCCTCCGAGGCCGCCTCCCTTGCCGGGCACCTCGGCCTCGGCAACATCGTCTATCTGTACGACGACAACGACATTACCATCGAGGGCGCGCGCGGCCTCTCATTCTCCGAGGACACCGCCCGCCGCTTCGAGGCCTATGGCTGGCACGTGCAAAAGGCCGACGGCCTCGACCGCGCCGCCATGGACCAGGCCATCGCCAACGCCTATCAGGAAACCTCGCGGCCCAGCATCATCATCGCCAGGACCACCATCGGCTTCGGATGCCCCACCAAGGCCGGCACCGCCGACACCCACGGCGCCCCCGTCGGACCCGATGAGATCGCCGGCGCGCGCCAGTGCCTCCACTGGGACCTGCCCGAGTTCACCGTCCCCGCCGAGGCCTACGCCTTCTGCCACGACGCCGTGAAGCCAAAGCTCGACGCATTCGAGCAATGGGAGCGGATGCTCCAGGCATTCTCCAAAGAAGAGCCGGAGCGCGCCAAGATCTTCGAGGCCATGCAAAAAGGCGACCTGCCCCGGGACCTCGAACAAAAAGTCATGGCCGCGCTCGACGTTAAGCCCGTCGCCACCCGCAGGGCCTCCGGCGCCGTCCTCCAGGCCCTCGCCAAGGA
>Ga0307378_10002960_pt1 | contig 25295 bp, 23 predicted proteins | sample UN1MG_FD_202238 | JGI IMG/M metagenome (GOLD analysis project Ga0307378, IMG submission 202238) | Soil microbial communities from Risofladan, Vaasa, Finland - UN-1 | ecosystem: Environmental > Terrestrial > Soil > Coastal area > Acid sulfate soil | place: Finland: Risofladan, Vaasa | collected...
GTTCACGCAGAACCTGGGCGAGGAGGCCAACTCGGCCAGGCGCTGGCTGTCCCTGGGCATCATCTCGTTCCAGCCCAGCGAGCTGGCCAAGCTTTTCATGATTCTGTATCTGGCGCAGACTCTCACCCGGAAGCGCGACCGGCTCAGCGGGTTCAAGCAGGGCCTCCTGCCGTCGCTGGCGGTCCTCGTGTTGGCCATGGGCCTGGTGCTGATCCAACCCGACCTCTCGACGGCGGTGATGCTCTTCATCACCGGATACGTGATCTTCTGGGTCGCGGGGGTGCCCACCCGCCACGTGCTGGCGACCCTGGCCGTCCTGGTTCCCCTGGCAATCCTGGCGATTTACCTGGAACCCTACCGCTGGGCGAGGGTCACGGCCTTTGCGAACCCGTGGAAGGTCGCCGACGGCGAGGGTTATCAGGCGGTGCAGAGCCTGTTGGCCATCGGCTCGGGCAAGCTCACCGGCGTGGGTCTGGGCGCCAGCCAGCAGAAGCTCTTCTACCTGCCCGAAGCCCACACCGACTTCATCTTTTCGATTCTGGCCGAGGAGCTCGGCCTCTTCGGGTCGCTCCTGGTCGTTTCGCTCTTCGGGCTCCTCGTCGCCCTGGGGATAAGAACCGCCATGCGGTGCTCGGACCCCTTCGGGAGGCTCCTGGCCACCGGCATCACCGCGCTCTTCGGGGTGCAGGCCATCGTGAACATCGGCGTGGTGACGGCGCTTCTTCCGACGACGGGCCTGCCGCTTCCCTTCGTGAGCTACGGCGGCACCTCGCTCATCGTCTCCCTGGCGGCGATGGGCATATTGGCCGGCGTGGCGAGACAGAGCGCCGAGACGGTCACCGTCCAGGCCGGGGAGGAGGCGCCGGTCGCCCGGAGGAGGGCGTATTTAATCCGACCGTCCGCCCCGGTGCACGGCCCGGCATACTCGGTGGGAAAACACAGGGCGAGCCTCGCCGCGGCGTTCAAGGGGCTCGGCGTGTACAGCCCCGCCGACCGCCGCCGGAGGTCTTCGACCTACCGGTGGCGGAGATGGTCATAATGGGGGTGGAGGATGAAACCGTTCCTCTTCGCCGGGGGGAAGACCGGCGGTCACCTCTACCCGGGGCTCGCGGTGGCCGAACAATTGCGGGAGCTGGAGCCGGGCGCGGAAATAGCCTTCTGCGGCGCCGGTTTCGACCTGCCGAAACGGGAGTGCGACAAACGGGGTTGGCCCTACCACGAGGTGCCGGCGGCACCCATCTACCAGGCGAACCCCCTGCAACTGATCGCGGGCGTATTCATGAACCTTAACGGGACGGCGAGAGCGGCGGAGCTGATGCGCTGGATGAGGCCCGGGCTCGTCGTCTGTTGCGGCGGTTACGAGGGCTTTCCCGTCGCCCTGGCGGCGCGGGGCCACGGCGTGCCGATTATGCTTTTGGAACAGAACGCCGTCTGCGGGCTCACCAACCGGGTGCTGGGGCCGTTGAGCGCGGCTGCCGCGGTGGCTTTCCCCGGAAGGCGGGCCAGACCGGCCTCGCCCAGGGTGAGGGTGACGGGGAACCCGGTGCGGGCCGATCTCGCCTCGTACTCACCCGACCACGCCGCCTTCGGTCTCGACCCGGGCCGCGTGACGGGGCTGGTCCTCGGCGGGAGCGCCGGGGCCCGGTCCGTCAACCGGGCGGTCGCCCAGGCCGCCGGGAGGCTGGCGGCCATCGGGGGGTTGCAGATGATAATCCAAACCGGCGGGGACGACCGCGATGCGGTGCGGCGGGCGGTGGAGGAATCCGGCCTGCGGGCCTTCGTGACCGCCTATCTGGACCCCATCGGCCCCGCCCTGGCCACCGGCGACTTTGTCGTCGCCCGTGCAGGGGGGAGCGTCTTCGAGCTGGCTCTATTCGGTCTGCCGGCCGTCCTCGTGCCTTATCCTTACGCCGCCGCGGACCACCAGACCGCCAACGCCCTTTCCTTCGAGCGGGCCGGGGCGGCGGTCGTCATCGGGGACCGGGAGTTGACCGCTGAACGGCTGGCGCAAGAGGTTGAACGTCTGGTCACCGACGACGCGCTGCGACGGAGGATGTCCGCGGCCGCAAAGGGGCTGGGACGGCCCGACGCGGCACGGCGGGCGGCGGAGTTGGCCCTCGATACCGCACGGAGGTTCCGATGACCCTCATGCTGGGCAGGATAACCCGGGTGCACCTGGTGGGCATCGGCGGCGCGGGGATGAGCGGCATCGCCGAAATTCTCCTTAGCCTCGGCTTCGAGGTGTCCGGGTCCGATCTGCGGGCCGGCAAGGCCACGGAGCGCCTCGCGGAACTGGGGGCCCGGGTGACCATCGGCCACTCGGAGAAGAACGTCGTCGGCGCCGGGGTCATCGCCGTCTCCACCGCGATTCCCCCCGACAACCCCGAGGTTGTCGCCGGGAGGAAGTACAACATCCCGGTGATCAACCGCTCCGAGATTCTGGTCGAAATCATGCGGCTCAAATACCCCGTCGCCGTCGCCGGCACCCACGGAAAGACCACCACCGCCAGCTTCATCTACTCCATCCTCTCCGACGGCGGCCTGGAGCCCACGGCGGTCATCGGGGGCAAGCTCAACGCCCTGCGCTCCAAAACCGAGCCCAACGGGAACGGGCGGGCCATCGGAACCGGCGCGAGCCTGGGCGCCGGCGAATACTTCATCGTCGAGGCCGACGAGAGCGACGGCACCTTCCTCGCCATATCGCCGGCCTACGCCCTGGTGACCAACATAGACTCCGACCACCTCAACTACTACTCCGGCCTGGACGACATCCGCGCCTGTTTCATCCGATTCGCAAACTCCGTGCCGTTCTACGGCGCCACAATCGTATGCCTGGACGACCCCGTGGTGCAGGGCATCCTGCCGGAGCTCAAGCGGCGCTACATCACCTACGGCTTCACCACCCAGTGCGACGTCGTCGGGCGGGAGGTGCGGCTGATGCCGATGAGCGCCAGCTACAAGCTCTACCGGGGTGCGGAGCTTCTGGGCGAGGTGGACCTGAACCTCCCCGGCCGGCACAACGTCCTGAACAGCCTGGGGGCGGCGGCGCTGGCCCTCGAGATCGGCGTCGCCCCCGAAACGATCATCAAAAGCCTGCGCTCCTTCAAGGGAATCGAGATGCGCCTGGAGGTGGTGGGCCACATCGGCGACATCACCGTCATCCACGACTACGCCCACCACCCGACGGAGATTGCCGCCACCCTGGACGCCATGCGGACCGGCTGGGACCGTCGGATCGTGGCGGTGTTCCAGCCCCACCGGTACACCAGAACCAAGGCGCTCTTCGACCGTTTCCTGCGCTGCTTCTACCAGGCCGACCGGCTGATAATCACCGACATCTACTCCGCCGGCGAGCCCGAGATTCCCGGCGTCAGCGCCGAGGCGCTGGCCAAGGGAGTGACCGAGCACGGCCACCGGGAGGTCACCTTCATCCGCGACCGCCGGAAGATTCCCGAGGCCGTGGCCGGCATGGTGAGCGACGACGACCTCGTGCTGGTGCTCGGGGCGGGCAACATCTGGGAAACCGCCCGGGACATCGTAAAAAAACTCTCGGAGGAGAGAGGTTGAATCCGCTCTCAGGCAGCCTGACGGAAATGGGGATGCCGGTGCTGGCCGACGAGCCGCTCGCCGGGCACACCGGGCTTCGGGTGGGCGGCCCGGCGGATTTATTCGCGAGGCCCCGCACCGCCGACGAGGTTTCCCACGCCCTCCTCTTCGCCGGAGAGGAGGGGACCCCGGTCCTGGTCATGGGTCGGGGAACGAACCTTTTGGTCGGCGACGGCGGCTTCCGGGGTCTGGTGCTCCTGATCGGCGAGGGGTTCGAGGACGACGGGGTGCAGGTCCACGGCGCGCGCTGCACGGTTGCGGCCGGCGTCCGGCTCCAGTCCTTCCTCGACCGCCTCGGCGACGTGGGCCTGGGGGGGATCGAGGATCTGTACGGCATCCCGGGGAGCCTGGGCGGGGCGCTGGCCATGAACGCCGGGGCCTACGGGACCGAGGTCTGGCCCCGGGTGGACTGGGTCGAGGTAGTGCTCGAATCGGGCGAGCTCCACCGCTACCTGGGGGGGGAGATCGGGTACGGGTACCGCCGAGCCGACCTGCCGCCGGGCGCGGCGCTCGTACGGGCGGAGTTCGTCCTGGACGAGGGGGACCCCCGCGAGATTCGGAAGCGCTGCCTGGAGCGCCTGGACGACCGGGAACGAAAGCACCCCCTGGAGTGGCCCAACTGCGGCAGTGTCTTCAAGAACTTTACCTGGGAGCCGGGGATGGACCTCGATTATGAAAAGCTGGAGTCCGCCCTGGGCGCGGAATTCTCCCTCCGGGCCCTGGAGGAAAAAGGTACCCGCCAGTTGCCGGCCTGGCGGCTCGTGGACGTCTGCGGGCTGACCGGAAAGAGAATCGGCGGGGCCCAGATATCCGCCAAGCACTCCAACTTCATGGTAAACCGGGGCGGCGCAAAGGCGGCGGACTTCGCCGCGCTCATCGAGCTCGTGGAGAAAACCGTCGAGGAGACCTTCGGCCTCCGGCTCCGGACCGAGGTCCGCCGTATCGGGGAGTTTTAAAATGCGGCACTCCACCTACGTCCAGACCCATGAAAAAGGGGACGGCTTTCACCCGAGGATGGGCCGTCGGGCAAAGGTGTTCACCTGGGTGGCGGTCCTCGCGCTCATCGGCGTGGCGGGGTTCCTCTACCTGCGCTCCGACGCCTTCGATCTGAAACGGGTGGCGGTGGAGGGGAACACCGTCGTGTCCGACGCCGAGATCCAAAACCTCCTGCCCATGGGGGAGAACCTCTTCTCCCTGGACTCCGGCGAGGTCGCGCAACGTCTCTCCCGACACCCGTACCTGGCGGAAGTCCAAATAGACAAGGTTTACCCCGACAAGCTGGTCGTCCGCGTGACCGAGCGGACCCCGGCCTGCTACCTGGCCGAGGGACCGCTGCAGCTCCTGGCCGGCAACGGCACCGTGCTGCCCCTGTTCGGGGTGGGTGACGCCCGACGGGTGGACGGGGCGGTGTTCGATCTGCCGGTGGTGACCGGTTACGAGGTCGAGCGGAAGGGCGAGCTGGAACCTTACTCCGACGGGGTTATTCTGGCCGCCTGCGGTCTGTGCGCCGAGATGCAGCGTCAGGCCCTCCCGCTCCTCGACGAGTTGGTGGAGATTCGGCCGCACGCGGACCACCTCGAGGGTCTGCTCGCCGACGGCGCCCGGGTCCTCTTCCCCCTGGAAAGCGCGCCGTCCACGCTGGCCGCCCTGCAGGCGGTTTATACCCGCGAGCGCCAGTGTGGCTTCACCGAGCTGGACGCCCGATACTCCAGACAGGTCATATCCCGGCACCGGACCGGCTCAGAAATGGAATCGGTTACTAGACCCTAGCGCGGCTATCCCCCAAGCACAAGGGAGGGATTGTGGGAAAAGGGCAGAGTGGCAAGACCGTCGTCGGTCTGGACATCGGCACGACCAAAATCTGCGCGATCATCGCCGAGCTGGGCGAAGCCGGGGTCGAGATCGTCGGTGTGGGCACCTCACCGGCCCAGGGACTGCGCCGCGGGGTCGTCATCCATATAGACGACTGCGTCCAGAGCATCACGGGGGCGGTCCAGAAGGCCGAGCTGATGGCCGACGTCAAGGTCACCGGCGTGTATGCCGGGGTCGCCGGCGGGCACGTCAAGAGCTTCAACTCGCGGGGCGTCATCGCCGTCTCGGGGCAGAACCACGAGATTCGCGAGCAGGACGTAAAGCGGGTCATTGACGCGTCACAGGCCATCGCCATACCACTGGACCGCGAGGTGATCCACGTCCTGCCGCAGGAGTACATCGTGGACGACCAGGACGGGATAAAGAACCCGGTGGGGATGAGCGGGGTCCGGCTCGAGGCCGAGGTCCACATCGTCACCGGGGCGGTCACCAGCGTGCAGAACATAGTCAAGAGCGTGCAGCGGGCGGGGCTGAGGGTGGCCGACATCGTCCTGGAACCGCTGGCAAGCTGCCGGGCGGTGCTCACCGACGACGAGGAGGAGCTGGGTGTGGCGCTCATAGACATCGGCGGCGGGACCACCGACATCGCCATGATCATTGACGGCGCGCTGCGCTTCAGCTCCATCATCGCCCTGGGCGGGAACAACGTCACCAACGACGTCTCCGTCGGCCTGCGGACGCCCACGAAGCAGGCCGAGCAGCTCAAGATAGACCACGGCTCCGCCGGTTACGAGCTCGTCGGACCCGACGAGATGATCGAGGTGCCCAGCGTGGGCGGCCGTCCGCCGCGCCTGGTTCCCCGCCGCCACCTGGCGGACATCATCGAACCGAGGATGGCGGAGATTTTCGAGCTCGCCCGGGGGGAAATCGCCAAGAGCAAATACGCCGAAACGAACCGTGCCGGCTACGTCCTGACCGGCGGGGCCAGCAAGCTGCCCGGCATCGTGGAGCTGGCCGAGCGCGTTTTCAGCGGGCCGGTGAGGACCGGCAGCCCGCTCCCCATCGGGGGCCTCTACGATTCGGTGAACGACCCGGCCTTCTCCACCGGGGTGGGCCTGGTGCTCTACGCCGCCGAGGGCAGGCAGTTCGGCGGACGGGACCTCGAGGACGGCTCCCTCTTCGACAACATCATCACCCGGATGAAAAACTGGCTCAAGGACTTTTTCTAGTCATAAACGAAGCGAAGCGAGTTACGCCACCGGCGAAACGTCAGAGCTTCGCTGTCACGGCGAGATAAAAAAGGAGAGACCATGCTCGAGCTATTAGACACCGAGCAGCAGACCTTCGCCAACCTGAAAGTGTTCGGCGTGGGAGGCGGGGGAGGCAACGCGGTCAACCGCATGGTGGAGGCCGGCCTGCGCGGCGTGGACTTCATCGTGGCCAACACCGACGCCCAGGCGCTGATGCAGAACACGGCCTACAACAAGATACAGCTTGGCGCCAGGCTGACCCACGGCCTCGGAGCCGGGGCCCAGCCCGAAATCGGTCGCGAGGCGGCCGAGGAGAGTTTGGGCGAAATCCGGCAGTACCTGGAAGGCGCCGACATGCTCTTCATCACCGCCGGCCTGGGAGGCGGGACGGGAACCGGCGCGGCGCCGATCATCGCCGAGCAGGCCCGGGGCATGGACATCCTCTCCGTCGCCGTGGTCACCAAGCCGTTCACCTTCGAGGGGCCGGCGCGGTCCAGGAAGGCCGAGGACGGTCTGGTGGAGCTGCGGAAGTACGTGGACACCCTGATCGTCATACCCAACCAGCGTCTGTTGGCCGTGGTGGAGAAGAGGACCACCATGACCTCGGCCTTCGAGATGGCCGACGACGTCCTGCACCAGGCGGTGCAGGGAATTTCCGACATCATTACCATGCCGGGGATGATCAACGTGGACTTCGCCGACGTGGTCACCGTGATGAGGGGGATGGGCGACGCCCTCATGGGCACCGGATACGGCACCGGCGAGACCGCCATCCACGACGCGGTGCGCAACGCCGTCAGCTCCCCCCTCCTGGACGGCGTGTCCATCGAGGGGGCGATGGGGGTGCTGGTGAACATCACCGCATCGCCGGACCTGCCCCTCTTCGCCGTGAACGAGGCCATGGACACCATCCGCGAGGCGGCGGACGACAACGCGGAGATAGTCTTCGGCGTCGTCAACTCGGAGCTCCAGGACCAGGTGACGGTGACGGTCATCGCCACCGGCTTCACCAAGAAGGTGCCGCAGATGCAAGAACCGGTGGAGCAGCCGGAGCCCGAGGAGGAGCGGGAGCTCGTCGGAGTCGAGTACGAGGCCACCGGGACCACGGACCGCGGGCTCGTGATCAACTTCCCCACCCTGCGGGACGAGGACCTCGACCGGCCGACCTTCATGCGCTGGAAGGAGCGCCGGGAAAAGCAGCGGATCTGATTGCTCGACGCGGGGAATATGAAGGGGAGTCCGGGTCACCCGGCCCTTGACACGCACGCGGACGGGGGGATAGACTACCCCCCGCGCGAGTGAATGAGCCCCCGGGTAACTGCGCCCGAAGGGAAAAAGGGGCGGTTAGCTCAGCCGGTGAGAGCGCCGGTCTTACACACCGGAGGTCGCAGGTTCGATCCCTGTTCCGCCCACCAGGAGGGAAGGGCTCACCCTCAGCGGAAGGGCGTGAGCGAGCGGCGGTAGTTCAACTCGGTTAGAGCACCGGCCTGTCACGCCGGAAGTTGCGGGTTCGAGTCCCGTCCGCCGCGCCAAACGTCAGGGCCAGGTGCGACCTACGGTCCGCCTGGTCCTTTTTTAACTGCGCAGTCACACCTCCGGTGCAGTTAAACCGAGCGAAGCGAGCTATGCCCCCGGCGACCCCCCGTCGTCGCTTGCCCGGAAGGAAAAAGTAGGGTATACTTTTGATTGGTATTATTATCCCCGACGTGGAGGGGGAGACTCGAACCGCGGCTTTTTTCCTTCGGGCTCGAGCCGCCGAGGACGTTCACTCCGGCCGATTCGCCGGTCCGCGAGACCCTCCGGGGCCGCGGAACTGCGCCCGAAGGGAAAACGAAACGTAGCGAGGATTACCCCCCGGTAAACCGAGCGAAGCGAGCTGCGCCCCCGGCGATACCCCAGGAGCCGCCCCATGGCCTCCACCGGCGAACGCCGCAAAGCCCCCCGGCACAAACCGGTTGACCTGGACGCAGTCGTCCTCGCCGGTCTTACCAGCCTCCACCGGGAGGTCCGGGTCCGCTCCATCTCCAGCTCGGGAATCGCCATCGAGGTCAACATCGAGGATCAGCTCCCCTTCGAGGTCAAGCTGGGAAAACTCATCACCCTCTCCTTCATCCTCCCACAGATGGCCCAGATAGCCTGCGTGGAGGCCGAGGTCGTCAGGACCTACCGGCAGGTCTCCGAGGGCGGGGTGGTCCAGCTTTCCGAGGACTACGACCCCCGGACCGACCCGGGGTCGGGAAACCGGGACATGGTCTTCGGGCTCGGGTTGCGCTTCGTCAACCTCACCGGCAACGTGGAGACCCAGCTCCAAAGATACATACGTGAAACGAAGTCACGCCAACGGTGAAATAACAGAAACAATGGGCGACGCAAACGCGCCCGAGGAAACATGTCAATGTCCGCCAGAGAGCCGCGCCTGACCCTGGAAAACACCCTCAAGCTGCAGCTCAAGCTTTCGCCGAAGCTGCAGCAGGCCATCAAGCTCCTCGCCCTGCCGATGCTCCTTTTAAAGGAGCGGGTGGATGAGGAGCTCGTGGCCAACCCGGTCCTGGAGGCGCTGGACCCCCTGGAGCGCGCGGCTCAAACCGACACCGATCTGAACTCGAAGGACCGCGGCGACGAGGCCTGGGAGGCCCAGCGGGATTTCCTGCCCGGGGAGAACCCCCGGCAAGACAACTCCCAGGAAGAGGGGGGTCAAACCGACAGGGATAACGAGGGAATCCTGGAGGGTTGGGAGGCCCACGTCCGGTACGACCCCATGGTCTACCGCTCGGTCCGCCCAATGGAGGTCCGGGAGGAGGACTCGTACATTGACCGGGTCGTGGCCAACTCCACCACTCTCACCGACCACATGTTCTGGCAGCTTTCATTGAACTGCACCGACGAGCGCGAGCTCACCATCGCCCAGGAGATAGTGGGCAGCCTGGACTCCGAAGGCTACCTGCGCGACGTGGACCTCGCGACCCTGGCCGGTGGGCTGAAGCTCAGGCCCGAGGTCACGGCCGGGGAGATGGAGAAGGTGCTCACCGAGCGGGTCCACGGTCTCGACCCCCTGGGCGTCGGGGCGCGCAACCTGAAGGAGTGCCTGACCGTCCAGCTCCGGGGAGCCGACCCCGCGGCGGGCAACGGTGACGCTCTCATCACCCTGGCGGAGCGGATAGTCGCCGAGCACCTCCCCCTCGTCGCCCGACGGGACTACCGGCACATCGCCGGCGCCCTGGGCTCCACTGAAGAGGACGTGCGAGAAGCGGTGCACCTCATCGCCTCCCTGGACCCCAAGCCGGCGCGCAACTACTCCGGTCAGCGGGCAATCTACGTCCGGCCCGATGTCTTCGTCGAGAAACAGGGCGACGACTTCCGCGTTTATTTGAACGAGTGGGGCATCCCCCGCCTGCGCATCTCCAGGTACTACCGGGACGTGTTGAACTCCGGGGAGGCGGACCGGGAAACCCGGGCCTTCATCCGCGACAAGGTGAACTCGGCGGTTTGGTTCATCAAGAACATAGACGAGCGCCGGCGGACCATCCTCCGCGTGACGCGCTCCATCTTCGAGCGCCAGCACCAATTCCTTTCAGGTGGGGTCGAGGGTCTCAAACCGCTGACCCTGGAGATGGTGGCCGACGAGTTGGGGATCAACCCCTCGACCGTCTCCCGGGCCACGTCGGGGAAGTACGTGCAGACGCCCAGGGGCATATTCGAGCTGAAGTTCTTCTTCTCCGGCGGTCTGCCCGACACCTCGGGCAAATCTATCTCCACCACCTACATCAAGGAGCGGATCCGCAAGATGATAGCCGAGGAGGAGCGCCCCCTCTCCGACGCCGAGATAGTGGACCGGCTGAAGGAGGAGGACGGCTTCGTCCTGGCCCGGCGGACGGTGGCCAAGTACCGCAACATGATGAGAATCCCTCCGGCCTCGAAGCGCAAACCCTTGTGACGAGGGGTTAACCCCTTGACCAAACTTTAAACCCCTCACTCAAGCTTGATCCGCTCCGACGCCCAGCGTCTCCCGACCTGGCTGCGGCTTCCCCGAAGAAAACCGGGAAGCCTGGGCGAGGTCAGGCGCACCCTTTCCGAGCTCGCGCTCGCCACGGTCTGCGAGGGCGCCCGGTGCCCCAACCGTGGCGAGTGTTACGCATCGGGGACCGCCACCTTCATGATTTTGGGGGAGAGTTGCTCGCGGAACTGCGGCTTCTGCTCCGTTCCCCACGCAAGGTCGGAAAAACCGAAACCGGACGAGCCGGCGCGGGTGGCCGAGGCCGTCCGGCGATTGGGCCTGGGGTACGTCGTGGTAACCTCGGTCACCCGGGACGACCTCCCCGACGGCGGGGCGGGGCAATTCGCAAAAACGGTCGCGGCCCTGCGCGCCCTGGCTCCGATCCCGCGGGTGGAACTTCTGGTCCCCGATTTCCGTGGTGAAGAAGCGTCCATCGAAACCGCGTTCCGCGCGTGCCCCGACGTGCTGGGGCACAACCTGGAAACCGTCCCCCGCCTCTACCCCGCCGTGCGCCCGGGGGCGGATTACGCGAGGTCGCTCGATCTTCTGCGCCGGGCGGCCGACGCCGGGCTCACCACCAAGACCGGCCTGATGCTGGGGCTGGGCGAGGACGAACCGGAGCTGGAGCGGGTCTACCGTGACGTCGTCCGGGCCGGGGTCGGCATACTCACCCTCGGCCAGTACCTCCGCCCGACCCGGAGCCAGCTTCCCGTGGCGCGTTACTGGCGGCCGGAGGAGTTCGACGAGCAGGGGGAGAAGGCGCGGCGGATCGGGATCCCCACCGTCGTGGCCGGCCCCCTCGTCCGCAGCTCCTACCTGGCCGAACACCATTTCCAATCCAACCGCTGGAGGCAACGATGAGAATCTCCGTCGTCGGTCGGAACTACGAGGTCTCGGACGCCGTCCACCGCTACCTGGAGGAGAGGCTGGCCCGAATCCGCCGCCACTTCGACCGCGTCATGGACGTCAACGTCGTCCTGGCCGCCGAGAAGTACCGCAACCGCGCCGAGATCAACATCAACGTCAACAACGTCAACATGCGCGGCGAGGGGGAGACGGGCGACATGTACACCTCCATTGACCAGGCCGTGGACAAGATTGACCGGCAGGTAAGTCGCTACAAGGACAAGCTCGCGAGCCGCAAGCACCGGCACGCCCCCGCGAAGGAGGAAGAGCTCCCCACCGTGACCCACGAGCTCCTGGAACCCGACGCCGGCGAGCTCGAGGAGCACGAACGCCGGGTCATTCAGACCGAGCGGCACATGGTCAAGCCGATGAGCCTCGACGAGGCCGTGATGCAGATGGACCTCCTGAACGCGGATTTCTACGTCTTCACCAACGCCGGCACCGACAAGCTCAACGTCGTCTACCGGCGGGTGGACGGCAACGTGGGCTGGATCGCCCCCGAGTAGAGCTGCGGAATCCCATAAAAAAAGAGGGTGTCCGGCACCCTCTTTTTCCATCCGTAACGGCCGATCAATAGAAGTCCTGGATGGCTTTGACCGCGTGCTGGTAGCGCTTATCCCGGTGGAAATCCGGGGCGTAGATCGTGAACTCGTTCCGGCGGTCGCCCAGGCGCAGCTCGAGAACGTACGTCGAGTGTCCCTCCATCGAGACGCTCTCGTCGGAGACGAGCTCCCAGACTTCGTTTTTCTCTAAATCATCCCATAGGGCGTAACCCATCCAGGCCGGAAGCTGGGCTTCCTTTTGTTCCATGTGGCCCAGATCGTTCTCCGACAGGTACTCGTAGGAGATGTCGCCCCGGCCGGAGTACTCGATGGTCCACTCCACGTACTTCATCTCCTTGTAGTCCCATCCGCCGGTGGCCCGCATGTGGACCTTGAACTGCGGGAGCGGTTCGCGGTCCGTGTACGCCTCGGGGCCGGGCCCCGATTTGCGGCAACCCGCAACGGTCAGGACGAGGAGCGTCATCAGAATACAAAAGAGTGCCTTGCGCATGATCCTCCCTCAATGGTAACGTTGATAATCACTCCGCCTGCGAGGCGAACGCCTGCGAGGCGAAGTCGTAAACGGCGCGGGTCATCGAGCCGTAGCGCGGGTCGGGGTCGAAGGTCGGCGCATAGACGCTGAAGGAGTGCGAACGATCGCCGACCTCGAGGGTGAGGGTATAGGTCGGGATGTCGGTGACGATTTTTTCCGCGGCGCGGGAGTCGCCCAGCTCCCAGAAACCGTTTTCCTCCAGGGCCAGGTACAGCCGCACCGCGGAGGAGCGGGGAACCTCCAGTTCCCGGGTCGCCACCCCGCCCAGGCGCTCCTTCTCCTCGACGACCAGGCCGGCCCGATCGGGCAGGAGCCGGACCGTGTAGAGGGAGTACTCCAACTTGCTCAGGCCGCCCTCCACGCGCATGGTCAGGCCGTACTCCTCGGGCGGACCCAGCTCGTCGCCCAGCTCCACCAGCGGCGAGATGACGTTCCAGTAACGCCCGTCGGGATGCAGGCGGGGACCGTAGACGCTGAACGAGTGCTCCCGGTCGCCCGAGCGAACCGTGACGGTGTAGGTGTGCTGGTCGGTGGCGGTCGCGAGGTCGCTCGAGGGCAGGTCCCAGACGTCGTTGTCCACGAAAATGCGGTACACTTCCTCCAGATCGGCACGCGGCAGGACTTTACCGTACTCCACCGTGACGCCGTGGATGTCCGTCTCGCCGTGCCGGAACTCCACCGATTCCCCGCCGGCCGAGGGCGTCAGGGCGTACCACCCGTGAGCCACGTTCGAGTAACCGCCCTCGTAGCTCACCTCGAGGGCGAACCCCCCGTCGTCCCCGTCCCGACAACCGGTGAAGGGGAGCGCACAGAGCAGCGCGATAGGAATCAACTTTTTCACGGGCGGTCTCCGTTATGAAACGCTGGTACTCTCCCGACGGTGTGCGCTTCAGTTGTCGGGAAGGTTGTGCGTTCTGTTGCCGTGGCGAGCCCGGCGTCGTCAATGTTGACACGCACGAGCGTCTGAAAATCGCCGCCCACCTGGGTCTCGAAGAGAAGGAGTTCCGCCGCCGCTACTGCCGCCGGGTCGGCCTCGGCGCCTGGTCCCTCGTCGAGCACCCCAACGGGGACTGCGTCTTCATCACCCCCGAGAACCTGTGCTCCATCTACGCGGTGCGCCCGAAACAGTGCCGCACCTACCCCTTCTGGAAAAGCACACTCGCCAGCCGGACGACCTGGGAGCGGGAGGGGCGGGAGTGCCCGGGCATCGGCCGGGGAAAGCTCCACACGCCGGCGGACATCGCCGCCTACCTCCGGGGAGAGGGCGACCCGTCCTAGTCGTTGTCGCCATACACGGTGACCGGTTCCGGCATCTGCTCGATGGGCCGGAAGCGGCGGCGGTTGAGCCAGAGGTACAGCCCCCCGGCCAGGAAACCGCCGATGTGGGCGAACCAGGCCACGCCCGTATCCATCTCCGCCGTTATCGCCTGCCAGCCGCTGAAGAGCTGGGTGATGAACCAGAAGGGGAGCACGACGAAGGCCGGCAGACGGATGGCCCAGAAGATTATCACCAGCGGCACCAGGGTCAGGATGCGCGCCTTGGGAAAGAGGATCAGGTACGCCCCCAGCACCCCGGCGATGGCTCCCGAGGCCCCGATGATGGGGAAGGGGTTCACGGGGTTGGCGAGGAAGTGGACCGCCGTGGCCACGAGCCCGCACAGGACGTAGAACACCAGATAGCGGAAGTGGCCCAGCCGGTCCTCCACGTTGTCCCCGAAGACGAAGAGGAAGAGCATGTTCCCCACGACGTGGACCACGCTGCCGTGGAGGAACATCGAGACGAACGGGCTGTAGAGGAGCTTCAGGAAGCCGTAGTTTGCGATGGCCTGGGTGAACCCCACGGTGTAATCCGCGGGCACGAAGGCGTTCGCGTGGAGGACCCGCGAGAGCCGGTCCCCGATGACGAGTTCGAAGATGAAGACGGCGATGTTGATCGCGATGAGCGCGATGTTGACGTAGGGGAAGCTGCGGTGCTTGATGTCGTCCTTGAGCGGGATCACTCTTCACCCTCGTCGGGCTCGAGACGGTCGGTCTCCGGGGGATAGGCGGCGAAGAGACCCTCGCGCTCCGTGGCGACGAGGATGCGCCCGTCGGGGAGGAGGAGCGCCCCGCGCGCGGGGTAGGGGGAATCGGGCCACAGCCGCCAGTTCCGCCCGTCCGGGTCGGCGGAGTAGAGCCCGTCGGCCCGGATGCCGCAGGTGGTGACGAAGAGCCGTTTCCCCGCGAAGACCAGGTCGGAGACGTACTTGAATTCGGGATCGAGGCCGCGGAGCTTGTAGAAGCCGCCGTCCTCGGAGATGTAGAGCCCGCCCCACATCGTGCCGACGTAGAGCCGCCCGGTGTCCGGGACGTAGCGCAGGAGGGTAACCTCCGCGGCGTCCAGTGGCATCTCCGGAGTCCCCGCGACCGGCACCCAGCGCCGGGATACGCCCTCCTCACCGGCGAACTCGAGCAGCGTCCACAGCCCCTCGCCCAACGTGCCGGCGTACAGGGCGCCCTCCACGTCGAGGACCGCCGTGACCGCCACGTCCGGCAGGCCGGAAAGCTCCTCCCAGCCGGAGCCGGATTGCGCGTATACGACTCCCACGCCGCCGGCGAGCGTCCCGTCCCCGCCCGGGGCCAGGGACCAGATTGACCGTCCCTCCAGGCCCGCCGCACTCAATTTCCCGCTGTCCCAAACGTACACGCCCGAATCGGTGCCGATGATGAGCCCGCCGACCGCGCAGGCCAGGCAGTGAACGCTCATCCCTTCGGTGCCCGCCAGCCGACCCCAGGTGACCCCCCAATCGGAGCTGGAGTACACGCCGTCGCCGAGGGTGGCGAGGTAGAGGCTTTTGCCGTCCGACGCGAGGTTGCGCACCTGGTCCTCGGTGGGGCGGGAGAGGGCCTCCCAGCCGCCGAAGCGATCCGCGCAGGAGACGAGGAGGAAGAGGATGAGGGGGGCAAAACGGAGCGAAGCGAGTGATGCCCCGGCAAATCTGAGAGCGCGCAAGCCGCACCTCTCGGGCGTTAAGGGTATTTTTTAGTGTACCAGACCGCCGGGCGGGGTGTCCATCCCCGGCGCGAAGAAAGGGGGGTGGTGTATAATCGCCCGTCGGGCGAAAAAACGCGGCCGAGGCCCAATGTTCATCGTTCTGAAGCTCATCTTCCTCTGGACCACTCTCTTCGGGCCGCTCACCGAAACGACCGAGCCGGTCGCGCCCAAGCCGGTGCCCGTCCTCATGTACCACCAGATGGGCAACCGCGGGGGGCGGTACTCCATCACCCCGCGGGATTTCGAGCGTCAGCTCGAGGACATGCGCCGGGCCGGTTTCTTCCTCATCAACTTATCCGAGCTCCTCCGGGGCGACTTCTCGCGCGTGCCCACGGGTAAGCGGCCCGTCGTGCTGACCTTCGACGACTCCGACCCCGGCCAGTTCCGCGTCCTGCCCGACGGCCGCATAGATCCCCTCTCGGCGGTCGGCGTCCTGGAAAAATACCGGAAGCAGCACCCCGAGTTCGGCTCCGGGGCGGCGTTCTTCATCTTCGCCCGCGACGAGCGCGGGAGCGGCATTTTCTTCCAACCGGAGCGGTGGGGACTGATCGAGGCGTTCTGCGGGCGCTACGGCCTTTCCGCCAAGGGACGCGGCTGGGGAAGGCCGAGACTCTGGCAGGCCAAGCTCCGCTGGCTGGTCGCCAACGGCTACGAGGTGGGCAACCACACCGTGACCCACACCGACCTGGCCAAGCTCGACCCCGAAGGAATCGCCCGCGAGATCGGCGTCTGCCAGCTTCTCCTGGAAGAGGCGATTGGGGATAGGGAGGGTTATCTCTGGGGGCTGTGCTACCCCTTCGGCGCCGTGCCGCTGGGGGCCGCCGAGTACATGCTCTGCCGCGAGGGCAGGTTCGAGGGGCGGCCTTACCGCTTCGATTACGCTATGGCCGCCTGGGGCGGCATGTGCCCGAACCCCGCCACGGACGAGTTCGCCGCCGTGCGCCGGCGCATCCCCCGGGTGGAGATGCACGCCGTCCGGGGCGGCGGAGGGCTGGACACCAGGTGGCTCACGCGCTACGCCGATAGTTACGTCAAAGAGGCCGACGAGGGCGATTGGCCGCTCCGCGACCTCTTGACCGCTTCACTCGCCTCATTTAGCAAGGGGCTTTGCACCTGGTTCGCTCCGGGGCCTTCCCTTGGGCTGGAGCACAACTGGACCGCCGCCCGCCTGGACGGGCTGGACCGTGCCTTTTGGCGACCGCTCAAGCGCCTCCCCCCGCCGCCAGCGTATTTCTGAATAAGAAGCGGCGGGGAAGGGATTCCCCGCCCTACAAAAAACCGGGCGCACCTAAAGGTACGTCTTTCTTTTAGCCCTCCAAAGGGACCGTACTTACAACCCGTATGAAGAGGAGCGGCTCCTTAATCCGAACGTTTTCTATTTGAGGGGGTTTATTTCACATGTGTTATAATTTTTATGTCGTTAACAAAAACCAACAAAAGGAGAAGAAATGTTTGAATTACCTCTTACACAGAATATAGCTTCGCAATTGATGTATTTTATTGCGGCTCGTTTGTGTTCTGGGTGTGACTTCTCTACCCTTGATAAAGAAGCGGGAGTCAAACCTGGAACGTTCAAGACAATATGGCTAGAGGAACCCAAGGATGATGAAGCCCAGAAAATATTCCAGGCTTTATTTGAACGAGAGGAATCCCTTTATAAACCTGATGAACCTCGCCTAGCTAACTGCATTGAATCGATGACACTAAAGGGGTATTCGATTCGACAGACTATGGGATTTGAAGGAATTGCTTCAGATGGGATAGATCCTTGGCTCAACTCAAGCCTTCGCAATCAACAAATCCACAAACGTAGTTTTTAGAATAAGGAAGTTCAGGCCGACCTGGACGGCGCGCCGTTTAAGTCGGCCCGCGAGTAGGTATGGACAATCACTTATATATATTACTACGCTTATTTCTCTATATAACCTATATTTTCAAGCTTTTCAACATCTTCAAATTGAACTTCTCCATCATCTGTTACATACCACAGCTTACCTGTAACCTTATACCAATCACCCTTATTTGGACTTTTTTCAAACCTAACTAAAACAGGATAACTATAGTTACCTTCTAAAGAACAGAGGTAATTACCACCTCCGCCGAGATACTCATGGCTTTTACGATACTTTACCTCTACTCTCCAAGTTGTAATTGTACCCTGCATAGCGTTTTCGTTATTTCTAAAATTTTTCCACTCAGCTATTGCTTCATCCTCAGACTTAGCTATATACCTTAACTCATATTCAATTGAATTAATCCTACTTCTCGATTTACCAACGTAAGAACTATCAGGGTATGATTCTATAAGCATCTCAAGTTTAGCTTTAGCTTGAGTCCACTGTTCATTTTCTATAAGACCAACAGCATCATTGAATATTATTTCAGCAAGTTTATCAATTGTCTCCTTCAATTTACTTTTTGCTTTTAAGACAAGTTCACTTTCAGGATACTTATTTATCACCGTTTCAAATTCGATTTTCGCATTGTTCCAGTCGCCAGCGTTTTGGAAATCGACACCTTGCTGGTAATGATAATCAGCCGTTTCTTTTAATTTAGCGTTTTCTTCCTCTAATGCTGCAACCTGTCCTTTTAAATCATTAACCTGGGCTTTCAATTCCTTATTCTCGTTAATCATGTCCTCATCTTCACAGCCGATTAAACCGACCATGCTGATGAATACAATCGTCATCATGGTTTTCTTCATTTCTTCACCTCTTTCTTTATAGATTATAATGTTACCTCCCTCCGTAGCTGTCAAGAAAAAACTTCAACGAAACAGGCCGACCTAAAGGTCGGCCCCTACGTTAGCCATTTACGCTTTAATAGATGCTCGGGCGGCCCTCGATGCGGATGTCGGGGATGTCCTTGATATCTATCAAAAACCAGATGGTGATGACCCCGCGGCTCTCCTCCAGCCGCAGCCGCGCCTCCCACGAGCGCAGGTCCCGGTAGATGGAAAAAGTCTGCCGGACGAAATCCCCCCCCACCATGTCCAACGAGGTCGAGTACGACAGCCGCCAGTTGCCGGTGAGGTTCAGAATCGCCTGGAGGCCGAGGAAGTGGATGTCCTGGCTGCCGGAGCGGGCCATGGTGTAGTCGTAGGTGAGCCCGACGCGCCAGCCGCTCTCGATGCGCTTCTCCAGCTCGTCGCGGGGCGGTTCGGTATCCAGCGGCTCGTAGCCGGGAATATCGTCGGTGGGCTCCTCGTACTCGTTGTCCTCGAGTCGGGGCATGGCGCCGCCCCCGGAAACGGCGAAGGTGGCCGAGAGGTCGAAGCTCTGCGTGTCCCAGGTGTACGGGTTGTGCCGGGTCTGGACGACGACCTGGGAGTCGTACCAGTCGGCGAATACGGGCGTGATATAGACGCGGCTGACGAGGTCGCTCCAGGGCTGCTCCACCGGCACGGGGGAATCGAGGACGTATCCCGATGAGAGGTCCCAGCGCAGGAGCTCCACCGCCTGACCGGACGTGCTGTAATCCTCGGCTGCGTCGGTGTCCAGCTCGAGGCCGCCGCCGTGGCGCAGCTTCAAGCGGTTGGTCAGCCCCAGGGTGAGGATGGTGGAGGGGGATTGGGTCCGACCGCCCGAGGGCACGTTTTCCGTGTCTATGCCGGGCCGCCAGGTAAGGTTCACGCTCGGCTCGATGACGTGCCGGAGCTCGTCCTCACCGGGGTAAAAAAGGCCGTAGATACGGGTCGAGCCACCGACTCCCGCCGAGTAGAGCGGCTGGACGAGATCGGTGGAGCCGTCGGCGGCGGTGCGGTACCAGTCCAGGCTTCCGTCCAGGTACGGGGAGAACTTGAACCAGCGGAAGAGGCTGAACGGCCGCGAAACGTGCGCGTCGAGGCCGGCGGTGCGGAAGGGGATGGTCCCCTCGCGCAGGCGGTTGTAGTAGTTGAAGCGCGTGGAGAGGAAGGCCCCCGAGCCGAAGAGCTCGGTCTGGGACATGCCCAGGTTCAGGCGGGGGACGGTCCAGGTCGCCGGGCCGGGTGCGCTCTGGTCCTCTGTGATGTAAGGGCTCTCCACTTCCTCACCCCCCTCGCTGATGAGGGTGGCGTTGTAGTCCACGCTGGCGTTGGCCGAGAAGTTTTCCCAGGAACGGGAGAGGGAGAGGAAACTGTCCAGGTCGCGCTGGGTCCGCTCCTCGAAGTACTCCGAGTAGTACTGGTCGTAGAAGCGGTCGCTCCGCAGAGTCAGCTTCAAGAGGCCGTCCACCTCCCAGGGCAGGTCCTGGCGGTGCTGGCCGGTGAAGCTCCACTGCTCCTTGTTCCGCAGGCGGTCCTCGTCGTGGATGATGCGGAGCCAGTTCATCCCGCGCTCGGTGCCGTAGAGGTAGCGCCCCTCCATCTCCTGGCGCCAGCCGTGGGTGGTGTCGTAGTCCAGGGCGAAGGTGCCGTCGGCGTAATCGTTTATCGCCCAGAAGTAGGCGTTGCGGACGCGGAACTCGCGGTGTGCGCGGTAGCTCAGCCGGGGGGCCAGGAAGCCGGAGCGCCGGTCGTGGCCCAGGGGGTAGTAGTAAAAAGGCGCCAGGATCACCGGGACGTGGCCGATGAAGAGCACCACCGGTCGAGCCACCACCTTGTCCCCGGCGTAGACCTTGAGCTGGGGGCACCAGAAGTGGTACTCCGGGTCTTCGGGCCGGACGCTGGTGGTGAAGGTGGCGTCCGCGATGTGGATGACCTCCTCCCCCTGGAGCTTGAGCTTCTTGCCGGTGGCGAAGCCGGTTTCCAGGCCGGTCCGCCCCTGGTACACGATGCCGCGGCCGGTGTCGAAGTTGTAGCGCATCCGCTCGCCGTCCACGCGCTCGTCGCCCTCGACCAGCACCGGCGCGCCCAGGGCCTCCACCTCCCCCGACGCCCCCTCGTAAACCACCGTGTCCGCGGAGAGCCGCATTTCGTCGTAGGCCACCCGGGCGTTGACGTTCAGTATCAGCCGCTCCTCAGCGATGCGGTACTCGATCCAGCCGGTCTCGGCGTCCACGGCGAAGCCCAGCTCCCCGGCGGTGAGGGAATCCACGAAGAAAAAGTCGTTGCGCTCGTCGGCCTCCCGCCGGGCGGCGAGGGCCGAGGCGGACGGCTCCTCGTCGAGGACCGCCGGACCGACGGGGACGGGCGGCACCGTCCGCGGGGCGAAACGAATTTCGAGCCCCTGGGCCGCGAGCTGTGTGAAAAAGACGAGGCTGACCAAGAGGGCCTTGCGCATGACGAGCAGGTGAAGTGGGAAAAAAGGGCGCCGCAGCGCCCCGCTTGTCTATCCGGCCCCGAAGAGCCGCAGCAGCTTCACGATGGTGTTCCGGAGCTCGTGGCGTCCGATGACCACGTCCACGAAGCCGTGCTCCTGGAGGAACTCGGCGCGCTGGAACCCCGGCGGCAGCTTCTGCTTGATGGTCTGCTCGATGACCCGGGGGCCGGCGAAGCCCATCAGCGCACCGGGCTCCGCGATGTGCACGTCCCCCAACTGGGCGTAGGAGGCCATCACCCCGGCGGTGGTCGGGTCGGTGAGGACGACGAGGTAGGGCAGCCGGGCCTCGCGCAGACGGGCGCAGGCCGCCGAGCTCTTCGCCATCTGCATCAGTGACAGGATGCCCTCCTGCATCCGCGCCCCGCCCGACGTGCACACCGTCACCTGGGGGACCTTCAGCTTCAGCGCCCGCTCCAGCGACCGCGTCACCTTCTCCCCCACCACCGTCCCCATCGAGCCGCCGATGAAGGTGAAGTCCATCACCGCCAGCGAAACCTTGATTCCGTCAATCGTCGCCAGGCCGCAGATGACCGCCTCGGTCTCCCCCGTCTTCGCCATCGTCTCGGCGATGCGCTGGGAGTAAGGCTTGCGGTCCACGAACTGCAGGGGGTCCAGCGTCTTGAGGCCCGTGTCGTGCTCCTCGAAACTTCCCTCATCCGCAAGCTGGCCGATGCGCTTCCGGCCGGGGACCTTGTGGTGGAAGTCGCACTTGGGGCAGACGAAGAGGTTCTCCTCGAGCTGCTTGGAGTAGAGGGTCTCGCCGCAGCTGGAGCACTTGAGCATCAGCCCGGTGGGGACGGACGGCCCGTGGCGTTCCTCGGTCCGCTCAATCATGAGCCGCACCTCGTCGTGTATCGGGGTGATTTGCCGGGGGCATTTTTGCCGCTTCGCTCGGTTCGCCGGGGAGCATAACCTCGTTTTGCCGGGGCATAACTCGCTTCGCTTCGTTGCGATTGTAGCAGGATTTTTGCCGGGGGCATAGCTCGGTTTGCCAGAGGCATAGCTCGCTTCGCTCGGTCCGACTCGCCGGGGCATAACTTCACCTCAGGGCGTCGGAGCTAGAGGGAGAAAGCCAACCGGATACTGTGGCTCAAACCGATGATACCCGTCTCGTATCTCGTATAAACCACTTCGATGAAACCCATGCGGAGTAAAAACACGGCGCCCCAGCGCTCATTCTCGACATCGTAGCCCCCGCCCACGGCCAGGCGCCCCAGCTCGGAGGACCAGGGGACCACGAGCAGGTTGAACCCGTAGCGGTATGACTCCACATCGGGTACGTAGAACGCCTCGACCGTGGGGGTGATGAACCCGAAAAGCTCGTAACCCAAGCCAGCGCGCAGAACCAGCGAGGCGGTGGTGCGCTCGCCGGCCAGGGAGACACCCGGCGGGATGACGTTGACGGCGGAAAAGCCCACCCGCAGGCCGCCCGGACGAAGCATCAGCCCCAGGTCCAGGCCGAAGCCCGAATCGGCGCGTTCCCCGGTGTTGACCGTCAGAACCTTCAGGTTGACCCCCAGGGCGCCGAGACCCTCGATCTGTGTTCCCAGGGAGATAGAGGCCAGGGATTGATCGGTGTGGTATTCACGGCCGGTCCGATTTCCCTCGCCGTCGCGCCCCCGAACGGTTCCCTGGTCCAGTTGGTTCAGGCTGACGCCGAGGGTGGCCAGGGTCGTGACCTTCTCCAGGGCGGCCGACTCGGCGCGCATCGGTTTGACGATGCTCAAGCCGAAGCAGGCGTAGAGCGCGTCGTTCAAATATGGCGCCGCGGTCACGGTGCCGATGATATCCGAGCTCTCGGCGTAGGCCAGGCCCGCCGGGTTCACCGCCGCTTCACCGGGCCCGGCCAGGGCGACGCCGAACCGCGCCATGCCGAGGTAAACGGAACCGCCTGCCAGCTCCTCCACCGGATAAACCTCACCACCACCGCACCAGGCGACGAGTGGCGTCAGAACGATCAGGGCCGCGAGCTGGAGGTGCAAATTCGTCACCGCCGGACTACCTATCTACGGGTTACGGCCGCGCCATCTCGATTACGCCGGGGACGCGACCCCTCTCATCGGACCACGATGAACCGGAAAATCCGGCTCCGGACGAAGCACAGGTAGGTCCCCGCATTCACGGGATGACCGGAGGCGTTGCACCCGTCCCAGTTCGCCTCGAAGACGGCGACGTCATCATAATCGCCAAAGACTCCCTCGGACCGCCCGCCGTTCACCCTCGCCCCGACCAAGCTGATCACCTCTTCGCCCAGGGTGTCCACGACGATGAAGGTGGGCGGGGAGCTTCCACCCGATTCGTAGTGCAGGGTCAGCGGCCCCTCGGCGGGCGACCAGGGCACCGGATAGGCGTAACAGTAAACGAGGGTGCCGATGTTGGCGTACGCGCCCACCGGAGCGAGGAGCACCAACGCCGTCAGAACGCCCAGGGCTCGTTTCATTATCCCTCCGGCGTCGCGGGGGGGAAAGCGGGGAGGCGGGGGAAACCACCCCGTCAAGGAGGGCTTCTCAACGCATCATTCGTTAATACAAGAGCGACTGGGTCGTCCCGGCCGCCCGCACGGCCACAAGTGGAACGACACCCGCCCGTCGTCCCTGCGTACGGCCTCTTTCAACCGATTCCAGCCGACCCTTCCGTCAGATATCCGGTGAGAATGAAAACCTCAAACATGAGGTCGTGAATCCACTCACATCGAGCTGCACGGCGCAAGCCGCCTCGAACAGGCCGACACGCAGGCTCAAAAACCCGCCCCAGAGCTTTTCTAGGGCGCGGTAGCCGCCGCCCAGGGCGATGCGAAAATCATCCCGCTCCAGAGGGACGACCTCGGCGCACAGGCCGTAATCGAGCCTGTCCGTGGATAGAGCATACTCCAGCTCGGCGGCGAGGTTGAGTACGCCTTCCAGGGAGTACCCGGAGCCGAGGCGGACGACCTGCTCGGTGTATGAGCGCTCGTCGCGGAGGCTGATGCCCGGCGGGATGAGGTTCGATACGGCCAGCCCGACGCGGAAATCGCCCGGGTAGAGCTGCACGCCGAGGTCCAGACCGAAGCCCGAGTCGGCGCGCCCGTCCTTCTCGACGGCGAGGACCTTCAGGTTCAGCCCGTAGGCCAGGAGATCGTTGGCCCGGCTGCCGAAGGAGACGCAGGCGAGGGAATCTGTTTTATACGTCCAATTGGAACGTGGATTATATTGCGCCAACCAATAATTTGAATCATCGGCATTATACAGAGAAACGGCGAGGGTCCCGAATGTTCGCTCTTCACCCAAAGAGGCCGATTCGGTGCGCATCGGCTTGATAAACGAAGCGCCGAAGCACGGCGTGAGGCGGTCTTCGAAAGCCGGCACGTATGTACCGGCAATTTCGGTCCGCAGGGCGTTTCCCAGTCCCGCCGGGTTTATCAAGTATTCACCCGGACCGGCGAGGGCCGCGCCGAAGCCCGCCCAGCCGAACCCCACCGCCCCCACGGCCCAGCTCTCAAACTCGTACGTCTCCACCGCCGGGACGGAGACGCACGATAAGACCAAGAGCACTGTGAGCAACCTGGCTTTCATCGCGTCACGATGAAGCGGAAGGCCGTTTCCGGAAAGCCCTGCACGTAACAGATGTACGTCCCCGGGGCCACGAGCCGCCCGGCAGCGTTGCGCCCATCCCAGGCGACCTCGTAGACATTACCTTCCTCGACCACCCTCGTCCGAGAGTCCCGAACGCGGACGACCTCCTCCCCGGCGAGGTCCACGACGACGAACACGGGCGGGGAGGAGAGCGCTTCGCCGGCCTCGAAGCGGAGGGTCAGCTCGCCGTCGCCGCAGGCCCAGGGCGTTGGGTAGGCGTAGGCGACGGGGGGAGCCGCTCCCACGTCGGCCCAGGCGAAAGCAGAAATGAGGACGAGCATCGCCGCGGCGGTTCGCATTTTTTCACCTACCGGTACAGGCCCGCCTTGCCCGCCGAGCCCAGAAGCTGCATCTTGTGCCGCACGACCTTGGTGACGGCCTCGCGGGCCGGGCCCAGGTACTTGCGCGGGTCGAACTCCTTGGGGTCGGTGGCGAAAACCTCGCGGATGGCCCCGAGCATGGCCAGGCGGATGTCGGTGTCTATGTTGACCTTGGCCACGCCCATGGTGACGGCCTTGGATACGGCCTCGTCGGGGACGCCCTTGCTACCGCCGAGCTCGGCGCCGAACTTCTCGGCCCGCTCCCGCACCCAGTCGGGCACCGCGCTGGCACCGTGGAGAACCAGGGGAACTTGAACCCGCTTTTTTATCTCGGCCAGGCGGTCGAAGTCCAGCTTCGGCTCGCCCTTGAACTTGTACGCCCCGTGGCTGGTGCCGATGGCCACCGCGAGCGAATCCACGCCGGTGC
>Ga0307378_10002961_pt1 | contig 25294 bp, 20 predicted proteins | sample UN1MG_FD_202238 | JGI IMG/M metagenome (GOLD analysis project Ga0307378, IMG submission 202238) | Soil microbial communities from Risofladan, Vaasa, Finland - UN-1 | ecosystem: Environmental > Terrestrial > Soil > Coastal area > Acid sulfate soil | place: Finland: Risofladan, Vaasa | collected...
GAGACAGTAAAGTTAAGTCTTTTATCTGGGGCCCTCATCCTACAGTTTTGCCGGAAAGGACATTAAGGGAAACAGGAGCAAATTTCGTTATAAGAGGTGAAGGATATGAAGCCATCGTGAATTTATTTAATGCCTTGCAGAACAAGGAGAAAATTGAAAAAGTCGCCGGTCTTTCTTATTTGGCCAAGACCAATGGCAATAGTAAACCAGTGTATAAGCAAACCGGGGATGTCCCTCTGGTGAAAAATATGGATACCCTGCCGATGGTTGATTGGGACACTATGAATCCGTCCAGATATCGCGCACACAACTGGCATTGTTTTGGAGATATAAACAATAGAACACCCTATGCAGTTCTATGGACAAGTTTTGGATGTCCGTTCAAGTGTGATTTTTGCTGTATTAACAATTTGTTCGGCAGAAGAGTGCAGCGTTTCAGAAGTATTGACAGCGTAATTAATGAAATAAGCGTGCTTGTGGAAAAGCACAATGTAAAGTACATAAAAATTTTGGACGAGCTTTTTGTTGTTAATCCGAGGAGAATGGAGGAATTCTGTGATAAGCTTGAGACAAAGGGATATGATTTAAATATGTGGGGGTACTCCAGGGTAGATACCATAAACAGGCACTTACTTAAAAGACTTAAGAAGGTTGGTATGAACTGGGTCTCTTATGGTTTCGAATCAGGGACCGAACACATACTGGAGGAGACAAGAAAGAATTGTAAGAGTAACGTTGATGATGTAGTAAAAATGACGCAGGATGAAGGGCTGCATATATGCGCTGATGTTATGGTCGGGTTGCCAAACGAAGATTATGAGACAATGAACCGAACGTATGATTTTCTGGTAAAGTACAACTTTGAGTGGGCGAATATATATCCTGTATTTGCTTACCCGGGTACAGAGCCTTACAAAAAGATTAAAGAACCGGAGAGCTGGAAAACTTACTCCTTATATGGTTATGAGTGTGTCCCTGCGGCCACGAAATACCTTTCTCCTAAGGAGGTGCTTAAATTTCGTGACGAAGCATTTCTCAGGTATCATAGTAGGAATGAATATCTTGATATGATTGTAAACAAGTTCGGAACAGAAACCAGGGAACATATCATGAGAATGTTGGCTGTACCTCTTAGAAGAAAACTGCTGGAGAACGGGTAATGTTCCTTAATAGCAAATTAAAAATATTCGGTTGTGTCGCACTGCTTTACAGCTCTATTTATCCTATTCTGATATATCAGAATAGATTGCCTGTTTGCCACGATACCTTTCAGTACCTGCAATTGCAGTATGTTTATTTCAATGAGGTTGTTCAGAATCATTCCCTTCCTCTCTGGTTTCCTTTTGTAAATCAGGGCTTTGTGGGCAATTATTATTTTACTCCTCAACTTACACTTCTTTCCCCGCTTTTTTATTTTCTTGGAATATTTGTAGGTAAAATTAATTATCTTTATTTGTTTTATTTTGCAGTGTGGTTTGAGGAACTGTTTTTTTTATTAGGTGTTATACTGCTTTCGTCACTATATTATAAGAACGCAAAAACCGTTTTTTTCGTTAGTGTTACTTTGATGGGAACGGCTATATGGTATCCACAGATTTGGTGGAACTTCCACCTGTATTATTTTGTTCCCATAGTGTTATACTGCGTTCACAAATGTTTTATAACGAGGCTTTTCCGGTACTTGATACTGGCAATACTGTTTTTCTCGCTCGCGGTATATGGTAATTTTGTGTACTGCGGTGTCTTTGTTTCATTTGTTGTGTTAGTCTATATTCTGCTTATTGCTCCTGTATATTTCAGCGAAATAAAAACATTTTTGCGGAAGAATACAAGACTGGGATGTATTCTGGTCCTCTCGGTTTTTATAACAATAATGCTCTTAAGTTTCTTTTACATTAAATACACTGACAATGAAATAACTTATAGTTCTGACACACGGGAGGCTTCCGGAGAAAATACCCTAAAGACGTTTTTGACGTACGGTGGTTCCAGAGGATTCGGTAAGTTTAAAGAGATTTTTAGAAGATATGATAAAACGGTAGACATAAATTTATTTGTTGGATTTTTTCTTCCCGCATTTGTTTTAATATCGTTTTTACACTGCAGGAAGAAATTATCTTATGTTGTAGGGGCTGTTGCGTTAGTGATATTTCTCTTTAGTTCCGGAACATTTGTTTCCCACATCTTTTACTATTTGTATCCTCTCGGGAAAGTATTTCGGCATATTGGACTGACTGCCACTGTTTTTAAACTATTTATTGTATTTTATGCAGGGTTTGGGTTTGAAATATTTATCGAATCTTTGTCAAATGACAAAAAACCGAATTTCACGAAGCCAATTGTTGTTATAATACTAATTTGTATGGCAATAATGGCCCATACTCAGGTATTTAAACCGCATATAGCCTTGAATGTTTTGAGTCTCATTTCGAAGACCGATGTGACATTTTTCTTATTACTACCTTATGTAATATTGTCCATGAGTTTCTTGTTGTTTTGGCTAAAACACAAATCAATCATTAGCAGGAAGAGTTTCATTAATCTGATTTTATTATTGATGGTTTCCGATTTCTTTCTTTATAAATACTCTCTGGTTAATCACAGGATGCCAAGGGTTCCTGATGAGGCTATTAGTCTTTTTATGCCATATAAATATAGTTTTTCAGAAGAACGCTTATCTGAGACAAAGGCTCACCTTAACAGTAATGACCGAATGAAGCGATTTAATCCTGTTTTGGGGGATGCTCAGAAGGGTGCTGTATATGATACAATTGATTTGTTTTTCTTTGCGGATTCCCTTGTTTCAAGTTATAGAGCGGATTATGTACTCAAGCCAGTAAGAGAATATCACGATTTTAAAAAAGAATTTCCCGGCAAGAAAGTGACATACGAAAAGTATTCGGGGGCCGGTTATCCAAAACTTGGCGTTTTCTCCAGATTAAACCTTGTTGATAATGAGACGGAGATGGGCGGGATATTCAATCTGGACAGTTTCACCGGAGATATGCTCTTTACAACCAGTAAAGAAGCTGAAAAAATAAAAGATAATCTGTTTTCTTACTTGGTGCAACAGCAGGCTGCTGTTGATTTTAAGAACTACAATGAGCGGATTGCTGCAAAGATTAATGTTGAAAAGTTCTCCTTTAACACGCTGGATTTGGAGGTGTTTGTCGACGGGCCTGAAAATAAATATTGCTTTTTATATTATGCCGATGCCTATCATCCCCACTGGAATGCTTATGTGAATGGCAAAAAAATACCCGTTATTAAATCAAATATTGGCTACAAATCAATTATGATACCCTATGGAACCTCCAAAGTGATTTTTGAATTTGGAAATATATTTTACAATGTATCTTTTTTCTGTACTATTTTAATGAGTTTATTTATTCTAATAGCAATAATTTATGTCTTCGTTACGGAAATGTTTATTCATGTTCGAAATCCGGTTCTTTCGAAAATAAATGATTTGTCTACCGAGTCGTGGCAGGAAAAATGAACACGAAACCAAAAATATCTATTATTACCGCTTCTAAAAATGGTGGCCGTTTCTTACGGCAAACACTGGACTCAATTGCTCAGCAGAGTTTTACAGATTACGAACACGTCATTGCAGATAGCGCCTCTACAGATGATACATTAGACATCCTAAAGGAATATAAACGCAATGGATATAATGTTAGATGGATATCTGAACCGGACAGACGTGCAGATGAAGGATTCTCCAAGGCAATGACAATGGCTCGCGGTGAATACATTATGCTGACTTGTACATCAGATGGGTATTTAGACCGTGATTGGTTCAAAAAGTGTGTTCAGGTACTTGATAATGACCCCGAAGTGTCCATGGTTTATGGGTCAGGCAAGCCTATTAACGAAGATGGAGAAATCATGGACTCTCCCAGGCTGGATTTCATCAAGCGCCCTCCACCGTCCAAAGAGGATTTTTTCCTTTTTTGGCTCGGTACTTTCAGTCTTTGCTTCGAACTAACGTGGTGTGTACGTGCCGATGTGTTCAGAAAGTGCTTTCCTAAATATGAACCCAACGACTGTTTTCTTCAGATGCATACAATTTTTGCATTTAACTACAACTTCAATGTCGGTGGTTATCTGTCGCTTTTTCTGCCGGATTTCGCCTGTTATGGCCGCGAACATCATGACAGCTGCGGCATTAGGCAAAGCGACGTTAACAAAATCCTGAAGCAACAGTACAAATCTGCTATCATCAAATATGGTAATGAGCTGTTTGCCGGTACCCGCAAGCATGTCTTCAGAGACGGAAAATCAAATGTCATCAGGGAACTGCGTGTCGATGAGCTCGATTCCTGTCGCAAGAAGGTTTTGCACTATCGGATTAATCGTAGGTTTTACAAATGCAAGAAAAGTCATGGTTTTATGCGTTATTGGAGGAGAAAGCTGAAGATACTTGTCCTTTATTTTCTCTTGAGGAAACGCATCTACGTCTGAAAAATATAATTGATGCAGATTTGCCCGTAACCGATCCTGAACTTAAAAAACAATATCTCGATTCTTTTATTAAATACTTATGAAAACAACAAAACGAAAAGTCTATTTTAATGAGTACAATGTTCTTATGAGCAACATAGCGTACCTGCCGTTTGTATCAGGACTACTTTGTGCTTATGCCAAAAACCACAGAAAAATTACCAGTGTTTATGACTTTTCACCCTTTTTGTTTTATAGAGACAAGCCCGAGCTTATATTGGAAAAATACAAATCGCCTTCGATCGCAGCTTTTTCGGTTTCGATGTGGAATGAACAGCTTAATTTGCATATAGCAGAAAAAGTAAAACAGCTTTATCCCGAATGCCTGATTGTTTTTGGAGGGCCTCAAGTTCCTTTTGAAGCCCAAAGTTATTTTGACAGGTACTGGTTTATAGATATTTCTGTTCGTGGTGAAGGTGAAATAACCTTTACAGAAATCCTTGAAAGAGCAATAGATTCTGAAGATTTTTCAGGCATTGCGGGGATATCATGGCGCGATAAGAAGACAGGTCGATATATTAAAAATGCCGAAGAGAGGCTTTCTCCGAAGGATCTTGATAAATTCCCTTCTCCATATCTTGATGGAGTTTACGAATATCTTTTTAAGGAAAATGACGGTTTGAACTTTCAGGCAATAATGGAAACTAATCGAGGCTGTCCGTTTAACTGTTCTTATTGCTTTTGGGGACAAGGCGGACTCAGTACCAAATGGCGTTTTCATTCACTCGAAAGAGTTCAATCCGAAATTGAATGGTGTGGCAAACACCAAATAAGATATGTTTTCAATGCTGATTCTAACTTTGGGATGCATAAAAGAGATTACGATATCGCTTCTTGTCTTGTGGATACAAAGACTAAATATGGGTATCCCGAAAAATTCAGAACGTGTTTCGGCAAAAATACAGATAAGAGAATTTTCAAAATAGGGATGCTACTGCATGAAAACAATCTCGAAAAAGGTATTACTTTGAGCAGGCAAACCTATTGCGAACAAGCCCTTGAGAATGTTAGAAGAAAAAACATCAAAAGGTCAACCTATAACAACCTTCAGACACTGTTCAATGAATACAGCATCCCTGTTTATTCTGAGATGATATTGGGATTGCCCGGCGAAAGCTATGAAAGCTGGACAAATGGTATAGAACAGCTTTTGAGGTCAGGGCTTAAAAGTCAGCTGTTTGTTTATCTTTGTGAGGTATATCCAAATACCGAACTTGCAGACCCAGAATATCAGCAGAAATTCGGGATTATTGCCAAGAAAATTGAACTAACAGAGATTCATAGTAGCGCAAAAAAACAAGGTGAAATACAGGAATACCAGGATATAATTGTCGCTACCAGGAGTATGCCTGTCGGTGACTGGCGAAGTTCTGCGAAATTTGGCTGGCTTACAATGCTACTGCATAGTATGAAGCTAGGCTTTTTTATACTTAAATATCTTGTTGACAGATATGACCTATCGTATGCAGATTTGATTAGATATATCTGTGAACTGCAAATTCCATCTGATACAGGTTCTGTCTTTCGGCAGGAACTTGAACATTCCAAAAACCATTTGGATAATCTGCTGAAAGGTAAAGGAAGAGGACAGATTATCGCAGAATACGGACCTTTGTATTGGGATATCGAGGAGGCAGGTTTTCTGCGCATTACGGAAAAGCTAGATAAATTTTATGAAGAATTTTCTGAAATTACCAAATGTTTTTTAACCGAAAAAGCAATATCTTACGATGAAAACGAATTGTATGAAGTGATAAAATATCAAAATATGAGGGTACCTTATCAGACAGGAACAGGTGTCACGGAATATGAATTTTCTTCGAATCTGCCTGAATATTTTGAACACTGTTTACATTCAAAGCCAAAACCTCTTAAAAAAGAACGACAGCTCTTAAAATTGTCTCCAAAAGATTTTGAAAATGATAAAATAAGATATGCCCGAGAAGTTGTACTCTGGGGCCGAAAGAGCGATAAGATACTAGTCGAGAGTTCTTATCAAGAAATGTAAACATTGAAACGGAGGTCAAATGTTATCAAGAAACTGGGTTCCGACGAGATCGATTCCTGTCGCAAAAAGGTTTTGCACTATTGGATTAATCGCAGGTTTTATAAATGCCATAAAAGCCAGGGTTTTATGCGTTATTGGAGAAGAAAGCTGAGGATACTTGCCCTGTACTTTCTCTCTGGAAAACGCATCTACTCCTGAAAAACATAATTGATTCCGGCTTTGTACCCGATTTTTCCTGAAATAAAGATTAATATCTTCATGCTTATTTGAAATATTGGGGGTCACCCCAACAAAAGCTTTTCTATGACCTTGCATCAGTGATTTTTTGTGGGCTTATGCCCAGAGAAATTCACTTGCTTTGAATAAATTTTTCTGATAAAATCCCCCGATTAAAATAAAATTGCAAAAGGAATGTATTAATATGGTCAATACAGCAGTGATTGGATGCGGGTATTGGGGACCCAATCTCGTTCGAAATTTTTTTTCTCTTTCAGACTGCGATGTAAAAAGTGTATGTGATATAGATACAAAACGCCTGGACCATATAAAGTCTTTGTACCCCCGTATTCATACTTCAAAAGAATATACCGGCATAATCAATGACCCTGATATAGAGGCCATTGCAATTGCAACACCTGTTCGATTTCATTATGAAATGGCAAAGCTCAGTCTCGAAAACCGAAAGCATACTTTCATCGAAAAACCAATGGCTTCTTCAGTGGCCGAATGTAAAGATCTAATTGAGATTGCTAAAAAAAATAAACTTATTTTAATGGTAGGCCACACCTTTATATACTCAACCCCTATACAGAAAATTAAACAAATTTTTGACTCAGGAGAGCTTGGGAAAATACAATATATAAGCTGTAAGCGCTTAAATCTCGGCCTGTTTCAAAAAGATATTAACGTTGCATGGGATCTGGCACCACACGATATTTCCATAATTCTTCATTTAATGGGAGATATGCCTGAGTCGATAAATTGCCAGGGCAAAGCACATGTTAATCCAAGCATCGAAGATGTAACGTGTATGACATTGAATTTTCGTGACAATGGTTTGGCGATAATCCAGAGCAGCTGGCTCGACCCCAACAAAGTTCGGGAAATTACATTCGTTGGAACCAAAAAAATGCTGGTATATGATGATATCGAGCCCAATGAAAAAATCAGGATTTATGACAAAAGTGTTGATATCCCCCCACACTATGATACATTTGCCGAGTTTCAATATTCTTATCACTATGGTGATATGCATTGCCCTTATATGAAATTAACCGAACCCCTTAGAGTTGAATGCCAACATTTCATAGATTGTATCAAAAACAAGTCAACTCCACTTTCTAATGGCGAAGAAGGTTTGAAGGTTGTTCAAGTCCTTGAGTACGCTTCTGAATCTCTCAACAAAAACGGCGCCAATGTAAAAATCCCGTGTTAAAGGATATTACAATTGTCTAAAAAAAATACGACAACACAGAGAATAGCCGAGGATGTAAAGTTAGGCAAAAATGTTAAGCTTTGTGACTTCATTAATTTATACGGCTGTGAAATCGGAGACAATACAAAAATTGGAACTTTTGTTGAAATACAAAAAAAAGCCAAGATAGGTGCTAATTGTAAAATTTCCAGCCATACGTTTATCTGCGAGGGTGTCATCATAGAAGATAATGTCTTTGTTGGGCACAATGTCACCTTTATCAATGACCCTTATCCGCGTGCAACTACAAAACAGGGGAATTTGCAAACGGAGGACGACTGGGCTTGTGTGCCGACACGTATAAAAAAGGGTGCATCAATCGGTTCCAGTGCAACTGTTTTATGCGGGATTACGGTGGGCTCTGATGCCATAATCGGAGCAGGCAGCGTTGTAACTAAAGATGTACCTGAAAATACAATTGTCGCTGGAAATCCGGCAAGAGTTATACGAAATATTAATGATAAAAGAAAGTAGCCGTAAATGAAAGTTCCGTTCCTTGATTTAAAAGCCCAATATGTGTCTATCCGTGAAGAGATTGCCAGTGGTTTGCAGCAGGTTTTGGACAATACAGCTTTTGCTGGGGGGCCATTTGTAACACAGTTCGAGAAGGAATTTGCTTCATTTTGTCAAACCGATTTTGCCATAGGACTCGGCAGTGGAACAGATGCGCTTTGGGCGGCTATTCTGGGATTAGGAATCGGGCAAGGCGATGAGGTAATAACTACACCGAATACTTTTATTGCTACTGCCGAAGCTATTAGTTTTTCCGGTGCCAAGCCGGTATTTGTTGATATCGACGAGCAAACATACAATATGAATCCTCAGCTTCTCGAAGCTGCTATCACACCCAGAACAAAAGCTATTATACCAGTACATCTTTACGGCCAAACCGCAGACATGGATCCAATTTTGAAAATTGCCAAAACCCACGGATTGTATGTTATTGAAGATGCATGCCAGGCCCATGGGGCCGAATATAAGAGCCGACCCGCTGGTTCAATTGGAGATGCTGGCTGCTTTAGCTTCTACCCGGGCAAGAATCTTGGAGCCTATGGTGAAGCTGGTGTTGTTGTGACAAATAATGCGCAGCTAAATGAAAAAATACAAATGTTCCGCGATCACGGCCAGACGAAAAAGTACTACCACTCTATGATAGGCTGGAATGCTCGTATGGATGGTTTTCAAGCTGCGGTACTGAGTGTGAAACTAAAGCACCTCCCAAAATGGAATCAGGCGCGCCGTGAAAATGCTAAAATCTATAATAATCTTCTGGCTGATACCGATAACATTATTACTCCTGTGGAAGCAGCTTACGCCAGCCACGTTTACCATATCTACGCTGTTCGCACTAAAAACCGTGATCAACTTATAGATACCCTCGCATCGGGGGACATCTTCTGCGGAATTCATTATCCCGTTCCAATACATCTTCAGAATGCCTATAAATTTCTTGGCTATAATAAGGGCAGTTTCCCCGTAGCTGAAAAATGTGCAGACCAGTTGGTTTCACTGCCTATGTTTCCTGAGTTGACCTCTGAACAAATAGAATATGTAGCTGATAAAATTGATGGCTTTATGAACGTATAGCGGTGATATTACGCAAGAGGTAACAACTAACACTGTGTTTACAAAAAACCGGATTCTAATAATGAAGTTCTTGGTTAATTTTATGTGCTGTTTTGTGCCTAAAAAAAAGTGGCGCAAAAAAATCCGATATAAACTCGTAGATGTTAAAAAACGGCGAAGAGAACTTCTGAATTCTGGATTTAAAATAGATTCCGGAATTATAACCACTCCACAGGGTGTCAGGATAGATATTTCCGACACGCCAGACCATCCCTTGTATCTCATTAAAGAGGTTTTTGTTAAAAGCGAATACAACTTAAATATCAAAAGGCAGTCAATACTCATTGACATAGGAATGAATCGGGCAACAGCATCTTTACTTTTTGCTGCTAATGAAAACATAAAAAAAGTATACGCCTACGAACCGTTTAAACCGACATTTCAGTTGGCAAAAAGAAATCTGGAACTTAACCCGAACCTGAGTGAAAAAATAAATGCTTTTAACTTCGGGCTTGGCAAAGCAGACATAACGCTGGAACTGCCGTATATGGCTAATGCGACCGGGGGCATGAGTACTACTCACGATGTTTGTAAAGGCGAAAAACGCACAAAAAAAGAAATGGTTTTTGTAAAGGATGCGGCAAGGGAAATAGCCTCTATTTTAGAAGAAAATAAAGGTAAACACATAATCGTTAAATGTGATTGCGAGGGCGCAGAGTTCGAAATATTCGAAAGACTTAATGACCAAAATATTGTTGGCAGCATAGATGTGGTTATGATGGAATATCATTTTGAAAAACCTGACAGGCTGCTTAATATCCTTACTGAAAACGGCTTTGCCGCTCAAACCAAAATCGGCTCCAGAAAATCAAAGACCGGATATATATATGCTGTAAGAATGGAAAAAAAGAATCTATAGCCTGCTTGATTTCGGGTTAAAGTGTAATGCTGAAAAAAATTAAAAAAGAATTGGAGCGATTCAAAAAAAGGCTCTTCTACTCAGGCAAAAAACATAAGCAGATGGAGCAAATGAAGCACGAGCTCGAAAATCTGCCTTACGAAATATATGATAATGTGATAAAAAATGCCTTCTCTCTTCAACTCCCGAAAATAAAAACTGTGGATGAAACCTTGGATAAAATTTTGCGGGATAAATGCTCTCTGGCGCGTTTTGGCGATGGTGAATTTAGTATTATGAACGGTGGCCGAATTAATTTTCAAAACCGCAGCCCCGAACTTGCTTCGCGACTCAAAGAAGTAATCGCATCCGATGTCCCGAATTTGCTGATTGCCGTGCCCCCTGCTTTTGGTTCGTTACATAATTATCTGCCGGAGGTGACTAAGTTCTGGAGGAAATGGATGTCGCGGAAAAGAAAGATGGCATATTCTTATCTTGATATGAACCGTGTTTATTATAATGCCTTTTTCACCAGAGTTTATATAATGTTTGATAAAACTGATGAGCTTTACGAATATTGTGGTGATTACTTCGAGAAAATCAAGAAAGTATGGGCCGGCAGAGAGGTTGTTATATGCGAAGGTCAAGCTACGCGGTTTGGCATGTTTAACGATTTGTTAGACGGTGTTAAATCAGTATCACGCATTCTTTGTCCTGCTCGAAGTGCCTTTGATAAATACGACGAGATTTTAGCTGCTTTTAATGATATTAGTTCGGACAAACTTGTATTAACTGCCCTCGGGCCGACCGCTACTGTTTTGACGTATGACTTATGCAGGAAGGGATACCAGGCTATCGATATCGGACAACTTGATTTGGATTACGAGTGGTTTTTGAGAAAAGAAGTTGTATTAGGGGCGCCGTTGAAGTTTAAGTATGTTGACAGTGGTAGACAGGGCAGAAAAGTTCAACACCTTGATGACCCTGAATACAAAAAACAGATAATAAAAAAAATACTCTGATAGTAGTCCTTATGCTCTCAGTAAATTGTTAGATTTACGGAATTAAATATATGACAAAAGTAAATCGTATATTTATTGTTGCTGATATAAGTTATAAGCCTATCAAAATGTTTCTGGACCAGATGCACAAGCTGGCCAAGGGCTTTATTCGCCTCGGACACGATGTTCGTCTGTTTAGTTATTGCAATGTTCTTGCGCAGCAGAGTCCTTTAAAAAGCAGAACATTTTCCGAATATTTTTTTAAATCTAAAGTGGACAATTTACTGGCTGACCAGCTGAAAAATTATGAGCCTGATATTGTCTATATAAGCTTTGCCAGGGCCATTGATGCCGATACCATTGAAAAAGCCAAAAATGCCGCCCCTAATGCTGTCTTTATAGGTGCCGATGGTGACCCTTGGCCGAAGTTGCAAAGAAACAGAATAGAAACTGCTAAAAAACTCGACATACTCACTGCTACTAATGATGGACAATTTCTCCAGGACTATAAAGACGCTGGTGTGCCGCTGTGTATCTTCATGCCGAATATGTGTGACCCGGATATAGACCATCGTTACGATGTGGGACCTGAGTGGAGAGCAGATATATTGTGGACAGGTAAAGCAAAGCATCATGCTGATACAAGCGAAGTATTTAGAGAAAAGCTTGTCATGGAACTTGTCAAAAGAAAAAATTGTTCTGTCTATGGTTGCTTTGGAAAACCCAAAATTAGTGGGAAGAATTATCTCTATGCAATCAGTGGTGCAAAAATTGGCGTCAACGTAAATGCATATGGCTCAGTTAAACTTTGTCACTCAGACAGACTCACCCATTACCTTGCATGCGGCACTTTTGTGATGGCAAAGAAATTTGAAGGCTGCAATCTGCTCTACAAAGACAATGAGCATCTTCGATATTTTGATACTATTGATGAGTTCTTTGAACTTTTGGACTGGTACCTAAGCCATGAATCGGAAAGAAAAAAAATAGCTGATGCCGGAATGAAAAGAGTTCACGAGAATTTCAATTCTGTCAAAATAGCAGGATATATCTTGGATTTAGCTCAAAAAGGCAGCTATAAAGCACCTTGGTTTGGCGACTAATCAGCGGCCTGTCAAAGCCCCGGCATCGTTTAATGCCGCCCTCCCCCTGCTCACTGCCTCCGTTTCTGACCTGCGATATGAATCGTGCCGTGATGCAGAACAGGCCCGTACAATATTCTCAGGTCCGTGTACTCAAATATCTCTTTCAAATCTTCAACTATCCATACGTGATGATGCACGCGAGATTCGAAACCCTCACCCGCATGTTCCGTCAGTTTCTCCCCGCTCTCACAGCAGACTCCTTTTTCGTCCCGGTTCTCCAAAAAGTCGGATATATGCGTCTTATCTGTCTGGTCGACGCCTTTTTCAAAATCATCAATCAAATGGCTCAATGGTGTTCTTTGCCGTTTATGGTCGAAGATATAACGCTTATCAGGTACGCCGACATATATAATGCCCTCTTCTTTTATCACCCGTTTCCATTCGCCTATCGCCTTCAACGGGTTCGCAAGGTGCTCCAAAACGTGAGAGGAGCACACAAAGTCCTGGCTCCCGTCTAAAGCAAAAGAAAGATTCGCCGCATCGGTCACATAGTCAACTTCAGTCCTGCCTTCCAGGTTAGACGGACAACTGTCAACGTTGATTACCTCCTCCGCCGTCTCGATAAGCGATTTAAAGTGCCATCGCAGGTGGCCGCCGATTACCACCCCGCATTTATTATTGAAAAATCGAAGAAGGTGCACAGAAGATATTAAGGATGGTTTTCGTAGTACTGAAAAAAAATATGTCCGCTTCACCAAATGTTCCTTCCGAAAATCATACCTTAAAAAGACTTAGCCAGGAATACTTTGAAAGTAGTTGTATCGAATTCTTAATCTCTTTACTGCATTTTTCACGGCGCCTGCTGTTGGATACCACCGCTGAAAACACGTAAACTATCGAGCTTGCAGCAATCGTCTTTATGTCCTTCAGGACAACCGCGGGCTTGAACAGGCACGCAAAAAGTCCCGTCGAAAATCCGCCGTAATGCTTTCGGAAAAACTTAAGCAGACTTGTCATCGCCGCAATGCGCTTTCTTACAAGTACCTGAGCTGCGGACCTTCCTCCGAGATGAACTATTGTCGCTTCAGGCACGAAAACCACGCGATACTCGGCACGTTTTATTCTAAAACACAGATCGACTTCTTCGTAATACATAAAGAAGTCTTCATCCAGCAACCCTACTTCTTCCAATACCGACCTTCTAACCAAAAGACAAGCCCCCATAAGCTGGTCAACATCGGTTTGCTCATCATGACTGAAATCCTTCATCAGCCATCTTCTATATTGCTTCCTGAAGATTCCAATAGACCTGAATATGGTATGCCGATGCAGAGCCGCCCTGAATGTGGGGAACCTTCTCGCCGAAGGCTGGGTGGTACCGTCTTCATTCAAAAGCTTTGGACTGCAGACCCCCGCACCCTTATGCTCATCCATAAAGTTGATTAAAATATCTAATGATTTTGGACGTACTATTGTATCTGGATTTAATAAAAGTACGTATTCACCACCGGACTCTTTGATGCCCTGATTGTTGGCTGCAGCAAAACCGCGATTTTCGCTGTTCGCTATTAAACGAAAATCTGCAAAAGACTTTTTAATTGCTTCTGCGGTGCCGTCCGTGCTTGCATTGTCCACCACTATCACCTCAAATTCATCTCTCGGCCGATTGTCCCTTAGTGACCGAAGGCAACCTGTCAGCTCTTCACGGACGTTCCAACTGACTATGATAACTGAAAGTTTCACGATATTTCTTTAGGCTTGGCAACAACAGCAAAATGCTTATATCTGATATCGGAAAGAGCATTCAAAAAAAGCATATTTAGCAGCCTGAAAGTTCGGCTGGAAGTGGGATGGATACCTTCCAACTCCAAAATTTCAAAATCCAGATTGTTAAACATCTTTACGATGCTCTTGTATGTAAAAAATCTTAAATGAGTTTTGTCTAATATACCATGATTTTGATAATCCCAATTGCCGTGTATTACATATTTAACAAATGAACTGTAATATCTGATGTTTGGAATCGATGCTGTAACCACCCCCTTTTTTGTCAGTTTCTTTTTAACTGACGTCAGCAATGAATAAGGGTCAACCAGATGCTCCAATATATCAAAGAAAATAATACAGTCAAAATAATCGTCAGGCAGTTCAGCTATAGCTGCGTGAGCGTCACAGTTCAACACTTTATTCAGCTTCTCCGAGGCTGTTTTTGCGGATTTCTCGTCTATCTCCACCGCCCAGGCCTCTACACCAAGCCTCTCTTTGAGTAATACCGAAAATCCTCCGCTGCCGCAGCCGAACTCCACAGTTCTTTGCGCATCGTCGGGTATGTATTTAACCATGTCTTCCCGGACGCTGTCATAATACCCATTTGGTTTATTTCTCTGTTCGGTTATATCTGCTTGCATAGGACTTTTTTTCCTCTTTTCTAACCATCTGGACAACTTAAAAGCCCCCTATATTAGCAAAAAACCTCAAATACACAAAGAGTAACTTTTTTATATTTCCATTAGGCCTTCTTTTTACTTGTGTTTAAGAAGCGATGTTGCTCATAGAATTAGAATCCTGTAAAATAATCGAATAATTTAAAACTGGAAAGAAATTAATGATGAGACTTCTTGTTCTGACAAATAATCCGTCTCGGGCAAGTTTTAGACAGCGAATCGGAAACCATTTGGAGGCCCTGCGTCGGGACGGAATAAACTCCGAGGTCGCCAAAATTCCGTCGGCGGAATGGGCGCGTTTCAGGCTGTTTAAGACGGCCGCGGATTTCGACTGCGTCTTTCTACACAAGAAAATCCTCAACGCTCTTGACGCCTTCTGGCTGCGACGATATGCCAAGGCTCTGATTTACGATTTTGACGATGCGATAATGTACTACGATAAAAATCCGCAAAGAAGGCCGAGCCGCCACAAACATACAAATCCTTTTAGAAGAACCGTAAAACTGGCCGGTATCGTCATTGCCGGAAATTCTTATCTCGCCCAGCATGCAAAAAAATTCAATCGCAACGTCGTCATACTCCCGACCGCTCTCGACACAAAAATATATAACCTGCAAATAAAACCTCAAAGTGACGGCAAAATTCGCCTTGTCTGGATCGGAAGCAAAAGCACCCTTAAATACCTCGCCGAAATCAAACCGGCTCTTGAAAAAATCGGGGCCGACTTCACCAACGTTGTACTGAGAATAATATGCGACGAATTTTTTGACCTCCGCAATATGCAGGTCGAGAAATGTCCATGGTCTTTGGAAACTCAGGTAAAAGACCTCGCCACCGCCGACATCGGCCTCGCACCGCTGCCGGACAACCGCTTTACCAGGGGAAAATGTGGCTTTAAGGCCTTACAGTATGCCGCTGCGGGACTCCCTGCGGTCGCCTCACCTGTAGGTGTAAACGCAGAATATGTTCTTGATGGTGTTACTGGCTATCATGCATCACGAATCAGTCAATGGGTTGAAAAAATTAGTGAGTTAGTTCGAGACATCGACCTGAGAGAAAAAATGGGCCGCCAGGCCGCGATGAATGCAAAACAGTATGATATAACAATAATCGGAAATAAACTCGTAGAGTTAATCAAAAAAAATATTGTGCCTTCTTGACCTCCGTGGTGACCGCTATTCCCTTCTTTCCGCCACAACCAAATGCACCCACCCACAGCACCAAAGGAATTGCTCAGCCCTTTGCCAGCACATACCGACACTCGATTTGTCATACCAACGAGGATGGTTCTTCGAGCGATTTTTTCACAACGTCCAAAAACTGCGCTGCGTACGCACCATTGGCGACTTTATGGTCCACCGACAGTATCATACTCATCAATTTTCGCACCAGGATTTTACCATCCACCGGCACAGCAGTATCGGTTATCCGCCCTATACCGAGGATACTGCACTGGCCCGGAACTACTATCGGAATAAAGGCATCTATCCCGAAACCCCCGAGGTTGCTGACAGTAATACAACCGCCCTCTAAGTCGGCGGGTGACAAATTGTTGTTCACGGCCTTCTCTATCAATACTTTGCTGTCGTTTGCAATCTCCTTTACACTTTTTTTCTGTACATCCTTTATAGTGGGCGCAACCAAGCCATCCGGAACAGCTATTGCCAGACCAATATTGATGCTTTTGGCCAACTTGATAGTATCGCCAACCATCTGCCCTGCCATGATTGGAAACTTTTCGATGCCAATTGCGACAGCTTTAATAATGAAATCATTGTAGGATATCTTTACTTCGCCGGCCTGGTTCAGTTTATTTCGAAGCTCAACCAGGTCGGTAACATCAGCCTTCACACTCAAATAGTAACAGGGAATCTCCTGCTTTGACTGCAGCATTTTTTGCGCAGTTATTTTTTGAAGCCTGTTTACCGGTATCGCCGCCCCAAATTTAACCTCGCCTGTTGTTTCAGCCGGTTCGGTTGTCTCCGAAGAAGCAATTTTTTGGACGTCCTGCTCGGTTATTTTTCCCGCAGGCCCTGTACCTGCGATATTGGCTAAATCCACACCCAGTTCTTTAGCGAGCTTTTTCGCCCGCGGTGAGGCAATTACCTTACTCGGTTTTTCGGTGGTTTTTGCCTGAAGTGCCTGAGATTCGACAGAATCGGAAGCTGCTGCAACCGGCGCCTCTGCAGCGGGGGTTTCTGCTTTTAAGGAATCGACAAAGCTCTGCGGAACCTCTTCGTCCCTTTCTCCCAACACCAGCAGTACGTCCCCTACCGGAAGCGTCTGGTCCACTTCGGCAAGAATATATTTTACAAAACCATCAGCGGGTGATTCCATTTCGAGGGTGGCCTTATCGGTTTCTATCTCGAAAATCACATCGCCTTTTTTAACTTCATCACCAATTCCCACCATGCAATTGACGATGGTCCCCTCTTCCATTGTCTGGCCAAGCTGCGGTAGTCTCACTTCTTTTGCCATTTCATAAAATCCTTATTTACTTGAGGTTACGTATTTGCTAAACAACTGCCTTAACTGCCTCTGCGATTCTTTCAACACTGGGTATACTCGCCGATTCGAGCGGTTCGCTCATGGGCGGCGGGCAGTCGGCTGCCGCCAGATTGACCGGGGCCGCATCGAGATAATCGAAGCCGTGTGTCCCGTCGGAAAATTCGTATTCCATAAATCTGCCGGCTATTTCTCTGCCCGTACCGCACATCCCAAAACTTTCAGCCACGGTGATTAGCCTGCCCGTTTTCTTTACCGATTCGGCTATGGTATCTATATCAAGGGGCTTTAGCGTGCGGACATCGATAACTTCAGCATCGATACCGTGCTGCCGGGCCAGGATGTCTGCCGCCCGCAGCGACCACATGGCCATTCGACTGTAACTGACGATTGTCGCGTCATTGCCCTGCCTTTTGATGTCCGCGACACCCAGCGGAATGATGTAGTCGCCCGGGGGCACCGCACCGAGCTGATTATAGGTTGCTTTATGCTCAATAAATACGACAGGATTGTCACTTCGGACAGCGGCTTTTAACAGTCCCTTGGCGTCATAAGGTGTCGAAGGCATCACGACATAAAGCCCCGGGATGTTAACCAGCCACGGTTCGAGTGATTTTGAGTGGTGCGCGGCGATAGAGCGGCCGACTCCACCTTCGGTTCTTAGAACCATCGGCACTTTAGCATGTCCGCCGAACATATAGCGATTGAATGCACCGTTGTGCATGAGCTGGTCGCCCGAGATAGTGACAAAATCCACGTACATAATCTCTGCGATTGGTCTGATACCGCGAATAGCTGCCCCGACGCCCGCACCTACGATAGCTGCCTCGGAAATTGCGGTATCGATGACCCTGTTCGTCCCGAATTCAAGTACCAAACCTTTGCTCGCTTGATACGCCCCGCCATACAGCCCTACATCCTCGCCTATGAGTATCACATTTGGGTCCCGTCTCATTTCTTCAGCCTGAGCCGCCACCAGTGCCTGGCCCATTGTCATTATGTCCATGCCGTATTTTTCTTTTATCCGGTCACGGGACTGCTCGGTCTTTTCTTTCTTGGTTTTTGCGGTCGATGAAGCCATAGCCTGCTCAAACGCTGTAGTAGCTTCTGTCACTTTGGTCGCTGTTGCCCTTTCCTGCTCAATTAGTTTGGCCTCATAAGATTCTTGGACATACACATCCTTTGTGAGTTCGGCCGTGTCGGGCCATGGACTGTCAATACCAAATTTAGTGGCTGTCTCAATCGTATTGAAGGCCTTGTCTTTTATCGCATCGAGCTGCTCTTCGGTGGCAAGTTTTTCATCAATCAGTTTCTTGCGCAGTACAATAATCGGGTCTCTGTCGCGCCAGACTTTTTCCTCATCTTTGGTGCGGTAGGCCCGCGGGTCGCTTCGGCTGTGCCCGTACCAGCGATAGGTCTTGGCCTCAATCATTGTCATTACTGATTCTTCTCTGGCTCTTTTGACAGCCTTGCTTACAGCGAGGAACACCGCAACAACATCCTGTCCATCTACTATCATTGCCGGAACATCATAGGCAGCGGCCCGGACCGCGATATCCTCGACATTGCTGGCACAACCGGTATGTTCCACAGGGCCCTTAGAGAACGGCACGCTCATCCCATAGAGATTGTTCTCAATAACAGCTACCAATGGCACCTTCAGCACTGATGCCATATTCATTGATTCGTGGAAACTGCCTGTATTTGTCGAACCATCACCGAAAAAAGAAATCACCACTGCGCCGGTCTTTTTATATTTTTCCGCCAGAGCTGCTCCAACCGCAGGCGGAATGTTTCCGCCGACAATACCTGTGGAACCGAGGTTGCCTTTTTGAACGTCGGCTATGTGCATCGAGCCGCCTCTTCCGTTACAGTAGCCGGTTTGTTTACCCATCAGTTCAGCCATCATTCGGTTCCAATGCTCCTGGCGTTGCTCTTGGTCTTTGGCATGCTTGTTGCCCATGGCCCCACAGTGACCGTGGCCGCGATGTGTTGAACCGATTACGTCGTGTTCGTCAATAGCGGCAATAGCACCTGTTGCCACAGCTTCCTGACCTGCGTAGAGGTGAGAGGCCCCTTTGATAATGTTCTGACCCAAAAGCTCAAAAACCTTGTCTTCAAAAAAGCGAATCTCGTAAATAGTTCGAAGCCAGTCTTTTGCGTTATCGAGAGTAATAACGCCGTCTTCTATAAGTTTTTTCAATTTCGCAATTGGCTCTTTTCGAGTATCTTCAATATGAAAATCCATGTACATAGCCCTTCCAGCTCTTACAACAAATTATCTAACCATCACCTGGCCGGCATCAACAACCAGCGTCTGTCCTGTGATGGTTTTAGCCCTGTCCGAGCACAGGAAAACCACCGCATCGGCAACATCCTGTCCCTTTATTTCTTTATTCAGGGCAGTTCTGCTTACATAGTACGGGATAACTTCTTCCGGTTTTATTCCATACTTTCCGGCACATTCTTCAATATATTGCTGATTCCAAATCTTAGACCCCTCAAACACATTACCGGGACAAATCGAGTTTACACGTATGCCATATTGTCCCAGTTCTTTCGCCCAGCCGCGTGCCATGTGGATTTCACCGGCCTTAGTGGCATTATACGCGGTGTTGTTTCTGCTTGCCTCCAGACCCGATTTTGAACTGATGTTTATGATGACACCACCGCTACCCTGTTTTATCATAGTTCTCGCTGTAGCTCTTGCCATAAGGAAATACCCCGTTAGGTTTACCTCCAGTGCAAAACGCCACTTGTCCACAGGCATATCGACAAGCGCAGCTGCCGGAGCCACGCCCGCCGCATTGACCAGGATATCAATCGCCCCGAAATTCTTGAGCACGGATTCTAAAGCCCTATCGACATCCGTTTCTTTGGTGACATCACAGGTAAGTGCCAGCGTCTGGGCCTGAGACAATTCTTTTTTAATAATCCTGCTGGTTTGCTCGACGGCTTTGGTGTCAATATCTACAAGGCCGATTATTGACCCCGCACGCGCAAGACCAATCGCGATGCTTCTGCCTAAACCACTGCCCGCTCCGGTAACAACCGCAACACGATTCTTTAGCTCGTCACGATTACACTTTTCTTCATCAGTTTTTTTGTTCTCTTTCGGATTGTTCATTTTCGCTTCTTCTTTCACTAAGTTTTCTCGTAAATTTTCAAAAGAGTCTCTTCGGCTTTCTTGTTCCACATCCCGTTATTCAGGCACCGGGCAACTTCCGGCATCTTCTCCCGCATTTCTTCCAATCGCGTAAGTCCCAACCCTTTGCAGGCCGGATAAACAATAATTTTGCCGGCTATCGACCTGCTTTCAATCGCCCGAATTCCTTCGACAGCGCCGTCCAGCCCACAGACAGCCGCAACGGAAACATTGGTATCAAGTCTGCCGGATTCGGCTTTTGCCAACACCACGTTCATGTCCTCAAGAACAGAGCCGCTCGTACCTATAAAATACAACTGCTTCTCTATATATGCATCCAGATTGATTTGGGCGTTAACCGCCGCAGGTATCCCTGCGAAAACATTTATAATACCACTTTTGGCAGCATTTTCAACTGAAGAGGCCACCGGTTCGGCTAAAGGTACCATCAATACTATGTATTCAAAATCCTCCGCAGGTTTTTCCTCTTTCGCATTGTAAGGCTTGTATTCAATGTTGTTTTTGACAGCCAAAGGCCCGGCAATTTTTGATATAACCGCCAGCCTCTCTTCGTCCACATCACCGGCGAAAACGCTCACACCTTCAACGCCCTGGCAGATATTGCGTATAACGTGCATTGTTCCCATAGGGCCGCCGGCACCAATAACATTAATCTTATCGCCCGGCCGAATCTCGCCGGTCTCTGGTATATTTCTCATGGACTCGGACGGGTCTGTCCCTTCGGTTCCAATTATACGAATGCCTCCATAATGAACCCGCCCTACCGGTGTCACAACGTCCCCTGCGAATTTGCCTCCGCAGAGAACGATGTTCATAAGTCCCTGCGGCGCAACCTTATCGAACAAAGACTCTGCTGTTTTCGCATCTGAACCGAAGTATATTACATCATCATAAGCGGTATTATTTAGCCCGGATATGTTTGCAGCCTTTATTATCTGAACATTCAACCCCGCTGGTTCTACAAATTCTGAAACCCACGTTATAGATGCCGGTCTGCCGTAGCAATTGAGCAAATCACTTATAACATCTTCAGAAACCTCAGCATCGGCGACGATAAGCATCCGGCCGTCCGCTTTCAATTCACGTCTTTCCTGCGAGGCATACGCATCCTCAACGCAGGCCCATGGTTCGACCAAGGCAACGGCCGAAGCTCCCAGCTTCTCGGAAACAGGTATCAACATCGATTCACCTTCAGGCGAGGTAATTACTCGTTCATCCATAAGAACATATTCCTGAAGCGCCCCCTCAAAGTTATATCCGAAAGATGCATTGGAATTGTTGTTTTTTAACCAGCGGTAGTCGGTTTCAACAAGGTATCGCTCACCCGCTTTGAAGTTGTTCACATCCTCCCCAACCGCCTTAATCCTGACCACCGCCTCATGGCCGGGCACGGCCGGTAACTCACCGGGTACATAGCTCGGAATCTCTTTGAGTATCTCAGGAGCAATGCCGGATATGATTTCGGTTTTGCGGGCATGAGCTGAAAACTGCTTCAATAGTTTAAGGTCGGAAAAGCACAAGCCCACAGCCTCAACCCGGCAAAGTATTTGGTGTCGGCCCGGACTGAAAATCTTCTTCGATTTATTAAAGCTCAGTTTGTCCGGACCGACTAATTGTACCGCAAATTGCGTTACCGGCAGGTTGTCTTTATTTCCTGTTTTCACAATCTTTAACTTCATGCACAGTTACATTTTAGCGCAACTATAAAGTTCATCTCCCAGCTTCAACATAATTAAGTTACCCCGGCGGATTGTGCAAACTAAAGCCGAACGCATCTTCAACAGATTCCTTTAGTACCTCTGAAGCTGTTGGGTGAGGAAAACTTATTTCGCCTATTTTCTCAGATGTTCCTATAAGTGCTCTGGCTGCGGCAGCCAGTTCAGTCACCATTGCTCCGACCATTGTAATACCCATGATTTTGTTACCGGCCTTGTCTCGCACCACCCTTATCTCACCTACTGTTTCATTACTTCCAACGCTCCTGCCGTTGGCTTTGAAAAACGCCCTCCCGACAGAGATATCATGCCCTTGAGATTTGCAGGCTTCTTCGGTTTTGCCGACAGATACAACTTCCGGAAACGTATAGACAGCCCGCGGAATCAGGGAATAATCGCCTATTTCGCTGGTGCCGCCGGTGGCATTCTCCGCGGCCACTTCCGCTTCGGCAAACGCACCATGGGCCAGATAAGTAGTCCCAACCACATCACCTATCGCATAAACATCATCAACATTGGTCTGCATCTTTTTATTAACTGCAATGGCTGAACCATTCATTTTCAATCCCAGCCCCTCAACGGTTTCTTTGTCACAGACCGGCGTGCGGCCGACCGCCACAAGAACTTTTTCCGCTTCCACCATCGCACCATCCTCCACAAACACTTTTGCAAGCCCGTTGTTTTTCTCACAGGAGGTGACTTTCTGACCAGTCAGTGCATCAATGCCAAGTTTTTTGAATTCACGTTCTATCAGCCGGCCCACCCACTCATCCTCCATAGGCAGCAGTCGGGAAAGTGCTTCTACGATAGTTATTTTCGTTCCCATAGCAGCGTAAGCACAGGCCATTTCGCAGCCGATTACTCCGCCGCCGACGATTATCATTGATTTGGGTATTTCCTCCAGGGCCAATGCCTCTTTGCTTGTGATAATAGTTTCACCGTCAAACGGCAACGATGGAATCTCAATCGGCTTCGCTCCGGTCGCAAGGATTATTTTGTCAGCGGAAACCTCCATCGGCCCGGATTCTGCCTGGATTTCAATTTTGTTTTGTGCTGTGACAATTGCCCTGCCTTGTAGAATTTTTACTTTGTGGCTTTGGACCAGGCCCGTAAGACCTTTGCGAAAACCGCTTACAATGGCATCTTTCCTGGCCTGTATTTTAGCCCAGTTGGGACTGGCAGAAGCAATATCAATCCCCATCATGGCCGCCTTTTTCGCCAAAAGCAGGGTATGTGCCGATGCAAGTAATGCTTTTGATGGGATACAGCCGCGATTCAGGCATGTACCGCCGACAAACTCCTTTTCCAACATCGCCACGGAAACGCCTTTTTGGGCGCATCTAATAGCTGCGGCATAACCACCGGGCCCGCTGCCAATAACCACTACATCATAACTTTCCGCCATCTTGCAGACTCCAAAAAGCAATATACTTGTTACTAAATCAAAATTGTGGCATTTGCAACACGAAACCGCCCTAAACACGCCAAAACTTGTAGAAATTCAACCTGTAAAGGCAAATATAACAAAAACTGACAGCTGCGACAGGCATAGTTTAGCAAAAAATCGTTCAAAAACAATCAAAAACCAACACTTTAAAGGCCTGATTTTATGCAAAAAAGAACTCAATCGAAATCAAACGAACATTTTTAGCTTGATGTTTTTATGTTGGATTCAGTATAATTGCCCAGATAGTTAACTAATCAAACTCATATTGTTTCATTATCAGGAACGAAAATGGGTGTTACGGCAGAAGTCAGACACAGACAGATAGTTGAACAACTTAACCTCGCTGGTCGGGTTTCTGTAACGGAACTTTCAAAGATTCTCCGTGTTACTGAGGTTACTATCAGAAGAGACCTGAAGCTTTTAGCAAAAAGTGGCTTGTTGAAAAAAACCTATGGTGGAGCTGTTTTAGTAGGCCCGGGCGTCCAGGTTTCAGTCCGTTATCGCCATACACAAAATCTCGGAGCCAAGAAAATCATTGGCAAACTGGCAAGTGAACTGATAAACGATGGCGACATAATCTACCTTGAGGCAGGCTCGACATGCTACGAAATCATCCCCCACATAGCTAATCGACAAGGCCTTACCATTATAGTCAACTCATTGTATTTTATGCACCGGCTGCACGAGTTGACTGGCCATAAAGTAGTGATTGTCGGCGGACAATACCGTTCTGAGAGGATGGATATGGTAGGCTCGTTAGCCGAAGCCAGCATCGCACAACTCGGTGGCTTTAAAGCGTTTACCGGAGCTGATGATATTACTATAGAAGCTGGTATCAGCGGGGCCGATGTTGTTACTGTTGGATTTGCAAAGCTCGTCTTAAAAAGGGCAAGTGAAGTTATCTTCGTCGGCGACCACACGAAATTCGACAAGCCTGCCTTATATAAGATTGCAGATATCGATGCGCTTAACTACATCATTACTGATATCAGGCCGTCCCAGGCCTGGCATCGTGTGGCCAAAGAAAATAATATCCGGTTGATCTACCCGGAGGAGGCCTGAGATGGGAAAAGGCAAATGTCAATATCAGACAAAACCCGTAAGGTCCAGCTATAATGGTTGTCTTTGTGAAGTAGAGTTGGTGATATATTGAGCTATAGAGGACCAGGCTTAAGTATGGACAGCCCCACCGCCACAGATTCTTTCCCTCCCGCTGCAACTGCCCCTCCTGTCCCCTCCGAATGCCAGGTTATCTCATTCGCGAACACATTTCCACAGACCGTGAAAATTACCAACAGTGCCATCACAGATTTCCATAGCGTCCTCATTACAATTTCCCTTTTAATGTTAGTAAGTTCCTGCATATAAGTGCTTTGAACCACGCCCGGCAGGACTCGAACCTGCGACCTACGGATTAGAAAGCCATTACATAGGTTGTAAGTGCTGTATTAGCAAGGGCTTAAAACGCTGTTTTGAGCC
>Ga0307378_10002962_pt1 | contig 25291 bp, 28 predicted proteins | sample UN1MG_FD_202238 | JGI IMG/M metagenome (GOLD analysis project Ga0307378, IMG submission 202238) | Soil microbial communities from Risofladan, Vaasa, Finland - UN-1 | ecosystem: Environmental > Terrestrial > Soil > Coastal area > Acid sulfate soil | place: Finland: Risofladan, Vaasa | collected...
CCAAGAGTACGCCGAGAAATTCGTTCAGAAGGAGGCGCGTCGGCTGAAGCTGTCGATCGATGCCCCTTTGGTCACGAACCTTGTCACCATCGTCGGGTCCGATCTTGGCGTTCTGGCCTACGAGCTTAGCAAAGCGCACGCGGTGTGCAGGGGCAACAACACGATGGAGGTGACAGGGCCTCTCCTCCGCCAGTCTATCGCGGCGATCTCGGAGGCAGGGGCGCAGCCAGTGGTCGAGCATCTTGGCGCGAGGAACGTCGGCCGGTTGGCCCGTGCGCTGACCGCGATGCGGAGAACTCACGCGAGCGATCCGACGATGAAGGGAATTGCTTTCGTCGGAAGAAATATTCTTCAGTGGCTTCAGGCCGCTTCTCTAATTTCCGCTGGAATTTCCCCAGAGGAAATTTCACGCGAGATGGAGGTCAACCCGTGGATCTTCCGCAACAAAATTTCCCCAATCGCTAAAAAATGGGGCGAGAAAAACTTGGCAAACCTGCTTTCGGACCTCGCAGATATTGAAAGGGGAATTAAGTCGGGTCACGTAAACCCTTGGGTGGAATTTGAGAGTGCGCTGATCAAGGCCGTGACAGGGGGTCGGCGTGGGTAGAGTCCTTCACCTCCCCGTTAGGTCGTCTATAGCGAGACCTAACATGCTGGCTGCTGAGCATCTTTCGCTCCGCGGCCCTACAACCTGTCGCTGAAAGAATCGGGTCGAGGCTTCTGATGTTCCAACAACCGTCCGTAGAGGGTATCCACGCGAAAGCGTCCACGCCAACCACAAGCCTTGCACCGGACAAAGGACCGACGGCGATGGTGATGAAGCTGACGGTCTCAACCCCTCCGACGTACACATTCGACCAAGCCTCAGAGGCCGCCCTGGCCTACTTCGACGGCGACTCGCTCGCTGCGAATGTTTGGGTGACGAAATACGCCCTTCAAGACCAAGACGGTTGCTACCTTGAAAAGACGCCTGTGGACATGCACAGGCGTCTTGCTCGTCAATTCGCCCGCATCGAGGCCAAGTATCCGAATCCGATGAGTGAGTCCGAGATCTTCGCTCTCCTCGACGGCTTCAAACGGATCGTTCCCCAAGGTTCGCCCATGAGCGGCATCGGGAACGACAACAAGATCCAAAGCATCTCCAACTGCTTCGTGATCGCATCGCCGCATGACTCCTACGGTGGCATCCTGTGGACGGATCAGGAGCAGGTGCAGATTATGAAGCGTCGGGGAGGCGTGGGGATGGACATTTCCACGATCCGGCCGCAAGGGCTTCCGACAGCGAACGCAGCCAGCACGACAGATGGCATCGGCGTCTTCATGGAGCGCTTCTCCAACTCATGCCGTGAGGTCGCCCAAGGAGGTCGGCGCGGCGCTCTGATGATCACGTTGGACGTGCACCATCCCGATGTTCGGACCTTCATTACGATCAAGCGGGATCGGAAGCGCGTGACCGGGGCGAACATCAGCCTGCGTCTGTCCGACGAATTCATGGACGCGGTGAAGAACAAGGAGAAGGTGCACCTTCGCTACCCTTGCGATCCGAACGTGCCCCACGACGTTGAAGAGTGGGTCGATGCGAATGAGCTTTGGACCGAGATCATCGAGTCCGCCCATGACTGTGCCGAGCCCGGCCTTCTGTTCTGGGACAACGCGAAGAAGAACACTCCCGCAGACATTTACGAGGCCGAGGGATTCGGATCGACCAGCACGAACCCGTGCGGGGAGATCATCCTGAGCCCGAACGACTCCTGCCGACTGATGGTCGTGAACCTCGCCGGCTTCGTGAAGAAGGCATTCACTTCTGCTCCTGTTTTCGATTGGGATGCCTACGGGGATACCGTCCAGAAGGCACAACGCCTCATGGACGACATGATCGATCTGGAGATCGAGCAAGTGGACAAGATCCTCGCCAAGATCGATGCCGACCCTGAGCCCGAGGAGGTTAAGGCCATCGAGCGCAACCTCTGGACGAAGATCCGAGCCGCCGCCACGAAGGGTCGTCGCACGGGCCTTGGCGTCACTGCCGTTGGCGATGTGACCGCGATGATGGGGTTGACCTACGGGTCGCCCGAGGCCATCGCTTTGATCGAGCGTATGTACCGCGAGCTTGCGCGCAACTCCTACACCTCCTCGATCACAATGGCGGTCGAACGCGGCGCCTTCCCGGTCTGCGATGTGAGCCGGGAGACGGACCACCCTTTCGTCTCTCGCGTGATCGATTCGCTGGACGACGCGACCAAAGCCCTCTACGCGAAGCACGGCCGGCGGAACATCGCCAACACCACTACGGCCCCTTGCGGGTCGGTTTCGCTTCTGACGCAGACGACCAGCGGCATCGAGCCGGCGTACATGCTTTCGTACACGCGCCGTAAGAAGATCAACCCCAACGACACGGACGCCAAGATTGATCACGTTGACGACATGGGCGATACGTGGACTCACTACAAGGTGCTCCACCACGCCTTCGCCGAGTGGTGCGAGGTGTCGGGCCGGGACATTGACGATGTGATCGGTCGGCTCAGTCGAACCAAGCGCCTCAACGGCAAGGATGTGCCCGATCCAGATCTGTCCGACGTGGAGGCCAGCCCCTACTGGAAGGCCACCTCCCACGATATCGACTGGGAGAACAAGGTGGCAACGCAAGGCGCGGCCCAACGCTGGATCTGCCATGCGATCTCAAACACGACCAATTTGCCCGAGGACGTTGACGTGGAAACCGTCAAGCGGGTCTACGAGAAGGGCCACGAGGTCGGCTGTAAAGGCGTCACCATCTATCGCCAGGGGAGCCGCGACGGTGTGCTTGTGTCCGAGGCGCAGGAGCAATCGACCTTCGGCTACCACAGTGCCCCCAAGCGCCCCGAGACGTTGGAGTGCGAGCTTCACCGGAGCAAGGTCAAGGTTGGCGAGGGCGAGTACGAGGAGTGGATGATCCTCGTCGGCAAGCTGAACGATCAGCCTTACGAGGTGTTCGCCGGCCGGAGCAGCGATGCTCTACGGATCCCGAAGAAGGTCACGACAGGCTGGATCGTCAAGCGTGCTTTCAAAGAGGGCGGCAAGTACGACCTCCTTTTTGGGGACGAGGACGATCCGATGGTTATCGCCGATTTTCCAGCCGTGTTCGATAACAGCAACCATGCCTTGTTCACCCGGCTCCTGAGCTATGGTCTTCGCCACGGTGGCGCGCCTCAGTACGCCGTCGAGCAGCTACGCCGCGAGACTGACACCGACTTTATGACCTTCGCCAAGGTCGTCAGTCGTGTGCTCAAGAAGCACATCCCCGATGGCGCGAAAGCGAACGTCCACGTCTGCCAAGACTGCGGGGCCGAGGATTCGATCATTTACTACGATGGCTGCCACAAGTGCTCGATCTGCGAAGCGAGCAAGTGCGGGTAGCTCAGACGTAAAAATCGACCTTCGGATCGAAAGGTTCGGGTTTAGGCTCGGGCCTTTTGCGTTCCATCGGAGGCCGCATCGGGAGAGGGAGAAGCAGCGGCACCTGTGCCGGTAGCTCCTCTCTCTTCTTCCGGTTTTCGCGGAGTCTCATATCTTGATCGTAAGTCCGTGCCCTGGGCGCCGCAAGGTCTAAGGCGTTTCCTTGGCCTGTTGGGCGGCTAATTCGGCCTCTTCTTCGCGGAGGTCCGCGAGCACGCTCTCCAGCGACGCGATGCGACGGCGTAGCGACACGAGCTTGGTCGAGGGCAGTTCGTTGTACTCGATCTCTTTCAACTCCTTGCTGCCCTTCTCAACGGTGCGGATCAGGGAGCTTTGTAAGCTCGCGGCGATCTGGTGTTCAGTTTCGATGATCTTCGCTTTGCGAAGCTCGGCATAGGGGTCGCCGGGCTCGGCCATGCTGCGCATGATCGTGCCCCCTATGTACGCGATCACTTTGCCTTCGTACACAGCCATGACGGACACCTTCGTCTCTTGGGGCCGACCTGCACGAGCCTTGCCGCGGTGGAAGGTCACTTTGTCCAGATCCAAGTCCGCCTTGACCTTGGCGGGCTGGTCGTGAATCCAGTCCTCGCCCTTGTGCTCCTCGGGCGTCGCAGCCTTCACGGAGGAAGGAAGGGAGTGCCTGGGTTTCCAAGCGGCACGGACGGCTGTGGGGAGTGGGGGTAGGCGTTTCATGCTTTGTGCGTCCTCCGAAGAGGTCGTCCTCGTCATGTTTAACGACACGAGGCCACTCAACGAAACCTGGGACGGGGTATGGTAATTTGTGACCGAGAAGGCCACTGTGACGCTCCTAGAGGGGGTTTTCTACGAGGGGCCTGATGGCACCTTGATGGTTGCTGACGGCCCCAGGGGCGCAGCCAGCGTGACCGACGCCCTTTTGGAGCTTGAGGGGACCAAGGTGATCCTCCTCGCACACCATCTACCACCCGATCCCCCCGATCCGGCGAGGTGGGGCGGTGGCTGTTGCATGTACGAACCCTCGGGTGAGTGCCCCGTCGGGCACCACGAGCGAAAAGGCTACCTCTACACTTTCAAACACGCGGGTACTCTGGAGTGTCGCGGATCCAAATGGGGCGTGACGACTGACCAGGGGAGACACGAGCCGTGGCTTGAGTCTTTAGTCGGGCATCGATCCCAGATCGTGATCTCGGCCATCCCCGACGTAGAGGATCTGAAAGCCAAGCTCAATCTCGATGAGCAGCCCAAGACGTTGGAAGACTTAGAAGCACGCATCACCGCGATGCGAGACCTGTTCGTACAGGTCAACGATTTGAAGGAAAAGTTGTAAGGTGGCCGAGAATTTCACAGGGCGTGTGTCGTCCGTAGTATTTGCGAACGAGGCATCCTCGTTCTACGTCCTCCGCGTCAAGCTCGACACGGCGGACGAAGGCGAGTGGATCAATACGGCACGGTTTGAAACCTCAACCGTCGTTGTGCGCGGAACGATCCCAGGCATGACAATCGGCCAGGGCTCGTGGTTCGGGTTTGAAGCCAAATGGGTGACGCACCCTGAGTATGGCCGTCAGCTTGAGATCCTGCGTGCCCCGGTCCTGGCAGGTCCGTGGACGCCAGACACCGCGATCAAGATGCTGTCCTCGCACGGCGTCGGACAATTCACCTGCAAGCGTATCCACGATCACTTTGGCGAAGGCATTGTCGAAGCCTTGTCCGACCCGAAGAGGCTCGCGGAGGTCAAGGGGCTCACCGAATTCGATGCGATCCATATCTCGTCGCGGTGGGTCTCGATCAAAGCGATGTTCCAGACCCTCACTTTCCTTTCGGATCTTGGACTCCCCAAGACGAAGGTGGATCAAGTGTGGGCACGGTTCGGGGACGACGCCGAGAAGATTCTCGCTGAGAACCCGTGGCGGCTGACCGAGATCGATGGCATCCCCTTCAAGGCGGCCGATGAAGTGGCTTCCAAGATGGGCCTCGACCCTGCGAGTCTCGCTCGTGTCAAAGGGGCCTTGCTCGCGTCGATCAAAACCCAACGCGGCATGGGCCACCTGTTTATGACCTCCGGCGAGGTGTTCGGTGCAACACAGCAGCTTGTCGGGGAGGCGGGGGTCGAAACGATCGCCCAAGCAATCAAAGAGTGTAGCGACGAGAATTCGTTGACCTTGGATCGGACGACCCGGCCGGGGACCACGGCGATCTATGAACCCTGGCTGTACCGGGTCGAGGAGGACTCTGCTGTTCTCGTTGCTGAGCGTGCAGATCGTGCGCAGCTTTCGGAGGATCAGACCCTCCAGCTTGTGAAGATGCTCGGGAATGTCGGAGTGGCAACGAAAGCCCTCGCCGACGAGAACCCGATGGCCCTTGATCTGGTCGCTCGTTCGGCGGTGGAGGAGCGGTCCAAGGGGAGTCGGATCCAGTTGTCCCAGGATCAGATGGAGGGCGTGATCAATTCGCTCGTCAATCCCGTCTCCATCGTGACGGGCCTCCCGGGTACAGGCAAGACCACGTTGCTCAAGACGCTCGTGAAAGTGCTTCAGGACGCCGAGGTCCCGTTCTTGCTCGTCGCCCCCACGGGAATCGCTGCCAAGCGGGTCATGTCCGTGACGGGCGCTGAGGCGTCCACCATCCACAGGGCCTTCAAGGCGGCGGGGATGGACATGGACGAGGACCGCGAGTCCACCTACGCAGGCATCGTCGGCTATTCCGCGGGTGACGTGGGGGCGGATGGGTCGAGTGAGGTGTGGGGCTACGGGCCAAACAACCACCACCCGGCGGAGATCGTGATCTGCGACGAGTCCTCGATGGTGGATCAGCACGTCCTGTTTCGACTGCTGACCTGCACGTCCGCCAAATGCCGGCTCGTGTTCGTCGGCGACGCGGCGCAGCTTCCCAGTGTCGGACCCGGCAATGTACTCCGTGACCTGATCCAGTGCGGCCAGTTCCCTGTCACCGACCTGCACGAAATCTTCCGGCAGGAGGATACGAGCGACATTGTGACGGCCGCCCACGCGATCCATGCGGGCAAGGTGCCTGAAATCGGGGACCGCACATCCGATTTTGCGCTGATCGAGATGCGCAGCGAGGACGACATTCTCACGACGCTCGTGCGAGCGGTCGAACGTCTGTACGAGAAGCACACCAACTTCCAAGTGCTGTCGCCTCGACACGGGGGCACTCTCGGCGTCACGAACCTCAACAGTCGGATCCGAGAGGTGTTGAATCCGAAATCTCCCGGCGCTCAGGAGATGCGCCTGGGCAATGAGACGATCCGCGAGGGCGACCGCGTAATGGTGGTCAAGAACAACTACCAGTACGAGATCTTCAATGGAGACGTGGGCAAGGTGTTGGAGCTTGACCGCCGGACCAAGGAGGTGCGGGTGAAGATCCACGGGCCGCCTCCCATGACGGTACGCCTCCCTTTCAAGGTTGCGCCGACGCACCTGCGACTCGCGTACGCCATGACGGTGCACAAGAGCCAGGGACAGGAATACGACACGATCCTGATGCCGTGGGTCATGGGGTTCAACCGACAGCTTCAGCGGAACCTCATCTACACCGCGATCACCCGTGCGAAGCGGAAGGTCATCTTGTTCGGTGCGGGCCGGGCGCTGGCGAAAGCTGTCGCCAACAACCGCGTGGATGCCCGCAACACCCTCTTTCCCGACCGCCTCGTGCGACTTATCGCCGAGGGAACCAAGAGCGCCTGACCCGCAGGCATTTTTCTCTCACGGAGGCGCTCACTCGGTGCGCGTCGGGAGTACATACAAGGGACGGCATGGCAGACTATCCGATCGAGACGAAACCCTCTGCGGAGGACGAGGCCCACGCGGCTGAGATCAAGAGGCGGCTGAAGGAGCTTGAAGGCAAGCTGCGCTTCACGAAGATCGTGGCGAGCCGTTCGGTTAAAGGCAAGACCGGGGACGTGTTCACGTGCTTCTCGGTCATGGCCGAGGACTTCCAAGACCAGTCCGGTGTGGCGGTTTCCGATCCCGAGATTGCCTCCCAAGGCATGTCCTTGGACGAGGCCCGCATCGCCCACCTCCTTGTCGCGCAGATGGCTGACATTGGGGCGCATGAGCAAGCACTGGCTACCGGCAATATCTCCCCGCAGTTTTTTAGGGACCGCGTGAGTGGGATCAAACGCAACTACGGAAAACTGATCGCATGGGCCATGAAGGTCCGTCCCGAGGCCGACAATGGGTGATCTGAATTTACAGCCACAGGAGCCCGTCGTTGACGAGGAGCGGATTCGCCGAATCCACGAGGAGCTTTCCGATCTCCACGAGGAGCTTGACCCCGATCCCCTGTCGCTCGGTCCGAAACGGATCAACAACAAGGTCGCCAAGGTGCGAAACATGCTCCGCCGCTGTGTCGGGGTAGAGCTACAGCTTGCTGAGGATCTGCACTGGTTCAAGCGCTCGTTGAACCGACAGCAGGGTCACTACGAGCTTGAGTTTCAAGACCTGATCGCCCACGACCCCCATGTCCGCGCGGGTCGAAACATTCAGGACCGCGAGGCCGTGGCCAAGATCCGACTCAAGGAACGGTACATGGCGATCCGAGCGTTGGAGGAGAGCGTGTCCGATCTGGAGGCCCTCCTGATCGTGGTGCGAATCAAATCCCGCGACATTCGGGACACCCAGAGCCGTCTGAAGGACCAACTCAAGATCTGCGAGCACGAGCTTGCCCTCGGTGCGCGGTGGGGCGACTTTCGGTCGCCCTTGTTCCCCGACTCCCCCCGCGCCACTGGGGCGGACACGAAGGACATTGACGACCTGATCGCCGAGACCGACGCGAACGAGGATGAGACGACGAACCCTTCTTGGAACGACGGAGATGCCGTTGAGACGGTGAAAGAGCCTGCGCCCGAGGCGCTCGCCGGTTCCGCTTCCAGCGACGAGACCGACAATTTTCTGGACGCCCTGGGCGGCCTAGATGCCGGAGAAAAAGATGAGACACCGACACTCAAAACGGACGCAGCCGACGTAAACATTGACGGACTGCTCGACTCTCTCTAGCCAGAGACCGGGTAGGATCTGAAACGCAAACCCAAGCCGGGCGCGCAAACCACAACCCAAACAAGCGGCCGTTCATCCCGTCTAGCCGACATGAGTCACCGGGCCGCAGAGGAAAAAAGGAGCACACATCATGTCTGATGATGGTTTTGAAGAATTCAGTTTTGATACGGGCGATGAAGTCGTCCAAACCCGCGCCAAGAAGTTCAAGGGCGAGGAGGGCCGCATCTATCGGCTCTCGTTCGTCTGGTACGACGGTCTGGACGATGGGGCCAAGGGGCTTCTCGCAGCCATGTCTCGTGAGAACGACGAGGCGAAGGCGCCCGCACCGAAGTTTGTCGGGGCCAAGCGTCACTACGTGCCGAGTGTGGGGTACTTCCTCCATAAAGGCCCTGAGTACAGCAAACTTGCTGGGGGTGCCGCTCCGAAAATGCAGATCGCCACGATCATCGTGTCGTGGCCTTGCGACAAGAACGGCAACGTCACGACGCTCGATCAGGCCCCTGGTGTCATGCCGTGGATCTTCTCGGCGGAGAAGTACGACACGATCAAGGGTGCCCACGCCCAGTGGCCCTTTGGCGAGCACGACCTGATCGCCAAGTGTACGCGAGGTCAGTTCCAAAACTTCACCTTCCAATCCGCAAAGAACAACGCGGTGCGGAAGCTGATCGAGTCGGATAAGGCTCCCAAGATCATCGACGGGATCATTGATTCCGCCATTGGGATCCGCGGCAACCTCAAGAACGAGATTGCCCGCGACATGAGCCTCGACCAGATTCGGGAGAAACTGGGGGCCGATGGCGGGTCTCCGGTCGGGGACATTCAGCCGCAAAACAGCGCGGCCATCGACAGCGCCCTCGACGGCATCCTCGACTAGAGGAGGAAGGGAGGGGCCATGATCGTACTTGGTCTGGACCCCTCCCTTACCAATTTTGGCTGGGTTCTGCTTGACACTGAAGGTGAGGGTCGTGAAGCGGTACTCAACCGAGGTCGATGGCAGACCCCAGCCAAAATGGAGTTCATCGATCGCAACGTGTTTATGCGGGAGCGGTTGGAGAACGCAATCTTGACGGACGACCCTGATTTCATCGGGATCGAGTACCCCGTTTTCAACGACCTGTGGTCCGAAGGCATGTACGGTTTGTTTCTTTACTCGTGTGAGGCGATCAAAAACCAGAGGAGGAACGTCGCGTTCTTCTCTCCGGGGCAGGTCAAGGCGCATGCGTCCCTGTTCCTCCGCCGCCCGCGAGGGTGGAAGATGGACAAACCGGACATGGTGGAGGCAGCCAAGAAGGCTTCAGGCGGCGGCCGTTGGAATCATAATGAGGCTGATGCCTTTTGGGTCGCACGCACGGCAGGGCGCTTTTGGAGTCTGTACTCGGGAGAGATCACCGAGGACGACCTGACCCCACCGGAGACCAAGCAATTCACCGAGATCTGGAAACCCACGAAAGGGAAGCGAGCCGGCCAAACGGTCAAGCGGGGAATCATCCACCGCGAAAGCGAGCGCTTCTTCATGTGGTCAAGGCAAAACAATGGCTAACACGAAAAAGAGCACGAAGAAGACCCCGAAGAAGAAGGTCACATCGACCAAAACCATGGGCTCCCCGCTGCTTGCGGCGGGCGACGTGCTCGATAAGACCCTCAAGACGAAGGACTGGAAGGCTGACCTCGACCCCCAGTCGCTCCGCCAGTCTCTCGCCCACCTTCCCACGGGCTCGCTCACGATCGATTTCCTGATCGGCGGCAAGCCCAACTCGTTCGGTGTGGCCCCTTGCCCTGGGATGCCCCGTGGTCGGATCATGCAGCTTTACGGCCACGAGGGGTCGGGCAAGACCACCCTCGCGCTCACCCTGGCTGCCGAGACGTGCGCCGCGGGCGGGACGGTCTGCTACATCGACTGGGAGAACGAGATTGTCCCGTACTACGCCAAAGCTCTTGGCGTTCCGATCGAGGATAGCTCCAAATTCCTGTTGGCTCAGCCTGATACGCTGGAGGCCGGCATTGTCATCGCGTACACGATGGCAAAGCACGGCGTCGATCTGATCGTGTTCGACTCGGTTGGCGCAGGTGTCCCCAAGAAGCTCTTGGAGGGCAAGCTGGAGGAATTGGCGGACCTCGGCCGCATTGGTCTGAACGCGGCCATCTGGTCGGCCTCCCTGCCCAAGATCAAGGCCGTGTCGATGCGGACGGGCACTGCCATCATCGGCATCTCGCAGCTTCGGTCTTCGATCAACACGACTGGCTTCGGCGGCGACGGGTCCAACGCACAAGGTGGCAAGGCATGGCGCTTCTACTCGTCGTTGCGTATGAAGCTCGCGCGGATCAAGACCGAGAAGATCAAGGTTCAAAACAACCTGACGAACAAGATCGAGGACAAGGTTGTCGGCGCGCAGATCAAGGTCAAGCTCGACAAATGTAAGGTCTCGGCCCAGCAGGGCAACGAAGAGATCATGTACATCCGTCAGGGCGAAGGCATTGATGACTACCGCACGATCATCGAGGTTGGTATCGCCTACCAGATCGTCAAGAAGGGAGGGGCCTGGATCGAATGGACCTCGCCGGATGGTAGTAGCAACGTCAAGTGTCAGGGCATGGAGAAGTTCAGGCGGGAGATGATCGATGAGCCCGGTGCCTTCCAGGTCCTCTACGAGCAGATCCTTCCGTACCTCGGGGCGACCACTACGCCTGTCGAGGAGGAGGAGAGCGACCTGGATGACCCGATGGACGGGGAGATTGAGGACCTCCTCAAGTGATCAAGGTCCGCGTCGAGAATTTCCAGAGCATCGGGAATCAGACTGTCGAAATCGACGGGTTCACCGTAGTCACTGGGACGAATAACACCGGCAAATCGGCGCTCATGCGTGCGATCCACGCCGTGTTTACCAACCCTGCGCCGGGCTCCATCGTCCGGCACGGGGCCTCGCACGCGGAGGTCGAGATCACGTTCAACGACGGTCGCAACGTCGTCTGGAAAAAAGGGGCGAAGATCAACGAGTATTGGATCGACGGCGCGAAGCTCGGAGAGTCCGCAGGGCGCGGCGTTCCTGCTGAGGTACTGGACCTCGGCTACCGCCCCATAGAGGCAGGCGGCAAGAAATTGTGGCCGCAGTTTGCGAAGCAGAAGAGTGGCGACCTGTTCCTTCTCGATCTCCCCGGCTCAGCCATCGCTGACGCGGTGGCGAACGTTGAGCGTATCCGCGTCCTCAACCACGCGCTCAAATCCTGCGAGTCGGAGCGGCGCAGCGTAAATAGCGATCTCAAGTTGCGGCGCAAGGACAGCGAGAAGCTGGACGAGCGCTTCGTTCGGTTTGAGGGGCTGGACGAGGCCGTTGCTTTGCTCGATGGTCTGGAGGAGTCGAGGACCAAGGGCGACAAGGTAGTAAAGCTCCACAAGATCCTGTCGAGTGCGCAGGTCAAGATCGACAAGGCGAAGGCTGAGGTCGAGCGACACGAGGGGTTTGGAGACGCCAAGGGGAAAGTGCCTGACAAGGAGCGCCTCACCGAGATCCGAGATATCCAGACAGAGCGGAAGGATCTAGCGGCCTTGGAGGTGCGCCTCACAGCCCGCAGGGAGATGGTGGACAAGTGGGGGGCAGCCGTAGAGATCGCAGCCAACAACCGCCCTGGAGAGGACGAGGCGGTCGTGAAGGCCAACAAGCTCAGGCAGGGGCGGAAGGTGCTCGGCCGGCTTCAAAAGGGCATCGAGGATGAGGCCAAGAAGGTTTCCGATCTTCAAACCCTCCTGATCGAAAAGCGCAAGGAGCTTGAGACGGCGGAGGAGAACGTCCATGCGATTTTGGGGGATTACGAGGAGTGCCCCACCTGCGGCACACACCTGAAGGGAGAACAGCATGTGTCAGGCGTATGAAGCTGAAGCGAATCTCATGTCATGGTTGGAGCACGGCCAACAACGGCGCGCGTATGAAGCCAAGGGCAAGGCTGATTGTCTTGCGGGGAAGTACAGACCCCCGCACACGGCCAAGGATGGGACGTGCAATACGACCTACAAGCCGTGGATCGAATACCGCGACGCCTATCTCAAGGGCTGGGAAAGCTCCCAACAGATGCGCTTGCCGGGGGTCGGATGATCCGTTTCGTCACGCGCACCGACGTTCACCTCTCTGACCACACTCCCGTTTCTAGGACGGATGACTGGACGGAGACGGTGTTCGGGAAGCTCCGACAGATCGGGGATCTCGCGCGCCGGGTGGGCGCGGATGGCGTGCTGGATAACGCGGATTTCTTCGACGTGAAGGCTCCGATCCGAAACAGTCACGCGCTTGTGCGGGGTGTGGCGGAGCTTCACAAGGAGTACCCATGCCCGGTTTACGGCAACGTTGGGAACCACGACTGTACGCGACAGGACATTCGGAACCTGCCCAAGCAGCCACTCGGAGTCCTGTTTGCGACGGGCGTGTTCCAACGTTGCTACGACGAACACGAGCACGGATTTTTGGACGACGACGGCATGTCCGTCCGTGTGCTTGGCATCCCCTTCCATGGGAACAAGTACGACCTCGACCGCTTCCGGGCCTGCAAGAAGCAGGGTGAGGATTACCTGCTCGTCATGGCGCACGTCCTCGCTTCAGAGAAGGGTGGCACGATGTTCGACAACGAGGACGTGATCAAATACGCCGACCTCATCGAACTCGCGCCGGACGTGGATGTGTGGCTTTTCGGGCATTGGCACAAGGACCAAGGGATCACCGAGATTGCACCCGGCAAGTGGGTGATCAACCTTGGCAGCCTGACTCGCGGTTCCCTCGCCTGGGACGACGTAACTCGCCAGCCTGCGGTGTCGGTGATCACGTTCACGCGTGAGGGAATTGAGATCGAACGTCACGATATCGAGATCCGGCCCCACGAGGAGGTGTTTGATGTGGACGGCCGTGTCCGTGAGGAGTCGCGGGCTGCCACGATGGACTTCTTCGTGGATTCGATCCGAAAGACGCTCACTGAGACGGAGGACGGTGCGACCCTCTCCGAGAAGGTGGGGGCGATGGATGGTCTGCCCGAGAAGGTGCGAGACCGGGCAATCGAATTTATCGAGACCGCCGAAGGGGCCGTTGTCGGCCGGTAGAGTGCATCATGGCGTGGGACCCCAACCGGCCGTACACCCTTTGGTGGACTCACCTCAAGGAGTACGAGGAGTGCGGCCTGAAATTCCTGTGGAGCAGGGGTTGGGGCAAGATAGACCTTGGAGGGGGTCCTGGCCGGAAGAAGCCTCTCGACAAGCCGCGTTCGCGCGAGCACGCGGTCATGGGCATCGCCATCCAGGCGGTGATCGAGGATCTGTACAACGAGGAGCTTTGGCGTTCACCGGACAGCCTGAAGCACCAGATGAAGAAGCTCGCCCTCTTCTACGTGCAGAAGGAACTGAAGGACGAGCGGAATTGGATCGATTGGCGCGCCGCCGGCATGGGGCAGGCCGATATTGAAGATACAGTCGTCAGCGGGGTGCTTGGCTACCTGAAGACGATGAAGCACCACAAGCTCCTCGGCCCCTACGCGCGGGCCGAGGTCGAGCTTATCGGCCACCTGGACAAGCACAACCGGCTTGGGGGGTGGGCCGACACGATCATTCGCCGCGAGGACACCGGGATCACCCTCCTCGACGGCAAGAACAGCAAGACGAAGATGCTGCACGTCGATCCCGATCAGCTTCGCTTCTACGCTCTGCTGTTCTATCTGAGCTACAACAACACGCTGCCGGATCGAGCAGCCTTCGTTTGGTATCGCTTCCCCTACGACGGGAAGGACGAGCAGGGCCTCGATTGGGTCCCCTTCACGGAGCGCGACCTCCAAGAGATCGCCGCACGAGCCCGCAAGGCGCGCACAGGGATGAATAAGGGGTTGTTCGACGCCAAACCGTCGAGCAAGGCGTGTCAATACTGCCCTTACAAGGGGGTCTGCCCTGCGCGGTTGACGATCGACAACGCGAACGCCGAGAAGCGCAAAGACTTGCTGCCCATCGTCGGGCACTCCGAAGGGTTCGTGGAATTTGACATGGACACGGACGGTCAAAAGACGAAGCCACCGAGTAAGGAGAGTAGCCATGATGACTGACACGGACAGCCGCCTAGAAACGGCCGTGAAAGATCGGAACAAGTTGATCGCCGACATTCAACGGATCGAAGGACGCCTGGAGGCGGCCGAGTCTGGCCTTGCGCAAGCAGAGTCGGAGTGCCGCGAGAAGGGGATCGAACCCGAACAGATCGGCGTGGCGTTGGAGAAACTCAACGAGAGGTACATCAAGCTGGTGGACAGCTTTGAGGCCGACGTTCAAACCGCGAGGCAAGCCCTCGCCCCGTACAGGGAAGATACAGATGAAAATCGAGGTAGCTAAAAGTGATTTGGAAGCCGCATTGCAGGTCGTGTCAATTGGCACGTCTGGCACCGGCTCCGACCTGTCCACCCATTTCCTGTTCCGCCACGAGGTTGTGGACGATGACGAGCGGGTTAGCATCCTGGCGTACAACGGGCGCCTGGGCGCGAGCATCCCTCTCGTCTGCAAGGTTACGGTCGAAGAGGAGGCCGCCAGTTCCTTCACGGTGGAGTCCTGGCGTCTCAAGCAGTGGCTCGCCGCTGCGGCTGACACCGCGCTCACGCTGGAGTACGACGACGGGACGGTGAAGGCGACGGCGCTCAAGGGCAGCGTCAAATTCCGATCCCTCGATCCGTCCTCGTTCCCTTTTTGGGACGAGTCGCTGGCACAGGCGAAGAAGATCGTGGATCTGGAGGCGACGCGGCTCCACGCGGCGCTGTCACACGCCAAGCTCTTTACCCACGAGAAGGACACGACCAAGCCGCACCTCTCCGTGACCGAGGTGCAGAATGGATCCCTGCGAGCGTCGGACATGGCCTCGCTCACTCTGATCACCATCGAGGAGCTTGCCGAGTCCAACTTGCGCATCCACGGCAAGGATCTCCAGCAGGTGCTCTCATACTTGGCACTCATCGCGGATGAGGACGTGGAGATTCTGGAGACGGAGCGCAACCTGTTCCTCAAGCGCAGCGATGAGGGTATCCTGTCGGTGGGTCGCCCTCACAACGCCTTCCCGCCGATCAAGGTGGACAAGGATTCGGATGACATGCACTGGTGGGTCGTCTCGACCCACGACCTCGACTGCGCCGTCAAGCAGCTTGCCTCTTCCGCTGCCAAGGAGGACCACCGCCTCACGATCGATTTCGATCCCGAGGGCAACGAGGTGCTTCTGTCCATGACCTCCGCGTCGGGCTCGACTGACTGCCTCCAGTTGGAGTGCCCTGAGCACGGCTCCAGCGAGAACCCAGAGTCGCCCTTGCCTGAAGGGGGCTTTGCGATCAAGTATCCATACATTCAGCGTTTTCTGTCGCAGTACAAGCAGAAGGCGCTCCGCTTCGGGATTAACCCGCAGGGGAAAAAGGGTGGGTGGATCCGTTTCCGCGATGCCCGCGGTGAGGACGACTATCTCACCCTGCTTATCTGGCTCACCTCCTGATGCTCGACGCCTTTCCAGAGATCAAGACCCTTCGCTCCCAAGCCGATCAAGCCATCGGTTTTCGGGATGCCTTGGGTAAACAGCGCGCTGACAACGACGCGGAGATCATCCGGCTTGAAAACGAGGACGCTACCCTGCGCCTCGTAGCTGGATTGATCCGATCGTTGGCGGACGCTGAGGTCAAGGAAGGGATCGAAGCCGTCACGAAGCTCCAGACCGAAGGTTTGCAGGAAATCTTCTTCGACCAGAACCTCAGTCTTGAGGCCGAGGTCACAGAAGAACGAGGGAAGGTCGCCGTCAACCTGCTCACGGTTGACGCCACCTCCGACGACTACGAGATCAAGGACGACCCCTTGGAGACGATGGGAGGCGCGGTGGCGACGGTCGAGTCCGTCCTGCTCCGTGTGATCGTCATCTTGCGCCGGCAAATGCGGCCGGTGCTCTTGCTGGACGAAACGCTCAGCGCGGTCGCCAAGGGATACATCGAGCGCATGGCCGGGTTCTTGACGACGTTGTGCTCCCGGCTCGACATGGACATTCTTGCCGTAACGCACGACCCTTTGTTGATCGACGCGGCTCAGAAGGCATACGTCATCGAGGCCACTCCGAACGGGGTGGTATTCAAGGAGCGACGATGAAGAAGGCGGCAGAGATTAAGCGAAAACTCAAGCAGGTGCTCTACAGACACCGGAAAAAGTACGTCGAAGAAGGTCTTCGACGGCGACCGGCCAACTGCACGCACAATGCGGTGATTGAGATCGGAGACCCTTCTCGATCCAATCGCACGCACCTTCGCATCTGCACTTGGGGGATCGAGGACGCCAAGGAGCCCGGAGCGTTTCGGCAAGAGGACGGCGGCGAGTGGAACGCCGTGACCTGCGACGAGTCCCTTGGCGGCCGGAAGCAGTGCCGCGACTGCCCCACCTTTGAGTGCGGGTCCGAGGCTGAGGATCTGAAAGCTGCCTTCGCCACGATGCTCGGTGTCGATGGCACTGAGGTGGACATTGGGTGGATCGCCAAGCAGTACCCTGACGTGGCAGCGCTCATGTGGGTGCTCGACAGCGAGCCCCACAGCGAGAAGCCCCCACCCAAGCCGGACCCGGATGTAAATATCCTGTCGTTCTTCGGGGGTGATCTGGACAACACCGTGGCCCCCGAGGAGCCGTTGACGGGTGACTGACCTCCTAGACGTGCTGAACTTCGACTACGCGGCCCGAGGCCCGCGTGGCGTGCCCCCGAAGATGATGGAGTTTCCCGTCGCTGCGGATGCCGCCCCGTACCTTGTGTCGTCCACGAGGAGCGTGGTGTGGGCGAAGCGGGCATCGCGGACACGGACGGTCAAGGCGGCCGTGAGGAGCGTCCAGGGCTTCTACAAGGAGGCCGTGGAGGAGCTTGCCCAAGCTGCCATGGTTCACAAGTGGGGATCCATCCATCCGCTGACCACTGAGGGGCTCAAGGCGTGTGTCTCGTACCTCGCGTTCTACGGCCTCGCGGAGTACGAGGTCATCTCGCACCCAGATTTTGAATACCCCGACACGGTGTCGGCGGACTGGATCGACAACAACCCACGCCACGACGCCGACTGGATGCTCCCGGGTTGTGTTGTGATCATCCCCAAGGACCGGGCCTTGTTCGGCTTCATGGGCACCGTCGGCACCTCGCGGGTCTGCGCCGTCATCCACAACGCCACGAGAGGCTTCACGATGGCGGGGGAAATGGTCCCTTCTCCGAAGCCGGAGCCGGAGCCGGCGCCCAGTCAGGCGGCGGGGGCCGTATGAGGGAGTGGGCGACCAAGGCGCTCGCCGGGATGCCCCTGGCAGAGTCGGACTACGGCTACCTGCTTGGGCGAGGTGCGCGGCCGGACACGATTCATGGCCTGGGGATTTCGACGTGGGTGCCTCCGAAAGAGCCCGCGCCCGATGAGGCGTTCCGCAAGAAATACGGCTCACGCGGCGAGTTCTTCAACGATCGGATCCTATTTCCTCTGTGGTCGGCACGTGGCCTCCTGATCGGTTGGGAAAGCCGGCACGCAGGCCAGAAGGATCTGAGCCGGTACATCATCCCCAAGTGGCATTGGCAGACGCACTGGCTCGGGATGCCCTTGGCGATGCCCCGCATGTGGGAAGGCAAGGTCGTTTGGATCTGTGAAGGCGTGTTCGACCTGTTCGCTCTCAATCAGGCCCTTCCGAATTCCCCCGTCCTCGCTATCGGGACGGCCCGGCTTCACCGCGGGCAGGTACGATTTCTGTCGCGGCTCGCCCTGGGCGGCGTCCGCCTCGCCCTCGACCGCGACAAAGCGGGGCGGGAGGGCACTGAAAAGGCACTCTACTACTTGGAGAAGGCAGGGGTAGAGTGCAAGGACCATCCCTACGGACCCGGCAAGGACCCAGGCGAAATCTGGGACTCATCGGGTCTACGAGGCTGTGAAAAAGCCTTCCCCCTCGCCGCATAGGAGCACGACATGGATGTATGGAAAGCCGGACCTGAAATCTACGAGATAATGTTCGATCTGATCGACAAACACCACCACCATCTCCTTCTCGTAAAGGACGAGATCGGGATCGCTTTGAAAGAGAAGGCAAGTTCTCCGGGTGGTGTCAAGGTCTACGGCAAGACGAGCAAGGCAGCCCCGCTGTTCAACGCCTTCCAGGCCACGGAGTACAAATTCCTGATCGTCCTGGCCGGCGATGAGTGGCAGCACACCCTGTCGCAGACGCAGAAGATGGCGCTCATCGACCACCATCTGTGCTCGATGCTGGTCGAGGAGGATGCTGACGAAGGCACGGTCAAGTGTTCGGTCAAGCCCCCGGACTTCATCGGCTACCGTGCGGAGGTCGAGCGGTGGGGCTTCTGGCGTCCTGAGTGTGACCCGGATGCCCCAACCCCGGTCGAGCAAATGTTCGGCGTCATCGAGCCCGACGAGCCCGACGAAGCCGAATAGCGGCCATAGCCAGCCTACCGCCGTTGTGTCGGCTATACTGACCTCTGAGTAGAGGTCAAAATGACACCGAACGAATGGTACGCATGGGCGGTCAACGACGAGAGTTACGAGGGCGTGTCAATCACGACCCCGCGAGACGGGGTTCAGTATTTCCCCTTCGACGTTGAGCATCTGATTTACGAAGGAAGCTACGTCTACGGCACGGATTCGTGCATCGTGCAGCCGGTCCCGAGTAAAGAGGGCAAGCTCGCCGCCGAGTGCGTCGAGTTCCCCGACATGGACTGTCCGATCTGCAAGGAACCCGGGCACTCGATCAACGATGCCAACTGCAAAAACCCCGTCGTCTCGATCCGCTCCGTCTTCCTCGGTTGCCGGCGGTGCTACGACGCCGAGTACACGGGCCTCGCTAACGCATACCTCTACGATATGTGTCGGATCATGGGCCTCGATTTTGACTGGCTCGACTGAGCCCCGAACGCGCCTGTGTGGCGTAAGGTAGGTCGTGAGCCTCGATACCAAGTACCGGCCGCTGATCTACGACGATGTGCTCGGACAGGAGGGCACGATCACCGTCCTCAAGGAGTTTGTGAAGGCGGGACAGGGCTTTCAGCAGTCCTACTTGTTCGGAGGCCCGTGGGGCTCCGGCAAGACCACGCTGGGCCGACTCCTCGCCCGTGCCCTGCTCTGCGAAAGCCCGGATGACGGGAACCCTTGCGACAAGTGTGACTCGTGCGTTTCGATCTTGGAGACGGGAACCCACGAAGCCTTCATCGAGGTCGATGCGGCGACCAACAGCGGCAAGGCCGACGTGGCGAAGATCGTGGAGGATCTGGAATTCGGAACCTACTCGGGCAAGCGTCGGATCTATTTGTGGGACGAGTGCCATGAGCTTTCCCGATCCGCGATGGACGCGATGCTCCTCCCCTTGGAGGAGTGCATGCCGGGGAGCCAAGACAAGAAGCTGATCTGTATTTTCTGCACGACCGAGCCCGAGAAGATGCGGCCCGCGATCCTTTCGCGCTGTGCTCCCGCCTTCATCATTCGTCCGGTCGAGCCCGAGGTGATCGGTAAGCGCCTCGCCCGCATTTGTGATTCGGAGGGGATCGCGTATGAGGGTGCGGCCCTGACGCTGATTGCGGAGGCAACGGAATGTCACATCCGAGATGCTCTCAAAGCGGTTGAGGGAGTCGCCATGCTCGGGCCGATCTCCTCTGAGAGCGTCTTCAGCTACCTCCACATGGACGCGAACGCGTTGTATTTGGACGTACTCGCGGCGATTGGCCGGGACCTTCCGGCTGTCATGGAGACTGCCCAAAATCTCCTCTCCAAAGTTTCACCCTCTACTGCGTACTCTGAGATTTCAGATCTGGCGATGCTCGGGTATCGAGTTGGAAATTTGGGGGTAGGAAACCCCCCATCTTTTGTAGATCGGGGCCGCCTTGTGGAAGTTTCAAAGTACCACGGTGAATTTATGGTCGAAGTTGCAGCACGTTTGGCGAAGCATCCGCGCGGTGCATCGGCTTCGATGTTGCTTTGTGACCTCGCCGTTCTGCATCAATTGAAAACCGGAACCGTTACCTCAGTAATTCGCACCCAAGCGCCTATTGAGGTACAACGGGCATCATCGGATCCCGCACCGAATTCTCCTCCACCTCCGGTAGAGTCGAATTCACCGCCGCCAATGGATCCTTCGACTAAGGATCCCGGTAGTGTAGAACCATACGTCACCACGGACGGCGTGTATCTTGTACCAAACGGACGAAAGCAGACCGCACGTCGAGCAACCAGTGGTGGCCTCCCACCTCTTTCGGTCGAGCAATTCGCAGACTCCCTTGATCGACACCTTCAAGAGTACGAACACGAGCATGGCCGATCGCCGGGATGGAACAACGTGGGTCGCTCTGGAGTTGACTCGACAAGGTGAAAAAGAAGTTGAGACTGGGACGCTCGACGGCGAGCTACGTTCGGCGTTGACCCTCGATGCAGGCTGGCCAATCTTCATCCCCTCCCGTGTTTACAAGCGGGGCGCGAAGAAGGTCGTAGTGCATCTGATGGAGGGCTATGCCTTCGTCGCCTCTGGGCTGGACGAGGTGAACTACTTCCGTCTTGAGCACGAAGGCAAGTTAGTAGAACGGGTAATGACCGCCAGCAGCCCTGGCGGTCTCCGCGTCTTAAAGACCATCCCCGATCGTCAGATCCGCGAGCTTCGGCGCAAGCTCGTGGAAGAGGTGTCATCGGATCTTGAGCCGAACATAGCCGTCCATGTGAGTGACGGTAGGTACAAAGGTCTTGAGGGCGTTGTCCTGATGATCGAGGGCGAGTACGCTCTGGTTTCGATCGAGCTTCGGTCAATGGAGATCGTTGCTACGATCCCAAGAGTGTTTTTGACAGCAGATGGTGACGAAGCCATCGTGATAGTAAACTGATGGGTACACGATGGACAGATTGTCGGAGCATCGATCCGACGGAGCTAGAGACTCGGTTTTCCACCGAGGACTCGATCGCGTTTGTCCGCGAGATCGTCAATGACGAGCCGACCGAGGAGACGATGCGCTCCCTTGAGCGCGTCCGCGAGATCATGGAGGCTCTGCCGAAGCGCGAAGCCGATTTCGTGGACCTGTACTTCTTCCGGCACCTCAAGCAGACGGACATTGCCGCCATCTTCCGCGTGAGCCAGCCGACGGTCTGCTACCGGCTGAAGCGTGCGACGCTGCGAATCCAATTCATGCTGTCGCTCCCCGACCTCACCCTCGACCAGATCGAAGAGGCGATGTCCGGGTTCCTCAGCGACCCTCTCGACGTTCAGATCATGGTGCTCATGTACACGACCACCTGCCAGTCTGAGGTCGCCAAGCGGCTGAGCGTGACGCAGGGCTTGGTGCGTCACCGCTTCATGCGGGCAACCCAGAAGATGCTGAAGAACGAGGCGATGCAGATCTACGCCAAGGTGTTCGATGCGATCAGCAAGAACCTCAACATTCTCCGCGAGGTCCAACGGCCCGCGTGGGATGCGCAGGTCGCGTTCGTGATCGACTGATTGGGCGGTAGAGCGCCTATCCCAACTCTCCAGGTAGGAGATCTACACATGCTACTCAAAAAGATGGCTGCGACCGCCTGCGTCCTCGGGCTCACGATTGGCTCCTTCGGGTGCAAGCCCAAAAAGGGCACTGCCAACCCTGACGACTACTTCCCCCTCATCCTCGTCGCAATGGAAAGCGGAAAAACCGCTGCCATGATCGGCCGTAACGAAGCCATCGACAAGAAGAACTTCGCGGGCTGCGTCACGTCGGAGGTTCTGATCTCAGCCACGGACGCCGCAGGCGAAGCCCTCATGGGCCATCTTGGCGGCACCGTCACCATCCCCGGCATCGACGTGGACCTGTCCGACTGTATGCCCTTGAACCCCAAGGACCCCAAGGGAGCCGAGGAGAGCGTGGGCATGATCGTGGAGCAGGTCGTTGGCGTTGCGCTCGGCCTCGGGTCGCACTACGCGGCCAAGCTGGAGACGAGCGACTGCAAGAAGGGCAAGGCTGCCTTGGGAGCCATCGCGTACCTCCAGGGCCTCGTGGGCCCGATTGCAGACGAGGTGTCGAACCCTGACGGGGTATTCACCATCCCATCCGTCGAGGTCCCCCTGAGCGCGTGTGAGACCGCAGGCACGGTCGAGGAACCTCCCGTGGGGGAAGAGGCCCCCGCTGAGGAGCCCGCCGAGGAAGAGGCCGCCGAAGAGGAAGCAGCGGCAGAAGCACCCGCCGAGGAGGCCCCGGCTGCGGAGGCTCCCGCCGAGGAAGCGCCTGCTGAAGAGGCACCCCCTGAGACGCCCGAGGATCCTCCGGCGTCCGACGAGGGCTAATACGCGCCCGACGCGATCTCAGCCAGGCCCTCCCAGGGGGGTCTGGCTGTCGTTTTTCGCGGCTTCGCTTTTCCGCCTATGGGTCGGCAGGAATGAGGCTTGTCATGCCCAAAAAGCCCTCTGAACGACGCGTAATCATGGCGAAGAAAATCGCCGCCGACTGGCTCTCGCAGCATTCCGCTGCTGAGTATCGCTTTCGCGTGTACCACAACGGGGACACGACCCCTTACGTCAACCTTCTCCGATCTTTCCGTGACAATCGGATCCGATTCGGAAGCGTCGATCCGATCCCGGATCTCGGGATCAAACATGAGGTCGAGGGTTTCACGGTCTGGTCGAACGACTGGTCCGGCCTTCAGTCGCTCAAAACCTTCTTGGAGAAGAAGGGCATGGACACGACGTGGATTTGGTGAACGATGGCACTGACTCTGATCGAATCTGCTTTCACCTACCGCTCCGAATTCGGAGGGGAGATTTGGCAATTCACGGTTGTCGTCAACCAGAACTCGACGCAAGGCATCCGCGAGCAAATCGGTCCCTATGGGTTGGTCCGCGACACGCAGACGCAGATCCCCGGGTACGTCCTTGACGACCAAACTACTGCCAAAGGGCAGGTGGAGAATCTCTTGGCACAAACATCAGCAGTCAACGGCATCCTGACCTTTGCGGGTGAAACGTCCAAGACAGTGACCTTTTCGACACCGATGGTGAACACCACCTACCGCGTCGTCCTGTCCGTCGAAGATTTCGTCCCCTTCCGCATCCAATTCAAATCGCTCACACAGTTCGTTGTGGAGAGCGGCATTACCTTCACCGGGGCCGTCGGTTTCGACGTGTTCGTCTAGGGACGCCATGCAACGACAAGCACTACAGACCAACACTGAGGAGCGCCGTCTCTCGATGGCGAACGACTCATGGATGGGTCCTGCCGCCATCGACAAGTTGATCCGCCAAATCGAAGCGGGTCGGGGTGCGGAACTCTCGGTCCGCGAGCTTTGGTTTGAACGGTACGTGGACACGTGGCCTGAGCTTCTCCCAGAGGAGCAGAAGCTCATGCAAGAGTGCGACGCGCATTTGGAAGAAGCCGGGCTGGCTGCCTCCAAGGGTGAGGCTGGTGCGATCGAGCATTTGGAGGAGGCGAAGAAGTGCCGCGCGAAGGTCGTGGACTCGCTCAAATCCAAGCGCAACTACGAGGCAGAAGCTCTGGAGCTACGCGACGACGCTGTGACGCTGCTCGATCGGCTCGTTCTCTCGACGGCACGCGGCTTCGCTCCGATCAGCACGAAGCAGGTTCTCGCAGACATTGAAACTCGCTGCCTTCACAAGCAGGAGCAGACCATGCTTTCCAACCTCAAGGCTTCGATCGGACGCTCCAAGAAGCGTGGCGACGAGGGCCTCGATGCGTGGGAGCAAGCGAAAGAAGAACTACTCATGCTACGTGACGAGATCAAGCGCGCCCCCAAAGCCCCGAAGAAGGGCAAGAGTGCCTCTCTTCATTCCAAGCTGGTGCGGCTCGCTCATGCCCACCCCGAATTCCGCGACCACCTCATGCCGCTCGTCCTGGCCCCGGCTGTGACCTTCGGCAAGGCAGCGGCGGACAAGAACCCGACCCCGTGGCGTACAGACGGCGTGGTCGAGGATCTCCACGCCGAGCTTTACAAGCTCGCCGACGAGCACCGTCTTGCCAATGGGCGCGCACCCGATGGGACGGGCGCGCTGGAATACCAGATCCGGTTCCTGCGAGCTTCGCTGAAGAGATCGTTGCCTTGGATCTACGACAACATTGTCCTCACGGCTCAGTCTTCGATGGCTCAGTCCCCCGGGCTCGCCCCGGTCGCCAAGAAGGTGATCAAGGAAGCAAAGGCTCGCCGCAAGGAGTGGGACGAGGCACACGCAGCCGAGCTTGCGGCTCGGACCCACGCATAGGAATTCACGATGGCCCAACCTCCGTACAGAGTCGATGCACTAGAGATCGTTGGAGACAGCGGTGTTGGATCGCGGCTGATTGAGTCGCACGACACCGATGGGACTCTGCTTTTCACTGACTCCAAGGTGACGGACCTCGCCCTCTACGCGTTGACTGGCATCCAGCAGGTCGGGGGCGTCATCGTCCTGGGCAAGAGCGGATCGGGTCGAACCAAGGACGCGAACGGCGACGAGATCGACACGTTCCAAAAAGCGTTCGATGCGGTTCCCTCCTCCTCCAGCCCATCGAGCCCGTGGGTCATCCTCGCCATGCCCGGCGTCTACATCGAGGACACTTTGATGGAGAAGAACGGCGTCGAGGTCGTGGGCCTCGGCAACGTCGTCCTGCGCAACGCCACGGCCGGTGCTCACACCCTGACTTTTGTAGAAGGGCCCTTCTCCGTCCCCGAGAAGGTTCAGTTCCGCCACATCCGCATCGAGAACACCAGCGCGACCGAAGCGTGTGTACGCATGTTCTCCGGTCTGTTCGCCACGGGCACAACGACCGTTGCCACGGTCCCCTTCGTCGGCGACACGCTGTCGATCGCAGGCACGACCCTCACGGCCATCGCCAACGGAGGCACCCCTGTAGCCGGCGAGTTTGAGCTTGGCACCGACA
>Ga0307378_10002964_pt1 | contig 25286 bp, 22 predicted proteins | sample UN1MG_FD_202238 | JGI IMG/M metagenome (GOLD analysis project Ga0307378, IMG submission 202238) | Soil microbial communities from Risofladan, Vaasa, Finland - UN-1 | ecosystem: Environmental > Terrestrial > Soil > Coastal area > Acid sulfate soil | place: Finland: Risofladan, Vaasa | collected...
TAAACTACAGTTGATCCACTGGACGGTTAGCTTGAATTACGCCATCTGGCGTTTCTCCCTCGGGGTGGGCTACAATTACAACCAGATTGTAGGCGACGTCTATGCTGGCCCCTGTCTGAAGCTCGGCTTCTGGCTGTGAAATCGGATGAAATGGGCGCTCAATCTCCTTCATGTCCTCTGCGCCGCCGTACTGATCCCGGCCCACGCCGTGTTTCTGTTCCGGGGCCTTGCCATCGAAGCGGGACGCAGGAAACCGAATAAACTCGACAGGCTGACCCGCAGCCTTTCCCAAGCCCTTCTGCCGGCCGCGGCGCTGAGCGGCTTGATCCTGACCTTTGCGGGTAGGGCCTCATCCACCGTCCTTCATCTGCTCCTGGGGCTGGCACCGCTGGCCGCCATCCCCCTTGCATTTTTCATCCGGGTTCTTCTGAAGAAACGGACCCAGGCGCCCTGGCTTTTACCCGCCATCAACCTTATACTTCTAGTAGCAGCAGGTGTGACCGGCGTCAGCGTATGGAGGTGAACCGACTATGGCCGATACCAAGCTTCTAAACGGCAGATTGAGCGTCACTACCGGGGACATCACCCGAATGACAACGGATGCGATCGTGAACGCCGCCAATTCATCCCTCATGGGCGGTGGCGGAGTGGACGGGGCCATCCACCGGGGCGGCGGCCCTTCGATCCTCGAAGAATGCAAGCAGGTTCGAAAGAGCCGCTACCCCGACGGGCTTCCCACCGGGGATGCCGTGGTTACCGGAGCGGGGAACCTTCCGGCCAAGTATGTGATTCACACCGTGGGTCCGGTCTGGGGCGGGGGCGGCTCCGGCGAGGCGAAGAAGCTGGCCGGCTGCTACCAAAGGAGTCTGGAGGAAGCGGCATCGCTCTCCCTGAAAGAGGTCGCCTTTCCGGCTATCTCCACAGGAATCTACGGCTATCCGAAGGAAGAGGCGGCCCGCGTTGCCTTTGCTGCTGTTCGGGAGTTCCTCGAAACCTCGAAGCTTCCGGAAACCGTGTACTTCGTGTTCTTCTCCCCTGGAGACGCCCGGGTGTTTCTCGACACCCTGTCGCAGGGATAGGCTTCAGGTCGGAGGATTAGCTGTTCTTGTCACTGAATTGGCGCGAGATCGATGCGATCCTGGAGGAGATTCCTCTCGAGAACTCGCTGATCCGGGATATCTACCAGCCGAGCCATCCACGTCTGGTTCTTGAGCTGTACAATCGGGGCCTACGTTTTAGTCTGCTGCTCTCTTTCTCCAATCCCAACTGCCGCCTTCACCTTCTCTCGCATAAACTGCCCAACCCGGCCAAACCGCAACGCTTCGTCAGCTTCCTACGCGCACATATCCGGGGAGGTCGAATCCTATCGGCCAAACAGATCGATCAGGAACGGATCGTGCGGATCGAAGTCAAAAAGGGAGATCGGTCGGTGATCCTCTGGTCCCGCCTATGGGCTGCAGCGGCGAATATGATCGTCACCGACCGGGCGGGGGTTATCCTCGACGCTCTGTATCGCCGACCGAAACGGGGTGAGGTTTCAGGGGGACAGTACAGTGTAGAGAGGGATATCGCACCGGCGTCCTCCGGCGCTTCCCGATCGAAAGATAAATTTCCCCTTCGGGATCTTCCCGGCCCGGGGAGCTTCAACGAGCGGGTTGAAAAGTACTACTTCGATCTGGAGGAAACCCGGGAAACGGTCAGGCTGCGGGACAACCTGCTCAATCGCCTGCGCAGAGAGGAGAACCGCCTTCTCGCTTCGGGCCAGAGCTTGCAGAAGAGGATGGAGCAGTATCGGGAGTTCGAAACCTTCAAGAAATGGGGCGATTTGATTCTGTCGAACATGCATACACTGAACAGGGCAGATCGCTGGCTGACTGTAGCGGACAGTGAGAATCCTGAAAAAGTATGGGACATCGAGCTGGACCCTCAAATTACGCCTGCTCAAAATGCGGAAAGTTACTACAAACGCTACCGTAAAGCCAAGACCGGAATCAAGAATTTGGAGGAGGAGTTGCAGCAGCAACACAGGCAGCTGCAACTCCTCCTCAAACGCATCGCGGAATTGGAGGCGGGTGAGGTAGGAGAAACCCTCGAATCGCTCCGCCGGGAAGTCGGTCGGGGGAAAAAGAAACAGAGGGGCGACGATCAGGAAACCCCTCCGGGATTATCCTTCAGCTCCGGAGGATTTCGCCTCCTGGTGGGCAGGAACGCCCGGGAAAACGATGCCCTGCTGCGGCGATTCGTTCGCGGAAATGACACCTGGCTGCATGCGCGGGATTATCCGGGGGGGTACGTTTTTATCCGTTCCATTCCGGGAAAGAGCATTCCCCTGGAAACCCTCCTCGACGCAGCCACCCTGGCTCTTGTGTACAGCAAGGCGAAGGAATCCGGCCAGGGGGATGTCTTCTACACCCAGGTGAAATATCTGAAAAGAGTAAAAAAGGCCAAGACCGGTCTGGTCATACCAACCCAGGAGAAGAACCTCCATGTTAAGATCGACCCCAAACGGCTTCGCCGACTGCGAAGACCCCCGGGTCCCGATTTCAGTTTTAGTTGAATTCCGGCGATGAATCTATAATACTTTTAGTGTATGAACGATCATTCGACAAACGGCAAGAAAATACGCCCCTCAACGATCGAGGGGATCTTCTACCCCGGCGAAAAAGATGCATTGTCGGTGCGAGTCCACGAGCTGCTCAATCACACCGACGTCGGCAAGACTGAGCCGCCGGCGGAAAACGTGTACAGCATCATCGTACCTCACGCCGCCTTTGACTATTCCGGCGAGATAGCTGCCGCAGCCTTCAAGGCAATTTCGGGCCGGGAGATCGAAACCGTGGTGCTGCTCGGCCCGGTCCACAGGGAGCCTGTGAAAGCGGTCATCCTGCCCCAATCCCAGATCTTTCAGACGCCCCTCGGATCGGTCACTGTCGATGAGGAAGCCGTGAAAGAATTGGCGGGACTCTCCTCATCCTTTCGGGTAGACGACATCCCTCATCTGGAGGAGCACTGCCTGGAAGCACAACTCCCCTTTATCCAACATCTGTTTCCCGACGCCCTCATCGTTCCCATCCTCCTCGGCAAGCCAACCCGTGCTCTTGTGGAACTGCTCACAAATTCCCTCTGGGAGCTCTATTCCGGAAGGATGAACTCGACCCTCTTCGTGGTCACGGCCAACATGACCGGGAATATCGGTCAGGAAAAAGGTCGGGAGGAAGTCGATCAGGTCCTTTCCTGGATCGTGAAGGGCGATTGGGAGTCCCTTTCCGAGGCCGCCGAAGGTAAACGTATCTCCTCTTGTGGCGCCGGTTGCGTAGCTGCTATACTCCTGATGCACAGCAAGCTGAAAGGTGCGATCGCAGTTCTCAAGCAGGGCAGCTCTTTACAGATAGTGAAAGATCCGAAAAAGGTCGTTCACTACGCCGCTTTTGTTCTGAGTAAAGATGGAGTACAGGTGGATGGAGTTTGATATAACCCTCGAGGAAAAAAAGGTCCTTCTTCAAACAGCCCGCGAGGCTATTGCGGCTCGTCTAGAGAAACGGAAATCCCGGTACTCCGCGGCAACGGAAACCCTAAAAAAAAAATGCGGGGCCTTCGTAACCCTCCATAAACAGGGCAACCTGAGGGGGTGCATCGGCTTCATCATCGCCACCAAACCCCTGATCGAAACCGTACAAGAGGCAGCTCAGTCAAGTGCTTTCAATGATCCGCGCTTCCCAGCGCTGACGGCCCCTGAGCTTGACGAAATCGAGATAGAGATCTCCGTGCTGTCGCCGCTGCGCCGGATCGAGAACACCGAAGAAATCCAGGTCGGGGTCCACGGTATTATCTTGAAAAATGGTTTGTACTCCGGTCTTCTACTCCCCCAGGTTGCCACAGATTACGGATGGGACAGGGAAACCTTTCTCACCCACACCTGCCGCAAAGCCGGCCTTCCCGGAGACTGCTGGCGATCCAAAGATACGGAGATTGAAGTGTTCAGCGCCATCGTATTCTCTGAGGTTAGCCCATGAGAGCTGATCTAGGAGGAAAGCTCGTGCGGGAGGGCCGGGACGTCCTGGCCATACCCGTCGGTGTCAGCAAGAACGATTTTGTCCTGACCAAGCTCGCCGAGCTCCGCAAACTTCCGGGTCATATCATTCGAGACTGGGAGATCGAGGAGTGGCGATTCGACGGAGCCTTCAAACATGAAGGCCGCCTCTACCTGCACGGTCCCCATCTGGACGGTTTGTTTCTCGAAGAGGCGATTCAGAAATCCTTCCCGGCTGCCCTTCCCTATCTGACACGCCTCACTCGTGCTCTGGTGGTCCTCAAGGCTCGAGGCTTTGGTTTGGAGTTCATCCAGACGGATTCCATATATTTCCTCGAGGATGGGGGGATCCTGTTTCTGCCGCCTGCGCTGATGAAGGAGTTGCGGAACATGCACCCCGAGGTGTACAAGCTGCGGGTCTTCGAATCGATCAGCCATCCGGACATCGAAGAGCCGGAAAAAGGTCTTTCCTTCAGTCTCGCCGCTCTACTGTACCGCGTGATTCGCGGCCACTATCCATTTCAAGCGGATACGGAGGAGGAGGTCCACAACCGGATACGTTATGCTCGACTTCTGCCCCTGAGTTTGATCGAACCGGGGTTCCGGGAAGATCTCTCCCGACAGATCCTGGCCGGTCTGGGTCGTGGAGACACCCCCGCTGCCTCCCTCGAGGAGTGGGAGGAAATCCTAGCCGGCTGCAAGCAAGAGGGGCTGCATCGGGCTATTACGGAAATGGAGCGGGAACAGATCCGCCAGCGAGCCCGGAAAGAGGAGGAGAAGATCGGCAGAGCCTACCGGCGCAAGGTATTCTGGCAGAAAAACTGGAAGACGGTTGCGATCGTAGCAGTTGCGGTGGTGGTGGTCGGTGGATTGGCCGGATCGATGCTGAAGAACATTCTGGCGCCCAGAGAAACCAGAGGATTCAGCCCCGAGCAGGTCGTGGAATCCTTCTACCGGAGCATGAACGATCTGAACCACACGCTCATGCAGGATTGTGTGGTGAAAGGAGCGGGGAAACAGACGATCCGCGAGGTGGTCAATATCTACGTTCTTTCCCGGGTGAGTCTGGGCTACGAGGGGAGGTCCCACGTAATCAACGCCGATGAATGGGACGCCCAGGGCCGCCCCGGGCTCTCGCCCCCTGAAACCGTGTACGGAGTCACCGATCTGGTGGTCCGGCAGGAGCGGGGAGAACCGGAACCGGTATTTCAGGTCAGCTATACAAAATGGGTGCCGGAACCCGGGCAGGACCCCGGGGCGGACTCCGCAGGATCAACCGGGTCATCGGAGACGGAAGGATCAAGATTCACGAGCCTGGAGATCACCGAAAGAGTTTATTTAAAGTTGGACCGGAAAGATTGGGTGATCTATAGATTCGAACCTCTCTAGCACGACGGGAGTCAAAAGATAAAGAGTGCCCCAAACTGTCAACGTTATCCGCTGCACCTATACGGATCCGACAATCAACAATCTCTTGAAACAGGGCGGATCGGGCACAGGGACCTTCAGCCGTCACTACAATCAAGTGGAGGAGTTCTTCCTTCGCTTCAACGGGCCGTTCAACGTGCCCCAGCTTCCCATTCATCACGACGTGAGGAAGCCTGAGCCGGAGAAGCGCTATGTACAACTCCTTGTAGAAGTTCTGGAACAGCTGATCCCGCTGGCTCCGCAGGTGTTTCAGGATCTTACCTACATGTTCGATTCGGCCGAGATCCTGCGTCCAAGTTTTTTTCATCTGTACCGTTTCGAAGACAGCCGATATCTCTACTTCCTCCGGCTGGATTTGATGCCTCGGCCGCAGGTACACCGGGTGATTCACAAGGGTTCAAACGACTTGACCGCCGCTTACTCCAGCGGTCTGCTCTTCCTCGAAGCATCGTTCATCCCCCTGCAGGAGGTGCGAACCGAGGGCGGGAAGATCAGCACCTTCGTAGTGGACCAGACCATATCAAATACGTGGGTGGACGAGACCGGCAGGGGATATCTGGTGCAGGGAATCTGGATCGACAACGATCTGACCAAATTCTTCAGCAAGCTGTTCCTGCCGGAAGGAAAGCACACCTACCCCTTCTATCCCTTCGTCTGTAAATACAAAACTATCTGTCAAAACCTGATCGATCTTGGTCCCGAGATGCGTATGAAGCTGCTGCCCTATCTGCACAGAGCCCTTGGCTTCCTTCGCCCGGTTATGCCGGAGATCGAGGGCTCCTTGAAGGAAGAGGATTTTTCGGAAAGTAACGTTACCTTTCGCAGGCTGAAGCGGACCGTACCTCCCCCATGGTCGGAGATCTGGAACAGCCTCCGCCTGGAGATGTACCTCAACGATCGAGATATGAAGGAGTACCGCATCAATTATGCAGCTGGCTGATATCCCTTCCCTGAGAGTCACGGTGATGGGTTTGGGGCTGCACGGCGGAGGCCTGGCTTCGGCTCTGTTTTTTGCTCACCGAGGTGCCCGAGTTACCGTCACGGACAACCGAGAGGATCCGGAGGTGTTCCGCCACATCCTCCCCCGTCTGACCGCCGCGGGTGTGCGGACAGTGCTCGGCCGCCATAACGAGGATGACTTCATTGACACCGATCTGATCATCAAAAACCCGGCAGTCCTGTCCTCCTCCCCATTCCTGGAGGCGGCCCGAGCGCACGGTCACCCGATCGAAACGGATCTGTCCGTATTTCTGCAGCTGTGCAGCAATCCGTTGATCGGCGTCACCGGATCCAAGGGTAAATCCACGACGGCTTCTGCGATCCACCATTGCCTGCACGCCGTCGATCCCGGCGCCAAGCTCGGCGGCAATATTACCGTCAGTCCACTCACCTTTCTCGATTGCGTCGATCCGGAAAGCCCAATCGTGCTCGAGCTTTCCTCCTGGCAGCTGGCCGATGTGCAGGGGCGAGGGCTTTTGGCGCCCCGGGTGTCGGTAGTGACGGTGATTCTCCCGGATCACCAGGACAAATACCCGGGAATGGATGCCTACATCGCCGACAAGAAAATCCTGTTTTCCTCTCAAAGCGCTACACAGTACGCCCTGTTCAATCACCAGGATCCTTGGCAGCGGGGATTCTCTGCCGAGACCCGGGCCCGACCGCGCTATTTTTCCTCTGCACCCCTGCCCGCCGGGCTCTCAGGTGCCTATCTTCAGGATCGGGGAGCGGTCATCCGCGAGGCGGATCGAGAGATTCCCTTCTCCCTCGATCCGCTGTCCGTGCCCGGACAGCACAACCGGCTGAACCTGCTGGCCGCCGGTTTGGCCTGCCACTGCTACGGACTGTCCCCTGGTGATTTCGCTCCCCGGCTCCGAGATTTCCCGGGCATCGAGCACCGTCTCGAGTTGGCGGCGGAGATCGAGGGGGTGCGCTACTACAACGATTCGGCGGCTACCATCCCTCAGGCCACCGCTGCCGCACTCGCCGCTTTGGATCCACCGATCCTCCTCATCACTGGAGGCACGGACAAGAATCTCGATTTTCAGGCTCTACTCGAATCGATCGATCGGGCAGAGGCGGTCATCCTGCTGCGGGGAAGCGCCACCGAAAAGATGCAAGCCCTGTTCAATGAGAGCTCGGTTGCCTACGAGGGACCGTTTCCCACTCTTGAAGAAGCCTTGAAGCGGGCAGCCGGCCGAGCGGTCCCGGGAACGTCGGTTCTGTTCTCCCCCGGATGCGCCTCTTTCGAGCTGTTTCTCAATGAGTTCGATCGGGGTAGGAAGTTCAAACAACTGGTCCAGGATCTAGGCGTCTAACTCCGCTTTCAAGGAAAACCGGATGATGAATTGCGAGCGGCTTAACGCGCACTGATCTGTACTGCTATCTGTTCTGACAAAGACTGAAAGCTTTCGGTAATCTCTTCTGGGTTGGACAACCGTCTGTTTATGCTAACTACGGTCTCGCCGGTTTCGACATCGATAAGCTTTAGGTTGACGACATACCCTTGACCCAGCTTGCCGCAGCTCCCGGTTGACAGATATTTCGCGTTCAGAATACGGCCAACCTGAACAATTCCCTTTTCTTCAGTGATGTCCGAAAGCTGAAGTTCCTGTTCAGCCAGTATCTTAACCAGTTCCTTTCTCTCCAGCACCCGAAAAACCCCGGTAGACAACAGCGAGTTGGAGTACAGGTCGGTTAACAGAGACGCCTCGTAGGAAGCGACACCCAGATTTTCGAAATCCGCCACGGCTACGGTAAGTCGATCTTCCGGAAGGAGCTTTTTCACTTCCGGTGGATTTGTTTCTGCCTGCTTTGCTATCTCCTGAAAGTCTTCGATATTGAAAACACTCACATTGCTAAAGGAATATCCAGCGTGGTTTTCAAACCAGATGTTGCCCTGATCGATCGGCGGGCCATGGTCTTGAATATCGATAATCAGGATCTTGTTTTTGAAAACCTTGAGACGGTTGGCAACCGCCACGATTTCATATTTATACCATCGGCCCGGTGTATGAGAGTTTTCCATGGTGGCAATCTCCTCAAGACTGTGGTGCTCAATTCGTGCCACTTTCAGGCTCGTCAGGGTGGGTTCTATACCCAGACAGTAACGCTTGTTGACATAGTTCCTGAAGTTGATCATCGCGAAGGCGATGTCGCTTTCCAAAGGAGCGTCCAGGCGAATGTCGAATTCCATCCGAAAATCGCTTACTACGCTGTTTTTCGCGGTCGCGCAGCCCGGGCTCAAGAACTGGAAAAACGATCGGTTCTCATTCCTGACATGCTTGACCTCTCCGCCCACCTCTATATTCCACGCAGAGAGGTCCCCCTTGAAATCCTCAACAAACAATTCCTCTTCTCCTACTGAAACGAAGTCCGAGCGCATAGAAACGCAGCCGGAGATGAACAGCAGCCCGACCAAACCAGCGAAGAAACAGGCAACACCGAGATTCATTCGTACCATTTTCCATACCCTCCGGAAATAACTATACCCAATTCCCCATTACAATATATAGGAGAATAACCCAAGCAAATATCATAGTCCAAATGATCGCCTCACTTACCAGTGAGATTGCCAAGGATCCTTCTGTACAAACTGCTGAAACGCTCGATACGGCCCAGCTTCAGGCTTGCATCATGCTTCCAGATACTCTTCTCGAAACCCTGAACCACTCTGGAGAAGTACTCGTGGGCTCGTCGCAGCTCGACCAATCCTTCGGCAAACCTGTGGTAGGCGTCGTCCCTCGGTTTGAAGTGAACCACCCGGCGCCCCGACAGGGACTGGTACAGCGCTTCGATTCCGTGTATGGCCCTGGAAAAATGGATAAAACCCTGTTTGTAATAGGCGTAGGAGGGATCTTTATGAAAGCCGAGATCGGTGCGGTCGCTTGGAGTTTCCGCCACCCCGGTTGCACCGGGTCCGCTCCAGGAATCATCGATCCTGATCTCGGCGCCCTCACCGATACCGTTGTTCATTCGGATCGTACCCACCAAGTAGGCGTAGGCCTCGTTGAGGGCGATCATCTTCAGCTCCTGAACGGGTTTCCGCTCTTCCGGAAAGATATCGGGGTGATTTTTCCGGGCCTGCTGGTAGTAGGCTCTTTTTATCTCTCTCCTGTTTGCTCCGGGCTCGAGGCCTAACTGCTGCCAGAAGAATCGATCGCTCATACACGTCGACCCTCACCCCCGAACCGAGGATCCTGCAACCAGCCGTTGCCGCCCCACCCAAACGTACTCCCAGGGTTCCGGCTCCGAACCCTGCTTGGCGGCACCCGCCGGATAGCTGGGGATAAACCCGAACCGCTTGGCGTTCAAATAATTATGCGCGGATATCCAGGCAAAGCCCCGGGTCTGCTCGAATTCGGTAAAGGCATACCCTTCAGAAGGATCGGCAATATCAATGGTATAGCCGCTGTGATGTTTCGAGAATCCCGGAATCGAGCTGTAGCGTAGGACCCGCTCAATCGATTCGTCAGCTCCCCCGGAGGCGATTTCCCCGGTCGTGTATTCACTGCCCGTACTGTGAACGCTCGCATTGCGCAGCTCATTCAGAAAGATCTGTCGCTGCCTGTCGACGGAACGGTAGGTCGAAACCAGTTCGAGCCGGATACCCTCTTCCCGAGCTGCGGACTGTAAATCCCGCCAGGCCACCATCGCCTGATCCTGCAGCGCATGTCCGCCGTCGAAGATCAAGGCGGTCTCCTCGGCCTGCTGCCGCAGACGGTAGCCCCGTCGCACCGCAAGATCGACGATGCGATCGTCCGCCTCCGCAACACCTGTAATCGGCGGAGGATTGAGAATGGGCGTGGTCCGGGGATAGTCAAGATTGTCGTACATCCCTTTGAAACCGTTGGGGCTGTAGGTCTTGTAGCGTGAAGCTTCGCTGTATTTCCCATCCCCGGGCTCGATTCCCGCGGCCCGAAAAAGAAGCGTTTCTTCCAGCTCCTGCGAAAACCCTTCCAGTTTGGCACGATCCCGCAGCTGGTCTTTTGGAGACATTTTCGCGAAAGATGTTAAAAACGTCCGCGCGCTTTCAAGATCGTAATCGGGATGGCGCAGGATCTGATCCCGGCAGCGGTCGAGAATGTACTGGATCTCGAGCAGAAGCTCTTCTTCCACGATCCGTTGATTCTCCCTAAAGCGTAGATACCGGGTCAATGAGTAGGCACTGAAACCGATCAGGACAACCAGGACCAAGGATAGAACTATGTACAAAGTCAGTGATCTTGGAGGCAACAGCATGGGCGAATTCGATTGACCCCTACGGCTCAGGAGTTTTGGGCCTGGATCGCCGTCACGGCGATCGTATAGAGGATGTCCGTTACCGTGGCCCCCCGGCTCAAGTCATTGGCCGGCTTTGCCAAACCCTGCATCACCGGTCCGATTGCCGGTACATTGGCGGTCCTCTGAACCGCTTTATAAGCCGTATTTCCCGCATCCAGATCGGGAAAGATATACACGGTTGCCTGTCCGGCTACCGAGGAATCCTTGGCCTTCACCTGGGCGACCTCCGCTGAGGCGGCTGCATCGTACTGGATCGGTCCCTCGATGGGCAGATCGGGGCGTCGCTCTTTGGCGATGCGGGCGGCTTCCCGCACTTTGTCCACGTCCTTTCCCTTGCCCGAAGTGCCGGTCGAGTACGACAGCAGGGCTACCTTGGGTTCGATCCCGAAGGCTTTGGCCGTGTCCGCACTGGTAATGGCGATATCGGCCATCTGCTCCGCTGTAGGATTCTCCACCAGGGCGCAGTCACCGTACACCAAAACCTTGTCGGGAAGGGCCATGAAGAAGATGCTGGAGGCCAGAGAAACCCCGGGTTTGGTCTTGATGACCCGTAGTACCGGGCCGAGGGTATCGGCGGTGGAGTGGGTCGACCCGGACACAAAGCCGTCGGCATCTCCCTTGTAGACCATCATGGTTGCGTAGTAGACCGGATCGAGAAGCAGGTCCCGGGCCATCTCCTTGGTCACGCTCTTGTGCTTGCGCAGCTCGTACAACGTCTGGGCATAATCCTCCAGTACGTTGGGATCCACCTGCTTGGGATCGATCAGAGTAGCTCCGGACAGGTCCAGATTGTTGCGATGAGCAATCTCCTTGATCTTGTCCTTGTCCCCCAATAGAACGACGTCGCAGATCTCCCGATTCAAGACTTCCGCCGCTGCCTCGAGTATGCGGGGTTCCGTCCCTTCGGGAAGGGCGATGCGCTTGCGCTGGCGTTTTGCCATGTCGAGAATGCGATACTGGAACATCCTGGGAGTGACGATGTCGGTGACCACGGTACCGAGCTCTTTGAAGATCCGGTCCGTGTTGATGTGAACATTCACCAGCTGATTGACAAGGTCTATCTTCTCCTTGTCGTCTTTTTTCAGCTCCCCGGACACCTCGTTCACCTTGAGCGCGCAGCCGTAGGTATCGTCCGGAACAGTCAGAATGGTAAGCCCGGCGTCAGCCTGTCCCTTGAACAGTTTGCGCACATTGGGACCGGGAATAAGGCCGCCGGTCAGGATCATACCGGAAAAACGAGGGTAGAACACCGAACGCTGGGCCGCCAAGGCGACCAGGATGTTCTCCACCCGGTCCCCGGGCGTGATCAGCAGGTATCCGTCGATTTCCCCGACATAGCCGAGAGCGTTTTCCGGAGTCATGGCCAGGATCTTTACGTCCGTCACCACCTTTGACAGATCATCCCCCTGATAGAAGATCTCTGCACCGAGCTTCTCCGCCACATCCCGAAGCCGCGGCCGGGACAGAAGCATGTGGGGGGGTAGGGTTCCGTACAGCGTGATCTCTTTCTTGGCAAGCATCTCCCGCAGCTGCTCCGTGTCCCGGGTGAAGCTCTCCGTTTCGAATCGGTTGACGATCACCCCGAGCAGATTGCAGTTCATTTCCCGAAAGGATTCGGTAGCTTCGGTGATATTCTCCATGATCTGAGAAAACTTCTTGCCGGCACCGCTGGCAACAAGGAGGACCGGCGCTACCAGGTTGTGGGCCAGCTCGGCGTTGATATCGAACTCGAGAGCGGAAATCGTACTGATGTAGTCGGTGCCCTCGAAGATCATTACATCTTTTCCTTCAGACAGACGCTTGTAGGCATCGAATATCCGCTCGAAGAGCTTGTCCTTGTCCTCCTGGGCGTCCTGCATCGAGGTCGGATTGATATCCGCCAGTTCATCGCTCAATCCGAAGATATCTCTGACCAGTAGAGCGTCCTCGTCAAATTTGCTGTCACCGACATACCTCTGCCCGATCGGTCTCATATAGCCGACCTTGGGAATGATCCCCTGAAGGGCGTGCATCAACCCGATGGTGACCAGGCTTTTTCCACTGCGCCTCTCGGTGGAGGTGATAAATATTTTTCTTTCCATATAACTCCTGTTATAATTCAGGGGAGCGTTTGTTTCAAGGCGGGAGCACCAGTAGAAGCAATTACAGGGAAGGGTGGACCTCCCCTACGGGTACACACCTGAGAAAGATGTTGTAGTAGAATCCGCAGAAACGGTGGAGCTAAGCCTTCTTTCCGAAGAACGATCGAATCGGCAGCAACAATCCGATGAAAAGCAGGACGATTCCGACCAGGTGCAGAATCATGTTCAGCATGTCTCCCTCGCTGGCCTGAATGTACACCCCGTACCCCCAAACGATCAGACCGGCTATGAGACAGCACCACCAGGCCCACTTTTGGCCCTTCTGGAATCCGGTGAACACGATGAAAAACAGGGCAATCACCACGCCGACCGCCATGACTCCAAGGTGCCGGGTTTGGACGATCAAGGCGTCGGCACAATCCCGGTCCGTAACCTCCTCCAGAGTTTTTCCGGCTCTGGCTTCCATGGTGCTGCCGGCGATAATCTGAGGAGCAAAGGTAACGAGCAGGGAGTACAGGCCGGCGAAAACCAACATGATCACCAGAAAGAGCGTAGCGACTTTCAGCATGACAGATACCTCCTCGCATGTGTTTTGCTTTGAATTCTATCCACTCGAACCGGAATGTCAAATTTTCTCACTTTTTTACAGGACCATCGACTATCCGATTGGGGATGCGCCCTATCTGTCTGGGCGTTCCCGGTTCACTACGAAAAAGAGGCTGTCTGTCTGGACAGCCTCTTTGTATGGGATGGCCTCAAAATCGGCACAGGGCGCTGTGCTATCTTTAAAACCGAAATCCGGCGAACACGACGAATCCCACAAGAGTGAACAGGAAAACCACTAAAATCGTCTTTTTCATACGATGTGCCTCCTCGTGCTGTGGCTCAAAGGCTAAACACCCGAGGCAGGAGGAAGTGTTACCCTGGTTTTTAGCTGTTAGAAGTATTTTCTACCGAGGTTGACTGAAGGTAGGCCGGCGGATCTATTTTTCGGAAACCACTGAAATCCCGTTCCACGACGGTGGAGGCATGCTTTTAATATAGTTCTTGCATCGAGCCAGATATATTCTCAATATCGGATCGTTGGGTAGAAATTCCCGAGCATACACGAAATACCGTATTGCTTTGTCGAACTGCCGCTTATAGTACAGGGCGATCCCCATATGGTGGAGCTTCCAACCCTTGGCTTCCGCTTTACTGAGCCGTTTTTGTGGATAAAAGATTCTCGTTCCTTCCTTCTTACCCTTCACGGCAACTTTGTCGATCAAGCGGCAGTGAATTTCTTTGTTCACTTTTTTATACACGGATTCGGAAATGATGAAAGGAACATCGTAGATCTTGGTCAGCCCCTCCATTCGGGAAGCCAGATTTACCATGTCCCCGATCACCGTATAATCCATCTTCTTTTCCGAACCAATATTTCCGATGGTCACCAATCCGTAGTTGAGCCCGATCCCGATGCGGAATTGCGGCCGATCCCGTTTTGCCTGGCGGCTGTTGAAGCCTTTCAGGGCGTCAAGCATGTCGAAACCGGATTGGACCGCCTGAGATACGTCGTCTTCGTGTTTTACCGGAGCCCCGAAGAAAGCCATGATGGCGTCCCCGATATACTTGTCCACGATCCCCTGGCGATTCAGAATGATATCGACCATCAAGGCGAAATAGGTGTTCAGGGATTCGACGATCTGCTCGGGAGCCATGGACTCTGAGATACTGGTAAACCCGCGGATGTCGGAAAACAACACCGCCAGAACCCGGCTTTCCCCAACCAACATGGACTCGGGGTTGCTGAAAAACTGATCGATAACGTCGGAGGGTACATACTTCTGGAAGATGTTTCGGATCTTCTGTTCCCGCTTCTGGGCGATCACCGCCTTGAAGGCATAGCTTTTGATTTGGTTGTAGGCCTTCTCCAGCTCTCCGGTCATGAGGTTGAAGGTATGGCCCAGATCTCCGATTTCATCTCTGTACAGCAGATCAACCCGTTTGGAGAGATCGTTCGCGGTGATGATCTCTTTCATGGCGGTTGCGATGCTTCCCAAAGGACGAGTAAGGTAGCGAATGAAGACGTAGAGAAGGATCAGGGTCACCACCAAAGTGAGAATCAGAATGGATCCGGACTGGATGTAGATTTGATTCACCGCCTGGTAGAAGACATCTCGATGTTCGGTGACCAGGAACGTCCAGCCAAAGGGTTTGAATACGCCCGACTGGACTACCCTGTCTACACCGCCCAGACGGATCAGGGTCCATCCTTCCTCCCCCGAGGCTGACAACTCATTCAAACGAGCCGCCTCCGGCTCGGAGAGCTCTATCTTAGAGGTGCTCATGGCAACCTTGCCCTGTTCATCCAGGGCTAGGATCAACTCGCTCTCGCTTCTGATCAGACTGCGGGCAAAGGAGGCCACGGCCGTTTTGGACACAGTCACGTACTCCTGCTGTGTATCCAGCTGGTTTTCCACAAGCAGGTTCCATTGGGTCGTGGCGTAGTTCTTCAATTCCTCCGATTTGAACCTGAGGAACTCCGTCGCCACTCGGGTAATTCCATTTCGTGCGGCCAGGGATGCGGCCAGACCGACGAGCAAGAGGGGCGTAATGATCAGGGGCAGGACAAGCAGTGTGAATTTCGTTCGAATACGCATTGTTGGATCAAATCATACCTTCGAAAGAAAGCCTGGTCAATGAATACTTATCCCAGATATACTTGTCGAAAGGATAGTATACGGCCTGGAAGTGAAGATTGTGGTATGAAAAGGCACGGAACATGGGAAAACAAAATACTCAATCGGCCCAGAATGTAGATCCGGATCTGGCTTCGATTCGCTCTTCGGACATCTCCTTCGACGAGCAGATCGAAATCCTCGGCCAGATCAACGAGGTGCTCGAGAAAAACAGAATCGAGATCACCCCGGATACTTTCGCTTTTACCCCCAAGAAACAGGGAAATTTGATCCCCCTGCTGGTCAATGTGAGCGCTGTGCTCATTCTTCTGGCCGGTGCTTTTTCCCTACTATCTCACTTTAACCGGGAGGAACGCTCCTTGATCCGCCAGTCCTCTACGGTACTGACCGCCGAGGGCAAACTGATCGCAGCCCTCCGAGAGGAGTCGGAAGAGCGGCTCAATCAGAAGGACCAACAGATCTCCGAAATCCAAGCCCGGCTCGAAGACCTGCGAAAACAGGCGGAAACCGCAAAGCTGGATACCGAGGCGAAGATCCTTGAACGGGAGGATCAGCTCCGCGCCGAGCTGGAGGCCGAGCTGGCGGCGGAAAGACAGAAGCTCCAGGCTGAAGGCTTATCCGCCTCGACGATAAACGATCAGCTCCGGGCGTTGGAAGAACGTCTGACAGCGGAGAACCAAGGTCAACTGGCCGCTTTCCGGCGCCAATCCGAAGAAGAACTGGCTGAAAAGGAGGCCGAACTGGCGACCCTGGAGGAGCAGTACCGGCAGAGCCTGCTTCAGTCTCGACAGGAACGGTCGAGTCTCCAGCAGCAGTTCAGCGAGCGGGAAACGGAACTTCAAGCGCAGTTGGAACGCCAAGCCGCCCAGGCCGAAAGCGCCCAGGGCGAGGTTGCCGATCAGTTGGCTCGGCTGCGGGAGCAGCGGCAGAGGGAGCAGCTTGTTTTCGATCAGATTCTCTCCTCCTACAATCGGGTGGAGGAGTCAATAGAGGACGGTCGGTACAGCACGGCATTGCAGGACCTCGATAATCTCGAAAGCTATCTTTCTCAGGCGGCTATCGCCGGTCTGCCGGCGGTTCAGAATCGGATTCCCGTGGACCGTTTCCTGATCGCGTCCTTGCGCCGGCTGATCGAGGCGGAGCGCGCACCGGCTCCCGGAGCCGGCGCTCAAGTTCGGGAAGCGGAGCCGAGCCAAGCGGAGGGCCAGGGTTCTTCCGACGCTGTCAGGGGTCTTCAGGCGGAATTGGACCGGACCGAGGCTTCGTTGAGCCAGCAGACCGGCGAGCTCAACCGCACCAAGTCCGCACTGGACCAACGGACCCGCGAGTTCAACCAGGCGCAAGGAACGATCAGCCGGCAGAATCAGCAGATCTCCCGCTACGAAGCCTCCCAACGGGAGGGCGCCGCTCTCCGTCAGGAAGTCAACTCCCTCCGCCAACGCTACGGCTCGATCAGCAGCAGAGCCGCCGACAGGGTTTCCCAGCAGAAGGTTCTGGATCTGGTGGACACGAAGCTTCAGGTACGGGAGGTACTCTCCTCTGACATGGTGAGGGGCGAGTACCCCAACCTCTACAATGCCATGGAGGAGTACTTCGACACCTATGGGAAGGTTCAAACGCAGTCCGGTCGGGAAGATGCCTTGAAGGACGCCATCGCCGTTTTAGACGAGCTGCTGGGAACCGGTTCGAGGGCGAATTTGGCTTCTATGAAGAGCAGCTATTCCACCGGGGACGGTGACCTGTTCGCCCAGTTCCTCGCAAAACTGGAAGCGCTGTTGGAGTAGTTGCTATTCAGCCTTCGACGACGTGCACCGTAGCTTTTGCTTGTCTGCCCAGTTCGTCCTGCACCCAGACGTAAGCTGTCGTCGGGAAACTGGGTGCATTGTATCGAATTCTGTGCTCCTGAGTCGGATGGGGACTCAACGACCCCTCGCCGACCAACCAGAATGTGTGAGGCTCGATCCCCCCGATTGCGGTCAACTGGTCTGTTGCATTCACGAGGACTGTTATGGTAGTTGGGAAGGCAAGCGGCTCAGGTGAGGCGCTCAAAACATGAATATCGACTGTCGTAGTGTTATCGTCAACGTCTTCCAGCTTGATCGTCACGATCATCTCGGTGTTCGGGGCGTGGTAGGTGGCTGTGACGTCTGATGGATTTTCTATCCACCCTACTTCGTCTGCCAAACCCGGTGGATCGATGGAGAAGGTGTGCGGGCTGGTCTGGTTGAGCGCCGATACGGTAATCGAGCCTCCGGTCAAAACCCAGTTGTCCGCTACCTCGATTGCCAGGTGCCTATCAACGGTAATCGTCGCGACGGCACTGTTTCCGAGACTGTCGACGGCTTCAACGGTATAGGTTCCTTCGGCAATAAACTGATAAAGCCAGCTTCCAGTAGAAGTACCTTTTGGGTCACCATCCACATAAAATTCATAGTCCGGATCGGGGAGACCGCCCGTCGCGATAAAATCCACAGAATCCCCTTCCTCAACGGTTTTTGCGGCAGGACTAAGAGAGATCGGAGCAAACACCGTGATCGTCGTTGACACCTTGCTTCCTAGAGTATCGGTCACTTCAATATCCGTGGTAGCGGTACCGCTGATCTCGCTCTCAGGTGGAGCGATATATTCTCCAGTGTTTGCATTTATCGAGCCTAAATCTCCTTTGTTTTCATACGTGTATGGTTTGAATCCGCCTTTTCCCGTCACATCCAGAGTTCCGGCAGCGGGTATAATCGCGTTCGTCGGACTGATCGATAATTCCCCCGGCTCTTCGTTCTCGAGCAGCTGAGTGAGCGACAGCTGGCCGCAGCCGGCCAGCACAAACCCCAGGCTCAGCACAATCAGCAAGGATGTATAAAGAAGGGGTGAACGCCCAAAGGCTGTATGTTTTCTATAGACTTTTAACATCGACCGAAGAGATCCTCTGCCAACCTTCATTTCCTTCTCCCTCTCACAACCGTGTGTACAGATAGACCGATGGGACAAGTCCCATGATCCAATCCGTGTTGATCCCCCCTCCAGAATCCGATTGCCAGAAATATACGAATGTTTCGTACATCACATCGACTGCAATCCCCACATTTCGGGAGATCGCGAACATAGCTCCCACTCCCCCAGCGGCGTAAGCCATAAATCGGGACAGGCCCTCCTGGGCAATCGCCGGAAGAGAGCTGAAGTCCGACACGTTGATGGCTACCCCCGTGCTGGCCCGCACGAACAGCCCGATCGGATTCCCTTCCAGCGTTGTAAAGCGCGCATCGATACCAATAGGAACGACGTAGTGAAAATACGAGGCGACCCCCGCCTCCTCGGAATCGAAGATGTTCAGGGCTGTGTACAGTCCTAATCCCAAGATCCCTGCAGAAAGCGGAATCCGGTAGCTGCCGTAGGCGAAAGGCAGATAGCTCAGGCTGAACACATCATGGGCCACACTCACCGGTACGAAGGGAGCAAAACCGATGGAGAACTCAAAGGGTAGGAACCGCTCCTCCGGGTGCTCCTTCAGGGGAACCGAAACCGAGGTGCTCTGGTCACCTGTTTCCACCGCAGCTCCTTCCGCCGCCTGCTGCTCTTCCGCTAAAATGGCCGCCGCCGCACTTTTGCGTCGCGCCACCTCCTCTATCCTCCCGGCCGCTTCGGGAAGCATATCCCGAAGAGTCCGGATCATGGCTTCGTCCAGCGTGAAATCGATACGTGCCCGCTGGGAAGCCGATGCCAAGATCTCTCCCCTCTGGAGATCTGCGATAAAAAAACTGACTTGGATTTCTTCTCCTTCTCTAATATATCCCGCCAGCGCTAGAAATTCATGATTCACCCCGGAGAAAAACTCTATTAGTGATTTGATCAGGAATTCGGGATTTCGCTCCCCTTCTCCGAAAAGGTCACGGACCAGGGCTTCCTCGTCCGTGGTGGAGAACAAAAGGGTCTGGGTGCCCATCCGTTCCAGCTGGAAGCGCATGACCGATGCCAGGACTTTCCGCACCCCTTCGTCGCGCGATCCTTCCAGAGGAAGAGATGCAATCAATACACTGGGCTTTCCCAGAGGCACCGTTTTTTCTGATTGTGAGTGGACTCTGACAGAACCTAGAACGAACAGAACGCCGCAGGCGAGAAGTGAGACGAAATACTTTTGAAACCCGGATACGCCGCCAGCCAATCCATCTCCTCGAGTAACTCCCCTCCTCAGCGGCTGCAGGATGGATAGAGCACCTCTGCACCCCATCTTCTCCTACAGATTATAGTATATACAAATTTTCCTATTAATTCAGTATGCCATCTTTTTTTTCGATCGTTGACGCTCCGTGTCGCTTCCAATAGTATGGGAGCGTCATGACAGGGCAAGCAAAGCACGCCACCGTAGTGGATGACATCCCTTTTCCCTTCGACGAGGAGGAGTTCCGAAAGCTGACTCACATTGACCTTTCCGGACCCTACGCCAAGGCGATCACGGATCTTCTCGAAGACGCTCTGGCCACTGCTCGACCGAAGGCACTCTACAAAGTCTGTTACATCGACAACAGGACAGAAGACACAGTAGAACTGGAGGGGATACGCTTCACCAGTCGAGTGTTGAGCCGGAATCTCAGCGAGGTGGAGCGGGTATTCCCCTACATCGTTACCTGCGGGACGGAGCTGGATACATGCTTGAGCGCTGATACCGACGTCCTTGCCCGGTATTGGCTGGACGGGCTCAAGGAGATGGCCCTCAGAACGGCTGTGGAGCACCTCAAAAACCACCTGGCCGAGGAATATGGTCTCAAAGCGGAAAAGTTTTCGACGATGAATCCCGGATCGGGCAACAGAAATGTTTGGCCGATCAGTCAGCAGAGACAGCTGTTTCAACTTTTGGGGGATGTTGAAAGTGCCGTCGGGGTAGGATTGACGGACAGCTTCCTCATGATGCCCAACAAGACGGTATCGGGCATCTTCTTTCCCACCGAAGTCAATTTCGTGAGTTGCCAGCTCTGTACGCGGGAAAATTGCCCCCGGCGCCGGGCGGAATACACGGGAACCATAGGTCTGGCCGGGCACTGAAAGCAGGATCGAAAGGCGAATATGGCGCGAATCGGACGGGAGTTCATTAAAAAGACAAAATACGAGTTTTTAGACCCGTCAGCCCAAAGCCGGGGCCTGCCCCAACCCCCTCTCGAGCTCGAGGTTTACAAAAACCGGGATTTGATCGAGCTGCCGGAGCCGGAAGCGATTTCCATCCCCCACGTCGATCTGTGGGAGGCGATCGAAAAACGCCGCAGCCTGAGAAGATACTCCCGAACCCCTCTGAAGATCGAGGAGCTTTCCTTCCTGCTCTGGTGCACACAGGGAGTCAAGAAAGTTATCTCCGGTTCGGCAACACTGCGAACCGTACCTTCCGCCGGAGCACGCCATGCCCTAGAAACATACCTTCTGATCAACAACGTAGAGACCCTGCCTTCGGGACTGTATTGGTACAGTGCTCTGCGCCACGGTTTGATCCTGATCGATGATGCCGCCGGCCTTGCCGATCGGCTGGTGGCAGCCTGTCTGGGACAGCGCTTCGTCGCCCAGAGCGCGGTGATCTTCATCTGGACAGCCTTAACCTCGCGAATGACCTGGCGCTACAGCGAGAGGGGTTTCCGCTACTTCTTTCTCGACGTTGGGCACGTCTGCCAAAACCTCTATCTGGCGGCCGAGGCGGTTGACAGCGGCGTTTGTGCGATCGCCGCCTTCTCCGACGATGGGGTGGACGAATTCTTAAACATCGACGGGCAAGAGCAGTTCAGCCTCTACCTGGCCACCGTTGGGAAAAAATGAGCAAGATCTGGAGCGAAACCTACAAAGTTCACACCTATGAGCTCGACAGACAGCAGAAGGTCTCTATTCGAAGCATTTGCAGCTTTCTGATCGATACAGCGGGCCACCATGTGCAAGAGCTTGGCTATACCATCCCCCAGCTGCTCGAACAGAACCGGAGCTGGTTCTTCAGCCGTTTTCTGATCCGTATGCAGGAATATCCGGGCTGGCGGGATAAGATCACCGTAGAGACATGGCCATCGGGCAGCCAGAAGCTCCTTTTCGTACGGGACTGGCGGCTGTTCTCAGGCCGACGGGCGATCGGACAGGCGACCAGCGGCTGGCTGATGATCGATATGCTCAAACGCCGTCCGCTCCGTCCCGAATCATACCCCGAATGGAGCGCCTTCGTCCATCCGGAGCGAACGATTCCACATGTATTCGGCAAACTCCCCGAGCTCGACCATGGCCGCGACCCATCAGGACGGCAGGAGTTCACCGTGCGTTTCGGTGATGTAGACATCAACGGTCACGCCAACTACCTCAGCTATATCGAATGGACCCTGGAGGGCATGCCTCCTGAAGTCAGAAACGAAGAGGAAATCGCCGAAATGGAGATTCACTTCTTGAGCGAAGCAAATTTCGGCGAGGAGATTATCACCAGTTCGCTGCGGAACGGTGACCCCGTCAGCTCACCAAAAGGAACAGAATACCATCACAGCCTTGTACGCAGGCAGGATGGGGTTGAGGTGGCTCGAGCTCGGACCATATGGAGAGCGGTCACCTGAATCACCTTAGACCCCGAACTCATCCCTCAATGCTTCCGCCACCAGATGCCTGTACATTCCGGGACGACGGTGAGCTTCTCCTCACGCACCCTACGGCTTGGCTCAGTAACGCTGTAGCGGCCCGTCGTAGTCCCTGTTGGTGATTCTGCTGACGATCTCAACGGACTTGGCAAACACTTCCCCCAGATCGATGTTCACCGGAGATCCCTGGCGGACCACGACCCGGCCGTCCACGAGTACCGTGTACCGCGCTGTCTGGACAGATCCGGAAAGGAGAGTATATTGGCGTTGCGGATGATCACCGGGTATCGAGCACCTCGATCGCTTGAAAGATCAGTTCCTTGAACAGGGAATTGTTGACTTCCAGAGCGACGTCGATGTTGGCGGCCCGACCGGTCACCCCATAGACGTCGGCCACGGTCCGGCCGCGGGTCAGCTCCCCTTCGGTTTCAATCTCCACGTTCAAATGACGGGTTTTGATTACCTCGGGTTTGATCAGGTGAGCGATGGCCAACGCGTCGTGGAGGGGGGCTCCGTCGAAGCCGAAGATATCCTTGTTGGCCTGGGCGAAGAACTTGAGCAGCGGCGCTACGACTCGGGAAACTTTCCCGTTCAGCCTGGACAGCTCTTCGATGTCATCGAAGCCGAACAGGGCCTTGTTGGTCACATCCAATCCCACCATGGTGATCGGAACACCGCTTCCGAACACGACTTTCGCTGCCTCCGGATCCACGTAGATATTGAACTCCGCAGCCGGTGTGATGTTGGAGTCGAACACGGCGCCCCCCATCAGCACGATCCGCTCCAGCTTGGTGGTGATCCTCGGATCCTTGAGCATGGCCAGGGCTACGTTGGTCAGCGGTCCGGTGGGTGCCAGGGTGAGGGATGTTCCCGATTCCATGATTGTCTGGATGAGGAAATCCACCGCATGCTGCTCCACCCCCTGCACTCCCGGCTCGGGCAGATGCGCCCCGTCCAGACCGGATACGCCGTGAATCTCCGGTGTAACGGTCAACTCCCGGAACAGAGGCTTGTCCGCCCCGCGGGCAACGGGCACGTCGGTTCGCCCGATCAGGGTCAGGGTCTTGAGGGCGTTCTGATAGGTCTTCTCGCCGGTTTGGTTCCCCGCAACCGTGGTGATTCCGAGCAGATCCAGTTCTTTCGAAGAACAGGCCAGCATGATGGCCATCATGTCGTCATGACCGGGATCGCAGTCGATCAGGATGCGCTTCATCATGCCCGTTCTTTGATCTTCCCGACCTGCTTGGCCTTTTCAACTTTCAATGTGCGCTTTCTCAGAGCCTGGGCGGAGTAGATGGTCAGGGCGATAACCGTGGCCAGATAGGGGATCAATGCGATCAACTCCGAAGGGATCTGAAGAGAAGCGAAGTAGATGGCCAGGGCGTTGACCGCACCGAACAGAAGTGAAGCCAGGAAGGTCCCCAGGGGCATATAGCCTCCCAGGGTAGCGGCGGCGATGGCGATCCAACCCCGACCTGCGGTCATGTCCCGAGCGAACCAGGACACGTATCCCATAGAGAGGTACAGCCCGCCGAAAGCGCCGAAGAAACCGGAGAGCATCAGAGCCCACATCCGGGTGCGATTCACGTTGATCCCAACGGATTCGGCGGCGTTGGGGTTCTGCCCCACCGCCCTTATTCTCAAGCCCAGCGGGGTCTTGAAGGTGATGACATAAAACACAATGATGGCAAGAATCGCTCCATAGGTCATGATATTGTGGCCGCTGATGATCGTCCCGAGAACGGGGATGCTCTTGATCAAGGGAATATGCACATCGGGAAAGAGCAGACTCCTCAGAGAACTCGACGAGCCCTTGTCACCGCTGGCGATAAAAAGAAGAAAGACCGTGAATCCGGTAGCAAACAGGTTCAGAGCGATAGCGGCCAGGATGATGTCCGCTTTCAACCGCAGGTGGAAATAGCTTAACGCAGCCCCCATGGCTACCCCGGCAGCCACACCGGCCAGTAGAGCCAAGAGCAGGCTGCCCGTGAAGGCGCTGACCAATACCCCGATGAAAGCACTCATCAGCATCGTCCCCTCCATCGAGATATTGATCGTGCCGGCCAGGTTGGAAATCGACACACCGATGGCGGCAAACAACAGGGGAGTCATCACCCGAAACACGGCAAACCCGAATTCAGCACTCAGGATGCTCTGCAGAAGTGGATTCATACAGCATCTCCCCTCTCTGCCTGGCGCAGGGTAATTCTATACTTCCACTTGCTCAAGAACGCTTCGGCGGTAATAAGCAGGATGATGATCGACTGGATCACAGAGATCATCTCCGCCGGTACGTCGGATATGAGGTTCAATACCCTGCCGCCGACGCGCATGTAGGACAGGAAAAACGAGGCCGGAATGATCAGCAGCGGATGATTTCTGCCGATGATGGCCACAATAATTCCATCCCAGCCGTAGCCGGGTGACGTCTGCCATACAAATCTGCGGTGAATCCCCATGATTTCCGTTGTACCGCCGATACCAGCGAGAAAACCCAGGATGACCTGAGAAAGTACGATGACCTTGAACACGTTGATCCCGCCGAACCTGGCAAAACGTTCGTTGAAGCCGGTACTACGGATCTCGTAGCCCGTGGTGGTGTGGTACATGAAGTAGTACACCAGCAGAGCCGCAACCAGAGCCAGGATGATGCCCCAATGGATGCGGGTATCGGGAATGAACCGGGGTAGCCAGGCCGTTTCCGGAAACTGATAGGAAACGAGGAAACCCGCCTCCTTATCCCGGAAGTGAAAGTTGATCAGGTAAAGACCGAGGAAGTAGGCCACGTAGTTCAACATCAATGAAGAGACCAACTCGCTGGCCTTCCACTTGGCTTTGAGAAACCCTGGGATGAAGCTCCAGGCCGCACCGGCCAGGCCACCTACCAGCAGCACCAGCGGGATGTGAATAAAGGCGGGCATATTCGTAGATACAGCGAAAGCGGTACCCACTGCGGCTCCAAGATACAGCGATCCTTCGGCTCCAATGTTGAACTGCTTGGCCTGAAAAGCCACGGCGATGGCCAAGCCGCAAAAGATGATCGGAGAGGCGGTTTCGAATACGTGGGCGAACCGGGAACGGCTGAGAAACGGTCCGAGAAGAAAGGACCGCAGGGAAAGCCCGGGTTCCTGGCTGACCAGATAGATCAAAAACACGCTGATCACGATTCCGATGGCAATGGCGATGATTACACGGATCAGGGTGAAAT
>Ga0307378_10002965_pt1 | contig 25279 bp, 25 predicted proteins | sample UN1MG_FD_202238 | JGI IMG/M metagenome (GOLD analysis project Ga0307378, IMG submission 202238) | Soil microbial communities from Risofladan, Vaasa, Finland - UN-1 | ecosystem: Environmental > Terrestrial > Soil > Coastal area > Acid sulfate soil | place: Finland: Risofladan, Vaasa | collected...
TCCCGGCTGGAACCGGGGGCGTTCGTAGTTCGGCTCGAAGAGCCCCGCCTCGGCAAGGAAGGTCCTGTACTTGGCGTACAGATTCTCGAGATCTTCGAGCTTGTCCCTGCTGAAATCCGGCCAACCGATCCGGAGGCTTTCGATACGGTGCATAACGGGTAGAAAACGCTGCAAGGTTTGCAGAAACACCAGGCAGTCATTGCGGTACCGTGTTGGAATGATCTGTCGGAGATAAGGAGCGCGGCGGTTTCGTTCCAACTGCTCATATAGAAACAGCATACGAACGGCCCTGTCCACCGGTCTCCTTTCTGCGGGATAGTGAAAGCAGCTCTCTTTGAACTGATCCCAGGAAAGAAAACGTGTAAGTGCTACCGACCTTCGGCTGGATGAACGCAGGGCGTACCTACACCAGAAGCGGGCCGTTACCTCCGAGGGGAAAACAAAGCAGGTATTCGGATCTTCGATATTATCTCGGACAAGTTTTAAGATAAACACACGCGGTAATGCTTTAGCTGATAATCCTTTTCAGCAGCCCCTCGTCTCTTCGCCACTTGGGTCTGGTTTTTACACGGATATCGAGCTTCACTTCGTAGGGGAACAGCTGGCTGCACTCCTGTTCGGCTTCCCGGACGATGGTCTTTATTTTTTCTCCGCCCTTTCCCACGACGATTCCCTTCTGGGATTCCCTCTCTACGTAGATGAATCCGCGCACCCAGAGGTAGCGGTCTCTATCTTTCATCTCCATGTCGCTGATATCCACGTAAAGGGAGTGGGGAACTTCCTGTCTGGTCTGCAGGATCGCCTTCTCCCGAATGATTTCGGCGATTCGGAACTCCGGGCTTTGGTCTGTGTAGTAGTCCTCTGGATACATGCGTTCGCCCTCGGGAGCTCGGTCCCAGATGGCCTGCAACAGAGCGTCGAGCCCCTGTCCGGTCAGAGCGGAGATCAGGTGAATCTCCGGCTGGTCCATAGTCGAGGTAAGTTCCTCCCGTATCCTGGCTGTGTGGGTGTCGCTTATGTCGATCTTGTTAAAGGCAACGATCAATCGCTCCTTATAACCACGAAGCAGATTGATCAGAGCCTGCTCTTCCTCTCCGGGAGGACGGGTGACATCGATTAGATACAGCACTACCTCGACCTCGGAGAGAGTCTTTGTGGCCAGTTTCTTGAGGTGAAGATTTATCCTCTTATCCGAGAGGTGAAAGCCCGGGGTGTCCACAAATACCAGCTGTCCCGGCTGATCGTTGTATATACCCCGAACGCGGTTACGTGTAGTCTGCGGTACTGGAGAGATTATGGATACCTTGTGTCCGCAGATCCGATTGATCAGAGTTGATTTTCCACAAGAGGGTCTTCCTATAAGACCAACGAAAGCTGACTTCACTCTTTTTTCTGCTACGTTACTGGTACTGCTGCTGCAAGCCCGCCGGAGATCCTCAAAGCTTACGAATGTTCAAACACCTGCTTTGTGCTGTCACAACACGGGTGTTGACTTGAATATTAGAAGGTAAATCGCTAATTTTCAAGGAAACAGCAGCGTTTTTATCTAGGCGCTTGTGTCTGTAACCTTTCAGGAGTTCCATTGTAACTCCGGAGAAGAGGCTTTAAATTTGCTCCAATTTCCCCGGCATCTTCTGTTCGTGATCCTACTCTGCACAGCCCTTGTTTCCTGCCGGCCACCCGTGCACCGGGAGACCCGCTTTGCCATGTCGACAACTCTGACGGTGCTTGTCTCCAGTCATCGGCCGCCGGACTGGCAGGATCTGTTCGATTTTGCAGACACGAAAGCGTGGGAGTTTGATCATCGGCAGAAGGATAGCCCGATTGGCAAGCTGAACCGCGAAGGAGGAGGAAAGCCGCCTGAAGAGGTGCTGGAGGTGCTGAAAACGGGTCAGAGGATTGCAGTCCTAAGCGATGGCGCCTTCGATCCCACGATCCTCGCCCTGACGGATCTTTGGGCTTTCGACGGAGGTGGAAGTCTTCCGACCGATGAGCAGATCGATCAGGCTCGTCGGAGGGTGGATTTCTCGAAAGTAGTGATAGACTCTGACGGAACGGTCCGCATTCCCGAAGGTTTTGGCCTAGACCTGGGGGGGATCGCCAAGGGTGCTGTCGTCGATCTGATCTCCGACTATCTCTACGAACGGGGTTTTGAAGATTTCCTCATCGATGCGGGAGGAGATATTCTGGTCTCCGGAGTGAAACAGGGGGAAACTCCGTGGCGGATCGCCGTACGCCACCCGCGGGAGGCTCAGGCCGTCTTGGGTGTGATATCCCTGGGAGAGAAGGATTCACGGATCGCCGTGGTGACTTCAGGTGATTACGAACGTTTCTTTGAATCGGGGGGCAAGCGCTACCACCACATACTCGATCCCCACAGCGGCTATCCGGCCGGGCAGGTTGCCTCAGTCACCGTAATCGCCCCAACATGTGAGGTAGCCGATGCCCTGTCCACGGCTGCTTTCGTTCTCGGGCCTGAGCGGGGACTGGAACTGCTGGAGGAAATGCCGGATGCCGAAGGTCTTCTCATAGCGGAACGGGAAGGAACCTTAAGCGCCTGGAAGACCAAAGGCTTTCCTATCGAAGTGGACTCGCTTCACTTCGGGCAGGAGTGAAGGCTCCCGGCCTACGGCGGCAGCAGTTTCTTCCAGTACTTGCCGTAGAAGGCCCAAAGCTTTCGCTTCGTTTGATAGGGAATCAGGGCGGGATCGGTCACAAAGACGCCGGCCGCCGCCCGGCGACAGGTGCATTCGCTTCGGGAACTCAGAGCCGATACGATCGAGGGTATCAATTTCTGGATGGATTTTGTGTTTTCATTCATCACCTTGAGGATCATCTTCACGCTGACGCTCTGTTCCGCTTCCTTCCAACAGTCGTAGTCCGTCACCATCGCCACGATGGCCATGCAGATCTCAGCCTCCCGGGCCAGTTTGGCTTCAGGAAGGGCAGTCATGCCGATCAGATCGGCACCCCAGCTCCTGTACAGAAAGGATTCCGCACGGGTGGAGAACAGAGGGCCTTCCATAGTGACCAGTGTTCCCCCGTCGTGGAAGGGATGGGCTGCCTTGCCAAGAATCCCGGCCACGACTTCCCGCATTCCCGAGCAGAACGGATCGGCAAAGGGGACGTGGCCTACCAGTCCATCACCGAAATAGCTGTTGTCCCTGCTGCGGGTCCTGTCAATGAGTTGATCGCAGAGAACAAAATCGCCGGGTTTGATCTCTTCCCGAAGAGAGCCCACCGCGCTCACGGACAGGATCTGTTCGACCCCCAAGGATTTGAGAGCCCAGATGTTTGCCTTGGAAGGAACCTCGGTGGGCAGGAGCCGGTGACCTCTCCCGTGGCGGGGAAGAAAAGCTACCACTTGCTCTTTCACCTTCACTATCGAAATAAGATCGGAGGGCAGGCCAAAAGGAGTGGGAACTTCGATCTGTTCCACGAGCTCCGCCCCTTCGAGCTGATACAGCCCGCTGCCTCCAATTACAGCGAATCGTGTTCTCATGATTGTACTCCTCATGATGGGTGATTGGTCGTTCCCGATTCGGTCGGCGCCAAGATTGTAGACCGCCCACGGGGAGGAAAGCAATGCCCGGAAGCGTTTTCACAGAGCTTGTTTATGTTGAAAATTCTTCCTGGTTTCAATATATTCTTAGCCTATGATGGACAAAAACTTGTTTAGCTTGACCCGCTTCCAGGACGAAGAAGAGCAGGACGAAAAGAAGAAGCCTGAATCCAATCTGATGGAACAAATTCTCAAAACCCGCAACATATTGTTGTCCGGGGAGATCAATAAATCTCTCGGCGAGAAGATCATCCGCCAGTTGATATTGCTCGAAGATCAGGGAGAAGACCCGATCAAAGTGTTTATCGACTCACCCGGGGGGGACGCGGACGCGGGTTTTGCCATTTTCGATATGATGCGTTTCGTGAAACCCGATGTCATCACCATCGGCATGGGCCTTGTTGCCAGCGCTGCGGCGATCATACTGCTTGCCGCGCCCAAGGAGAGGCGGGTCGCCCTGCCCAACTCCCATTATCTGATCCACCAACCCTTGAGCGGCATGCGGGGCGTAGCCACCGAGATTGAAATCCACGCCAAGGAGCTGGACAAGCTGCGGCGAAAGATAAACAAGCTCGTTTCCGAGGAGACCGGTCAAAAGCTGCAAAAGGTGGAGAAGGACACAGATTGGGATTACTGGATGAACGCAGAAGAAGCTCTCGGCTACGGGCTGATATCAAAGATCATCAGCCGCAGGGAGGAGCTGTAAACTTTTTAAGATTGCGCCGCTGTTTCGGCCAAGCGGCCTGAAACGCACCTGATGTCACGAAAGGCGCTGCCTGTCTTTCTGTTATTTCTACTTATATCTCTCCTGTCCTGCAGCGGGCAAATCGTTGTTCTTACCTACAACGTTGAGAACCTTTTCGATGACCGCAGCGACGGTCGGGAATACCCCGAGTACAGAGGCGAGAATTGGAACACAGAGCTGTATCACAGGAAGCTGTCCGCACTCGCGCGAGCGATCAAAGCGACTTCCTCGGGAGGGCCGGATGTTCTGTGTCTCCAGGAAATCGAGAGCCGAGCCGCTCTGTTGGATCTGCGGGATCGTTACTTGAAAAACATGGGGTATCGCTATCTCGTATTCGTGCCTCAGGAGGGAACGGCCACCAATGTGGCCTGCTTGAGTCGGCTGCCGGTCGTTCGCACTAAGGTGCACGCCGTTGGGAGCTTCGACGGCATCCCCCTGCGTCATATACTGGAGGTGCAGCTGAGCTACGAGGGATCAACCCTGTATCTGTTCAACAATCACTGGAAATCCAAAACCGGGGGTGTCGATGTCACAGCTCCGGCCAGGCGGCGGGCGGCCGAGGTTCTGGTGGAGAGAGTTCGGGAGATTCTAATTTCGGTCCCATCGGCGGACCTGCTGGTGCTAGGAGATTTGAACGAGAACCTCGATGAGTGGAATCGGATCGGCGGGCGCTACCTTACAGCGACACTTCCCGACGAGGCGCCGGGAACAGAGTTCCAGTCCGATGGCTGGGAGAGGCAAACCCTGTTTCTCACCCCTTCCCAATCGCGCACAGGTCTGTGGGAGGACAGGCTGGTTCTATACGATCCCTGGTACGAAATGCCTCCGGGGCAGAGGGGAAGCTCGGCATATCAGGGGCGGTGGCAGACACCGGATCGAGTGCTCCTCTCTGCCGGGCTGTTTGACGAGGCGGGATTTGTCTATCGGCGGAACAGCTTCCGGGTGATCAAAGAGGAGTTTCTTCTCGACCCGAACAGCGGTTTTCCTCTACGCTGGAGGGCCGGTGCACGGGCTGGCGCAAGGGATGCCGGTACCTCAGACCATCTGCCCCTTCGTATCACCCTCGAGTTCTCCCGGTCTCGTTGATCCTGACCTCAAGCGGTCGGGGGAATCTTGCACTCCCTTGAGACGATCAGATCATATCATTAATATGGAGGCTCTATGGCCAGCTTCAGCTCTGCGGAAAATTATTTACAAGTGTTGAACGGTCGATCCCGTCTTCCCGAAGGTTTTTCTGCAGCCACCACCTCCTTTGATTTTACCTCGATGGAGAGACAGCAGCGGCTTTCCATGAACCTGGCGCTGATCCTGCTCGATAAACCGAGCTCCCGGTTTGCCGGGCTCTTTACCCGCAATCGTTTCTGCGGTGCTCCGATTCTGATCGGTCGCAGGCGCATCGAGCAGGAGAATCTGCGGGGTGTCCTGATCAACAACAGGATCGCCAATGTCGGAGCTCGCGGAGGTGTTGAAGATGCTCAACTGCTCTGCGATGCGTTAGGCGAGCTGATTGGAGAGCCGGGAAAGCGGATCGTGCCCGCCTCGACGGGTATTGTCGGCTGGAAGATCCCCGTCGAGAGCATGAAAGGGGCACTCCCCAATCTGGTTGCAGGGCTTCACAGAGAAAGCGCCTTGCCCGTTGCCCAAGCCATCATGACCACCGATTCCTATCCGAAGCTGCATCGGGAGGAACTCGGTGGGGGTTGCATTTTAGGGGTGGCGAAAGGAGCCGGCATGATCGAGCCGGATATGGGTACCATGCTGGCCTTCATCCTTACCGATTTGAAGATGGAGAGGGAACAACTGAGGAAGGCCTTGCAGAGCAGTGTCGAAAAAAGTTTTAACAGAATTTCGGTGGACGGGGATCAGAGCACGAGCGACATGGTCTTGCTCTTCAGTTCCGCCAGGAAGCCGGGGGTTTCCGAAGACAGGTTCCGGGAAGCCCTCGATAAGGTCTGCCTTCGCTTAGCCGAAGACGTGGTGCGTAACGGGGAAGGTGTGGGACACGTGATCCGGGTCTGTGTAGAGGGAGCTCCGAGCCGGGATCTCGCCGCGGCGGCGGGCAAGGCGGTGGTGAACTCTCCGCTGGTGAAGACCGCTGTGTTCGGAAACGATCCTAACGTGGGTAGAATTGTTTCCGCCTTGGGCGATTTTGCCTCCGCTGCCCGGTTCCCCATCGATCTTCAGCGTTTGCGGCTGGGCATGGGTGGGGTTGAGATCTTCGTTGACGGCAGTTTTTGTCTGGATGCCGGCAAGGAGGAACGTTTGAATAGGTATCTGACCGAGTGCGCTATGGAACCCGCCGCAAAAAGTTTTCCTGCTCATGATCGCCAGGTCGTACTCGATATCGATTTAGGGGCGGGGGAAGAGCGGGCAGAGGTGCTGGGCGCAGATCTGTCCTACCAGTATGTGAAGGAAAACGCAGATTATAGAAGCTGAGGTATGAGAGATAAATGAACCAAAAAACGAGTACCCTCGAACCGGATGTGGAACAAGCAAAAGAGCTTTTGCAGCGATCCTTCCAGGAGGTATCCAAGCGGATCGTAGGCCAGCGGGACATGCTGGAAGGGATGATGATCGGTCTGCTGACGGGGGGGCATGTCTTGCTGGAAGGGGTTCCCGGTCTGGCCAAGACCCTGGCTGTCAAGTCGTTGGCGGAGGTCGTGGATGCGGGATTCAAACGGATCCAGTTTACTCCGGACCTCCTGCCTGCGGACCTGATCGGTACGATGGTCTACCGGCAGCAAACCGGTGATTTTGTTCCTCGGAAAGGGCCGATCTTTACGAATATCATACTTGCCGACGAGATCAACCGGTCTCCCGCCAAGGTGCAATCGGCGCTTTTAGAGGCTATGGAGGAGCGACAGGTCACCCTCGCCACCGAAACCTATCCCCTCGAGGAACCTTTCTTGGTGCTGGCTACACAGAACCCTATCGAGCACGAAGGAACCTATCCGCTTCCCGAAGCGCAACTGGATCGTTTCATCCTCAAGCTCTATGTACCTTATCCCACTTTTACCGAAGAGATGGATATCCTCAAAAGAGTGGGGGTAGAGAACACAATTGCAGTCCGGAAGGTGCTTAACAAGGGGGGTATCGAAACTCTGAAGTCCGTAGTCCGGAGGATCCACTTGGATCCACGGATCGAGGAATACATCGTATCCCTCGTTCAGGCCAGCCGGGAGCGGGACCGGGGAAAAGCGGATTTCGTCCGCTTCATTGAGTACGGCGGCTCGCCCCGCGCTTCCATCTATCTGTTCCGATGCGCAAAGGTGAAAGCACTTCTGGACGGCAGGGCCTTCGTCATACCGGAAGATGTCAAAGCATTGGCGCCGGCGGTGCTTCGTCATCGGATTATTCTAACCTACGAAGCGGAAGCGGAAGACCTGTCAACGGATCAGATTATCAGTGAAATACTCAAGACAGTAGACGTCCCCTAGGAGCTATGGAGGATCTTTCCTTTTTTCGCCGGGTTCGGCAGATCGAGCTGGTGGCTTCCAAGCTGGTGGACCAGCTTCTGGGCGGCCGCTACCGTTCGATCTTCCGAGGCCAGGGAATCGAGTTTGATGAGGTCCGGGAATACGTGGCCGGCGACGATGTGCGGGCGATCGACTGGAACGTAACTTCCCGGATGGGATTGCCCCACACGAAAATTTTCCGCGAGGAGCGGGAGATCATCCTGTTCAACGTTGTAGATATATCGGCATCCCTCTACGCCGGGTCGGGGGACCTTGGCAAGAACGAGTATGCCGCCCTGGTTTTTGCCATTCTATCTCTCTCGGCGGTAAAGAACAACGACCGGGTCGGAGCGGCTTTTTTCAGTGACAAAATTGAAAAATGGATTCCCCCCTCCAAAGGACGAAAGCACATCTTGAGCTTGATCCATGAGCTGCTCAAAATGAAGCCCAAAGGAAGAGGTTCCGATTTGGATTTGGCCCTGAAGGGGGTGTATCGAAATTTGAAACGCCGGGGGATCTGCTTCATTATCTCGGATTTCCGAACAGACGGCTATTGGGATTCTCTGTCTTTACTTGCTCGCAAGCACGACTGTGTCGCCGTGAAAATCGTGGATCCTATCGATTTTGTTTTTCCGCGGACCGGTATGCTCGAACTCGAAGATCCTGAGAGTGGAGATATCCTGTTTGCGGACGGGACTTCCCCTTCGTTTCGGCAATCCTACGAGCATTTCTGGCAGGAGAAGCAGGCCGTGTGGGAGAAGGCCTGCCGGCGCCGGGGAGTAGAGACGCTGACCTTGAGCACATCCGACGATCCGGGAGTGGAAATTTTGCGATTTTTCCGGCGCAGGAGAAGGGTGGTATGAGCAGGCGGCTCCTCTTTGCCATCCTGTTCGTTCTTTCCCTCGAATCCTGGCCTGGATTCTCTCAAGTCAGCCTGAGTGAATCAATTTTTCTTCCCCCCCGTTTCTTTGTGGGTGACCGGGTCGAGCTGCGGCTGAAGTATGATACCCCGGCCGACCTTGTGGTAGACCAGGCAGAGCTGCTGCCGGAGCACCCGTGGATCGAATTCCATACAATAGAGGTGCGGGACAGGAGAGCCTCCGGCAGACCAGGGGAAGTGCTTGTCCGAATATTCTTCACCTCGTTTCAGCCCGGAGAGAGCTTGATTCCAGTGTTTCGTCTTGGGGATTTGAGAATCGGGGAAATCTCCGTGACAACCCAGTCCGTCCTCGAAGAAGAGCGGAAGCCCATTCTTCGCGGACCGCGAACCCAGCTGAACATACCCCTGACATGGCTCAAACTGCTGATCTTGGCGGCGGTTGGTATCGGGGCACCGGCCGGTATGGTTTTCCTTCTCCGCCACGGGGTACGGGGCATTGCCAGGATTCGAGAAGCCCGCATACGCAGATTACCCTATCTGCACGCCCGAAAAAGCCTGACCCGGCTTTCAGCCCAACTTTCCGCCATCGAAGGCAAGTCCTTTTTCATCCTCCTCTCCTTGGCGGTGAGGCGATATTTCACCGAGAGGTTATCGGCACCGCTCATGAGCGCAGCCACGGGGGAGATTATAAAAGAGCTGAACAGGGCGGGTCTTGATCTTGATGAGGATCTATCCCAACGCATCCACGAGGTGCTTTGGGGCGCCGACCTGATCAAGTTCTCCGGGAAACGATCGAACAAGAGAGAAATGCGACAAAACCTGAAGGCTGTGGACAGCATTGTGGAACAGATAGAGGAGCGGACAGTCCATGTGGAGTCTTGATTTCCCTTCGACTCTGCTCCTTCTGTTGGTCGTTCCGGTACTCACATATTTGCTCTATTTTCGTAAGGCCCGGGGTGGAAAGATCTTCTTCAACTTTAGCATCTGGAACACCGAAAGTTTTTCTGTTCGTCCTACTCCCAGGCGAGTACTCCTGGCCGTTACCCGTATTTTTTTCTGGATAGGGTTTTCCCTGCTGATCGTCGCCATGGCCGGTCCTGTAGTTATCGAGAAACAAAGAAAGTATCTCAGCAGAGGTTTGGATCTGATCGTTGTTCTGGATGTTTCTCCCAGCATGTCCGCCCGGGATGTCGGCACCGTCACTCGTTTCGAAGCGGCTCGAGAGGTGGTCCGTGATTTCGTGGCCGGAAGGGAAAACGATGCCATAGGATTGGTGGTGTTCGGAGCAGAGGCTTCTCTAAGGGTGCCGCCCACCTTTGATTATCGGTTTGTGGAAAACGCCCTGGATTCGGTACAGGTGATGGAGTTGGGAGACGGGACGGCAATCGGCTTGGGGCTTGCTGTGGCCGCACTGCACTTGAAAGACTCCGGTTCGAAAGAGAAGGTCATTATCCTGATCACCGATGGGGACAACAATGCAGGGCAGATCGATCCGGACAGGGCAACCGAGATGGCGGCCAATCTGGGAATCCGAATATATACGATTGGAATCGGTACCGAGGGGGAGACGACGCTTCAGTATACGGATCCCGAAAGCGGCAAGCAGGTGCGTGGTGTCTACCAGGGAAAGCTGAATGAAGAGTTGCTCAGAAGAATAGCCAAGTTTTCAGGAGGGCGCTATTTTCATTCCGGCACGCTCGGGATACTCAACACCGTTTTCCAGGAGATCGACAGCTTGGAAACCAAACTACAGGAGGTGGCTGTTTTCGTAGAACGTAAACAACAGCACCGCATCTTTATCCTGGCAGGATTTGCCATCATTCTGCTTTGTGTTTTTATCAACAAACTGCTGATTGGGGAACTGCTGTAAGTAACATGTTGGATCGACCGAATGTCTTGTTCTTGTTGTTCCTCTTTATCCTCGTAGCTTTGGCTTGGAGGATAGACTACGGGCGCGGCCGCAGAACCCTCCGGGATTTGGGCGGCGGTTGGCGGTCCTCAAAGCTGCTCGATGTCTATGTATTCAAGAGCTTCTTTTCCTTTCTGTTTTTTACTCTCTTCTTCGCCGCATCGCTGCTTGCCCTGGCAGGATTTCGTTGGGGAGAAGTTCTGGTGGAAGAGCGACGGTCCGGACAGGAACTGGTAATCTGTCTCGACGTTTCCAACAGTATGTTGGCCGAAGACGGTGAATCATCTCGTTTGCAAGCTTCGGTCCATACTATCCGCCGGGCCGTTGAAGCTCTGGAGGGTGTGCGCATCGGTCTGGTTGTTTTCAAAGGCCAGGCGGTGCAGTTGCTTCCTCTGACAGAAGACCGCTATGTTCTTGAGACAACGTTGCAGCATGTAGGGCCGTCTGTAATGACTGCTCCGGGCAGCGGGCTTGAAGAGGGCATCCGCAAATCCCTCGAGGCATTTCCGGACTCTGTTCAGACCTACCGCAGTATTCTCCTGTTCAGCGACGGAGAGTATCACTCCGGAAATCCGCTGGGGGCTGCAGAAAAAGCAGGTTCGGCAAAAATACCCGTATATGTCGTTGCCGTGGGAAGTGAGGAAGGAGCTGCGGTGAGGCTTTACGGCGGTAAGCTGCTAACCGAGGACAACGGGAATCCTGTGGTAAGCCGTTTGCGGATCGATGTTCTGGAAGGAATAGCCGATATCAGCGGTGGGCAATTGTTCCGCCTGGGCGGAGAAGATCGAGAGGTCGCCGAGAAGATCCTCGGAGCAATGAAGGCCCGGGCGGAGGGCAACATGGTGCTAGGTATGAGAAGAGAAAAAAAAGATCGCTTTCGCTTCTTCGTTTTCTTGGCTCTTTTATTCCTTGGCCTTTCGATGACCGTCAAGGCGGTCCGATGGAAAAACGTTCTATGAAAGCCTCAAAGTCCGGAGCAGCGTTGTTTGTTCTAAATCTGCTGATCCTGTTTGTCCTTTCTTCCTGTTCCGGGACCAACACAGCCTTTTTGGTGCTCCGGGGCAATCTGCTGTTTCGCAGTGGCGGGGATGCCCTGGCTACGTATAGATATTTGCAGGCGCTGCAGGCGGGGGGCGCGAGGCGCTGGGAGGACTGGATTGACTACGATTTAGGGAGTCTTTACGTCTCTCAGGGTGAGATAAATCCGGGTTTGAGGATCTTGAACAGGAGTTTGGAGGGCTTTACCGATCTGACTGGAGACTTGAATCGTCGGGATAGGGAGCTGTTTTATAGGATCTTTTTCAACCAGGGAGTCGCTTGTTATGAAATCGGGAAGTATCGGGAAGCCGGGGCCAATTTTATACAGGCCTTGCGGCTGAAATCGGATAGTTGGGATGCGAAGATCAATCTCGAGTTGAGTATCGCTGGGATGGTGAAAGCGAATTCCAGTATCCCGGTCAGTTCGGCTTCTGAAGTTCCGGACAGCAGCGAAGAGCAGAGGGACAGCCAAAGCGAAGAGATACTTGAATCAATTCATAGGGAGGAAAAACCAGCATGGGTGTCGGCGCCTGCGCAGGATACGTACGAGCTGGATTGGTAGCGGTCCTGCTTTTGCTTCTGCTTACCCCCGGATACTCCCAGAACGATCAGCGCGGCGCATCGGAGCATTCCTCCGTCGCCTCTGTTTCCTTCGATCCTCAGGATCTGCCTCTGAAAGAACTGAACGAGATCAAAAAATCCAACTGCACGCGCCACTACAGTAATCCTCTGAACCTGCTGTTCCTGCTTCCCGGTATGCTGTTTTTCCTCTTTGCCCTGGTTACCCGAAAAGCTAAGAACATACTCCCCTTTTTCTTCCTCCTACTTCTAATGGCTTCCTCGGAGCATGATCCCTACATTTCGATTCGGGAAGCGGAACGGAGCTTTCAAGCCGGGCACTATACCGAGGCGATCGAGCTCTACAGACAGGCTGAACAGGCTTTGTCCTGTAATCCTGCGCTCCTCTATAACCTCGGAATCCTCTCCCATTACCTGGGGGAGCAGGGATACGCCATCCATTATCTACGCCAGAGCTTGCGGGAAAAGCCGGGGGATCCTCAAGGAAGGGAAGTCTTGCAGAGTCTGGAGCAAAGATACGGTCTTGTGGCGCAGGTGGCTGCTCCCTTTCCGGTCCATCCGAACCTTGCCTACCTGTTGCTCCTTCTGTTTGCGAATGCGTCGTTGATCATGGCCGCCTTTGTTGTACGTACAAAGCGGGTCCAGTTCCTCATTTCTTTTGTGCTTCTGACGATAGCGGCTCTAGGTTCCTTCACCTTTTTTGTGGGACGGCTCCACTCGGAGTCTCGATCTGTGGGTGTGGTGATCTCCGAAGGAAGCGATCTGAACAGGGTTCCTGAAGAAGATTCGAAATCCTGGTTTGAACTGCCCTCCGGGACGAGTCTTTGGATCAGGGGACAATTCGGTGACTACTATCTCGTCGAAACCCCATCCGAGATTATGGGATGGGTACAGACGAACACTATTCTTCTTGATTGAAAGAGAATAAGGCCTATGGATTTTGGTGAAATTCTGGATGCCTGGGAGAAGAAACGGGGAAAAAGCAGATCAGAAGGGGATGAGCTGATATCCCGCTACCCGCCGGATAAAGATGCGGGCCGGCAGGATGCTGCGGAAGGACCCGGGCAGGATATAGAGTCGATGGAACCTCAAGCGGTTTTGGATCTGCACGGTATGAACAGCCGGGAAGCGGAGCAGGCTCTCGAACGGTTCATATACCAGGCTCGGAGCAGAGCGGTCAGGAAGGTCTTGATCGTTCATGGCAAGGGAAATCACTCTCAAGGCGAGCCGGTACTACAGGGTGTGGTGCGCAGGTATTTGGAGAAATGCCCATACACCGGTGCATTCGCTTCGGCAAAACGGAAGCACGGGGGCCACGGTGCCACCTGGGTGGTTATCCGCGCCTCGATGAGATAATTTTTCAGACGGTACTTACCGTTCTCTGTAGATAATGCGTCCTCGGGTGAGATCGTAGGGGGATAGGGCCACTTTTACCTTGTCGCCTGGAACGATTCGGATGTAGTGTTTCCTCATCTTTCCGGAAAGATGGGCCATGATCACATGCCCGTTCTTGATCTCGACACGAAACATCGTGTTGGGCAGGGATTCCTTGACGACTCCTTCTACTTCGATCGCTTCTTCTTTTGCCAAGCATTCGCTCCTTGCCTCCGGAGTGTAGGATAGGAGAAGTTCCTTTGTCAAGGTAAAAGTACGGATAAAACAGGGCAAACGCATTTGGGAGCCACCCGCTGGATAGATAGGGCAAGCAAGGACTATCCGTGCAGGAAGTTCGGGGATTCATCGCAGAAGAGCAGGGAGTCAGCCAAGGCGAGTCAGTTTCAATGGCTTTGAGCGCAAAGTATGTCTACACGCTTCTTGATGCGATCGAGGGTGCCGAAAGATCTACCCCGTTTTCCTGCAATGCTTCGTTTGCACGGCCGATCACTTTTGCGACAGGGGGGTATGCTTGAGATATCGATTATCTTTTCCGCGATCTTCTTTTGTGTATCCATCGCATCGATGGCGCTGTGAATCCGATGGACTGAACCACGAAGGCGGTAAAGCTCCTTTTTTTAATTCGGACGGTAGCCGGGTGCCAATGATGTTCTATGGCGCATCGAGCGACCCCCTATATATGTTAGCCCTTACTCATTTATGCTATCCAACATATTTATAAACTCAATCGGATTAAATACAGGTATCTTTGATTTCGTAAATCCTCTTGTATCCCTTGTAACTATATATTCAACACCTGTATGACATGCTCCCATATGCAACACCGAATCTTCAAAATCAGAAAAACATGATTTCAATGCATCTTCCAAAATTATACGGTTTACCGGGATAATCTCAAAAACAGATAGTAATGTTTCAATTTTTTCAGTTGCTATTTCATTCCCAAGACTCTTTTGCAAAAGGTAGTATATTCTTGTTATAGTAGTCGCAGCCAGATATCCAACTATTTCTGATTGTTCCGCCTTAGTCATCAAATATGTTGCTTCTTCTGCAAATGGTTCTCTATCTAACAAGACATCAAGAATAACATTTGTATCAAAAAGAACTTTCATAAGTATTTTTCTTCAAGATTTTTTTTATAATCAGATTCATCTATTTTCTTACCGCGTAATATTCCTTTTAAAGATTTTACGGCAGGTGTTATCTCATATTCCTTTTTCAATTTTTCATTTTTTATTACGGTGAACAAATCAGCAACTATTTTCGAAACAGGTTTACCACTTTTAGCAGATTATTCTTTGGCATTTTTAATTAATTCCTCATTAAGGCGCAATGTTAATTTTCTTTTCATAATTATCTCCAATCATATATTACGATGAAAGTCGAAAATTTTGTTATTATAGCAAGATTTTCGCACTGGTTGAGGACATCGCAATCTTCCTTTCAGCTGCGAAGCGAAGATTGCGATATGTTATACGTACTATTATTGTAATACCGTACGGCAGATTTGTGAAGCAGGGATTAAAACATTCAGTTTTCTGTTTTGATATTATTGGCCTGACAACACGGATGAAGGGATTCAGAAGGCGTCTGCTCCCTCCGTTTTTGATATTCACTATGTGTATCTTAGTAGTTCCATCAGTTTTTTGTTAATAAAGATATTTTCTCTTCCAATTTTTTTGATGTCGAGAACACCTATTTCATCCAGCTGATGAAGGTATCTAGATGCGGCCTTCCGTTCCACTACTATCGCCTGTTCAATAAATTCATTCTTGCAGTATGGATGTACAAATAGCGTCTCTACCAACTCTTTAGAATATATCTTCGGGGCCGCCTGTTTTACAAACTCGATGGTTTCATCCATGAGTTCTTTGATCGCTCGGATTTTTCCAATAGTCTCTTTCGCGGTTACTTCTATTCCTTTCAGAAAGTACAAGATCCATTTATCCCACCTTACATTGGCCGTCACATCCAGCAAAAGCCGGTAATACTCGGATTTTCGATCTATTATGTATGAGCTAAGATACAGTATAGGGATATCAAGGTGCTGATTTAAGATCAAATATAGGATGTTGATTATTCTTCCAGTTCGTCCGTTACCGTCATAAAACGGATGTATCGTCTCGAATTGATAGTGCAGGATCGCGGATTTTACCAACGAATCGTCGTCATCGTTCAGATAGTCTGCAAAATTCTTCAGAAGCGCGTTAATGCGTTGTTCACTTTGCGGTGGTGTGTATATTGTTTCGTTGTTTCTATTATTTACGAGGGCAGTGCCTGGTGTATTTCGTATGCCTGCGTCGTTCTTTACGATGATGCTTTGAATTTTCACAATATCGTTGATCGAGAGAAAGCCTTTTCTATCTATCGCGTGAGCACCGTGCCAAAGCGCTTCACGGTATCTGAGAACCTCCTTTGCGCCGGGATCTGCGTTCTTTCGCGTTTTCAGCGTTATCGCTTTATATATTTCATCTTGCGTCGTTACGATATTTTCGATTTCCGAACTATCTTTCGCTTCTCGCAACACGATTGCGTTAACAAGTATTTCCTGATTTGGAATGATGTGTGCGATTCCTTTCAGTTCGGCGAGGGCAGCACGAGAACGAGCTTCTTGTTTGAGTATTTCTACGATTTCGTATTTTGATCTGTCTGGCGGTACCGGCGGCAAGTTATCAAATGGTCGCTTTGGATCAAAAGCTTTTTGTGATTTCATTGGGTACCATTTTACCGGGTTTTGGTATGCATGTCAACAATATGTCCCCGTTTTTTATTTTCTGGTACACGTTTGAAGAACATGTCCCATTCGGGTACATATACGTGAAGATAACGCGGAGCTGAGTTGCCGCGCCAAACTCTTATCTAACCTACAGTATAGCCAATTTCCGCAACCGCCTTGAGCAAGGTTAAGCGGTCTACTCAAGCAGGTTGTTATATTCCGATATTCTTTTCTTGTTTAAGCAGTCTGAGATCCTTAAGAAAATCAGAGCTCATTTGTTTTGTGTAAATACGATATATGTATCCTTCGTTTTGAAAATCGACTAGTTTTCTGAAATCACTTTTTCTTGATCTCCAGGTGACACCATCGGTGAAAAGTAGAAAAATCGTGTCATGGCGTTTCTCTTGAATGATGCGATTAATGTCACCAATCACGTCGGTTTGTTTGCTTCCGGTAGCTCCGTATCCTTTTATCTCAATTATGATCTCGGGATCGTCCTTTGACGGTATAGCGAAATCCGCTTTCTCTGTACTCAGACCCTTTAGGCCTTTGAACCGGCACCGGGGATCATAACTAGAAAACACATCCTTTATCATTCATTCGACGAAATCTTCCAAGGCTCTACCACGCCCACGCTTCTGACCTTTTATTGCACTGCCACGCCCGGCCTTGAGCCGCTCAATTATAATATCCTTCCACGTGTATTCTTTGTTGATGCTATTGGATATTTTCTGCCCGATAAGCAAGTGATCTAATTCGCTGGTATATTTTTCCTTGTCCCTGACGAATCCACTTTTTCCTGTTGATAACTCCTTTGCGAATATTGTCTTGAGATTGACAATGTATTCGTCCTTTGACATTTCCAGAAAAAGGCGAAAGATTGTAGACGCAGCCTCAAAATCTGCATCCAAAAGCTCTATTAACCTTTTCTGCTCGATTTTACTATCTTCAGGTATTTCCTCCAGCAACTTGATTACGAGACTCGCAAATTCGTCTTTCCAGTCGGTCTGAAGGACTGAAAGGCTACTTAGCAATTCCTCGCTTGTCTGAATTATTTTTATCATTAGCTATTTTCCGACAATGAGATACTCTTCCACAACCGACCGTTTCACACTGTTGTGAGTGCCAAAGTGATACCGATGTCTCTTTTGACGGACATCGATGGTGCTTTTGTATTGAAGCATCAGTCTTGTCAATTCTTCTAAGTCCGGAAATCCATTCGAAGAATAGGACAAGACAAGCATGCTGTCTGCGAATTTTCTAAATAGGGCATCAAAGGCAGCGATAGCAGTTTTCCTGTAGGAGAATGGAGTATACTTTTTTTTGATTTTTTTGACTTTTGTATCATACATTATCTCTTCATCTTGCCAATACTTCGATAACCCCTCAAGAAAGTGGTATCGCTTCACATAGCAGTTGTCATCTGATCTCGGCACGTATGGTGGATCCATATAGACCAGATCCGGTTTGTAAAACCCTTCGTCAAACTCAAACACGTCTATATTGAATGCGATATTGTTTTCACCGTTGTCAAACACGGTTGCGTCATACACCTCAACCTGCTCGACAAAATGTTCCTCCAGGTTGAGCCGAAGATCTCGCCTTCCGTCATCGTATTTGCTCATGTCGCCGGAGATCGTAAATACGCCCCTAGGCTGCTTTTTGGCGCATGATCTTATTAGGCAGGAGAGAGCCAAGGCCTGTTTGTATTTGTTGTCTATTTTTTGGTTCTTCTAGGAATTCCGGGAAAGGGATTGAGAGAGCCTATGGATCCGGGCTATATTGGGATCAAGAACCACCGCAGACCCGGCAAGGGGTAGGCGAGATCTTTGGTTTCCGCCTTTCCCGCCGGGTTTCATGTAAGTACTTTCCCCGGAAATCCGTGAAGACCCTATTTTTTTGACGTTGAAGGAAACTTTATCGAGAAAACGCAATTCCTCGTGCGTGAAGAAGACATCCTTGAACGTATCAAAAATAAACGATGGTGCGTTCCGGTCCTCCGACAATAGCACATCAACATCTTCCGGCTCGATTTTCTCTATACTGTTTTCCACAGTAGCCTTTGCCATTATATGCGCAAAATGGAGAAAGTCATTCGAAAAAACTTGCTTTCCTAGAGTCTTAAATAGGTACGAGACTGCACCAGAGCCTGAAAAAGCGTCCAAAACCGATTGGTATTCGATATCGGAGAGTTCATCATTTATCCAGCTAAGAAGTCGATATTTGCTGCCCATGTATCGGATAAGCGGATACGACATAAATCGGTCTCGTGGAGGCACTTCCGAACGTCGTTCTTCCTTAGCAAGAGGGTTCGCAGAACTACTCATGTGCTCAAGTATAGGCTAATTTCCGTCCGGTTGTAAAGAATTCACTGAACTTATGTATAGCTGTCATTCTGTGAAGATAACGTAGAGCTGACCCGCCGCTATGGAGCGCAGCGGAATAGCAGTCAGGTGAAGCGTCTTGTTAGCTGTTCTCAATTTTATAAAAATGCTCAACTACTTTCCTTTGGCTTTGCATACCAGTGTTTTTTCCCCTCAAGAAATCTATCAATTCCGTCTCTCATAATTTTTCGCAAGTTTTTGATTTGGGCCACACCATGATTTGCTTTTAACTCATTTAGTTTGTCACAGGTATCAAATTCATCGCAAAGCCAGCATCCTTCAATTTCCTTTTTCTGGCAGCACTTTCTGATTTTGGAGTATGGATTGCCACCACCGCCTCTACAGGTGTGGTTACAACGGAGTTTAACCATGCCACCAAGAACCTCATAGCATTGTTCGTAGTCTTTGAACATGTCAAAGAAAGATAGTTCCGAAAGCGCCTCCGCTGTTTTGTCAAATCTGACGCTTCGTAATTCCTTTCTCAGATCTCGTGCCAAATCAGCAATCCTGCCAGTGTGATTGGGGCATTCACCACAATACAAACCGCAGAATGCAATCAGTTCTTGTTTGTTTGTCATCTACTAAACCGAAGTTTTCAGCGTATTAGTAAATAATTGTCCATAACAAAAAGAATTAGAAAAAAGAGCTATCCCATATACTGACTACAATCTATGAGACACTCCCAACAATTCAAAGACCCTTTTCTGAAATGGAGTTGGCGTGGTGTACATTGGAAAAGACGAACCACCTTTGTTTTTCATCCTCACCCAATTCTTGGCCAGTGTAGCAAGATCCATAAGTAAAGTGCGAAAACTATGGACCGATTCGCCTTCTTTCGTGCGCTTCGTACGAGCCTTGTACTTGGCAACATCCGAACGGACTGCCGGGGCTACTACCGTAACTCTTTTCGCTTCGGCACGTTGTTTTTCCTCATCATCAAATAGAAGCGGAGCAAGCTCCCTCCTCATATGCCACTCTACATAATAGGCCAGCATGCAGGAAAAAACATGAGATCGCACGCGGTCCGCTAACCGGTGAAACACAGGCCGCACCTTCAAATCTATTGTCTTCATACATCGGAAAGCCCTCTCCACCCAAGAAAGCCCCTTGTACGCTTTTACCACTTCTTCGGCTCCCATCTGCTCAGCATTTACACTGGTCCTGATAATATAAAATCCATCCAGAAGAGCCTCTTTCTTGACATTATCCTCTTTTCGCCGGTAGTGAAAACTCTCATCAGCTATGTCCAGAATAAAGTGTTTGGCCATTTTGTATCTGTTGATTATCTTCCCCACACGCAGTCCAATACGATCCGCTCCTTTCAATCTCCATTTCTCCCGTTTGGTAGCCTCCCGCACCTTCTCCAACTCCGCTTCCGTCGCCCGGAGCAACTCCTTCCGCTTCCAACTTCGCTCCTTGGCTAAAATCGGATTTTTGCACACAATCAGCCGTTCTCCCGGATACTCTTCCGAACTAATCTCTGCAATCCCCCAGTCGTCAAACAACTCAGGCTCGAATCGATTCTGTTCAATCAGCTCTTTGATGGCAGGAGCCCGTAAGGCCGTAATCCAATCCAGATCCTCATCCGACTTCAACTCCGCCTGTATTCGTGCCTCGGTTAGCGTACCTCGATCGGCAACCAGAACCATCTTCTTTATTCCAAATCGCTCACGCACTTTCCGTACTTGACTCTTCAACGTGGTGGGATCCCCTATATTGCCTGGAAACACCTCTATTCCTACCGGACAGCCTTCCCGGTTGGTCAACAGCCCAACCCCAATCTGTAGTTTGTTCTTCTTCCCCTTGCCGTTGTTCCTCAACTTCGCCAGCGTACATTTCCTGCCTTCAAAATAAATGGCGGTCACATCATACAGCACCAACGATCCTTCCTTGAGATGTCGATCGGCCAGCTTACGCTCAATCCTTTCTTTTCTCGCCAGTAGCCAGTCCATCGCCTCATACATCTCTCGATCCTCGACCCCTTCAAGCCCTAAGATCTCTCCTAGACTTGTAAATGCCGTATCCTTTTTCATCCCTTGTGCCGTGGCCAATTTCGACATCGGATGGATCACCCGCGAAACAATCATCGATACAACCAGATCTCTCATACGGCTGCCTCGAGAACCGATCAGTGTCTGTAGTTTCAACTTTCTCAGTGTTCCCAGAACCGCTGCCACGTGTCCGTGGGGCAACGTTCGTTCTATATCAAAAGCCTCCTCGGGGGCCACCAACGTTTCTCCTTTCAGCACACGTCGTAGTCCTTCAATGGTTTCGGGGGGAAGTTTAGATAGGTTTGCCAAGGTGCGATTTTTCACCTGACCCTCTTCTCGATAGCTTTCGCGGAGGAGGACGGCTGGAGGAGAGTTTCTATTTGGGACTTCTGTTATGTACATGATTACACTATACAGTATTTATCACTACATGTCAAGTAATTATTTCAATATTACATGACTACATAACACACTAAAAAAATAGCCTAAGTACTTATGGCTCAATGATTTAGCCTATATCTTAGCTGAAAACTTCGGGGTAGCTCCTATCTTGGAGTAATTATAATGTGATTACTTCGAAAAATCAAGATTCGGATTGCTCATTCCAACCGCGGCGACGGTTATCACCTCGCCCGTCGTTCAGCAATCTAACAATGGGAGGATACCGTATGAGTCCTTTTCATCGTTAGCGCTCATTTAAATTCCCCCTTTTTTGCTCAGATAATTCCCCCGCTAACTTTTTTTCTGTTCTATATTGACATCCGAAAAAATATGTGTTATAAAAATCACACTTGGGGGTTAAGAACCCCTTAGTGGAAAAGAGAGCTGTTTACGCGCGCAAACAGTTTTTTTTGTTTATTTGTATATATCAATAAGATATATTGATACGGACAAAGGAATTCGATCAATAGCATCAGCCATACGGATTACAGAAGATTCAATACACTGCAGGAGAATGTGGGGATGTGCTCAGTTCGGATAGGCTTACACAAGAAAACGGTAGAAAAAGAAGCATTCTCCGTGCCCGTGAACTCCGGTGGTTTAAGCGGAGCGCGTACTTGTACAGGTTTACAGTAGGTTGCACAGACCTTGATTTATCCTAAAAATAATATTAATATTGACTTGACACAAATAACAATTGTGCCAATTGAGGTGGGACAGCCCACACCCGGTCCATTTTACATATAACATAGGAGGATACTATGATTAAAAACGAAAAGGCAAGGATTTGGGTTAATAGAATTGTTTCATTAATAATTGCGGGAGGGCTCATGTTCCTCATAATGAACTTTGTTGTAGCTCAAAAAATAAGAAAGGAACTTGATGAATGTAAATATGAAGCAACTGTATTATTAAATGATGCTAAAGCATTTTTCGAGAATGATAACTATAACAAGGGTAAAGAGACACTGGATACCCTGTTTGAAAAACATCCAAGTTCAAATGAAGCGATTGAAGGTAAAAAGCTATATGCTGAGATAGAAACTGCAGTACAAAAAGAACAAGAATTACAGAAAGAATTAGATAAAAAATGGGAAGCAGCAGTCGGGGGAATCCGAGGAGAATGGGCAAAAACGATGGCTGTACAATTGAGAGTAGAATTTGAAAAGACTAGAGATCAATTAGAAAAAGATATGGATGAAGTTTTAAATAAGGAGTGGGAGAAAATGAAAGACCAAATTAGAGAAGAATGGGAGAAGCAGAAATAAACGTAAGCCATAAACGAAAACGCTTTTCCCCCACAAAGACTGCTATTGCCATGACCATAGTTTTGGTTTCCGCCGGAAAGGAAAAATAGCATGAAATTCAGGATCAATATGAATTCTGCGCCGGGAAGTTGGATGTACTTCAAAGGGCTACGTTGACGTTGATGCACCGACAATTCATCAGGCCGTTTCCAGGGCAATGAAAAGACTTTACACCGGAGCATTCCCAAATCGGCCCAAAGGCAGCTGGGTCGTAGATGATGTACTGGTCAAAAGGCTGGAGTTTGAAGCGGAGGAATCTAGATCCCGTTGATGTTTCCGACCCGGTTCTGCTGCTACACCGGGTCTTTTTCCCAGAAAGGCTGATGCGCTTGCGAGGAGAATTCGAGCGCTGCATACCTGCGGAGCACGTTGGAAGCCCGCTTGGAACCGGTAATCTCGTTATACCGCCCGATGGCTTCTTGTTTACGACGGCGTATCCCTCGAACGCGAAGGTCGTGGATTCTTAACAATTACAGTAATACGAGAGAAATCAATACGGGACAGGCCGAGGACCACGGCGGAAGAGACAAATCCTCTTTGTACTCTGTGGTAATAGGCAATTGCCAAGATCTAATGATTGACACTGATTTGGCTTTTTCGAAGTTCCGGCTGACGCTATTTCTGTGTCCCTATTTCTTGCAGAATGTGCTTTCTTCCCCTTCAATTGAAAATGTCCTCTGGAACTGCTCACCGGCGGTACGGCTTGTATGCCTCCCGTACGAAGGGCAAATGGCCGGATATGCCGCATGTGATGCGGCTCGCCCCTGCCGGATGGAAAGCCGAGCGCCTACAGGCTTCTGATCCGGTACAATCTTACTATGAAGAAGCAGCTTCTGATCAAGAAAGCCGTTGCACCTGGGCCAGGCTCATCGCTCAGGTGTACGAAGGCTGCGCGCCCCGGTGACCCCCTCGAGTGTCCGCGCTGCCAGTCACCCATGAAGGTGATTGCCGTGATCACCGATCCCGACGAGGTCCGCAAGATTTTGCGGCATCTAGTGAAGGTAGGCCGATCTCAACCGGAGCTGGAACAGAGCTTCGTGTAAATCTCCTATCTGTCTCCTTCGTGTCGGCTCCGGGGGAGTATTGGGTCCTTCGCTGGTTATCGGGTGCTTCAGAGACACTCCCTCTTGAATCAAGACTGCGGTAGATTGCTCCGCCAGCACGATTTCTATTGGATTTCTGTCGCGCAGGCCGTGGATGCACGGTGTAGACGGCTTGATCGCACAATAGCTACCAAATCTACGGCGTAGCCTGCCCGGCTCCGATTATAAAAAGTACTATCACTTCATATCCTTACTTTAAGGGGAGCAGTCCGTTCGTTGGATGTTGACCTGGGTTGAAAAAAGACCGGCCGAAGATGCAATTACGGGAAACCATCGAAATTTCCTGAAAATTTGCCTGGATTTTCAACAATTAGAGTAATCCAGCAGCAGGATTTTCTCAAAGCCGGCATTTTTGCAGAAATTTTGATTGACAGTGATTATAACTTTTCCTATCATTAACCGTGTTGTGAAAAAACATTCTACAAGGTTTGTGAAGAAGCCAATCTTCTACATTGTTTTGCTGTTTCTATTCCTGTTTCTTACTTCCATACTATTCACTTCCATCTTAACTCATCAACGGTATCTATTATTTCAATCTAGTGCCTGCTCTTCTATAGAAACACTGGGTGTGAGACAAGCAAGTTGGGTGAATGGCTCCTTGCTGATCACCGCTTTTGTTAGCGTGAATTGTGCTGATCAGATTATTGCTGGCAGGTATAGGATAGAAAACGACATGCTGAATCTCTTGTACTACATTGATGATCCAAAGATGGATAAAGCAGAATGTGAGTGTGCAAAAGAAATCACCTATCAAATAAGCAATGCTCCCAAAAAAGAATATTCTATTGCCCTTTTTGAAGAGTCTCATTTTCTTCTGACCGTCGTTAGTAACATAGTGCCTCTTTTTAAACGGTAGGATCTCAGACGTTGTCTGTCCTTTTAATATTTGATATCCTTATACATTTTCCCACCAACGATTATACCTATTCCCAAATCTTCACATAGAAAGATCAATTGTTGATCAAAGAATCCGGCAGCGGCTAATAAAACAATGGGTACCGAAGGGCTATAATTCTTACGAATAAGCTTCACGATAGTGTTTACCATTCTATAGGTATGATTACCGTGATTGCTGTGTGCCTTTCCATTCCTGAAAATGGCATCAATAAGGTACCTTCCCCAATACATTTGTAACGGCTGAAAGCCTTTGACTTTCTTGTATGTCGGATCTACTCCTTCACGCTTCAACGCATCATCATTATCCATGACCATCGTATCAATACCAAGTTTGATTAACTCCGGTTTCTCTATGGATAATCTCCATAGAAATAATCTATGCAGCACCCTGCGAAAAAGCCATACCCGAACGATAGATATGCTCTTGAAAAAACGCTTCACAGCATGGGAAGAGAGCATATCCTTTTGGGATGTTTCTATACTTGCGGCATACCCTAAATCCTCTTTCAGCTGATCGAACCTGACAAGACGAAAACTTGTACCATCAAAATAGAAACAGATTAGCTGATGAAAAATAGATAAAAGAGAAGTCCCCTTGCTGCTTCTTTTTAGAAATGAAAATCCTTGCGCAAGAAGTTTTACGATTCCAATACTTCTGAGATATCTTGTAATTATGGTCAACCCAGCCCGGCTGGATAAACAGTCATTTGTTGTTTCAATTCTGTCTATTTCACAGTTGACAACGGATCCGTTTTCAGTCATTATTACTGATCTTCGCATAATATAGTGACAGGATGTTAAATTCATGCTATACTCACAGCATGAAGACAAAATACCACCAGAGAAGAGATTTTGAAGCGCTGGAGATACGAAGGAA
>Ga0307378_10002966_pt1 | contig 25275 bp, 32 predicted proteins | sample UN1MG_FD_202238 | JGI IMG/M metagenome (GOLD analysis project Ga0307378, IMG submission 202238) | Soil microbial communities from Risofladan, Vaasa, Finland - UN-1 | ecosystem: Environmental > Terrestrial > Soil > Coastal area > Acid sulfate soil | place: Finland: Risofladan, Vaasa | collected...
TATTGTAGATATTGTTAAAGAAGAATGCCCTACGTCTAAAAAGCTACAAGAGCTTGCTGCACTTATTCTTAATTTTAAATACACAAGAACAATAAGAAGAATTATATATCATTGTACTGCAACACAACCTTCTGCTACAGTTACTTCTATTCAAAATTATTGGAAAAATAATTTGAAATGGAAATCTCCTGGATATCACATTATAGTAACAGCAGATGGATCTTGGACATTACTTCAAAATTTTAATTTGCCTTCTAATGGTGTTGCCGGCAGAAACAGTGATTCTATAAATATAAGTTATGTAGGAGGTATCAATCCTGCAGGTAAAGCTCAGGACACGAGAACTATAGGACAACATGAAGTATTTGAAGCTTGTTATAGACTGTTCAGTGAAGTATTACCTAACGCAACACATCATGGTCATAATGAATTCTCTAATAAAGCGTGTCCCAGTTTTAATGTAAAGAAGTGGATCTCTTCTTTGAAAAAATTATAAATATTTGTGTACTAATTAATTTAGTATTATATTTGCCCTGTAATTTTAAAACTAACATTATGTCAAAAGAAAAAGTATTAGGTATAGTAAGACACATTCTTACATTTGCCGGTGGTATTATTGTAGCAAAAGGTTTTATTCAAGAAACTGCTAGCGAAGAATTAATTGGTGGTCTTATGACACTTATTGGTGTTATTTGGTCTATTGTAGATAAAAACAAAACTGTATAATGAACTCTCCAAAAAAAAATAACAAACCTGTTATTTTTTTAGTCCTAATATCTTTGATATTAGGGCTTTTTCTTGGAGGTGTTTTCAAGAAACAAAAAACAAGTAACAACTCTTTAGTAGATGTTATAAACTATAAAGATACAGTTATGTATTATAAGTCTAAATCCGGAAAGTTGATTGCTTATAATAAATCTCTTACTCTTTCATACAAAGATCTTAAAAGAGCTAATGATTCTTTATTTAAAGAAATAGAAGATCTTAAAATTAAAAAACCTACTACTATTACAATAGTAAAAACAGAAATAGTAGTTAAAGAAATAACTGTTCCATATCTTGTTGAGTTACCATGTGATTCATTTTCTATTCCGTTTAATTTTAATGATTCTTGGGTTTCTATAGACGGGAACAGTAGTAATTCTGGTTTACGGTTTGACTCTATTAAGCTAACTAATGATATGCTCATTGTATCAGGGTTAAAAAGAAACGGTTGGTTTAAACCCTCCGAAACAATTGTTTCCGTAAAATCTGAAAATCCATATGTTAATGTTACGGGTCTACAAAATTATACAATCAAAGAAAACTCTCCATTTTATAATAAGTTGTGGTTTAAAGCGCTACTGTTTACAGGTGGAGTAGCTACTGGTGTTATAATCTCAAGATAACTTTTTTCCTTTTCCTTAATATTAAACCTTCTAACTATTAGAAGGTTTTTTTATTTAAACTTGTTTAGTTTAAACTTTATATGTTATATTTGTAAAAAATATAACTAATATGGAAACCAACAAAAAATTTACAGAAGATGAGTTGATTGCAAAAAAAGAAGAAATGTTGCAATTTTACAAAGAATCTATGACTTATCTAGAGGCACAGTATGCTTATGAAAAGATACTTGCTGATATAGATGAGCAAAGATTTAAAAGATCTCAAATTCAGTATCAACTAGCAATGATGCATGTAGCTCAGGAGCAAGAAGATACACCAGAAGAAGAGTTAACAGCTAAAACAAAAAAACTAAAAACTCAGTAAAATGGCTTTAGTAAATCGCATTGAGAAAAAGGCTGTAATGCAAAAATGGGATTTAATTAAATTTCAAATACTCACTTATTGTTATCTTAATAGGGTATCAATAAGTGAGTCTGAGCTTAATTTTTTAACTTTATTAAGTTTAAACGAACCTGTAGAAACTACAAATTTTTGTTTTGATGTATCCGAAGAGGAATCTTGGATTTTTAAATCACAACAATCAGCAAGAAATGCTATTAATAAATGTGAAAAAAAAGGCTTAGTAATTAAAGATCCTGATAATAAAAAACAAATTAAAATAAATCCTGAATTGCGTTTGGGTAAAGATGGTAATATTTTATTTGAACTTAAATTTTTTGCTAAAGATGGTCCCGATAAGAGCTACAAGTTTGATTAATCCTGTTGCCGAAGAACTTAATATTTCAGAAGAAATGTTAGAGGACATGGTAATTTTTTATTATAACAATTTAAGAAAAACTTTATCAGGGTTGGTTGATTTAAAAATTGATGTACCTGGATTAGGACATTTTTTAATTAGACAAGATAAAGTAAAAAGTGCTATAAATAAAACTACCTTAAATTTAGAGGGTTTAGATCCAGGGTCTTTTTCTAGTTATCATTATAAAAAACTACAAGAAGAAAAACTAAAGATGTTACTTTCTATAAAAGATAAAATAGATGAATTTTTAATTGAACGAAAACAATTTAGAGATGAACAAATTAAGTACCATTTGGAAAAAGAGAAAACAAATTCTAGAGGGAATAACTAATAGTGTTCTTAGAGATGAGTTTGTAGAAGACATTGCAAAAGCTAGATTAGAAATTTGTAATAATTGTGAATTTAAAGGTAACAAGTGCATGGTTGCTGGTACAGGACCCTGTTGCAATGTTTGTGGATGTTCATTATCATTGAAAACTAGAGCTTTATCAGATCAATGTCCTGAAAGTAAATGGATAGCTGTATTGACTCAAGAAGAAGAAGATAATTTACATAATTTGTAAAAATATAAAACCAATATTATGAGTATAGTATTTAAAGCAAGTGATCATAGTTATACTAGTAATGATGGTAATGATATCAAATGGGTATCTGTAACTAAACTAGTATCTAATTTTAAAGAACCTTTTGATGCGGAAGCTGTAGCAGCTAAGGTTAGTAAAAATAAAAAATCTAAGTGGTATGGTTTAACAGCTAAAGAAGTACAGGCTGCTTGGAAAGAAGAATCTGATAGAGCACTTGAGCTAGGTACATTTTACCATAATCAAAGAGAAGCTGATCTTTGTGCTTTAGCTTCTATTGAAAAAGAAGGTGTACCACTACCTGTATTTGCACCTATTGAAAAAGATGGTGTTAAAGAAGCACCTAATCAAAAGTTAACTCCTGGAATATATCCAGAACATATGGTTTATCTTAAATCAGCAGGTATATGTGGTCAATCAGATTTAGTAGAAGTTGTAGGAGATAAAGTAAACATTATTGATTATAAGTCTAATAAAAAAATTGAAACAGAATCTTTTGTTAATTGGGAAGGAATTTCCAAAAAAATGTTATTTCCAGTAAATCACTTAGATGATTGTAATTATTATCATTATGCATTACAGTTAAGTATTTACATGTATATTATATTAAAGCATAATCCTAAACTAATCCCCGGAAGTATTTACATACACCACGTAACTTTTGAACAAGAATCAGAAAATGAATTTGGATATCCTATATACACTAAAGATCAAGAGGGTAATCCAATTGTAAAAGAAGTAACTCCAATAGAAGTTCCTTATTTAAAAGATGAAGTAATATCTCTTGTACAGTATATAAAAGAAAACGGTATTAACAATAAACCAAAATAATATGAAATTTTACCAAGTAAGACATTATGATAAGAACTATCCAGGAAGAACAATAATATTAGGTTATTCAGGTTTGGTGTTATTTAGATATAAAGGTAAGTTGCTTGTAAAGATTAAACCAAATAAAAAATTAAGCAAAAGCTACTCACCAAATGAGGAATATTTAACAGGATATGTTGTAGTTGATAATGACCATTTATTTTTTAATCCATATCTTGCAACTGGACTTATAGATGGTTTTAAAAAATTATTCGGTATAAAACCTAAATCAAAAACTCAAAATCCTTTTTTATGATAGTTAAATTATTTGATTTACAAAATGGTAAGATTGTTCCTTCCGAACATTGCTATACTCTAGATACTCTTAAAAAACTTATGGATACTTATCCAGAGGATCATCTTAAAATATATCAGTACTTGTTCTATATGACCTGCCCTGATCCGGATGCAAATCCTTTTTTTCATGTACCAGAAGCAGATAAAGAAATACTTATATTTAACGAGCTTAATCCTGACTTTTCCACAGAGGATGATGACATACAAAGAGCATTAGCTTTTTGTGAAAAACTTTATGAAACACCAACTAAGAGAGCTTATGATGGAATTAGTAAAGCTTTAGACAGAATAGCAAAGTACATGGCTAATACACCGGTTACCGATGGTAAAGATGGAAACATTGGGCAGATACGGGCTATGGCTAAGGACTTTGAATCAATTAGACAATCTTTTAAAGGTGCCTACAAAGATCTTCAAGATGAGCAACAATCTAGAATCAGAGGGGGTGGTTCTATGGCATATGACCAATAATTATGGAAGAGTTTATTAAAAATATACCTACTTGGAATAATGGTGTTTGGGAAACTACATCTTTTACATTAGATGAGTTTAAATCATTTATTACGGGGTTGTTTAAAGAACCTGGAAAATACCAGTTTGATCAAGATACGTTGTCTATTGGTAAACAAGAAGCTAATAGATTTGAAAAATTAGGATACTATTGTGCTAAACCTTTTAAATCAAAAGACTTTGTTGATTACTGGAACCTGGAAAAAGAGAAATGTAGAAAAGGATTAATTATTAAAAACAATAATACTACTTGGTTTTTAACTCGGGATTATTATATGTGGTTAAACTTCTTACCTATTTTTGATAAAGAGAAAACTAAGTTTGGTTTTGCTAAATTGAGAGATGCTCAGTATCATATGGCTTTGTATGAACTTTTAGCAGAATTAAATTATAAACATGCAGCTATTTTAAAAAAACGGCAAATTGCCTCAAGTTACTTTCATGCAGGTAAACTAATAAATCAGTTATGGTTTGAAGAAGGTGTTACCTTAAAAATGGGAGCAGCTCTTAAAGATTATATTAATGAAAAAGGTACTTGGAAATTTCTAGATGAATATGCTAACTTTTTAAATGAGCACACTGCTTGGTACAGACCTATGAACCCTAAAAAGGTTCTTATGTGGCAACAGAAAGTAGAAGAAAAAGTAAATGGTAGAACTAAAGATAGAGGACTGAAAGGTACTATACAAGGTATGTCTTTTGAAAAAGATCCTACTAACTCTGTAGGTGGTCCGGTTAAATACTTTTTTCATGAAGAAGCCGGTATTGCACCTAAAATGGATCAAACTTATGAATACATTAGACCAGCATTAAAATCAGGATTTGTAACAACAGGGTTGTTTATAGCTGCAGGATCAGTGGGTGATTTAGATCAGTGTGAACCTTTAAAAGATATGATTGTAAATCCGGCATCTAATGATATCTTTTCAGTAGAAAGTAATTTAATAGATAATAAAGGTACATTGGGTTTATCTGGTTTGTTTATTCCTGAACAATGGTCAATGCCTCCTTTTATAGATGACTATGGTAATTCTAAAGTTGAAGAAGCTTTAAGTGCTTTAGAAGAACAATTTAGTAATTGGAAAAAAGATTTAACTCCGGAGCAGTATCAGTTAAGAATATCTCAGCATCCTAGAAATATAAAAGAAGCTTTTGCTACAAGAACGGTATCTAAATTTCCACAACACTTACTGTCACATCAAGCAGAAAGAATTAGAAATAAAGAATATCCTTATGAGTTCTTAGATATATTTTCAGATGGTCAGGGGAAACCCCAAGTAAAAATAACAACTAAGTTACCTGTGTCTGAATTTCCTGTTTCTAAAAAAGCTACTGATAAAACAGGAGTTTTAGTAGTTTGGGAAAGACCTGTTGAAAACCCAGAATTCAATATGTATTATGCATCTATTGACCCGGTATCCGAGGGGAAAACAGTAAGCTCTGAATCATTGTGTTCTATATATGTTTATAAAAGAAAAATACAAGTTAAAAAAATTAACGGTACAGAAGTAACTACATATGTTGAAAGAGATAAAGTTGTTGCTGCTTGGTGTGGTAGATTTGATGATATAAATAAAACACATGAAAGATTAAGATTAATCATAGAGTGGTACAATGCTAAAACTTTAGTTGAAAATAACATATCTCTTTTTATTAATTATATGATTGGTTTAAATAAACAAAAATATTTAGTGAGAAGAGATGAAATGGTTTTTTTAAAAGAGTTAGGTTCTAATTTATCTGTATACCAAGATTATGGTTGGAAAAATACGGGACGGTTATTTAAAGATCATTTATTAAGTTATGTAATAGAATATCTAAAAGAAAGTATTGATGAAGAAACAAAACCAGATGGAACAGTAGTTAAAACTACATATGGTGTGGAAAGAATTCCGGATCCAATGCTAATTGTAGAAATGCAAGCATATGAAGAAGGACTTAACGTGGATAGACTAGTTTCTTTTGCAGCATTAGTTGCTTATATTAAAATATTAGAATCTAATACTGGTATAAAAGAGAGAGTTGAGAAAGATGATGCTGCTAAAAATTTGGAAAAGTCCACAAAATTGTATAAATTAAATAAGAGCCCGTTTCGGCATTTATCACCAAACAAAGCTCAAGGTGTAAGAAAAAGCGCATTTAAAAATCTTAAATAAAAAAATATGCAAGTAGTTTCAGCAATGCAACTTAAGAAAGGTGTTAAATCTAAAGAAAATAGAATGGGTGCAATAACCCAGCCTTTACAGTTTTTACCAAACAAAGAAAAAGATAGAGAATGGGCAGCATGGAATCTTGATTGGCTTGAGTGGAACGGAGTAAAACAAATAAACAAAAAATCTAGAAGACTCTTAAAAAATTATAAGTTAGCTCAAGGTGTTATAGATAAAACAGATTACATTGTAGAAGAAGATCCTGAGTATAGAGATGTTATAGAATATCTTACTCAAGAAGATGACACAGCTTTAGAGTTAAAATTTTATCCTATTATTCCTAACGTTATAAATGTACTTACTTCAGAATTTGCTAAAAGAAATACTAAAGTAACTTATAGAGCTGTAGATGAGTATTCTTACAATGAGCTTTTGGAACAAAAAAGAACAATGATTGAAGATGTTCTATTATCTGAAGCTCAAACTAAAATAATTGCTGCTATGATGGAACAGGGAATGAACCCTGAGTCAGAAGAAGCTCAACAACAACTTAATCCTGAAAATCTTAAGTCACTACCTGAAATAGAAAGTTTCTTTAAAAAAGATTACCGTTCTATGTATGAGCAGTGGGCAGAGCACCAACACAGAGTAGATGTAGAAAGATTTAGATTTGAAGAGTTAGAGGAAAGAGGTTTCCGTGACATGCTTATTACAGATTCTGAATTCTTTCATTTTAGAATGATGGAAGATGATTATGATATTGAGTTGTGGAACCCTTTGCTTACTTTTTATCATAAAGCTCCGGGAACTAGATATATGTCAGATGCTCATTGGATTGGGAAAACAGAAATGATCACTGTAGCAGACGCTATTGATAAATATGGATATCTTATGACAGAAGATCAAATGGAGGCCTTAGAAGCAGTCTATCCTATAAGATCAGCTGGTTATACAATAGGAGGTCAACAGAATGATGGTTCTTTTTATGATACTTCACGTTCTCATGAATGGAATACTAACATGCCTTCTCTAGCAATGAGACAATATACTTCAGCAGTAGGTCAAAGAGTAGCTGGAGGAGCAGATCCAATTAACCAAGTATTATATAACAGTGAAGATTTTGATAATGAGGGAACTGCGTATCTGGTACGGGAAACTGTTGTATATTGGAAATCACAAAGAAAACTGGGTCATTTAACTAAAATAGATGATACAGGAGATGTAGTTCAAGAAATTATAACAGAGGATTATAAAGTATTAGATAAACCTGTCTATGATAATAGATTAATGAAAAACAAAACTAGAGATAATTTAGTATTTGGTGAACACATTGATTGGATTTATGTAAATGAGGTATGGGGCGGTGTAAAATTAGGACCAAACTTACCTAGTTTTTGGGGGATGAATAATCCAGACGGATTTGCCCCTATTTATTTAGGTATAGATAAAAATGAAATAGGACCTGTGAGATTTCAATTTAAAGGAGATAACAGTTTGTACGGTTGTAAAATGCCTGTAGAAGGAGCTGTTTTTTCTGATAGAAATACTAAATCAACTGCTCTGGTAGATCTTATGAAACCTTTTCAAATTGCATACAACTTAGTAAATAATCAAATTGCAGATATATTAGTAGATGAATTAGGTACGGTAATTCTTTTGGATCAAAACGGATTGCCTAAACATTCTCTTGGTGAAGATTGGGGTAAAGGTAACTACGCTAAAGCTTATGTTGCTATGAAGAACTTCCAGATTCTTCCATTAGATACTACAATAACTAATACCGAAAACCCACTTAATTTCCAGCATTTCCAAAAACTAGACATGGAACAATCTAATAGATTAATGTCTAGAGTACAGCTAGGGAATTATTTTAAACAACAAGCTTACGAAACTATTGGTATTACACCGCAAAGATTAGGTCAACAAATTGGTCAACAAGATACAGCTACGGGAATCCAACAATCTGTAAATGCGTCTCATGCTCAAACAGAAATGTATTTTATACAACACTCTGATTATTTAATGCCTAGAGTGCACGAGATGAGAACTAACTTAGCTCAGTATTATCAGTCTACAAAACCATCAGTAAGATTAACTTATCAAACTACTAATGAAGACAAAATAAACTTTGAAATTAATGGTGTAGATTTATTACTTAGAGATCTTAATATATTTTGTAGTACTACAGCTAATCATAGATTTGTGTTAGAACAGTTAAAGCAAATGGCTATTTCTAATAATACCACTGGAGCTTCTATTTATGATTTAGGTAGAGTTGTTCAATCTCAATCTATTTCTGAGCTTAATAGTGTAATAAAAGCTTCTGAAGAAAAAGTTCAACAACAAATACAACAAGAGCAAGCGCATCAACAAAAACTTCAGGAACAAGAAATACAAGCTAGAGCTGCAGAAGAACAAGCTAAACGTGATCAAACTGCTGCTGAAAAAGAAAAAGACAGAAGAAAAGATATTCTTGTTGCTGAAATTAGAGCTGCCGGTTACGGTGCTATGCAAGATGTGGATCAAAACTTACAATCTGATTATGTAGATTACATGGATAAACTTCAAGAATCAGAAAGATATCAGGCACAAACATCCTTACAAAGAGATAAGATGACTAATGATACTATGCTAAAAACTGAAAAGCTTCAGATTGAAAGAGAAAAACTACAAGCTCAAAGAGAAATAGCAGAAAAACAACTACAAGTAGCTAAAGAAAATAAAAATAAATACGATTTTAAACCAGAAAAAAGTAAAGGAAAAGAATAGAGATTATCTTTTTGCCATATAATGCGTTTTTTATTTTTTTAAAACTTATTTATTTTAAATTTAATAAGTTTATAATTTAGAAAATACCTATATTATTATTGTACAAACAAACAAAACCAACAAGTATGTTACAAGAAAATGAAACTATTAACGAATCTACAACGGTAGAGGAGTTAGATTTAAACATTGATGAGATTTTTGGTGTAGGTGCTGATAGCATTATGACACCAGAAGAAGAAAAGTCAAAGTCTTTTTTTAAAAAAGAGACTGTAGACACCACGTTCCTTGACAACCCGGATAAACAAACTTCTACTACTGAAGTAAGTCCAGAATCAACTGCGGACATTGACAATTTAGTAGAAGAAACAATTCAACAGTTAGATGAATTAATTTCAGAAGAAGAAACTAATCAAGCTAAAGGAGGCAGACCAAAAATAGATAAAAGCGGTCTACTTGAAATAGCTAGTAAAATGATTGAAGAAGGTAGTTTAATTCCTTTTGATGATGACAAACCATTAGATGAATATACAGCTGCTGACTTCCGTGAGTTATTTGAAGCTAATTTTCAAGAACGTGAAGCTGCAGTTAAACAACAGGTACCACAAGAGTTTTTTAATTCTTTACCTAGAGAGCTTCAAGTAGCAGCTAAGTATGTTGCTGATGGCGGACAGGATCTAAAAGGACTATTCAAAACACTGGCTCAAGTAGAAGAAGTGTTTGAATTAGATGTTACAAATGAAAGAGATCAGGAAGAAATTACAAGACAATACTTCTATGCTACTCAATTTGGGACAGCAGAAGAAATTGAAGCAGAAATTGAGGATTTAAAAGATTTAGGTAGATTAGAGAAAAAAGCAGAACAGTTTAAGCCTAAACTTGACAAAATGCAAGAATCTATTGTTCAGCATAAACTTGCAGAACAAGAGGCACAAAAACAAAGACAAGCTGAAGCTGCTCAATCTTATACAGAAAATGTGTATAATACACTGTTAAATGGTGAATTAAATGGTTTAAAAATTGACCGTAAAACACAGAGCATGTTGTATAGTGGATTAGTTCAACCTAATTATCCATCTATATCTGGCAGAAACACAAATCTGTTAGGGCACTTGTTAGAAAAATATCAGTTTGTAGAACCAAGACATGATTTAATTGCAGAAGCTTTATGGTTACTTCAGGATCCTGATGGATACCGCTCAAAATTAAAATCACAAGGTTCTAATGAAACTGTAGCTAAAACGGTTAAAACTTTAAAAACAGAAGAAGGTAGAAGGTTAACCTCTAGTGGTACTAATATAGAATCTCAAGTGAGAACAAACAGTAGCCCTAAAAGAACTTTACAAAAACCAAATAAAAACATATTTAGTAGATAAATAAATAAATAAATAAATAAATAAACAAAAACAAATGAGTACACCAGTTTTAAACAATGGTATTTTTCTACGGGATACCGCTTACCAAGTAAGTTCACACGTAGATTCTTATCACTTAGTTAATATGCTAAAAGACGCAGAGCCTATGGATATGGGACCTGTAGATCTTTGGGCTATGTCACAAAAAGTAGAGATGCCACTTTATCAAATGGCTAACTTTGGTGGTAAAAACGTAATTATGGTTGACAATGCTCGTGGTGAGTATAAGTGGCAGACTCCTGTATCTCAGGATCTTCCTTATATCATTGAGGATATTGAACCAGCCAATGAGTACAAAGGAGTAGATGGAACATCTTTCCGTATTAAACTTAACAAGCGTGAATTTGGTCACGGAGACATTATTACTTATGATAAGTATAATGGTGTGGAACTTTACATTACTGATGAAGATATTCTTCCTACAGGTGATGGTTTTGTTTACACAGCTACTTTGGTGAACAATGCTAATGCACGTTTTATTGAAAACCGTTTCTTGGCTTCTGGAACTAAGTTTTTCCGCAAAGGTTCTGCACGTGGTGAATACGGAGAAAGATTCTCTGATATTTCTACAGGTGCTGGTTTCCGTGAATTCTACAACTTTGTAGGTAATGCTGAAGCTCACGTACATTATTCAATTTCTTCTCGTGCAGATTTGATGTTGAAAGGTGGTATGAATGCAGATGGTACAGTTCCTGTAACTGAAATCTGGAGAAACTTTGACCGTACAATGGATCCTTCTATTAACTCTTTGGAGGACATGGTTAAAGTTATGGGTAAAGATAAAGTGAAGAAAGCATTTGACAATGGTGATCTTTCTAGAACTTTCTTGACTCAAATGGAATCAGCACATTTGACTAAAATTGCTAAAGACATTGAAACTTACTTGATGTGGGGTCACGGTGGTCGTGTACGTCAGGATGGTCCAGATGATGTTAGATTGTCTGTAGGTCTTTGGAAGCAGTTGGATAACTCTTTCAAGAGAATCTATAACAAGAATAACTTTACATTAGATTTGTTCCGTGGAGAAATCTATAACTTCTTTAATGGTAAAGTAGAATTTGAAGGTCCAGATCCAAAACGTCAATTGATTGTACAAACAGGTATGGCAGGTATGCGTTTGGTTAATGAGGCTATCAAAACTGAAGCTATTGCATCAGGTCTTGTTATCCAGGCTTCTGACATCGGGGCAATCACTGGTAAAGGTATGGACTTGAACTTTGGTTTTGCTTATACTTCATATGTAATCCCATTCCTTGCTAATGTTAAGTTTGTTCTTAACCCAGCATTTGACAATGTTCATACTAATGACATTGAGAACCCAATCATTGATGGTTACCCACTTTCTTCTTACTCATTTATTATCTTTGATATCACTGATAATACTAATGACAACATTTACTTGTTGAAGAGATCATGGGATCACCAATTGAAGTGGTGGTATCAAAATGGTACTATGGACTATATGGGACGTAGCCAAGGTTTCCAATCTTCAGGTCAGTTTAATGGATACCGTGTAATGATGACACAAACTTATCCAGCTATCTGGGTTAAGGATCCATCTAAAGTATTGAAGATAGTTATGCGCAACCCTGTTACTGGCGGTTCGTTCTAATAATCAATAAGTTACAATCACAGAGGGACATCAATAGCCCTCTGTGATTTTTTTTTAAATTTTTAAACCAACAAAAAAATGAGTACAGATTTTACAATGGTGGAGGTTCCATCACAAAAGAAAAAAAGTAAGATAGCAATTAGACCTTACTTTGATCAAACCCAAGACAACATGGGATTAGAAAACTACAAATTAGTTTTGTATGATGGTGTTGTACATTTTGAGCAATTAGCTTGTTTAGAAAATAATGGTATAATAAGATATGTTACTGGATTGAATGAGTTTGCTCCGGAAATTAAATTATTACCAACAGAACAAAAGGAAGCTAAAATTAAACAGATTAGAGAAACAATAGCTGAATTAGAAAAAGAACTGGCAGCTAATGTTATTGATCCTGAAGATAAAGATTTTTGGAATAAGGTGCAGTTGTTACGTCCTAACAATAGTGCGTTTTGGAATAAGATTCATTTGCAATGTAGCAATGAACCTTTATTTTTAGATCCTACAGATCCTTATGATAGAATTAAAATATATGCTATTGAGGCCGGAGGATTTGATTTAGTAGCTAAAAGTTATGAAGATGCTAAAACTAAAATTCGGGCACCTAAGTTTTATTTGGATAAAGAGGAACAAACTGTTTCAAGTAGAACTGAATATAAGAAAATGAGAAATAAAGCATTAGCTGAGTTAGAAACACTTTCTAATAAAAACACTACTAAACTATTCTACATTGCTAAAGTAGTAGATGCACATAGTGTTCAATATAGAAAGTCTACACCAACTGATGTAATATATGAAAACATGGATAAGCATATCAATGGTGAAGGAACAGAATCAAATATGGAAAGAGCTGTAAAATCATTCCTTGATGCTGTGAAATCAGATATGCAATCTTTAAAACTAAGAGCAATTGTAAAAGATTCAGCTTATTATAAGTTAATAACAAATAAATCAGATGGTTACTTGTATCATACAAAATCTGGATCTATTTTAGGAAGAAATGTATCAGATGTAGTTGAATACTTGAAAAACCCAATGAATGAAGACATTTACAAAGCACTTAATGAAGAGATTGAAAAACTTTGGAATATGTAACTAATTAAATCTATATATAATGAAAAGTGTTAAAAAAACAAGTGTTAAAAAATACCAAAAAGGTGCACAAACAGGGGCTACAAATGTAGGTAAAAGTACTACTACTAAAAAAGGTTCTATGGCAACAATGTCTAAAACACCTATTACCCCCAAAGCTGCATACGGGAGGGCTGTAAAACCAGGTATGATGAAAAAAGGAGGAACTGCTAAAAAATCTAAATAATAATTAAGATGAGAAGTCCTAAACGCAAAGTTGCCAAATTAGAAAAAAAAGAAGATAAATTTCTGTATAAAGCAGACAAAGCTGTTGATGAAGGTAGACAAAGAAAAGCTGATAGACTTTATAGAAAAGCTGATAAAACCGGAAACCGTATAGCTGCTGCTAGTGCAAAGATAGACTCTGTAACAATGAAAAAAGGCGGATCAACTAAATCTTTTCCTGATCTTAATAAAGACGGTAAAGTGACCAAAGCTGATATCCTTAAAGGTAGAGGCGTTATTAAGAAAAAAGGTGGAACTATTAAAAAATAATAATCATGATTGGTAAAATGAAAAACCCTAATGACATGTCTGTATTTGAAGTACAGACTGTAGCAAAAGGAAGAGTAGGTGGAATCAGTGTTGCACCGGCTACTGCACAAATGAAGGCTAAAGGACGTGTAGGTGGTATCTCCAAAGCTCCTGCAAAAGCAATGCCTTGCTAACATTACTTCCGGGATTAATTTCCCGGAAGTTTTTTTCTGAATAAATATGGCAAAGAGTAAAGTAAATGAAGCGGGTAATTATACAAAACCCGGAATGCGTAAAAAGCTTTTTGAAAAAATAAAAGCAAGTAGTAAAGGAGGAGATCCTGGAGAATGGTCCGCTAGAAAAGCACAACTACTTGCTAGTGAGTACAAAAAAAGTGGTGGTGGTTACAAAACTAAAAAATAATGGCTAAAGCAGCATCACAAAAAAGTTTAGATAGGTGGACCAAACAAAAATGGACTACAGCTTCTGGAAAACCATCAGGAGAAACAGGAGAAGTGTATGCTCCTGCAAGAACAATTTCTAAATTAAAAAGTAGTGAGTCTGGTAGAAAAAAATTAGCTGCTGCCAATGCTAAAAAAAGAGAAGCTACTAAACAAGGTAAGCAACATGCTAGTCATAACTTACATAAGGGAAAAAAGAGATAACAATGGCACAAAAGAAAACAGCTGCTTGGACAAGAAAAGAAGGAAAGAATGCAACAGGAGGTCTTAATGCAAAAGGTGTTGCTTCATACCGTAGAGAAAATCCGGGAAGTAAACTTAAAATGGCAGTAACTACTAAACCCTCTAAACTTGATCCTGATAGTAAAGATGCTAAAAGAAGAAAGTCTTTTTGTGCTAGAATGTCTGGGGTTAAGGGTCCAATGAAAGATGAAAAAGGAAAACCTACAAGAAAAGCACTTGCTTTGAAAAAATGGAACTGTTAATATTTTAATATTATGAAAAAAAGTGAAAAGCCGTCAACCGGACTAACTAAAAAACAAAAGTCAGCTGTTGCTAAAAAAGCAAGTGCTGGAAAAGATATTGGTAAAAAAGGTAAAAACTTTGACAAAGTAGCTGCTGCTGCAGGCGGAGGAGAAAAAGGTAAAAAAATAGCAGCAGCTGCAATGTGGAAAAATATTAAAAGATAATGCTTAATCAAACAATTATATTAAAAATAAAACAAAGGTTAAATAAACTTGATTCTCAAGATTATGATAACATTGAAACCTGGGAAATTATTGAAGCTTTTAATAAAGCTCAAGTAGAGTGGACCAGAAGACAACTCCATGGCCTTAATATTGTTAAAGAAGGTGATGAACAATCTACTAGAAGAATAGATGATCTTCAAGTATTACTTAATACAATTCCTGTTTCTTTGAATAATTCAGATCTTTACCAGTACGGTCCTATTCCGGAAAATTACCTACAATGGAAAAGATTAGATGCTAAAGCTAAAAATGAATGTTGTCCGGATAGACAGCTAATGATTTATTTAGCAGAAGAAGGTAATGCAGTAGAGTTACTTAGAGATAAAGCTAAACAACCTAATTTTGAATGGGCAGAAACGTTTGCTACATTAAAAGATAATAATGTGTTAATTTATAATAATGGAGAGTTTCAGTTAACTGATGCCTCTTTAACTTATTATAGACAACCTACAAGAATTGAAATAACGGGTGTAATTAATCCTTATACCACTACTGTTTCAACAGCTGATGTAGAATCAGTATTTAAAGATGATATTGTTGAATTAATTGTAGATGAAGCTTTTAGCATTTTAGCGGGAGATATTGAATCTCCTAATCAAATGTCTAGAGGTATGCAAACTGCAGAAAGAAATAACTAATTAAAAACTTATTAAAAAAATTTATTATGGAAAAATCTAGAATGTTAAAAAGACCAGAAGTAATCAAATTGCCGGAATCTATTGGGATCCCTAATATTGATAAGGCAAGTTCAGGAGCAACAAAAGAAATCCCTGACTTTAAAACAATGAATCCGTTAATTTCGGAAAAATGTGTAGAGTATCTTAACTACAGAATTCAACAAGAAGAATATTCTTCAAGAATTTATATGGCTATGACAATGTGGTTAGACGAAAAAGGCTTTAAAGGAGCTGCTGCATTATGGAGAAATTATTCAGATGAAGAACTTACACATGCAGATATTGCGCGAAAATATTTATTATCTTTTGGTGTACAACCTGTGACTCCAAGATTAGATCAACCCCAACAAGATTTTAGAGGAAGTTTGCCTGAAATTATACAACTTTCTTATGAACACGAAATAGAGATTTCTTTTCAAATTAAGAAAATGGCAGATTATGCTTTAAGTATAAAAGATCATATGCTATATGAATTGTGTCTTTCTTATTTAAAAGAACAAGTAGAAGAACATGATAAAATGCAAACGTGGGTAGACAAGTTAAAAACTTTTGGTACAGATCCATTAGCTTTAAGACTTTTAGATAACGACATGCAAGAAATTGCAAAATAATATTTTCCTAAAATAGTTGTTTTTGTAAAAACTATTTATTATATTGTATTATATTTATAAACTTAAAAAAAAGAAAAATGGCTTATTTTAATCACGCATTTCGCAAAACGTTCCTTGCAACAGGAACCACGCGCACTTCAGTACCTGTAGTAAACCTAGATGGTTCTGCTGCTACAGCTACAACTGATGGTGCATTGTTAGTTACTGCAGGTTTACCTACAGTAGTTCTTAATCAATTGTCTAAAGTAGCTAAAGCTGCTGGTGTTCCTCGTACATCAGGGTATGTTGGTTTCTTTAGCCCAGAAACTCATTTGAGTGTAGTGAGTCCTTCTAGGTGTTGTCCTTTGTATATTGCTGGTTCAGCAATTCAAGCAAATGACAAAATCGGTCCTTTCCACGGTGGGTATACTGAAACTAATAAATCTAAGACAATTAACCCTAAGTATGTATCACGTTTGTACTATCAAGAAGCATGTCCTGCTTCTAATGAAGTAGTACACGTTGGTAATACTCAATTTACAGGAGGTTTGGTTACCGGTATTTCTATTTTGACTCCGGGTTCTGATTTAACTGATGGTACCGTTACTATTACTTTAGAACAAGCAGGAAATCCAGCTGGATTAGGAGCTACTGCAGAATTAACAATTGCTGGTGGTATAGTAACAGCCGTTACAATTTTAACGCCAGGTAGTCAATATCTAGGAATTACAACAATAGCTGATGCAGCTATTCCAGGTGATCCTGGTGCTGTTCAACCTACTTTTACAGTTAATGTTGGTCCATCTGCTGAGTGTAATTCAACATTTTTGTGTAACGAAACTTACTCTTTACGTGTAGATATTAAAGGTTCTCCTGTATTGCGTTTCTTGAACCGTAATACATACTTTACAGCTGACGCTTATACAGGATGTTGTCCTGATGATGCTATTGCTCCAGTACCTGTTGATTCAACTTTGGTATACATTGAGTGGGCTAAGCAATTGGTCGGTTCTCCATTAATTTCTCCATTTATTCAAATTGTAATTACTGCAGCTGATGGTACATTGCTTTATGCTCCGGGTACAGTAGGTGCTGCAAATACTTGGGATACATATGTATCTCCTGGTTATGTAACAGGACAAGTAGCAGGTATGACAATTTTTGGTGCATATGTTGATACTAAATTTGGTGACTGTACTTTCCAAACAAGTGATTTCTTTGAGAAAGAGCCTGTTAAAATTTACACATCTATGGTAGACTATACAGGTGATCCATGTGAATTTCAAGGATTGTGTGTAGTTAAAGAATGTGAAGCCAAACAAGCAGAAGGTTTTGGTGAGCAAGTTGCTCGTGACTTTATCTTGTCTGAAGCGTACCGTCAGAATTTCTTCCATAGTGATTTGAGAATTCGTGAGATTACTCAAGGTAACCAAATTCTAGAAGATGTTGACCGTTCTGCACAATATGACAGAGTGTTCTTGTTGCATAGTGTTCCACGTTTCAACAATCCTTCTTCTACATTTGATAATGATCAATACTTGTTAGAGTTTGTTGGTTCAGCTGCATCTTTAGGAGAATTGTTTGCTGATCTAGGAGCTTGGTTGGAAGACTGTGGTACTTGTAACATTGAATCTTTTGATTGTTCAGATCCTTGTGAGTCAATAGTACCTGTGGTACCTGTGATTGACTAGTGATAATGGTAAAAAACAACCATTGGTTTACAATTAAATATTAATTTAAGGAGAGTGGGAGGTTACCTCTCCTCTCCTTTTTTATTAAATAATATGACACATAAACTGAGTTTAGAAGTACCTACCGTATTGAATACTTGTATCTTAAAGATATTTGACACAAGTGTTTACGCAGATCTATTACCTGTAACTTGTCCTACAATACAGATAACAGTTCCTGGATTTAATCTTCCTGAAAACATTCCGTTTACTCCGGGGTCTAGTCCGGTAATTACAGCTTGTATATTAGGTTTACAAATTAATGATTGTACTACAGAACTATATCCTATTCCAGACGGTATTTATATTATTAGATATAGTGTATCTCCTAATGAAACAGTTTATGTTGAATACAATCATTTAAGAATATCTAAAGCTTTAACTAGATATACAAGTATTCTTTGTGATTTGGAACTTGCTGCATGTGAACCATCAGCAAAAATTAAAAAGAAATTAGATAAACTTATAGAAATAAAAAGTTATTTAGATGCTGCAAAAGCTAAAGTAGAATACTGTCATGAGCCGGATAAAGGAATGACATTGTATAATTACGCTATAAAACTTTTAGATAAATTAGAATGTAAAACTTGTTAACTTATTTAAAACCAACTATATGAGTGTTTGTCCTAATTGTAAATCCAGATTGAGCTGCGGTTGTCAGAAAAGAACAGCTAATGACAGTAAGCAGGTATGTACTAAATGTGTTACTAAATATAACTCTTCCTTAGAAAATAAAAAATGAAATTTATAGCTCAAAATTGCGTAGATCCTGATTTATTATTTGAAGTAAGTACTCCTGAACCATTTGATTTAGTAGCTTATGGTTCTTTAGGAACGGAATTGTTTTCATGGGTTTCTAACACTATATGTTTAAACTTTGTAGAAGTTGATTTGTCTTCAGAATATCCTTCTGGAACATGGGGTATGTATTCTGGTATATCATGTGAAGTAACTGGTTTTCTATGGGCAGGGTTTCCTGTTTTTAAATTTGAAATTACTGAAGCTCAACATAGCATTCCAGGCTTAATAATAGATTACTACATAGTATATAATGGAGCAACAACTGAATGGGAAATCTGGGAAGATTTTGATCCTATAACAGGACCCTCTTGCCCATCTTGTTGTGATGGAGTAGATAGACCATATCTTATTATTAATAGTTCATCACCAATTACAAACTTACCTTTAACAGCTTGGACATCCACTTTACCTGATCCATTAATCTGTACGGATTACAATCCTTTACTAGGTGTTAGAGACTCTTTTGCTTGTGAAGTACCTTTAGAAAAATCATTTATAGATTGTTGGAAATTTATTCCTTTTGAAGAAGGTATCCCTGTATTAAATCCTAATGCTAGTATTCTTATACAAAATGAAGACATAACCTTCTATGAAGATTGTGAAGATTGTTTGGAAATTAAAAATGAGCCTCCTTGTATTAAATTAACTGATTGTATTACAGGTGAAGAAACTATAATTAGTTTCAGTGAAACTTTGGAATCTTATGTAGGTAAAGTTATTAAGTTATCTATACCTTTTAATGGTACGTTTATTGAAGCTTGCTATACTGTAAGTTATTCACTGGATTGTCCAGAAGAACCTACACTTCTTCCGGGTACATTTATAGCTTGTTTTGAAACGTGTGAAACATGTTTACCTAAATGTATTTGTACAAGAGCTCTTAACAGTGGTGAAAGTAATCAACAACTTAGTTATATAGACTGTGACGGGGAATTGCAACAAACTACAGAAGATGTAGTTCCTGGAAAATACTCTTTAAAATATTGTGTTACTCAATGGGCAGATGTAGATGTTCAAAAAACTTTAGAGTTTGGTGAGTGTATAAATGAAGAATGTCCTGTAGTAATTCAACCTAAAAAGTTTATTGCTCCTGGATATGATACACCTGTATGCACACCATCTTATTATGAAAAAATAGTATGTAAATATTCAGAGATAAAGTATGTAGAAACTGTAAGTAAAAGATACGGTTTAGATATAAAATGTGATGATGAGGATTCTACTACAGCTATTATTAAATTTGAATTACTTCAAATGCAAATACTTAATGATCCTGACTATGATTGTCAAATAAATACTTGTCCTAGCACTTGTTCTAACAACTGCTCTAACACTTGTTCTAACACTTGTTCTTGTAATTGTTCTAATAATTGTTCTTGTGCTTGCTCTGCTCCCTTACCTAATAATTGTAATTGTTAATAATAATTCTTATATTATAATATGAAACCATTGAATTTAGATAAAAGTACCTGTAATCCTATCTCTTCAAATTGTGTTATTTGGGGAGGTCCTGATATTGAATGCATAAATTTATGTAAAGGTGATACAATTACAGATGTAACGTACAAACTTGCTTTGGAATTATGCAAAATTATGGAGTTATTAAACATAACTAATTATGATTTAGCATGTTTGGATTTGGCTTGTGCACCAGAAGATTTTAATAGCTTGCTTCAAGCTATCATAAACAAACTTTGCACAGAAGGTCCAGCTGGTGCTACTGGGCCACAAGGTCCTGCAGGTCCACAAGGAGCTACAGGTGATACAGGTCCTGCGGGCCCCCAAGGTGTACCCGGTATTCAAGGACTTGTTGGTCCTCAAGGTCCTCAAGGTATTCCTGGCCCGGCTGGTGCAGCAGGGGCTCCTGGTCCGCAAGGTCCTATTGGTCCTGATGGTAATGACGGTATAGATGGTACAGATGGTTTAATAGGTAGAGGAGTTGCCGTATTTGTTCAGGAACTTGAACCTGATCAAGATGATTTTGATGCACAATATGGAACAGTTCCTGGTTTTGGTGTGGATGGCATACCAGGATCAGATACTTTTAAACCAGGAGATTTGTGGATATATTGTGCACCTTAGCATAACTATAATTTAAAAATAAAAATATGTACAAAGTATGGAACGGCAGTGCTTGGGTAGATATATGTACTTGCGATCTTAAAGTCTTAGATAATACAAATAACTGGGTTGATGTAAACCCAAATACTTGTACTGTAAGATTTTGGACTGGTACAGAATGGTGTCTTGTTGAATGTATAATACCTTAATATAAAATGAAAAATTGTAACAATAAAAATTGCGGATGTCAACAAGGGTTAACAACCCCAGGTGTACCTTTACCAGATTGTCCACAAGCTCAACCTTGTTCTTACGTTACTGATGCTCAATGTGTTGTATATTCAGATGATGATATACTTTGTGATTCAGTAGTAGTACTAGAAACAGGAACCACTTTAAATGATGCATTGCAAGATATCTATGATAAACTATGTAGTTTACTCATATGCGATTTATCTGCTGTTATTTTTGTTTCTGATGATAATCCTTTAACTTATCAGTTATCTGTTAGTGTAGCTGGTGGTTCAGGAACCTATACTTATTCCTGGTCTTTTATTGATAGTTTAGGACCAGTAGGTTTTACTACCGTTACTAATTTAGCTACAGTAGGTATTGACTTAGGTATAGGTACTTTCCGTTTAGTTCAGGTAATAGTAACTGATAGCGAGACAAATTGTAAAACTAAACAAGTGTTTACAATAAATGGTTAAGATATATTAATTAAACATAATTGGAGTGTAAGTTGTAGTTTGTTGGTTTTCTACGATCAAATCCACAAAAAAGCCTCTGTTTATCAGAGGCTTTCTTATTTAGATTTGCATAGTTTGGATATATGCCTTAATTTTGTTATATTAATATATACTCTATGCATAAAGAATTTAAAATACCAGACTTAAGTGCACCTAGGTTTGTGCAAAAATCTCATCAAGTAATTAATGATGATTTCATTAAAAGTTTTATTGAAAAGTATCCTAAATACAAAGGATTAACAAAAAGTAATTTTAAAAAAATTATTAGAACATTTAATGAAAATGTTTGGCAAAAAGTAATAGATACAAGAGATGGTGTAAGACTTCCTGAAAATTTGGGAGTAATTTTTATTGGCTCTTGTGCTCCTCCTAAAACATCATTTAATCCGGATTTTAGTTTGTTACATAAAAAAGAAATTATAGCTTCAAATAAAAATTGGGAGACTGATGGAAACCTTGCTAAGATTTTTTTTCTAAATCACACAGAAAAGTTTAAATACAGATTTAAAGATCTTTGGGTGTTTAGAGCAGGACGGGTATTTAAAAGAAGTGTGTCTAAAGAGTTTCCTAAAAATTGGAACATATATCACAAAATAGATCCTAAGAAAAAAATAGGTGCTCAATTTGTGGTAACTAAAAGTAAATAATTTATTAAGCATAAATATATGATAACTGTAGGAGAAAGTATAACTAGAGTACGAAACATACTTAAAGGTGTAAAGGAAGATGCTTTCCTTACAGATAGAGCTATCTATTATAATATTATAAAATATGGAAGAACTCTCTTAAAAAGAGAAGACAATCAGAACAAGCTCATGAGAATGAGTAACATTATAAGTACTATTCCTTTTTTAGAATTGATAGATGTAGATATAGTTGAAGCTGGTTGTTATGGTATTCATACAAATGTGTTTATTAAAAGAACAAAGGATAAGCTTCCGGCTATATTTCAAGGCTCCTACGGACCTTTAATTAGAACAGTGGCATCTTTAGATGGTTCTCAACTTTTAACAGTTACACAGCCTTCTTTGTACAGTAAAATAACTAAGTCAACTACTTTTAAATATAATAAAACAAATTACTATTGGTATATGAATGGTTATATTTATGTACCTAATATAGAATGGGAAGGTATTAAGATTGAAGCTTTGTTTGAAGGAAACATTGGAGAGTTAACTTGTAATAAAGAAGATGAGTGTAGAATTAAACAAGATCAGTTACTTCCTTTTCCAGAATATTTGTTTGCTGAAATAGAACAATTTGTAATTAAAGAAATGGCAATGACTTTACAGATTCAAGATCCAGGAGCAGATGATAGTCAAAATCCACATAGATAAAATAAATAATTATGCCTAATTACACATTACAATATAGAACATTTGATCAGTTATTAGATGATGTCAGAGTAGATTTTAGAAATTATACTTTGGAAGATATGATTGATCCTCAAACACTTATATCAGTAGTTCGTAAAATGAATTATGAATTAGGTTTGAGAATACAAAAAACTAATGAAACTGTTTTAGAAATTAGTCATGGTAAAGGAAAGTTACCACATAATTTTCACGTATTTAATTATGCACTATTGTGTGATGAAAGAACTATTCATACTGGTTATGATGTAGGAGGTACACACATGGCTGAAGTACCTTATGTAGAAGTACCTCCGGTTATAGATAATTGTGCACCTCCTGTAATAAATGGTCAAGGTTGTGATACCTCAGTACCTACACAGTTTAATCCTAACCTTCCATATGGTCAAACATGCAATAAACCTAGAGTGTTTATGAATTGTAAAAATGAAAGTTATGAACTTATTCAAGTACTAAGCCCTTCTAAAACAATTACTTACTCTCAATTACTTCCATTAAAACTTAAATCTAATCCTGACATTGATTGTAACTGTCCAAATTTATTTCACAAATCAGTTAATGAAGCTTGGATTAACCACGGATATCTTTATACTAATTTTACTACTGGTAATGTTTACTTAAATTATCAAAGTCAAATGGAAGATGAAGATGGAAACCTATTAGTTCCGGATCATGAGTTACTTAACGAGTATTATGAATACGGATTAAAAAGAAAAATTCTAGAAATACTTTTTTTTGATGATGAGAACGTAAGTAATAAACTACAACTTATTGAAGCTAGATACAGAGAAGCTAGAAATAAAGCAATGTCTTTAGTTAACACACCAAACTTTTCAGAACTTGAAGGTGTGTGGAAAGCTAATAGAAAAGCAATGTATGATAGATATTATAATATGTTTAAAAGTCACCATAGATCTCATTAATTATGGCTAAAGGTAACCAATCAAATATCACCAACACATCTACTAATACTTTTATTAAAGGACTTAATAAAGACAGTGATGCATCTTTCATTCAAGAAGGTATGTGGGCACATGCCCGTAATGCTGTAAATAATACACTTGAAGGAGACTTAGGTACATTATCTAATGAGACATCTAATGCTTTGTGTTCTAGAGTTCTTGTTAACGCTCCAGTTAACCCATTAAACTCTATAAAAAAGATTGTAGGTGCAATACATTTGTTTGCTGATAAATGGGTAATATTCAGTTCGGTAAATAATTCTATAAATACAAATTTTTCAGAATATTCTGAAATAGGATTGTTTGAAGAAGAACAGTGTAATTATAGGGTAATAGTAGAAGCTACAAGATGTTTAAACTTTAGCATGTATCATCTTATAACAGGAGCTGCTAGATTGCAGGCAGATTGTTCTTGGGGAGTCTACTGGTCAGATGGCAATAACCCAGACAGGTATCTTAACATAGGTGATCCTAAAGATTGGCCTACTACTGCCTATTTAGGTGATAACTATTATACAGATAATGAACTTTGGCCAGGGGTAGCTTGGGAAGAAGATTGTGTTATTGACACATCAGCTCAAGATGATGATTGTTATGAATCTGGTCAAGGTTGTACAATATGTACTAAACTAAATACAATTGATTGTGATAAAATTAGGTTAGCTAGAATATTAAAAACACCTTGTTTAAAAATTGTTCCGGGATTATCCGGAGGGTCTTTACCTAATGGATCCTATATGGCTCTTATAGCATATTCTATAGATGGTCAGAAAGTAACAGACTGGTTTACTCCAAGTAATGTTCAACCTATATTCTTTGAAGAAGAACCTTCTGCCTCTATAGATATAGAAGTAAGTGCGGATAATGAATCATTTGATGAGTTTATCTTATGCATAGTATCTGTAGTTAATCAACAAACAGTAGCTAAACAATTTGGTATTTACTCTACTAATACTTCTAAGATAACAATAGATATTATAAATGCGGAATTAGTTTCTATCCCTATAGAACAGTTACCTATTCAAACACCTATATTTGAAAAATCTGATCAAATAGTAGAAGTAAATAATTATTTACTTAGAGTAGCTCCTACTTCTAAGTTTGATTTTAATTATCAACCTTTGGCCA
>Ga0307378_10002967_pt1 | contig 25275 bp, 27 predicted proteins | sample UN1MG_FD_202238 | JGI IMG/M metagenome (GOLD analysis project Ga0307378, IMG submission 202238) | Soil microbial communities from Risofladan, Vaasa, Finland - UN-1 | ecosystem: Environmental > Terrestrial > Soil > Coastal area > Acid sulfate soil | place: Finland: Risofladan, Vaasa | collected...
TGAGGGCGCAGTCCGACTCACACATGCTCGCACGGAACACGTCGCAGCACCGGCGGCCGACCGCCTCGCCGCGCGACACGCCTGTAATCGCCTCTGCCGCCCGGTTGAATGATGTGATCCGCCACTGGTGGTCCACCGTGAATACGCCGTCGGAGATGCTCTCCAGGATGGCGTCCGTGACGGACTCGGGCAAGCGGTCGTGGGGACGATGTTTCATAGTTCATTCCAAGGGTACGCCCGGATCGACGGGGCGTCAAGGCCGCGTGGGCGGTTTTGCCCGATGCCCGCCGGGCCGTCAGATTGTGCCGCCGCGCGGGGAGAACCGCTTAGGCACGGCCGACGTGTTAGCGATTGGCGGGCGGTCGCGACCCCGAACAGCCGCATCCGCCGCAGCGGTGCCGCAGAACCAGCGTCCGCCAGAGGCGCCAGCCCGCCAGGGCCGCGGCCGCAGCAACGATGAGGATGACGATCGCGGTGTCCCACATGGCCCCGCCCTTACGCAAAACCCATCAAGCCGCCCACTTGGTACACGAGCAGAACGACCAGGTAGGCCATGAGTGTGAGGCCCGCCCACTGAAGCGCCGCCCATCGCCACGAGCCGCTCTCGGCGCGCACCACCGCCACCGTGGCCGCGCACGGCAGCCCCAGGAGACAAAAGAGCATGATGGCGAGGGCCTGGCGTGGCGTGTACTGGCGCCGCAGGGCGTCGCCCAGCGGATCGGGCTCGCGGTCGTCGGCGGCATCGAGGGCGTGCACGATGCCCATCTGGGCCACGAACAGTTCCTTCGCCGCCACCGCGCCCAAGAGCGCGGTGTTGATCTTCCAGTCGAACCCGACTGGCGCCATGACGGGCTCCAGCGCCTTCCCGATGCGCCCCGCCGCCGAGTATTCAAGGGCCACGGCTTGCCGCGCGGCCCCAGGCGCCGCGGCGGGCGGCTTCGGGTAACTCGTCAGCGCCCACAGGCAGATGGAGACCCCCAGAATGATCGTGCCGGCCTTACGCAGGTACATCCACCCGCGCCGGCCGCCGTGCAGAAGGACCCCCTTGAGGGTAGGCACGCGGTACGGCGGCAGTTCCATAACGAACGGCTCGTCCTCGCCGCGGAAGAGCGTGGCCCGCAGCAGTTTCGCGAGCACGAGGGCCGCCACCACGCCCACCAGGTACATGCCCCACATGACGGGCGCCTGCCACTGGGGCGCGAAGAAGACCCCTACCAGGAGGACGTAGATGGGCAGCCGCGCGCCGCAACTCATCAGCGGCAGGACGAGCATGGTCGTTAGGCGGTCGCGGCGGCTCTCGAGGATACGCGTGGCCATGATCGCCGGCACCGTGCAGCCGAACCCAATGAGCATGGGGATGAAACTCTTCCCGTGCAGGCCGATGCGGTGCATCCAGCGATCGACGATGAACGCCGCACGGGCCATGTAGCCCGAATCCTCAAGCACCGCAATAGCCAGAAAGAGGATGAGCACGTTGGGCAGAAACGCCACCACGCCACCCACGCCGCCGATAACGCCGTCCACCAGGAGCGACTTTAGCGCGCTCCCCGCCGGCCACAGGCCGCCCACGGTCCCGCTCAGCCAATGGAACAGGTGGTGGATGCCGTCAACCGGGTACTCGCCCAGGCGGAACGTGGCCGTAAACACCAGGTACAAGAGGCCCAGGAAGATGGGTAGCCCCAGCAGCGGGTGCGCGACGATGGCATCGACCTGGTCGGACCGCGTGCGGCGAGACTCGGGCGTCCGCAGGATGACCTCGCGGCACGCGCCGCTGGCGAAGCCGTAGCGGCGGTCGGCGATGACCACCTCCGGCTCGTCGCGGAAGAGGCCGTGCAGGCGCGCCGCGGCCGCGTCGGCGGCGGCCAGGATGTCGGCCGCGCGCGGCACGACACGGGTCACCTGCCGGCGCACGGCCGGGTCGTTCTCGAGGAGTTTCAGGGCAACCCACCGCGATTGGCGCGGCGCCAGGAGTGCGGCGTCGGCCTCAAGGGCGGCGGCCAGGCGCTCGATCTCCGCATCCACCTCGGCGCCGTAAGCGATAGGCACGTGGCGCTGCGCCCGCTCGCCCAGACCGACGGCCACGACGGCGTCCAGGAGTTCCATCGCGCCGTCGCCGCGGCTGGCCACGGTGGGCACGACCGGCACGTCGCCCAGGAGCCGCGAGAGCGTGGCCAGGTCGAAGCGGTAGCCGCGCTCGGCGGCCACGTCGCTCATGTTCAGCGCCAGCACCAGCGGCAGGCCTAACTCCATCAACTGGACGACGAGGTAGAGGTTGCGTTCGAGATTCGTGGCATCGACCACACAGACCACCACATCGGGGTGCTCTTCGATGAGGAAGTCGCGGGCTACCTGCTCGTCAACCGAGTAGGCCGCCAGGCTGTACGTGCCCGGCAGGTCGACGAGGCTGAGGCGGGTTCCCGCATGAACGCGCACGCCCTCCTTCTTCTCGATCGTGACGCCGGGGTAGTTGCCAACGTGCTGGCTGGCGCCCGTCAGGCGGTTGAAGAGCGTGGTCTTGCCGGAGTTCGGACGACCGGCCAGGGCCACGCGCACCAGTCGCACGGCGCCGCGCGGAGGCCGGGCCGATGCCGGCGCCGCGGAGGCGCGCGTGCCTTCGGGTTGTGCGTGGCTCTCGGCCGTGATGGTCATCGCCTCCGCCGAGCGCCGGATGCGGCCGGTTCGAGCGGCTCAACCCGGATCCGGTGGGCCATCCCCCGCCCAATGACAATTCTACAATCGTCCATAGCCATGACGAACGGGCCGCGCCCGCCGTTGTGGACGACGTGGACCTCGGCGCCCGGCCGCAGGCCCATGGCTACCAGCCGCGCCCGCAGCGCCGCCCCGCCCTCGACCTGAACCAGTCGGGCCCGGCTGCCGTCGGGCAGCGATGCCAGGATCACCGGTTCGGGCGCTTTGGGGTGATGGGCGGTAGGAGTCATGCCCGCCCCTCCGCCATCTTGTCGATCCTCGAGGCCGCGCGGCGACGGCCCACGCCGCGGAAGGCGGACGCCCACCCGCGGTCGGTCCGGCTGCGACGGCGGGCAAACTCCAGGAACCGGACGAACCGGTCGAGCACCTCGCCCTTAATAGCGTGCTCCATCTTGCAGCCGACCGTCTCGGCCTCTTCCTCCGGAACCGCCAAGACCTCCATGAGGAACTCCTTGATGAGCCCGTGGCGGCGGACCAGTTCGCGGCCCACGGCCTCGCCCCGGTCGGTCAGCGTGACGAACTGGTACGGGCCGTAGTGGACGAGGCCGCGCTCGGCCAGCGCCTGAACGGCGCCGGTAACCGAGGACTTGCCCACGCCGAGGGCGGCCGCGATGTCTTTCATCCGGGCCACGCGGTCGCGACGCACGAGGACGTAAACCACCTCCAGGTAATCCTGGAGGCTTTCGCTCAGGCCCGCCGGGGCCACCTTCCTGGTCGCCAGGGTCATAACGCCTCCGCACCAATGTTCGCCGTGACAATCATAGTTCGGCGCGCCGAACTTGTCAAGGCCGAGTGCGGCCACGGGGGTGGATAACGCTCTCCAGCCCAAGGCTGTTGACATTTCCCCGCATCCGCGAATAATGAGTTCCAGTAAGACCCACAGGCCGCATGCCGAGAGATGCCAATCATGGGCAAGAGGGTACAGAGGATGGTGCCGGGGGCTGCTTTCGCCGCAGCCCTGTATGCGTGCGTTATTGTGCACGCTATCCATCCGCTGTTTCACTCCGGCGGCGTGTGTAGCCATGCCCTTGCTGTTTCGACTACCCTCAAGGGTTGCGGTCCTGCGTGCACCTGCAATCACGGCCTCCCCGTCGCCAGCATCGTGGCAGGACGCCTTGGCGCCGACTGCCCGATCTGCACGTTCCTGTCCCAATTCCAGTTTCGCGGTTCCGTCACAGGCAATTTTCGGGTATCCCTCGAGGTCGCCCAAGAAGAACCGGCCGAATGGGATCCTGCCTGCTACGTGTCCCTCGCTTATTCCTCCGCCAACGCCCGGGCTCCTCCTTCCTGCGCCCTAGCGGCGACCTCTGCCTAAAGCGGTTTGCATCGGCAGAGCGTTTCTCCAGGTCCCAAAAACCCGAACCAGCAAAGCGAGGGTTTGCTACCGCCGCAACTGGTCACGAATCTCTCAGATTGTCATGACATCATCCCGAATCAACACGATGGACACGGCCAGCAAGGTGAAGGTTGCCTTCCTGGTGATCCTGCTTTCGGCCTTGCCGGCGTACCTCATCCTGTCCTTCCTGTGGGACCAGATGAGCAACCTGCTGGCCGGCGCCCGCGCTCAACTGTTCGGTCAGGTCCTGGTGGCGATTCTGCTTGAAGCGTTTCCGTTCGTTCTCCTGGGTTCCATCGTGTCCGGCATCGTGGAAGTGTTCGTGCCGCCGGAGCGGCTCGCGACGTTTGTCCCGAAGCGCCTGGGGATGCGTCTCCTGGCGGCGGTCGCCATGGGAGTGGTATTCCCCGTGTGCAACTGCGGAATCGTGCCGGTGGCACGGCGGCTGATCCGCAAGGGGCTCCCGGTGGAAATGGCGATGGTCTACATGCTGGCAGGACCGATCGTCAACCCCTTGGTAATAGCCTCGACGGCGGTCGCGTTCCTCGGCCAGGGCCTGGCGATCTGGATGCCGGTGTCCAGAGTCATCTGCGGCGTGGCGGTGGCGATGACCGTCGGCCTGGTTGTCTCGCGGTGGGGCGGGGGCGCAATTGCGGACCGTCCCGCCGATCATGACTCACACGACGGCGACGAGCATTCGAATCGCGGCAAGGTCCTCCCTCACCTCCTGGGCTGCGTGGTCCAGGACTTCACGTTCCTGGGCGCGTATCTGTTATTGGGCGGCCTTGTGGCGGCGGCCTTCCAGGCCTTCGTGCCGCGCGACGTCCTCGTGTCGTTTGGCCGGATGCCGGTGATCGCCAGCGCGGGGATGATGGCCATGGCATTCGTTATGAACCTGTCCTCGGAAGTGGACGCGTTCGTGGTGGCCGCGTTCGGCCAGTTCTCGTTTGCGGGGCGCCTGGCGTTCCTGGTGTTCGGCCCCATGCTGAGCCTCAGGATGGCCGCCATGTATCTGGGGGTCTTCCCAAGGCGGATGCTCCTGGTGGTGCTGGTTGTTGCCGTACCACTTGTCCTGGCGACGTGCGAGTTGGCGGGATGGCTTCTTACATCCCTGGGAGGCTAAGGAGCGCCTGGTGCCAGGCGTGGCGCAGCAGGAGATTTCGATGAGCAAGCACGAACACGACGCGGCGAACCAGCCGGTCCTGTCATGGTGGGAACTCTGGCCGGTCCTCGGATGGGGCCTCTTCACCGTGTATCTCTTCGCGACGGGCAGGATGTTCTATCTCCTGCGCCCCATCTACGGATACCTGGCCCTGGCAGCCGGCGTGGTCCTCCTGGCCGCGTTCCTTTACGGATGGATCCTGAGGCTTCGTGCCGCACGCGCGGATATGGCGGACCAGCGGCCCCGCGCGAAGCCGTGCCGCGCGTGCCAGGAACATAACCATAAGAGCGGCGTCGGCCGCTACGTTCGCAGCCTCGTCTTCATCATGCCGTTGGCCGTGGGTTTCACTCTTCCCGAACGAGGGCTGACTTCGCTGGCGGCGATTCAGTGGGGCGCGGGCGACATTGCGCAGGCGGCGCAACTGGCGGTCGAACAGGAGCAGCAGAAGGCCGAATGGGAGCGGGGTTACGAGTCTGTGAGTGTCATCGGCGTAGCCCTGCGGCTGCGCGAGACCCAGACGCAGAAGGTCGCCGCGATGGGCCTCGTCGTTCACCGGATGGAACTCCCCGCCGACCAGTTCCTCCTGGTGCGGTTCAGGATGGTCTGCTGCGCGGCGGACGCCCAGCCGGTGGCCGTGCTGGTCCGCTGGGCGGACGCGGCCTCGCTGAAAGAGAACAAGTGGGTCAAGGTGTTCGGCAGTACCGATCCTCAGGCCAAGGTCCTCGTCGCCGACGAGGTGGAGCCCACGAAGGAACCCGGCAACCCGTACCTGTAGCGATTGGCGCCGGCCTGTGGAACAGGCGGCCATAGGAGCTTGGAAAATGGCGATCATTGAGTTAAGCAACTTGGAGGTGTGGTACACGCTGGATGGCGAGCCGCTGACTATCCTCGACATACCGGCCTGGCAGGTGGACGACGGCGACCAGGTCGCCCTGTTCGGCCCGTCCGGCTGCGGGAAGTCCACCCTCCTGCACGTGATCGCCGGCCTGCTCACTCCGAACGCGGGAACTGTCCGCGTGTGCGGCCGGGAACTCACGGCCATGGGCGAGGCCGAGCGCGACCGGTTCCGCGCCCGGCACATCGGGTATATCTTCCAGAACTTCAACCTGCTCCAGGGATACACGGCCCTGGAGAACGTGCTCGTGGGCATGACGTTCTCTCATCAGAGGGCGGACCGCGGCGCGGCGGAGGCCCTGCTGGCCGAAATGGGCCTCTCGCACCGGCTGAGGCACTACCCGGCGCAGATGTCTATCGGCGAACAGCAGCGGGTGGCCATCGCCCGGGCCCTGGCCAAGAAGCCCGCATTGATCCTGGCGGACGAACCCACAGGGTCGCTCGATCCGGTTCACAGTTCGGGCGTCGTCGCCAGCCTCCGCGCGGCCTGCCGGAAGCACGGCTGCTCGCTTCTGCTGGTCAGCCACGAGAAAGATGTCATCTCGGTTTTCGACCGGCAAGTTCCTTTCATGGAACTGAACCGCGCGTTTGCCGGGAAGGGGGTGCACGCGTGAGTCTCTGGCGAATCATCCTGAAAAGCCTGCGGCAGCACTGGCTCTCGACGGGTATGGCCGTCTTCAGCATCGGACTGGGCGTGGCGCTGCTGGTTTCGGTGGTGTCGTTGCGCGAGCAGGCGCACCGCAACTTCACGGAGGTGGGCCTGGGCGTGGATGCGGTGCTTGGCCCCAAAGGCTCGCCGCTTCAGATTGTTCTGAACGCGGTGTATCACCTGGAAGAAATGCCCGGCAAGATCAAGTGGACTTACTATCAGAAGGTCCTCAAGGACCCCCTGGTGGTAGAGGGCATCCCCTTCTGCACGGGGCACTCCTACGCCGGGTTCCGCGTCAATGCCATAGACGGCCGCTTCCTGACGGACTTCGAGTACCTGCCGGACAAGCACTTCTCGTTCCGGCCGGAAGACGGCGGCCAGGGGAGGCCTTTTGAGGGCCGCGACGAGGCGGTGGCCGGATGGGAAGTTGCGAAGGAACTCGGCCTGCGCATCGGCAACTCGTTCAATCCTGTCTGCGGCGTGAAGGCGGGCGACCCCGTGCATATCAACGACAACATCCGGTTCGTCGGCATCCTGGGGCGGACCGGCACGCCTCACGACCGCGCCATCTACATCCCGCTGACGACCTTCTACGCCCTGGAGGGGCACGGCACCGACGTCGCCCGCATGGCCGTTGATGAGGAGCACCGCGAGATCAGCGGCGCGTACCTGAAGATCCGGCGGCTTCCGGGCGGCGCTCTCAATCCGGGCATCATGGACCTGAAGTACAACGTCAACCAGTCGCCGGAGGCCCAGATCGTTGTGCCGAATGAGGTCCTGCCCAGTCTGTTCAGCATCATCGGATGGGTGGATAACACGTTGCTCGCGATCGCCCTGCTGGTGACGCTCCTGTCGGCGTTGTTCCTCTTGGTGGCACTCCTGGCGGCGCTGCGCGAGAGGCGGCGCGACCTGGCGCTCATGCGGTCCCTGGGGGCCACGCGCCGGACGGTGTTCGGGCTGGTGCTTTCGGAGTCGGTCGTGATGGCGATGCTGGGCGGGATACTGGGCCTCGTGCTGGGCCACGCGATTGTGGCGGTCGGCGCGCACTTTATCCGCGTGGAGACGGGTCTGCGGTTCTCGGAGATGTATCTATCCTCGGCGGATGTGCTGCTCCTGCCGGCCATCGTCGTGCTCGGGCTGGTGGTGGGTCTCGTTCCCGCCATCCAGGCGTATCGGACGGGCGTACTGAAGAACCTTGTGCCGGTGTCTTGATCGGACCCGATAACTCACAAGGGAGATGACAATCATGAAACTCGATCTGAGGAACTTTGTGCTGGCCGGTTTGCTTACGGTGGCGATTGCAGTTGCCTATGGCTGTCAGAAGGCGGATGAAGGAAAGACGACGCCGAAGCAGGCCCCCGCCAAGGCGGCCTCCGAGCAGGCCTCCGCCACAAAGACCGAGGCCCGCCACGAGGCCCATCACGGCGGCTGCCTGAATGCGATCGAACTCTGCTCGGTCGGCCATGCCGAGGTGAAGGTGGAGGCCGGCGTCCTGCGCTGCTGGTTCGTCGGCGGCGAGAACGAGACGGACAAGTCGGTGCGCGTCCCGGACAAGGAGATCCGGCTTACCGTCCGGCTTGATGGCGGCGAAGAGAAGCCGCTCGTCCTTGCGGCCAAGCCGATTGACCTAGCCGGCGAAAAAGTCGGCGATTGCTCCTATTTCGAAGGCATGGCCGACTGGCTCAAAGATGTCAAGCGCTTCTCGGCCACCGGCAAGGTCAACTGCAAAGGCAAGGAGCGGACAATCAGAATCGAGTACCCCGAAGGGTACGATCCCGATGACCAGCCGGACGCCAAATGAATGACGTGAGGGCATAGAACGTGACTCTCCGCATGGGCAAAGGAATGTGGATCGGCATTGGAGCGATGCTCCTGGTCTTTGCGGCCAATCACATCGAGTACGCGTGGCGATCCCGCGCCGCGGCGAGCGCGGCCGCGCCCCGGTTCTCGGTGGTCGTGAAGCAGGAAGACGGTGCGGTGGGACACCGAACCATCGGCGTGGCGGAGGGAATGCTCCCCGATGCGGCGGAGTCGCTAGTGCTCCGTTTCAGCACGCTGGCTGCGTGGGACTACGATGCTGCGACGAACCCGCCGTGCCCCAAGGCAATCAGCGCGCTGGCGGGCAGCGAGGTCACCGTCGTGGGGTTCATGTATCCGCTGGAGGCGGGCAGCCAGGTGAAGACCTTCTGCCTCCTGCGGAGCACGCAGACGTGCTGCTACGGGCCGCGGCCGCAATACAACCAGTATCTGCTGGTCGAGATGAAGGAGCCGGTCCGGTTCGAGCGGCTGGCGCCAGTAATCGTGGAGGGCAAGTTCCTGGCCGAGGCCCATCCCCTGGACGGTTACATCTATCACCTGGATGGCGCCAGCGTCCGTGCGGCCGACGCCGACGAGGCGGAAATAGACGCCGCCCAGGCGGCCCGCGCAGCCGGGCTGAAATTGTTCGACTTCGCCTGGCTCGAAACCTTGCGGCCTGGCAAAAACCAGCCGGATCCCCTGGCGTCGCCCGAGTTGGCTTCGCTGGACGGCCGGCACATCGTCATTGAGGGTTTCTGCGTCGGACAGACCAAAGGCGCGCCGGGCCTCATCGTGGGCCGCTCTTGGTGGGACGGCATCGCGCAAGGGACTCCGCCCGACCTCTATAACGCCGTGAAAATCTTCCTGGCGAGCGAAAAGGAATTCCCCTCGCGATGGAGCGAGCGCGCCGTGTTCACCGGAACCTTGCGAGTGACGGCCGACCCGAAGGACCGGCCGGACTTCGGTGTGGTGAGTCTTCGAGACGCCGTGAAGGGCGTCCCCGGCCAAGGCGGCCGACCTGGCGCCTCGCGCGCCGCAGGACCGTATCTTCCCGTCCCGCTGGAGGTTCTCGCCCTCGCCGGCTTTCTGGCGGTGGCTGTAGTCCGCGCACTACCGCGAAAGGCGCCGAGCGACGCCAAGATCGCTCGTGAGAAAACGGAGTAAAACAGATGAACCTCACACGGCACATTTCACGTTCCTTTTGTGCCTGCACCCTCATGGGCCTTATGGTGGCGTGTGCGGCCACAAGCTGCCAGGCGTCCGATCCCGGCGCCACGGCGTCAACGGCCGGAGCACCCCCGGCCTGGAACCCGCCGCCCGGCGCCGCGAAGACGGCGGGCGACGCCGCCGGCAAAGTGGTCCTGCTGGTCAACGGCGAGCCCATCTACGAGCAAGACCTGAGCGCCGGCCTGCCGCAGGACGCCTTCAAGGAAACCCTTGATGCGGCCAGGGACATCAAACTGGAGCGGCTCACCGGCACGCTGGTGATGCAGCAATTCCTGAAGAGCCGGAAGATCGAGGTCGCCCAGCGCGAGGTCGAGGAGGACCTCGCGGATCTGAAGAAGAACCCGCCCTCCGCCGGGTGTCCGTGCTGCCGCTACAAGAGCCTGGAGGAGTACATGGAGTTGAACTATATCACCCCGGTCGAACTAGCGCAGATGTCGCGGAACCACCTTGGTTTTCAGAAGTACCTGGAGAGTGAGTGGCAGAAGGCGTATCCTACGCCGCAGGCGAAGGCCGACCTCTTGAAAGAAAAGCGCCCGGACCTCGAGAAGAAGTACGCGAAGGCCTATCACATTTTCTTCAATGTGATTCAGGACCCCGACGCCACGCGTGACCCCGATGCGGTGCAGAAAAAGAAGCAGACCCTGGCCGACGAGGCATGGAAGCGCCTCCAGCGCAGCGAGACTTTCGAGGCGGTCGCCAAGGCCGTCTCGGAAGACAAGATGAGCGCGACCGAAGGGGGATTCCTCGGCTACGTCACTCAAGGCGCCTTCGGGAAGGAGTTCTCCGAGGCCCTGTTTAAGATGACGCCCGGAACGGTCAGCAAGCCCCTCGCGTCGCCCTGGGGCTGGCACATCATCCGGCGGGAACCGCTTACGGACGAGGACCTCCTGGCCATCTTGAAGGAAGACTACATCGGCGACAAGGCTCAAACAATTGTTGATGCCATCAACAACGACGCGAGGATCGAGCGCCCCGGCGCCGCGCCCCAGGCTGCGACCCCCCGCAGATAGGCCGAGGTGTCGGCAGATGAGCAAGGGCCGCGAACACGTCGCCGATCGCCACGAGTACACCGCGTGTCGGTTGGGCATTCATGGCTTCCTCGGAGCAATCTTCCGAGTAAAGAGCATCGGTCCTGGCCCGCTACGGCCGCTGCAACAGGTACGCCAGCGTCAGCGGTACGCTCGTCCCATCACCTCGTTGAAGAGCGTCGAACCCGGCTTCGTAAAGCATCTTGCGACAGGCCGCCATGTCAAGGCCGCGGTGCTTCTCGGTCTGGAGTTCGGTGTCGCGCGGATTGGCCCCGCTCTCGGCATAGACGACGTTGGCGCCAGCCGCCAGCCCCAGCAGGTTTGGCTCGTGCACGGCGATGTTCTTCGTTTCCGGACAGCCAACGCTCGCCAGCGTCACTACGGCGACGATCTCGGCCAGGCGGCGCTCGGTGATCTGTCCGTTTGGGCCTAGCGGCATACCGGGCACATAGACGCGGCGCATCGCTGCGTGCTGGAAGCACCCATACTCAATCCCCAGGAACATCTGGTCCACGAGTTCCTCCGGGTGATGCTCCGGGCCGATAGGTTCGCAGCAGTAGTAGAAGTCCAGCCCAGCGTCCTTGATGGCGCTGAAGGTCCGTCTTCTCGCTTGAGGATCCAGCGACGTGTCTTGCCCTTCCCGCAAACGACAGACATGGTAGGCCCCATTGACGCCCGCCTCGCTTATCCGGCGGGCTTGCGTCAGATCGAAGTCGCCCACATTAACCACAACCTGCGTGTGGGAAGGGATCTCTAGCCGGACGGCCGCCACAGTCTCCAACAGCCAGTCCAGGTCAAACTCGTGCATCGTCATCAGAAACAGCGCGTACAGGTCGCCGCCGGCCGCGAAGGCGCGAGCGCGCCGAAGGATCTCATCGAGTGTCAGCCGCTCAGACTCCATGTTGGAGTGGTCTTTCCCGAAAACACAGAACCCGCAATTGCCCGGGCACGGCGCCGTCTCAATGCCAACCTGTCCGAGCAACATGGCGCGGTTGGCGAAACGCCGGCGCGAAACGCTATCGGCTACCGCCATGAGAACCGCTGTCTCCAGCGTGTTCGCCGGTAGGCCCAGCAGGTAAACGCAGTCCCCTCGAGTAGGCGCGGAACCGTCCACGGACTGGCGCAGAATCCGATCCAGCCTTTCCGGAAGATGCATCGCGATATCTCCTCTTGCGAGTGTCCAACACAACCCCGGGGCCGAGTTCGTGCCGCACGCGCGGCCTTTCCCTCACCAACGAAGGCCTTTATCGCTTCTGGTGGAGACGGTCCACTTCGGTGACGACGCGGTCGGCGACAAGTTCCACAGCAGCAAGTTCCGCTTCGGTGAGCTGCCGACGGGCCTCGCGTTTCACCCTAAGCCCCTTGCCTCTGATGGCCTCCAGAACGGAGACGGTAGCCGCCGGCGCGCCGCCCCTGGTCGCCAAGGCGTGTGTTGCACAGGATTCCTTGCACCCCTCGATGACAACAACGGGGCACTGGGCGACCATGTCAAGGTCCTCCTGCACACCTTTGACCATCGCGGGGAGACACAAGAGCACGGTCCCCCCTGGGCGCAGGTCCTCGCACGTCCGATAGGCCGCCTGGCGGGCGATGGTTCCGACGACCTGCCCAATGCCCGTACATGGCAGGACGGCCACTTTGCGCCGCAGAGTCACCGGTGTCTCCTCGTCTTTCCCGCGGCGCGTGCGTCCCTCATGGCCGCTGCTTTCCGTGCAACGGAAAGGAGTCGGCCAATCGAGTGTCGGTAGGAGGCAAGGGTCTCGACCCAAAGGTCGAGGCATCGGCGGCCCGCAGGCGTCAGGCGGTACAGTCTCTTGGCCGGGCCGCTGTCGGAGAGGCCCCAAGAGGAGACCACGAGGCCGCGTTTCTCCATGCTCCTTAGCATCCGGTACACGCCGGTCGGGTCAGGACGGCCCCCGTCGAGCATGGGAGTCCTCACCAGGCGCTGGACGATTCGGTAGCCGTGCAGCGGGCCACCGGCCAGGAGCGTCATGATCGCGGGCTGAATCAGCCGGCCTAAGGTTGCCCCGGCGCACGGGCACATGCTCAACTCGATGGCCTTCCCGCGATGGCTAGCAGACATGGTCTACTACCTCCACGCGGGAATCGTAAGACGCGGCGGCCAGCCTGTCAAGCAAATGTCGCACCGCGTACGCGCCGATGCTGCCGTGGTTCCCGGACGGTCGGTTACGAGAACGCGGCGCGCACGAGACGTGCGTCGGTCCAGGCAATCGACGCGCTCACTCCGAAGGCGGCGCTGAGGTTCTTAGAACTCAATACGTCGCCAGGAGGGCCAAGAGCCACGATGTTTCCGCCAGACATGAGCACGGCCGTGTCGACGAACATTGGCCCCAAGAAAACATCGTGGCAGACCATGAGCACGGCCTGGCCCTCGGCGGCCAACTCGCGCACAAGCCGGTACAGTTCCAACTGATGTGCGATGTCCAGGTGCAGGGCCGGTTCGTCCATAAGGAGCACTTGGCTTTGCTGGGCCAAGGCCCGGGCGATGACGACCCGCTGCCGCTCGCCGCCGCTGAGGTGCGAGAACGGGCGATCGGCCAGGTCGGCCACGTTCATTCGCTCCAGGCAGGCCCGAACAACCTCGCAGTCCTCCGGCGATTCCTGACCCCAGGCATCCCAGCGGGCGTAGCGGCCGAGCATGACCATCTCGGCCGCCGTAAATGGCACGTCCGGGGGCGTTTCCTGCGGCACAACGGCGACTTGGCGGGCGACTTCGCACGGCGTCATGTCGCCGGCGCAGCCATCGCCGATCATCACGCGGCCCGACTGGGGACGAAGCGAGCCGTTCATGCAACGCAGAAGCGTGCTCTTGCCGCACCCGTTGGGACCGAAGAGCGCCGTAACGCGGCCGGGCACCACCTCCAGCGTCACGTTACGGAGGACGGGCTCGGCGGGGTCGTAGCCGAACGTTATATTCTCAGCCCGCACGTTCATGCCGCAGGCCTCCCGACGCCGCGCCGCTGAAGGAGCCAGAGGAACACCGGTGCTCCCACCAGGGCCGTCAGGATTCCCACGGGAACCTCGGCCGGGGCGGCAACCGTGCGGGCCAGCGTGTCGGCCACCAGTAGAAGCAGCGCGCCGCCCACGGCGCAGGCCGGCACCAGGCCGCGGTGGCCCGGCCCAATGACGAGGCGCAGGAGATGCGGCACGATCAGGCCGATGAAGCCGATGACGCCGGTCAGGCTCACCGCCACGGACGTCGCAACGGCCACCAGCACCAGCAACGAGTTTTGCAGCCGCCGGACGCTGACGCCCAGGTCGCGGGCCGAGCGGTCGCCCACCAGGGCCACGTCCATCGCCGGCGCCAGGAAGAGAGCGGCCGCAAGGCAGGTGAACGTCACCGGGGTCATTACCAGGACGTCGCGCCACGTGGCCTGCCACAGGCCGCCCATCAGCCAGAAGACCAGCATCTGAAGCCGTTCGCCGGCCAGATACAACGCGGCTGCCGTCAGGGCCGAACAGAACGCGCTTATGGCAATACCGGCCAGGAGAAGCGACTGGCCAAAGTGGCTTCCGCGGCGGGCCAGGAGGAACACGCCGCCTGTGACGGCCAGTCCGCAGGCGACACTGATAAGCGGCACGCCCGCAAACCCGATGACCTTGCCCACCAAAAGCATTCCGAAGACCGCCCCGACGGCCGCGCCACTGGAGACGCCCATGACGTAGGGGCTGGCCAGGGGGTTCCGGAACAGCGTCTGCGAGGCCAGCCCCGCCAGTCCCATCGCCGCGCCCACCGCCAGGGCCAGGACGATCCGCGGCAGCCGCGTCTCGAACAGGATACGCCCCGCCACATCCTCCGGCGGCTGACCGGCAAGGACCTGGCCACACTGGCGCAGGACCTCCTGCGGCGAGATGGTGGCGCCGCCCACCAAGAGGGCCACCAGCCCCGCCGGCAGCATGGCGGCCAGGAGCAGGGCCACCATCCATCGAGGACGAACGCGTCGTGGATGATCCGTCATCGGTTTGGCCTACGCGATCTGCTTGACGACAAAACGGTCGTCCCGGGCCGACAGGTCCAGCGCCTGCTGGCTCGTCAGGTGCGAACTGGCGACACTCAAGAGGTGTTTGCGGCAGGTCTGGACGGCCAGTTCCATCTGCCCCTCGGTCGGCCGCGCGTAAATCTGCCCCGGCACGGGGATGTACCCCATGATGTGGAAGGGGATGTCGCGGCTCAAGGTTGCCAGCCAGACGGCAATGGCCTCGACCTGGTCGAGGTCCACCAGGCCCGGCACGTAGACGACGTTGGCCTTCAGTTCGAGGCCGGCCTGGAACGCCGCCGCGAAGTTGTCGAAGATCGGCTGCTTCTCTCGCCCGGTGTAGGCCCGGTGGACCTTCTCGTCCCAAGCCTTCAGGCCGACGTTCGCACCGTCGAGGTTCGGCAGGGGCAGGCGGCTGCCGTTGGTGTGTCCCAGGTAGGTCCGGGCCCTGAGGGTGTTCTTGGCGAAGTCCAGAAGGACCGGCAACTCCGTGGCCGTGGTCGGCTCGCCACCCATGAAGAAGACCTTGTCCACGAGCACGGAACCGAGGGCGTGGCGGATCTCACAGACGCTCAGGAACCGCTCCGGCTTGGGGTAGGTCTGGCCTGAATGGCCGTCGGGCCCGCTCCGCAGCTTGTAGCTGCACACCGGGCATCGGAATGTGCAACCGAAGTTATGCACGGTCGCAAAACGGTACTTCTCGTGGTACGTGACTTTATGGAACGCCATGTTCAGCGCCTTTCGTTCAGAGGGACGCCCGCCAGCATCTCGCGCATCCGATTGACGGCCTCGGGAAGTCCCGGGCCGGCCACGAGCCACTTGCGGTCGACCGGCAACACACGCCCTTCACGTACGGCCTTGAGGCCGGCCAGGCCCGGGCGTCCCGCGATGGAGCCGGCATCGGCAAAGCCCTCGGCAAACAGGATCGCGTCCGGGTCGGCCTGGATCAGTCGCTCGGACGACAGGAGAACCGTTCCGCTTGTCGTCCCGGCGATGTTCTCCGCCCCGGCCAGTTCCAGGAGGTCGTTCATGTAGGAGTCGCGCCCCACGGTCTTAAAGGGGCCGTAGAGTTCCAGGTACACGCGCGGCCGGGTTGCGGCGGGGTGCGAGGCGGCCTGGGCCAGGAATTCCTCCACGCGGTGGGCCAGGGGTTCCGCCGCCGCCCGGCGGTTCAGGCAGTCGCCGACCAACCGGATCATCGCAGGGACCTCGGCCGCGCGCCCTGTGCGGACCCGCACCACAGGCACGCCAAGACCAGCGAGCATTGCGGCCGCATCGTCCTGATACCACCACACAAAGGCCAGGTCGATCCCGAGAGCCAGCACCTGCTCGCGCGAGATGGCGCTGCCCTTGCCAATGACCACGGCGTGCTCGACGCCCGGCACAACCAGACCGTACTCGTCAATCGCCGCCAGGCGGGCGGCGTCGCCCAGGGCCACCAGCGTATCGCTGGCCGAGGTGCACAGGCTCAGGATACGCCGCGGGTCGGCCGGCAGGCGAACCGTGCGGCCGGTCATGTCGACGACCTCGCGGTCCGGCAGCGCCGGCGCAGGGGCAGGCGCCTCCGCGGCGCGCACCGCCAGCCACACCGCGCCGGCCAGAATCAGCGCTGAGACGCAGACCGCCAAGATGACCTGAGTCTTCCGTGTCATCGCCGACCACGTTTTTTCAACCACAGGCCCGCAGCCCCGGCCGCCAGAAAGCCCAGGGTGGCCGGTTCGGGCACGGGATGCGTCACCGTCAGCAGCGCCCAATCGGCGTGAAGCGAACTCTCGCCGGTTCCGCCCAAAACGCTTTGGTCAATGCTGTAGAGAACGCTATTGGACCCTTGAAGGTAGGCGGCTACGTCGAAACTGTGGAGTTCCGTGTTCGAGTCGACGCGTGCAATGTCGTTGCCCAGGCCGGCGGTGGGGCCGAGGGCCGTGCCGTTAAAGTAGATCTGGTCGGTCTGCCCGTTGTGGCCGGTCGCATAGCCCGCCGTGTAAAGGGCCTTGTCGACGTCGACGGTGTTGACGCCAGTGATGGAGAACTCGCGGTCCAAGTTGATGGCGACTCCCGGAGCCGTGGCGCCGGCGGTCTTGCGCATGTAGCCGTCCCCCTCGAACAACTGGTAATCCAGGGTCTGCTGGATGGTGGGGTCGGTGTAGACGACTACCAGGGTCGCGCCGTATTGCCGGCTGTCGAACTTCTGTCCGGAGTCGGTGGCCACAGCCGAGAACGTCAGCGTGTTGGCCGTGCCGTCATGCTTCAACTTCGAGGCGATGTCGGCGTAGGCGATCTCCCAGTAGCCGTAACCCGAACCGTAGACGCACGTCGTATTCGGATCGCGGTTGGAGGGGTTCGCATCGCCGGGGAGGCCGGGGCTGGGGGCTCCCGTGCCTCCGATCGCCAGCGTCGGCAACGCCTGGCCGTTGAGGCTGGCCGTCCAGTTGGCCGAGTAATACGGGGTGCCCCCGTAGACATCCAGGTAGAGCCGGGCATAGGCGATGTTCTGGTACGAATCGCTCGTGAACGTGGTGGTGATCGTCCCGGCCGTTGCGTACGAGCCGTTGAAAAGCGGGTTCGTCTGCACGGTGGCCTTCGCGTTTGCCAACCCGGAGTCGGACTTCACCAACCCCAAGTCGTAGCCGTTCGCCACGTACCCCGCCCAGGCGGGTGAAGCATGGATCACGGTCCATACGGCCACCGCCGTCACAACCGATGTGGCGACGGCATGCACACTGCCTCTGACAGCAAACATGTTCTCCCCCTTCTCTATCTCCCCCCATCCTTGGTGGCCGCCTCGACCCCTTGCCGAGGCGGGTTACGTGGTGATGCTAAACCGTCAGTCCCTGGCCGAGGCGTCCCAATTCTTCTGGGTGGTTGTGGTGAGCGTGTCGGCGTGTCCGTCGCAAAAGAGCGCGTTGAACGCGCCGCCGTGGCGATAGTCCACATCCACCACCGGCTCCTTGAACTTGCCCCCGCCGCCGCAGTAGTACTTGCCCGGCGTGCAATCGGCGAGCAGGATGACCCGCGAGGTCTGCCGGACGTCTGTGCCCGAGACGCCGTACCAGAAGCAATAGCGGTTGCCCGCGAAGTTGAAGCAGTTCATGCCGTAGCTCATGGTGATCTCGGGGTCCCACGGCAGCGGCGTCTGGATGGGGTCCGATGGGCACCGGTAAACGCCGGAATTTTTGTCCAAGTACGGCTTCAGGAGGTCCATCCAGCGACAGGTGCTGTTCTTCCAGGCCGGCGGGTAGTAGTAACCCTCGTGGACCATGTACTCCCGCACGCCTATGCCGAGTTGGCGGAGGTTGCCCATGCAGGTGACCCGGTTGGCCACGCCCATGGCGCCGCCGAGGGCCGGCAGCAGCAGGGCGATCAGGATACCGATGATGGTAATGACAACCAGCAGTTCGACGAGCGTGAAGCCCCGCCAAGTCCCGGCGCCGGACCCCATAGGCCGGCGAGAGCCATATTCCCGATGGCGGAGAAGCCGTAACACGTTTGCCCCCGGCCAGTAACACGTTCTGCAGAATCGTAACACCTCAAGGATAGCCGATTGCAGGTCCCTCTGTCAAGTCGAAAACCGTCGTCAGGCCGAGAGGGCTCCTACGCCGAACTTGACCAGGCCCTGGTGGTTGAAACGGCTCGGAAACTGAGATAGAGAAAGGGCGGCGGCCTTTCGACCACCGCCCTTGTGTGTGTCTCAAGCCGAGGTTGCCTTGACCCGGTCCGCCTGCGACATCGCCGCCAGACGCTTAACTTCCTTGAGGTCCAGCTTCAGCCCCTTGGCGACGCGGGTGCCGTAGTCCGGATCAACCTTGTAGAACAGGGCCGCCTGGCGAAGCTGGATGCGATTCTGCGCCCCGCCCAGATGCGCGACGATGTTGCCGACCAGGTGCTCGCGGTCCTTGTCGGTCATGACGCGGTGATAGAGTGCGCCAGGCTGAACGAAGTCATCGTCCGTCACCTCCTGCGGATGACGCGCCGCCACGCCCTCCAGGTCGACAGGCGGCTCGGCCACCGAGGAGTCCGGCGCGGGGCCGCCCATACTGTTCGGCCAGTAGTTCGGCCCGCCGCCCCCGTTGTCATCCAGCCGCATGTATCCGTCCCGCTGATAGTTGCTCGCCTTGCAGGCCTTGGGGGCATTGACCGGCAGAAGCTGATAGTTCGGACCCAGACGGTACAGGTGGGCATCGTGGTAGCTGATGATCCGCGCCTGGAGCATCTTATCCGGCGAGGCGGCGATCCCAGGCACGAAGTTCCCCGGGCTAAACGCCGCTTGCTCTACGTCGGCGAAATAGTTCTCCGGGTTGCGGTTGAGGGTCATCCGCCCGATTTCGATGAGGGGATAGTCCTTGTGCGGCCAGACCTTCGTGATGTCAAAGATGTTCCAGCGGTAAGTCTTGGCCTTCTCGGCCGGCATGATCTGGACGCAGACACGCCAGGCCGGGAACTCGCCCTTCTCGATGGCGCGGAACAGGTCGGTCGTGGCGTGGTTCGGGTCCTCGCCGGCCAGGCGGGTCGCCTCCTCCCGCGTAAGGTTCCGGATGCCCTGGATGGTCTTGAAGTGGTACTTCACCCAGACGTATTCGCCCTTGGTGTTGTACCACTTGAATGTGTGGCTGCTATGGCCGTTCATGTGGCGGAAAGAGCGCGGCGTGCCGCGGTCGGAGAAGAGGATCGTCACCTGGTGGATGGACTCGGGCGTCAGCGAGAGGAAGTCCCAGAACATGTCCGGGTCGGGGGCATTGGTGGCCGGGTTGCGCTTCTGGGTGTGGATGAAGTCGGGGAACTTCAAGGGGTCGCGGATGAAGAAGACCGGCGTGTTGTTGCCGGTCATGTCATAGTTGCCCTCCTCAGTGTAGAACTTGATGGCGAAGCCCCGAGGGTCTCGGGCGGCATCGGCCGAGCCTTTCTCGCCGCCGACGGTCGAGAATCTCGCCAGCACCTCCGTCTTCTTCCCCACCTGGGAGAGGAACTTGGCCCGCGTGTACTTCGACATATCGGCCGTGCACTCGAACACGCCGTAGGCACCAGCGCCCTTGGCGTGGACGACGCGCTCAGGGATACGCTCGCGGTTGAAGTGCGCCAGCTTCTCCATCAAGTGCACGTCCTGCATCAGCACGGGACCGCGCGGCCCCGCCGTCATCGAGTGCTGGTCGTCATCCACAGGCGCGCCTGACGCCATCGTCAGCCTCTTCTTCTCCTTTGCCATATCCAGTCTCCTTTATCCAAGAAGGTCCTAGGTCGCAACGATATCCGCTTCTGTTCCCCCGAAGGTCTCACCGTCCAAGGCCCTTGCCTGCCTTTCGACCCCGGCAGGTCGCGCAGATACCCCGCACCTGCACGTGGGCGGACTCGACGGTTCCCAAGGCCGCAACGGATCTCGGCATCGGCAGGCGGTTCAAGGCCTCACTGTAGAAGTCCTGCACCTGCCCACACTGGACGCATACAAAGTGGTGGTGCGGCTTGGTGTTGGCATCATAGCGCACCGACCCCGTGTAGGTCTCCGCCTTGCGGACAAGCCCCTCGGCCTCCAAGGTGGCGAGGGTGCGATATACCGTGTCTCGCGAAATAGATGGAATGCGCCGACGCACGCCCTGATACACGGTCTCCGCGTCGGGATGCTCATTGCTGGCGGCAAGTTCCCGGAACACTTCCGTACGCTGGTGGGTGATCTTCAACCCTCTGCGGCGGCACGTTTCGGCGAACCTCGCCATTCGCTGCATTAGAGGTGTCTCTGAGGTGGCCATTACGGCTCCTGACCAAATAGGAATACTTACTATTTATATCCGGGAGGCAAGGCCACGTCAAGCCTTAACAGATCTGACTGTCCACTTCTCGGTTCAACACCATCACCAAGCGAAGGTTTTGCTCCTACATTTACGGTGGATTGCCAAAAACCACCCAAGCGGTCAAGCTACTGAAGAACAAGGGGTACATGGTTGGTTACTCGGAGGAGCACAAGGATCCGGTGTGGGTCGCCTACCGGCTGGTCAAGGTCGAGCATCCACCCACCCTGCCGAGACCATCGAAGTTTATGGTGGATGAGCGGACCGATGCGAAGGTCAAGTCGTCCGACTATACAGGATCAGGCTATGACCGTGGGCACATGGCTCCCAACCATGCCATCGCAACGAGATACGGGGAGGAAGCCCAGATTGAAACGTTCCTCATGAGCAACATCTGTCCACAGCGCCCGAATCTGAACCGCAAGGTCTGGGAACACCTGGAAGCCACCGAGGCGGACGACTATGCCAACCGTTTCGAGGAGATATGGGTGATCGACGGACCTATCTTTGACGAGAGTCATGCCCAGAAGCTGCCCGCTGGCTTTGACGTTCCCGTTGCCTTCTACAAGATTCTCGTTGATGAGGTTGATGGAAAACCTCGCATGCTTGCCTTCATCATGCCGCAGACGGTCAAGGGCGATGAGCCTTTCAAGGCGTTCCTGACGAGCGTCGCCAAGGTCGAGGCCATGACCCACCTGGACTTCTTCTGGGAACTGGACCCCACCCTTGAGAAGCAGTTGGAGTCGGAAACGCCGAAAGACACTTGGTAGCAGCATAGGATGGAAGTTAAGGGAGGCGCGCCATGCCATGTTGTGTTGCCGTCCTCGTGGCTTTCATTGGTCCGCGGATCGCGATGATTGTCATCCGCCTTGTCTCCCACTGGTTCACCGACGCTTTCGAGACGTGGTACTGGCCCCTTCTGGGCTGGATTTTCCTGCCTTATACGACGCTGATTTACATGCTCTTCATGGTGTTCAATCATCACGACCTGGGGACGCTCGGGACGGTCTTCGTCGTCCTCGGAGTTCTGATTGACATCGGCGTTATTGGCGGCGGGTCGCGCCACCGACACGTGCGCACGGCATCCGACTGAACGCTTATCCGTCAAGTCCCCAAGGAGAGCACCTTGAGCACCGTAACCGTCACCGACCGTGACCGCTGGATGGCCAAGAGGTGCGTCAATTGTACATTATGTGGCTATGCTCGCCGTAAGCAGCGAGGCATCGCATTCTGGCTCGTGAAGAACGTTGATTCCCGCATCTGCCCGTTCTGCAGGGCCTACGCGCGGGTCTATGGCCGCAAGGCCCACGAGCCCATAGCCGATGAGGGTGGGCGTTAGCCTTGCGTATCAAGCGCGTTCCCTTCGGACAGGCCAACCCCTCCAAGAAATTAGGTGGAGGATTATGTTTGGCATCTGTTAGGGTTCCGGCTATACTGTCCGTATGACCCTGAACCCTGTGGAAATCCTTGGACGAGTGCCCTTTGATCCCTCGCGGCCAGCCTTGCCCTTGTTCATCGAGGGCGTGGCGGCGGGGTTTCCATCACCGGCTGATGACTACATTGACCAGAACCTCGACCTCCACGAGCATCTCATCGAGCACCCTGCCGCCACCTTCTTTGTCCGGGCAAGCGGTAACTCGATGGTAGGGGCGGGCATCCACGACGGCGACCTCCTCATTGTGGACCGCGCCCTTGAGCCCCACGACGGCCACGTCGTCATCGCGGCCGTCCACGGCGAGCTCACCGTCAAGCGGCTCAGGCGGAGCCACGGCCGCCTGTACCTCGTCTCCGACGGCAACGGCTTCCCTCCCCTGGCCATCACCGAGGACATGGACCTTCACGTCTGGGGCGTCTGCCGCTACGTCATCCACGGACTTTAGACCATGCTGGCCCTGGCCGACTGCAACAGTTTCTACGCCTCGTGCGAGCGGGTCTTCGACCCCAGGCTGCGGGATCGGCCCGTGGTTGTCCTCTCGAATAACGACGGCTGCGTCGTGACCCGGTCGTCGGAGGCCAAGGCCCTCGGCATCGCCGTCGGCGTCCCCTTCTTTCAGATCCGCGACCTCGCCAAGCGCCACGGCATCGTCGTCCGCTCATCCAACTACACGCTCTACGGCGACCTCTCGGCCCGCGTCATGGCCGTGCTGGGCCGCTTCACGCCCTACCTGGAAGTCTATTCCATAGACGAGGCATTCATGGACCTCGGCGGCATGCCCGCAGACCGCCTCGTGGACTACGGCCGCACGATCCGCCGCACGGTCCTGCGGTGGACGGGCATCCCGGTCTCCATCGGCATCGGCCCCACGAAGACGCTGGCCAAGGTCGCTAACCATCTGGCCAAGAACGCCCCGGCTTTGCCAGGGCAAAGCCCCGCTACGCCGGGGCGACGCCTGGCGGCCGAAGGCGTCTGGAGCCTTGCCGATTCGCGCGAGCAGACCGCCGTGCTCTCGCGGCTGGACGTTCAGGATATCTGGGGCATCGGGTCGCGCCTGGCGGCGCGCCTGAAACGTGCGGGCATCACGACCGCCTTGCAACTGCGCGAGGCCAGCCCGAGTCATGTCCGTCGCCTGGTGGGTGTCGTGGGCCAGCGCACGGCCTTGGAACTCGGGGGCTTGCCGTGCATTGGCATGGAGGAGGCGCCGCCGCCGGCCAAGAGCATCGTCCGGTCCCGCTCGTTCGGGCGGCCCGTCGAACGGCGGGAAGAGTTGGAGGAGGCTGTGGCCACTCACGCCACGCGCGCGGCCGAGAAACTCCGCCTGCACCGGCGCGTGGCAGGCATGCTCAGCGTCTTTGTGGCCACGTCGCGGTTCCGAGAGAAGCCTTACGCCAACCTGGCCACCGTCCCCCTCGACCCGCCGACCGACGACACCTCGCGGCTGATCCACGCGGCGCTCGCGGCCCTGCGGCCGATCTTCCGGGAAGGATTCAAATACCAGAAGGCCGGAGTCATGCTGACTGGCCTAGAACCGCGCGAGGGCCTCACGGAGAGCCTGTTTGTCCAGTATGGCCGCGACCGGTCCGAGCGGCTGATGGCCGTTCTGGACGGCGTCAACCGTCACCTGGGCCCCGACACACTCCGCTACGCCGCCGCAGGATTTGCGCGGCCGTGGCACATGCGGCGCGAGCACGCCTCGCCCCACTATACCACGCGGTGGGATGAATTGCCGAACGTAAGGGCCAGTTAAACGTTATCATCAAGGGCATGGATCTCGGCGAAAAGTTCATCGTCGGCACCAGCGGCTACTCGTTCCGCGACTGGGTGGGTACGTTCTATCCGCCCGCTACGCGGGCGAAGGACATGTTGGCCTTCTACATCCGGCACTTCCACACCGTGGAAATCAACTTCACGTTTTATCGCATGCCTTCAGTCTCGACGCTGGAGGCGATGGCCCGCCAGACTCCGCCTGAGTTCACCTTCTGGGTGAAGGCTCACCAGCAATTCACGCATGAGCACGAACTTGGAGCCGCGAAGGAGTTCCTGGATGCCATCGGACCGATGCAGGCCCTTGGGCAACTGGCGGGGGTGCTCCTTCAGTATCCGCAGAGTTTTCACCGGACGGTCGCCAACCGCCGCGCGCTTCAAGGGGCGCTCGAGGCATTCGCGTCCGTGCCGGCGGCGGTGGAGTTCCGGCACGGGTCCTGGGACCATCCGGCCACGTTTGAGGGCCTACGGAAGCGGGCGGTCACGCTGGTTGTGCCCGACGTGCCGAACATCGGGTCGCTCTTTCGGCCGAAAGCCATGCTCACGAGCCGCACGGGATACCTGCGGTTGCATTCGCGCGCAAGCGCCCAGTGGTACGTCGGTGCAGCCGAACGATACGATTACAGTTACCGCGACGAGGAACTGAAGGGTCTGGCCGCCGATTGGAGCAATCTCTCCGATAAAGCGGATCGGATCTTCGTCTTCTTCAACAACTGCCGCCACGGCCAGGCCGCCAAGAACGCCCGGCGATTCATGGAGATCGTGTGCATGGGGCCGGCGAACTTGGCGCCTCCTTCGTGCCCTTAGCGGTCGTTCCACTTGAGCGGTATAGCCAATACGGAGCCGTAAGATTTTCCCGCGCCGTCTCCGGCCTCGAGCGGCGGCAACTCCTTGCGGGTGCCTCCCGTTCGAGAGTATTCTTGCGGTGGGGAAAACTGATTGGGCATTCGTACTCGACACAAGGCGACGAGGCGGCGTAGTCTGAGTGTGGGCAGACCAGGGCAACGTGCGCTCGTTTGGGTCAATCTCGTCTGGCAGGCTTCGAACAACAGCTACAACATGTCTTGCCGGCACGTTGTCTCGGCCGTATATTGGGCTGTCGCAAGATCTGGCTTTGGAAAAGCCTGCCATGGACTTGGACAAGCATCCATCAACCGAGCGATCTGGGGCGGCTACTGATGAGATGCTCATGGCGGAAGTCCAATCTGGCCAACGGGCCATGACCGAACTGGATCGGAGATACCGCGCGAGACTCCTCAACTGGGTGCGGAAAAGTTACCTGGATGAGGATGAAGCAGAGGATGTGGTTCAAGAAACCTTCCAGAAGGTCTGGGGCGCGGCCGACACATTTGCATCTGGGCGACGCTTTAAACCTTGGTTATTCTCCATCGCACAGCATGCGTGCACAGACACCCTTAGGCGGAAGCAAAGGCAGGCGAGTGAAGTGAAACTGGGAATGGCGGCCGACTATGACGACAGCAACGGAGGTAGTCTCA
>Ga0307378_10002968_pt1 | contig 25274 bp, 54 predicted proteins | sample UN1MG_FD_202238 | JGI IMG/M metagenome (GOLD analysis project Ga0307378, IMG submission 202238) | Soil microbial communities from Risofladan, Vaasa, Finland - UN-1 | ecosystem: Environmental > Terrestrial > Soil > Coastal area > Acid sulfate soil | place: Finland: Risofladan, Vaasa | collected...
GCGAGCAGTCGTGGCTCTACGCGGACGAGCCGCTCGGCAAGGAATACTGGGCGTACCACAACAGCGCGGCGAACTTCGCGGTGGCGAACCGACACACCATCGTTGAGGGTGTGCAGGCGGCGTTGCGTAACACGTTCGGCGTCGAGGGCGAGGTCTACTACGAGATCAGCCACAACCTCGTCCAAGAGGAGACGCTCGTGCTGCCGGATGGCACGAAGAAGAAGGGGTTCGTTCACCGCAAGGGAGCGACCCGAGCGTTCCCGGCAGGGCACCCCGACCTCGTTGGGACCAAGTGGGCGGACACCGGACACCCGTGCCTGATCCCGGGCTCGATGCTTGCGGGCGCAGCGATTCTGTTTCCGTTGGAGGGCGCGTACAAGAGCGGCTGCTCGGTCAATCACGGGTCGGGCCGCACCCTTGGGCGTGCACAGGCGAAGCGCGATCTGGGCGAAATGCAAGACGAGATCGATGACGAAATGCGGACGATCAAGCGCACCTGCGGAGGCGTGGAGATCGAAGGCATCGTCGGGAACACGGAGAAAACTCCGCTGGACGAGTGCGGTCACGCGTACAAGGATCTCGATGCAGTGCTGGACGTGCTTGTCGCGGAAGGCATCGCTCGCATCGAGCATCGTCTCTACCCCGTCGCAAATTTGAAAGGCACGAGTTGATGCTTCCAAAAATCCGAAAGGGTTTCGACAAAGTGGGTCGTCTCCAGCTTTTTGCGCTGGTGGCCCTCGACTCGCGCGTGTGTGCTGAATGCGGCAAGGAGAAAACGTCGAAGAAATGGGCGATCCTTGACGGCAACTGGGAGCACCGCATGTGCAACGGGTGTTACGGGCAGATCCTTTTCGTCCACAACCACCCCTACAGGGAACACCGTGACTGAACCAACCATCATTGCCGAGCACGAGGGCTACACGCTTTCGACCTTTGAACGCCCGCCCGGAGGCCCGCAGGGGCTCACTGTTCGCGTGGAGGGACCTCTCGGGCACCTGGACGACCACTCCATCCTGGTGTTCCATCGGACGTTCAAGGGCGACGAGGAGCTTGCGGAGACACAGGTCGAGCGGAATGCACTCAAGGCCGCTCTTGTTGAGGCGGAGAACGAGAAGAAGGGTCTGCGCAAAGAGATGGGGGAGCAGCGGCGGAAGATGGAGGCTTTGGAGGCGGAGCTTGCAAAGGGCCATGCCGAGGTTCGGGCTGAGTTGGCTCAGGCTCAGATCAAGGCGCTCCAGCGGGCGGCGGCGGGAGTCGGCACCCCAGACGCAAGGCACGCACACGCGGTCAGCGTAATCGACGCCCTGGTGACGGAGATGCAGGAGAACTGCGTGAGCAACACGATCACACTCGACCACGACTGGGGCTACCGAATGGGCACCCTCTTGAAAGAACTCGGCGGATGACGACGACGATCAAGATCGACCAAGAGCACATGGCTCTGCTTGACGGCATGGCCGAGCTTCTGACGGTGAATTCCACGTACGGGACCGTCCCTGAATTCAACGCCAAGCGTCCGTTCGGGAATTCGTCTCAGTACGTGATCGCCTGCGATGCGTGGGCCATCTGCGGGGGCGACCGCGACGACGAGGACATTACGGGTGACTCGATCGACGCGGAGCGCAACCGTGACGAGATGCTTGCCAAGGTCCGTGAATGCGCGCCCATCCTTCATTACCTTCTCACGAAGGTGAAGGAGGTTGACGACGCGCTGATCGGGACGACGATCAAGGTGAGTCGAGGCGCGTATTCAGACACCTACGAGACCGAGGTGATCGAGTGATCACCTTGGAGCGCGAGCCCGAGGATCTCGGAGGCGTGGAGCACTGCTGCTTCTGCCGGAAGCGCACGCCGATGTGGACAACCATCCCACGTCGCGCCCCTGGAGATCAGGTAGCGTGCTGTGAAACGTGTGCAAGCAAGTATCGGATCAGAGACGTTCCGACCAAGCGATACTGGTGCGAAAAAGAGGACCAGATCGCAAAAGCCGAGGGCCGGCGTAGGCCCATGTGAAAGAGACAGACAATGAGCAACAAAGTATTTGTTGGGGGTATCCCCTGGAGCGCGGACGACAGTGATCTGGAGATGGCATTCAGCCACCTCGGAACGGTGAAGGAAGCCAAGGTCATTTTGGATAAAGACACGGGCAGGAGCCGTGGCTTCGGTTTCGTGACGTTTGAGGACGAAGCGGAAGCGGCGTCGGCCGTGGAGGTCGGCGAGCTTACGATGGACGGCCGCACCGTCCGCATCGACCTTGCTGAAGACAAGGGCCGTGGCGGCGGAGGTGGAGGTGGTCGCCGCGGAGGCGGTGGCGGTCGCCGAGGGTGATCTTCCTCGTCTTCCTTCTCCTCGCCGCTGGCGCTGCTGGTGGCGTGGGGTACTGGTACATGGAGAGGCGCAAGCAACTGGCGCTTGCGCCCTCCGAGGCCGACCAGAAAATTCTTCTCGCGTTGGCCGAAGGGACGTTGACCCCCGACGACCTGGAGGAGATCGGCATTGATGCCGAGGCGTTCCTTGCCAAGCACAGGGCTCTCCCTCCCGCGCTGACTCACCTGGGCAAACAGCAGGTCATTGAGGAATTCCTTGCCACCCCAAAAGGGAGGGCTCGGCTGGCACAGGGGATAAGCCCCCCCACGGCCCAACGGTCCCAAGTGTTGCAAGAGATCCAGAACCTCATGGCCCCCAGGCGTCGTTTTCCTTTTGTGTCGATCCAGAACGTGACCACGAATGGTTCGCTGAGTATCTCGGTCTCGGCCGAAGGGGCGAGTGTCTACATCGGGTCTGGCGGGTCCGGCCAGAGCCCCCGGCCGCCTCGCTCCCCAAAGCCTCCGAAGCCTATCCGTTCCATGAAGCCTATGCAGCCCATGCCCCCGATGGGCTACAGCCGGGACCCCCGCGTGGCGCGGTCCCACGACCGAGTGATCGCCCGATGGGAGAGGGCCTGTGAACGTGTGGAGCGTCTGAACGACCAAGCTGAGTCACGATGGGAGCGGGCTTGCGAGCGCATTGATCGTCAGAACGATCGTGCTATCGAACGGTGGGAGCATCGATCCACTTCCAAGGACGCAATGGGCGACATGAACCTCGCCTTGGAAGAAGCTGACGATGCCATGGAAGCCGCGTTGCAGGACGCCGAGGATGTGATAGACAACGCCCTCGACTGGTGAGCCATGGACGCGAACAAACTCAAAGTGCTGCAAGAGATCGGGTACAACGTGCCCCCTCACTGCGGCATCTGTGTCCATGCCGACCTGTCTGCGGATGGCTGGGGGTACTGCAACAAGCACACGTACTCTCACGCGAAGCACAGCGAAGAGGAGTCCCGGCTCTCGATCCATCGGACGGGGACATGCTGGCCGAAGCGCGATCTCTCCCCGAAGGAGATTGTGTTTGAGCTTGACCACCAAAAGGTCGCCGCAATGGGGCTCCACGCCTTCGCCGAGTTTCTACCTGAGCGGTAGAGTCGTGCGTGAAGCCACGCAAGCTGCCGACCATCACTGAGATCTGGAACGTCACCTGGGCCAGCGTTGTCGCTGTCCTGGCGGCCGAGTACCTGTTTGTGGGTCCGCAGTGGCAACGGGTGTTCGCCGCGGCGACGTTGGTCGGGCTGATCGCGTTCGCGGGTACGCTCGTGCTCGCCTTTGTGACGGTCTGGAGGAATGCCCGGAAGGCTCAGGGCGACCTCCCGCTTGGGACGAAGGGCGATTCCGTCCAGGGCGGCCCTGTTCAGATCAAAGCCAGGCAGGACGGGGGGCAGGTCGAGATCCGGGGTGGGAACTCGTGGGCACCGGATCGGGGCGGGGAAATAACGATCACGGCCGGAAAAGTGCACTAATCGGGCCTCAAACGCCTCCCGGGTGGCGTAAGACCTTGTGTGAAGCCGTACCGACACGCACGAAATTCGGTCAAGAAGTACGGAGGGGAGCCCGAGGACTACCTCCCTATCCACAACTTCATGGATGTGTCGAAATCGGCGTTCGCCGACATGCGGCACCGCGCCATCTTCCACAACAGCCTGGGACCCTACGTGGTCGAGCGCGTGTTCGGGATGCCCCTGACCAAGCTCGATCAAGCGGCTGAGAAATTCGATTGGAGCGACGATGAGAAGGCGGCCGTCATGGACCTGCTCCGCAAGGCCAAGACCGAGAACGCCTGCTCGATGATCAACAGTGACGGCAACCGCGTGCAAGTACGGGACGTGGCTGAAGACCATGTGATCGAGGATTTGGGGCGCATCCCCCCTTTGGCTGACTGGCTGAAGAACATGCAGATGCAGACGTGGTACGGGGGGCCGCGTGTGCGCACTGCCCCAAAGACCGGACTCATCCCCTTCGCAAACGAGGACTGAACCATGAGCATCGCAGACAATCTCAAATCCGTAACCAAGAAGGCAGCCGAGGCTCAGAAGGCCATGAAGCGCGAGCTTCAAACGTCTTTCAACGACGCCGCTCAGTCGTTCTTCGACAAAGCCCCCGAGGGCACCACGATCACCTGGACGCAGTACACGCCGTATTTCAACGATGGCGACCCCTGCACCTTCCGCACGGGCGATTCGGAACTCCGGTTCAAGCCTTTGGAGGGGGACGACAAGGAGTTGGCGGAGGAGGAATACGGCGACGAAGACAACCCGGCCGCCTACTGCCACGGCGAGGTCGATCAGACCAAGGATCTCCCTGACGATCTGAAGGCCGACGCCAAAGCCCTGACCAGCTTCATCTCCCGACAGGGCGACCTCATGCTCACCCTGTACGGCGACCACAAGATGATCCAGCTTCGCAAGGGCGGGGCCAACATCACGGACTACGAACACGACTAGGACAAGACCATGAGCCGACTCTCAGACCTGCAATCGAAAATCAGCGACCTCCAAGACCAAATGCAAGAGGCGTTTCGTGACGCCGCCGCTGCGTTCTTCCGGGGGAACCCCAACGTCTACATCGTGTGGGCCCAGTACGCGCCGTACTTCAACGACGGAGCCCCGTGCACCTTCGACGTGCACGAGCCCGATCTCGTGTTCGTGGAGCCCGACAACGAGGACGCCGACTACCAGGATATCGGCGACTACAGCTACGAGTACGGTGCCGACAACACCGAGGGCAAGATCTCCAAGGAAGCCCGGGAAGAACTTGACGAGCTTGTGTCCTTCATCGAAACCGAGCAGGATCTCATGGAGACCTTGTACGGCGATGGTGTCTGCGTCGTGCTCGGCAAAGACGGCGCCAAGGTCTCAGAGCACAGCCACGACTGAGGTTTCGGATCCGATCCGAATGGGGTACTAAGGTGCGTGGAATTCGCACCGAGAGACCCGACAACGCCCGAGTCGATCCACGAGTGGTCGGCCGGGCGGTTCGTGATCGTTGAGCTTGCGTTCCTGTTCGGTCAACATCGCATCCAGATCTGGGAGGAGGGGCCCGAATGGTCCTTCCCCTCCGTCATTCCCCCGAATTTCTGAACCTACCACCCTCAGACGGCCCGTGCGGTCGTCCAAGCTCTCAAGGAGGCCCTGGCCGGGTTTCCGCCCGACGTGCCCACAGCGGTCGTCAGGGGCGCTGTGGAGACGGTCGTTGTGCCTCAGTTTGGGGAGAGCGATGGCCTCCGTGTGCGGGTGGACGATCATACAGGCGACGATTTGGCGTAAGTGACAGCATGGAACTGAAGATCACCGACGCCGACTTCACGGCCGCGCTGAGCGAGACGATCATGGCTTCAATCGGAGAGGATGGCCGGAAGGCGATTATCTCTGATGCGATCTCCAAGCTCTGTGAGAAGCGCCAGTACAACTCCAACGACTACAACAACCGGGGCAAGGAGAAGCCCTCGTATGTCGAGGAATACTTTGGCGATGCGGTGCAGCGACTCGCCCGCGACACGATCAGCGAGATGGTGGCAAACGACCCCGAGGTGAAGGAAGCGGTCACGAGCATGGTGCGAGGGGCCGTCGTCAAGATGGCGAGCGATGGGGAGATCGGAAACGCCCTCGCCGCCGCCATGACGAATTTCTGGCGCGAAAAAAGCTACTGATGGATGACTTGAAGCAGCGCCGCTTGATCGGCACGGTCAAGGTTGATCTCGCCTCGTTCGGCACGAACAAGCCGCCCATCGCGGAAGGCACTGAGGTCGTTCTGATCTCGTCGCATTGGATCCACCACGTCGAGGTCGAGAAGGCGGACGGCACCGCGTTCCGTACCGACATTCCCTCGCGGCTGCTCCGCATCGAGTGCGAGCACCCCGACTGCGCCGAAGAGGCGACGATGGACGCGCCCCACTTCTGGTGCCGCCCTCACTGGCAGGAATGGTTCAGCTTTCCCGAGGGTAGCGAGCCGGACTGGATGAAAGGAACTGACGATGTTTGAAGATCTGTTTGGAGGCATGTTTGGCCTGGGTGGCGATGACGCTGCGAAAACCCGAGCCGGGCAGGTCAAGGCCGACCTGCTCACCCGTATCCGCGATCTGGAGGAGGCTACTGCTGGCAACTCCACCGCACTCATCCGTGTGCAGGGAAGGTGTCGCCGACATGAGGCGACGGAGGATCAGAAGGCTGCTTTCCTGCTGGCATGGCGCAAGGATCTGGAGATGGCGGGGCACCACGGCCTTCTCACGAAAGAGGATGACAAGGAGAAGGGCCATCACAGTTTGAGCGCGGCCTACACCGCCTTCACCGACGCGGAGAAGGGCTACTGGGAGTGGGCCCTCACCCAATTCAAGCAGGCCAAAGCCTACGCACCCTTGTACTGGGTCCGTTGCATTGCCGCGTGTGAATCCGTTGTGGACACGCTGGCGCGCGAGCCTGACGTGGCACCCGTGGAAGTGCCGACGCTCAAGGAGCTTTTCGACCGCTTCGACGTGCGCGACGACGAAGGCCGCAAGGGCTTGAACGCTGCGTACAAAGCCAAGACACCGGAAGAATGGATGGCGGGTTGGAAGGTGTGGTGCGACAACAGTGCCGTGTTCGCCGATATGACCCCTGCGGAGGTTTGGGAGAAGGCGGAAAGAGGCGAGTGGAAAGACCTGTTCGCCTACGAGACCCCCAAGACCGAGAAGAACCCCAAGACCTACCGCAACGAGCAGGTGAAGGATGGGGATGGCAACGTGGTCATGGAGACGCGCTACGTCGGGGCCATCCGCGGTCCGATCGGGTTCATGGGTTCACTCATGGGCGACCTGGAAAAGATCAAGTGGGTCGCCGCGATCCACAAAAGTGGTGTGGGCGAGTGGAAAGCGAATCTCCCCCGCCTGCTCCAAGCGATCTGGTGGGGTATGGGCGAAACGCCGGAGGGATGGGAGCGCCACGAGGAGGGCGGGAAGTGGTTCCTCCTCAACAAGCTCCGGCCGGATCGGTACGACTACCGGACGGAGAAGAACGCGGTGGACGTGCGTACACCTGCCGAGCGCCGACACAAGGCGCTGCACCCCGAGGGGCACGATGGCTTCGACTCCGAGAAGGAGCTTATGCGCGAGACGTGGCACCTCTGGATCTACAAGGACGGCAAGGAAAAGGACGAGTAGATGGCCTGTCAAAAATGCAAGAGCGAGCGCGTGGCTTCGGCCAGCGGCAAGGTGTCCGACATGTTCCACTGGAGCAGCGGCGACTACCAACACGATGGTTACGTGCCCGAAGGACTCGGTGTCGGAGGCGGCGACTACTTTGAGGTTGAAGGAACAGTACGACGACGCTACGGCAAAGCTGACCGAGCTTTGTGGGGAGTAAGACGATGAAAGCAATCGAAAAACTACAAGGGCTGACGGATCAGATCCGTCACATGAAGGAACAGATCGCCAAGGATGGGGCGACGCTCATCGGTCGGGCCGCCAAGGAGATCCTTGACCAGTACCCAGCGGTCGTCGGGTTCCAGTGGACGCAGTACACGCCGTACTTCAACGACGGAAACCCCTGTGAATTCAGTGTCGGTGAACTCTACGTCTTCATCGAGGACCCCGAGAAGGTCAAGGAATGGGCCGAGAAGAAGGCTGCGTGGGAGGACAAGAATTCCACCGCGCAAGGGCTCAGCGAGGAACAACTCCAGAAGCTCGGCATCAAGGTGGAGCCGTGGGTCGAGCCCGGCCCCTTCGACATGTGCAAGTGGGGTGCGGACGAGGGCGAGTACGTTAGCACCTACGACCCCAACGTCGTGCGGGAACGCGCCAAGTATGGGCCGTGCTGGAACGACATTGTGTCTCTCGCCAAGTGGATCGGCGATGGTACGAATGAGGATGTTATGGAGACCGTGTTCGGCGATCACGTCAAGGTCTCGATCACGCGCAACGGCGTGGAGACCAAGGAGTACAAACACGACTAATGGACCTCGCCAAGATCATCGCCAATGTCCACGCTCAGGCGGCGGAGATTGACCGCCTTCGGGGCGCCCTCCAAGATCAGGTGGGCGACGCCCAAGGTTCGGTATGTCCGTGCTGCCGCCGCTCGCCTGTGTCGGGCGCAACCTGGAGTCTGCTGACGAAGCAGGACGAGTTGCTCAAGAAATTCAAGGAGGGCAACGCTGAGAGAGACGCGCTGCTCGCCAAGTGTCTGGAAGCGATGATCGACTTCCCGCCCGAGCAGTGCGACCCCGGTATTCAGGACGACAGGCTCCGCGCCCAGATTTGCAAGTTGGTCAAGACCACGGACCCCTGGGATGGGAAAGAGTGGGTGCGCGACCACGAGGATTCAGAATGAGGCACCTATTCCCCCTCCTTTTCCTTTTCGGCTGTATGCCGGACCCGCGACCCGAGATGGTTGATCCACCTGCGGCCGAGCCCGTGGCTCCCGAGCCCGAGACCGTGCCCGTGGGGCCTGCGGAAACTCCGGCTGCCATCGCCGACAACATGTACGAGCTAGGCCGGGAGTCGGTGGAGCTTGAGCAAAAAACGGAAGCCGCGAAGAAGCAGCTTTACGAGGCACGTCTCGTCCTGCTTATGCGTGAGTGCATGGTGGAAAAATTGGGGGTGGAGGTCGATGGAGACATGCTTCTTTCGCACATGAGGCGCAAATCCAAACCTGCACGCTCCTGCCAGAAAAAGGTCATGGGGATGACCGAGGCCGAGGTCACGGCAGAAGCGGAAGCCGTCGTGTCCCGACACGAGGAGAAGCGGGGGTAATGCTCACGACGCTCTATTGCGACGCCTCCTGGGCCACACACAAGCAGCTTGGAGGGTGGGCCGTCTGGCTGCGGAGTGACGAAGGCCGGATCATCGAGAACGGCCCCACGCCCGGCTACTGCACGCTCTCCTACGAAGCCGAGCTTGCAGCGATCTTCGCGGGCGTTCACCTCGCCACGACCCGATGGCCAGGGACCGAGGCCATCCTTGTTCGATCCGACTGCCAGCAAGCTCTCGATCTGATCAGTGAGAAGCGTCCGCCCAAGGACAAGCACCCGGGAGCCTGCCGACTCGTGTCGAAGATCTTGGAGGCGCGCAACGTTGCGAACGTTCGGCTCATCCCGCGCTGGGTCAAGGGGCACCAGTCTGGGGGTAAGGTGGACGCGTGGCTCAACCGTCGCGTGGATATCCTGTCTCGCAGAGCCTCTTATGGGAATAAGCGATGACTGATGTGTGGCGAAAGTGGAACCGCTCGATGGGCGAGACCGGGCTCGACAAGGCCGACCCGTGGCGGTGGAACATAGGCGTCGGGCGCTGGCTGTCCTTCGGCCTTCTTGCACGCATCGCGTGGTTGAACGAGGGTGCAGAGGTGCCGGGCATCTCGTGGCGCAAGGCGATCGGGCGTCTGTACTGGTCCGACAGAAGGGTTTGGAGCAACGATGTACGATAAAGACAGATACGCCCTCGCGGGCCAAGTGTGGGTTTGCGGGGCGTGTGGCAAGACGGCCGACAAGGACCGCTTCGGCATCGAGGGTGCCGTATCCTCGGGCTGGGACGAGTCCTGCATGCTCAATGCGATCCTGTGCAAGCAGGACTCGATCAAGACTGAGAACGGCCGAGTCACACATGCGGATGCCGTTGAGCCCGGCGTGACGAAGGCAGCGCGGTGAAGGGTGGGCGAGTACCTCCCTTGCCCGGTCTGTACACGACCGATGGTGCCCGGCCCGAGCGTGAACCGCCGCTCTCCCTGCCTGTTTTGAGACGGAGCTTCGGCGATGCGACTGGGACCAACCTGCGGACAAGCGTTGGAAAGACATTTGTTTGTCCTGCGAAGGAAGCGGCGGTCGCGGTCTCCCCCTTCAAACGGTAGAGTGAGCCCATGTTGAAGCCACTACACGATCAAGTCCTCGTCGCCCCCATCGAGCAGTCGAACATGACTGAAGGCGGTCTGTACCGTCCCGAGAACGCGAAGGAGAAGCCGACCAAGGGGAAGGTCGTCGCCGTCGGCCCGGGTCGCCGTGACCAGTCTGGTAGGCGCATCGAGCCAGACGTGAAGCCGGGCGATGTTGTCCTCTATCCGAAGTTCAGCGGCACCGAGATCCTCCTCTCCGGTGAGCCTGCGATCATGCTGAATGAGTCCGCCATCCTGGCTGTGATCGAAGACGACGGATAACCCATGTCGTTCAAGGACAAAGCCCTCCATAGGATCGGACAGATGGAGGACGCCCCCACGCAGTATCTTGGGATGTTTGATCATCTCGACGTTGCGTTGCGCAACCTGGACGAGCATCTCGACGCGGATGGTTGGAACACGATGGACGTGACCTACCACCCTCCGCATGTCGAACGGTTGTGGAAGGACATTCAGAGCTTGGGTGAGCCCGTCCGTCTGTTCCTCCATAGGATTCACCCCTGCGAGCCGGGCGAGGCGCTCTGGCACCCGCACCCCTGGCCGTCTGCGGTCAAGCTCATTGACGGGGAATACGAGCATGGCGTCGGCTTCAAGGCGGTACATGAGGGGGGTGAGTCGCTCAACACGGCTTGCACCACGGTCCTGACCAAAGGGGCTCGGTACGAGATGGTGGAGCCAACGGCATGGCACTATGTCCGCCCACTCAAGGTGAGCCATACGGTCATGGTCTGCGGCGCCCCCTACAAGTACCCGATCGGCTTTCCCAAGCCGGAGGCCCCGCAAGGCCCTCTCGACCCTGCCACGATTATCGATCTGAAAACGTTCTTTGAAGGAGCCTACGATGACTGACGAAGAATGGGAGGCCGCCAAGGCCCAACTGATCGCCGACTGTCCCCTGTTTTTCAGGCATGGCGATCCCACGCCGGGAGCACAGAGCGGTCGTAATTTCTACTTTGAGATCAGCCGGGGCTGGCACGCGCCGGTACGAAAGGCGTGTCTCGCGTTGGAACGGATCGCCGAGAAGCACGAGGCACCCGAAGATCCCTACGAGGACCCTGACCTTCGACCGAGGGCAGCACAGATCAAGGAGAAGTTCGGGGGGCTGCGGCTCTACATCAATGGGCACAGCGACGAAGCTGCGGCGATCGTTGACACCGCCGAGGCCGAGTGCGCCAAGCTCTGCGAGGCGTGTGGCGAAGCGGGGCGGCTCCGCAATGACCTCGGTTGGATCACGACCTTGTGTGACACCCACTATGCCGAACGCGCGAAGAAGTAGGTTTCGTTCTCAGGCCACCTGTCGTACTGAGGACCACACGGTCCCTGCCTGATTGGTAGGCACGCCTGGAGATGCGGAGCCAAGAGGTCGCCCTCTGTGAACCCGGTTAGCTACCGGGCTCCGCAGATCCTAACCCGAGCAAAGTACACGCACGGGGACAAGCGTGGGGTTCAACTCCCCAAGGGATCACCCTTCAGAGGCCCGGCCATTTGGTCGGGCCTCTTCTAATTGGTTTCGGTCGGGCGCCCCGCGTCGTAATTGCACATGCCGGAGAAGTACGCGGTCCCCACACTATCGGTTGACCTCGATAAGAAGCAGCGCACGGCGCTCAAAGAGGCCCTGAAATTCATCCCCGAGACCTGGAAAGACGAGGCTAAGGAAGCCGTTACCAAGGCGCTCGCGGACGCGATCGAACACGAAGCCCTTGAGTTTTCGGCACACTCCCGTCCACGCTGGGCCAAGCGGCTGGAGGCCCTCGGCAACGCCATGTACGCGCTCGCGGAGGAGAACGACGGGAAGCGGCTCAAAGAACGAGCGCGTCTCGTCTTCCGCCTCGGCTCCCGTGTTGCTGCCACCTCTCTGATCATGGAGACCGACCTCCGATCTATCACCCGTGACTCCGATCGGTACGAGACGCGGGTGCTCATCCAGGGCGACGAATACCACGAGCTACACGGCGTCAGCGAGGAACACGACCCCCGAACGCTTTGGTTGAAATTCGGCCGATCCGAGCTTCGGATGGCCGAGCGCGAAGGACGTTCGGCCGTACTCCAAGCGCGCGTCACGTATGGCGTCACCGACCGGGAGCACGACTCCGCTTGGGCGATCTGTCTTCCCCTGATCGACGTGAAGATGGAGGGGGTTATGAATGGGCGCACCTGGATCACCGCCTGCATCGCGCCGCGCGGGCGGAACGACTTCAGAGTGCCATGGCCCGGCTACGACCCGACCAAGCACCCCGACGCGTACACCTGTAAGGAGTGCGAGAAGCGACACAAGGTCGTGCCCGAGGGCTACCAGCCATACGTGGACGCGCACCTGTACCAGCACGTCCAGGGCCGTCGTGTGTCAATCAGCATCGGACCTGCCGAGAAGGACTAGCCCGCGATCGGGACGGCGATCCATTCGACCCAATCGCCATCAAACACAATCTCGCCGCGGGCTTCCAAATGGGCAAGCTCGCGTCCGGTTTTGTAGCCGCCAAAGCTCGTGCAGAGATCCGAAATTAATACTCGCATGTCCGCCCGCACCTTTTCCCGAATGTCGGGATGGCGCTCGGGCTGCTTTGAGTAGCGCGAGTGAGGGTTCCAAACGATGTGGTTCACGGATCAACTCCTGAAGATCCAGAGTACCCTCACTCGCCGTGGGCGCCAGGAAGCGTGACAAGGAACCCTGCGAGCTTGAACCGAAGTAGGGCCCAATTCTGTCCTGCGGGCACAACTAGATGGGGCTTGAACCGAATTTCGCACCGATCTTCATCTGGGTAGAACGTCACCGTCTCTACGCATACCCGCAGAGGGCCCCGCTGGGGCTGCGGGGTCCAGGCGATCCAATCCCCGTGCCGAGGCAGGGGTGTGCCGGCCTCCCACTCCTTGCTGACGTGAGCAGGGGTGCCGGCCCCGATGGTGGGTCCGACTACGCCTGAGAGCCTAATCTTCATCCCCACCGGACAGAGATGAGACGATCACTTTGTCGGCCCAAGCAGCGCCCTGCCCGACAACAACGTTGACCGGCCCGCCGTCGAACGATTTGGCTCCCCGGATGGCGGTGCTGTCCTTCTTCCATTCGCGCTGAGCTTTGGCCAGCGGGTTCGTTCGGGTCGAGAGGACGTGGGCGATGAATTCCAGAGGAGGTTTGACCCCGTGCTCCTCGACGTAGTGAGCGAAGCCCGAAGGCCAAGTGTACGTGCCATCCGTCAGGCACCTCGTCCCGTTGAGCATGGCCGTCTCGACCATTTCCGACTTTCCCGCCAGGAGATCGGTGTACCTCTTCATCGGCTGGGTGCAACCCATCCGGCAGGATGAGTACCCGCGCCATGCGTGCTTTTCCGAGCCCCCTTTCAGGTGAGCGATCACCTTGGCTCGCTCGCTCTCGTCCCAAGTCTCATCCACGAAATCTGCGGGATCGGGCAAGTCCGGCTCATGGTCACTCTTCCAGTAGCCGAGATGCTTGGACGCGTACTTCGGATCAAACGAGGACCGTCGTGAGGGATGGTAGTCAAGCAACATGAGGGGCGTCCGGCTCAAACCCTGGCAGGTACGCCACGGCATCAATGTCTTCCCAGTCGAAGCCAACGCAGTCGTCGCATAGTCCGAGGATGGCGTTGCAGTTGCCGACGAGCACATAGGTCAGCGGGTACTCCTCGTGCTCCTCGCTGCGCTGGTCTGGGGCCTTGAGGCGAAGGACCGAACCTGGGAACACCCGAGCCTCACACACGCGGGAGCGCGTGCGTAGGCCGTGCTCCTCGTCGTAGGTGACGGCGAAAGGATGGAAGGTGAGGGATTCGTAGAGTGCGTCGTTCATCGCTAGATCTCTGGCTCAATCGGCTCGTTCACGTCGGCCTGGGTGTAGCCCGTCAGAATCACAGGGCGGTACTCGGCCAACTTGGCCTCCACGCAGTCGTCGCAGACGCGAGCAAGGGGGATGCCTTGCGCGTCGTACTCCCACCACGATTCTTCGTTGTGTTCGTGTCTATCCGTCATCTTTTGATCCGTAGTCGGCGTCGAAGCCGGCCTTCTTCCAAAGCCCTACGTCGTTCATCCACGCGTCGTCGGATGGGTACATCCGCCCTTGCAGATAGAGCAGGGCCTCGACTCCCTCGTTGTCGTCGTGGACCGGCATGTCCCACCGGACCATTGCGATCTCGGCGGCGGCACCCTGGCCTGCGTCTTCTCCACGGATGCCCTCTTGGAACCCACAGAACACCCGTTCGTTCGCGCGAGGGACAGCGCTGATATCCCAGGTGCGAGTGAGCGCGCACGCTTTGGTCTTGGTGCGGAGGACGAGAACAGCTTTTACACGGGTCATGGTTTGGCTACGTGGGGGTTCAGTTTCCACCCTGCGATCTTGAGCACCGCTCGCAGGACAGCGTTGGGGATGAGGGGGGACTCCATGTCATCACGGCTCCAAGTGTAGAAGCCCTCGGGTGTCGTGTAGATTCGGTGAAGGGCAAAGCCGTGTTCAAAGTAGGTGCCCTCAGACAATACCCGTGGCTGCCCAGGGTCCTCGACGGCGCGACACAGCCACCCTTCGATGGTGACGGGAGGACCAGATTGCTTAGCCATTCGGGTCTACTTACTCCAACTCCGATCAGATCTGAGCAAATCCGGCTATCGCTCGCCACGGGTAGATGCGTAGCTCCCACAGGGTCGCTGCCCGGTTTCGCGCAACCCACGCGTCGGGCATCCTCTCAGCGTTCACAGACGCCTCCCAGGACGTGAATGCGCGCCAGCACGCCAGACTACTCGCCGACCTTGCAAGACTCGGCTACGGCGACGTGACGGCTTACACGGGCGTGTGGGAAGGTGCCCCCGAGCGGGCTGTTCTCGTGAGCGGGATCAGGCGAGCCGATCTGTTGGACCTTGGGCGTAAGTACGGCCAGAAGGCCGTCGTGTTCGATGGCGCGATGCTCAATCTCTAACCCCTTGGGGTAAGAGCGGGTGTGGAACCCTCCCTGGACATTTGGATCGATCTGAGAGGGCGTGTGGCCATGCGTGGGATCGATTTTCGATTCGACAAGGAGGAGGTCGAGGAGGTCTTGATCGCCAACGGTTACTCCAACCTCCGAATCGAGACGGTCTGGTCAGCGCTCGGGGCTAAGGACGTGTGGTTCGTGAATGCGGAGTCGGGCCACCCTGTCGAAGCCCTCTACGCATTCCGAGACGTTATCAAGGCCAAGTTGAAAGGGCTGTTGCTCGCGTGATCGAGGACTGGACAATCGAAGAGATGGACGAGCGGCTCGCACAGATCCAAACGCTGCTCAAGCCTCTTCACGACGAGCACGGTCGGATCCAGATGCGACTCACCGAGGAGATTGCCCGCGTCCACAAGGGCTGCGCCCACTGCCACGGCACAGGCGAAGCTCGCAAGTACAACTTCGGCCACAACGGCGACCCTTGGATCTACTACCGTTGCCCGGGACCAGATGATGGATAAGGAAACGACAAGAATCACCATTGCTAGGGTCTCGCAGGTCAGCAAGTACCTGGAGATCTGGAGCACCGACGCCGACCCCGGCGACCGTTGGGAGTTTGCCATCCGCAACGCCGAACTGCCCGACGCGATTTGGGATGCGGGCCTCCACAACAACGTGCTCACGCATGGCTACGCGGGCCTCGTGATCGACCTCAAGCTCGGAGAGTATGGACACACGGGTGTCGAGCGTATTGTCGGACGAGAGAGCACCATGAGCCGCATCCCGAAAGACCCGTCCGCCAACAAGATCGAGATCGGAGATGACCACATCGACGTTCGGATCTCCGGCACGGACGTGTGGGTTCGTGCACCCTTGTCTCCGAAACTCCAAGCTGCGACACCGACACAGCGCGAGGACTACCGTTTCCTTGGCGTCGGCATCCACTGGCCCGAGCTTGACGAGGATCTCAGCATCGCCGGTCTTGTCCGCGATGCAACGCGATGGTGGGATCCCGAGACCGAGCAGGCTACGTGCGATAGCGAAGCATGATCGAGTCGATCTCCGCTTTCAGAGCTTCGATCGAACCGTTGTTCAGGATCTCGTGGTCGAACGGCCCGAGGTCTTGATTCTCGCTGGAATGGCTGCGCTCCAGCTTGTCTTCGATCGGACTCCAAGGTTCGCGGGTGATGCGGATCAGAAGCCCGAAGTCCTCGCCCGCCGACCGGATCAACTTGGGCTCGTTGGGGAAGCGCACATCCTCGACCACGAGGTCCCCCTCCGGCATGGTCGCCTTCCACGCGTCCGTCCACAGCGAGGGGCTGACCAGATCTCGACCCCACTCCTTGCCGAGCACTTGCATGGCGAAACGAGGAGTTTTGCCCCCGAGGAGGTCGCAGGGCACCTCCTTCAGATCCCCGTCTGTGTGCCGCTCGGAGAGCCCAAGAGCACGCATCATGGCCTTCAAAGGGCCCGCGAGCCGGTGTCGGGTGAAGCCGTAGCGCTCGATCAGGTAGTTGGCCGCAGTGGTCTTTCCTGACCCTAGAGGGCCGCAAAACCCGATGATCATGGGGGAGTGCATGTAGGAATTTACCCGAGCAGGTGTCGTTTTGGGTGCGGCCGTCGTACTTGGTACATGAGCGAGATCCAGTTTGTCGTGAGCGTCATCAAAGCCCCCTCCGTGGCGGGCCATCGGGAGAAGTTCGCGGTCAAGGTTGGGCTCAAGGAGGTTGGTTCGGTGTATCGGATCGACCCGCGGAATTCCTACTACTCCGCCGACACAGATCACCACGGCCGGTGGGTCTGGGAGAGCGACGAGGGCTGCTCCCTTGATTTTCAAACATCCCTCCCCACCCGCTTGAAGGCTGTGTACGCGATGCTCGCGTACTCGGATCACGGAGACGACCAATGAGCTTCAACCACAATGTTACCCCGGCCGCGTGGAACGAGCTTTCGCTCGACATGCCCTTCTCCACCCCGTGCGCCTCGTCCGAAGACGAGGCGTTCAACACCCCTGGCTGCTGCCTGAAAAGTAACGAGCGGGCCGACGGCGGATGGCCGGCGTACTTCGGGCGTCTCCTCTCAAACAAAGATCTTTGGCCGACCGGGCTCCCGCACCCCGAGGGTCATACAGTGATCGTCTTGGCGATGGTCCGCTACCCGAATGACCCGCTTTGGGTCTGGACTGGATCGAAGGCCGAGTATTACTCGGTGTGGCGTTGCGACTGAATCGCCAGGAGCCGGAGGTACAACCGAGCGCGAAGGTTTCGGACCCAAAGCCACAAGCGGGTCCACCAACGCAGCCGTTTGCCGAGGGTCATGGTCCCCCCTTCGATCTTCGTGACGCGGTGGAAGTCGCTTCCTCCGATCGACACGTAGTCCCCTTCTGCGAAGGCTCGCGTGTTGGCGACCTGAACCTCGATCTCGCTCACGCAAACCTTCGCCGGAACACTTCAAGGTTCGTCTGTCCGCGAACGGAGGCCGCGTAGACAGCGAACACGACTCGATCGAAGGCCCCCTTGAAAACGTCTGACTCAAGGTGCGTGGCGAAGGCATCGGCGACCATCTCGGGGTCGCATTTGAACACGCCACATCCCCAAGCACCGAGGACGATGTTGCGTGCTCCGTTGGCGTGAGCCACCCCCAGGACGTAGCCCGCCCTACGACGCAGAGCGCCCTCGATATCGTCGCCGACACGAGCCGCGCCCGCGTTGGGTGCCGGTGCCGTGATCACGCCAAGCTCCGCCGTCTCCTCTTCCTCCAACAATTCGTAGCCGTCGTCGGCACGGAAGAACGTCACGTCACGAGTGTAGATGATGTTGTCGGTGTAGAGTGCCGTTTTGGAGGCCCTGTTCGCGGTGTAGTAGTCGGGAACCTCAAGGAGCGCGTGGTAGAGGAGCGAGCAACGGCATAGATCTTCCTCCTGCGCCTTGGTCCCACGGACGTAGCCGCCACCCGGCCTCTTGCCCGAGGCGAAGTTCAAGATGGCAACCTTGGCTCCGGTCTCTTTTGCGAGTGCGCGGCCGGTGTCCCCGGTCGTCCCGGCAGTGACCTCGATCTTCGGCGCGGCGTTTGAGGGATGGCTGGTGCCGTCCATGATCTGATCGAGACGCTCGGGCCCATACAGAGTGGAGTCCCCGTACTTGACGGAGACCTTGCCGCGGCGAGCCATGTAGTAGCCGCCGTCAAGGATGCGTGTGTTGTCGTTGAAAATGTGTTTCATTGGAATTCCTGTACTCGTCGGGAGCACCTTAGCCATCTGTCAGATGGTCGCCTTTGCGGACCCACTCCATGTGGTCGTCCGTCATCGTTTCCTTGGACCGGGAGACGAAGCCCGCGTCCGTCCAGTCGGCTTCGCGCTTGTCGAATTTCTCAGTGTCCGGGGAGATGAGCGGCTTGAGGTGAACGACCGGACCCATCGAATCGTTGGGGTTGACCACCCATTCAACCTTGTCGATCTCGCGCTCTACATCCTCTCCCCGCGAGATGAAACGCATCGTTTCCCCTTTTCGGGGGATCGGGTCTTGCGGCGGCATCGAACGACGCAGCACCATCTTGCGGGTCTTGTGTGGGTCGGCGCTGCCCCAGCCCTCGATCTGGAGGAAGGGGATCTCGATAATCACTGGAACACCTTGTCGGCAATCTCGCTGTACGCACCCGTGATCGGTTGAACGGGCTGCTTGACCGGCGTCGGCACGGTGAGCGGGGTGACAATTTTGGGTGCGTTCCCGGCGTCCATGTCGGACGCCATGATTTCTTCCAAGCGCCCGCTCATGCTCTGGCCTTGGCTCTCACACCATGCCCTCCACCGCACGTAGGTTGTCCCTTTGATTGAGATTGATCGTCGTGTTTGTCGTTTTCCCATCGTTTCCTAGCTCTCATCGAGTACGAACATGACGCACTGTCCTCGCCCATCGAGGAACTGCGGTCTTGCGGTTTGGCACGTCATCCCTTGGGAGGCCCTGCAATTCCACGAGCCATTCGTGCTCTTAGTGTGGGAAGTGCCCCCTGGTTTCTTCGTGACCCAAAATCCGTATTTGCACAGGTCGCCGCAAGGCGTTCTGTTCGGTTGCTTCTCCTCGCCCGGTACGCGGATCGAATGGAGCACTTCGCCGTCGGCGTCGAGCACTTGGAGTAGCGTGTTCTCGACCACCATCTTCTCCGCCTTGGCTTCCCGGATCTCCTTGCGCAACGCCATCATCTCTTCCTTGGCGGCATTGATATCGCGGCGCTGAGACGAGAGGGTCTGCCCCTCCGCCGGAAGGGCAAGGCGGGCGTGAACATTGCCCTCGCCATCGACAAGGTGGACAAGAGCATTCTCCAGTTCCTTGATCTCCTCTTTCGCGGCGGCCAAAGCCTTGACCGTTTTCTCGTCAGGCTTGCGTGCGAAGAACGAGCCGACGGAGACACCGCAAGCGGTGAGCGCGAGTAGGACAGCGACCCAGGTCATTGTTCAGATCCAACCGGGGCTAGGACGCTAATCTTCCAAGGCGCCTTCGCGTCTGAGGACCGCCTTCGCGTCGGCTATCCGCTGCTCACGATCCCGTGCTTCCCGTTCGGCGCGGGCCTTCTCAGCGGCCTCCTCGTCCTTCAGGCGCTTCGCATCGAGCTTCTTGTGCTTCTTCCACCACGTCACAAGCCCTTGGGGCCATCGTTTTCGCTTCTCGATGTTGGATCCCTCGTCATCGAGGAGCTTGCAGCACCCACACAGCATTCGCGTCAGCTTGTCGATCGCCAGCCGTTGCTGGTGGATCTGATCGTGGAGGTAGGAGGGGTCATCGTCGCGTGAGTCACGGCAGGGCATCAGAGTTCTCCTCGCGGCCAAAGGGCCGCCGCTTCCGATACCACTTACGCCAAACAGGGTAGAGCAGGAACACGACGGCGCCGATTATGGCCGTCCAGAGCTTTGTGAGGGCGAAGACGGTGATCCAGAGCGCCTCTTTCGTCACCCAGAAGTAGGCGGCCTTCCGCCAACATTCGATCTGATCGGCCGATCGTTCCTGTTGCTCGGCCATCCGATCTGCAATTTGCGCGTGTGCGAAGGTGAAAACGAGCGCCAGCGCTGTGACCCGGTTGGGCCACGTGCCCCCCGTCGCCTCCGCGGAAGCGAACACGATGGCAGTGACGACCCCGATCTCGTAGTGCCACGTTCTCACTTGGGCCCGTGGTTCTGGTCATGCTCAGCTTTCACGGCCTCATACTGAGACCACGCCTCGGGAGTGTCCTCCCGAATAGCGCGTTCGTGCGACACTGCCACAACGGCAGCAGACGCTTCAGGGTCGGTAAGGAGCCCGAGAGGGTCGCCCTTCGCACGCTTCACCGCAGCCCGCAGCTTTTCTATGTCAGCCATGCGACACCTTACCTGTCAGGGAGCGATTCCGAGGTCCCAGCCTTCGCTCTCGTACTCTTCGCCGTCCTCTTCTTCCGGCTCGTCCCATTCGGCGAGCCATGCCACGAACGCCTCGCCGCCGATCAGCTTGCGAACGACCTCACTGAGAATCCACTGCTTGTGGTGCGACCCGTCGATCATCCCGTACTGCTCGATCACCTCGACCGCTTCCTTGACCCGTGCGTCCAGATCAGGGTTCGGGTCGGCCTCCGTGATATCGCGGTAGCGGAGGGAATACGTGTTGCCATCAGGCGCTTCGCACAGGACCGTGTACCAGCCGCCATCCTGTACCGGGTCGTCGCCGACCATGGTGACGATGGTGCCCCGGGGTAAGGTCACGTCCTTGGCGTGGTAGTTGATCGCCGGCTCGACCGTGATCATGCGTTGGGGGAACGAGAGGCTCATGCGCCCCCTTACGCCAACTCAGGGGTAGATCCAGTCCTGCCACGAGTGTTTGCAGTCGCACCAGATCTAGGCGCCCTGGGCCGTATTGCCGCCGATCCTGCTATACGTTGACCCCGGTAATGGATCCCAAGCGCGTAGCCGCCCGCTTCCGCGAGGCACGCACCTTGATCCCGATCAAGGGCAAGGCGAAGCCTTACGAGCGCATCGTGTTTCGTGCTCTGGTGGGCCACATGGCCGAACCGGCGATCAAGGTCACGTTGCGCCCTCTGAAGCGCATGGGGCCCAAGATCGGGGACGTGCGCTACGAAGACCTAGAGCGTGGAAGGGCTGAGATCCGTTTTCTGAGCAAGGGCAGCCTGCTCATGTCCTGTGGCTACATCGCGCACGAAATGACCCACGTGAAGCAGTACGTCCGCGGCGACCTGCGGGTAACGATCACGCGGGATGGCCCGGTGTTTCTGTGGCAGGGCAAGCCGTACATGAGCGCGAAGGACTACGCGGCGATCACCAACTACGCCGAATACGCGAAGCTCCCTTGGGAGGCCGAAGCGATCCGGGTCCAAAAGACCCTGCCTCGCCAATGGCTGAGCAGCGCCGTCCCATCTCTGCGGGGGCAGGACCCCACCCTCGACTACCTGATCGACAACGATCTGTTGCTGTACTAGCCCGATCCTGGCTATACCTCGACCCGAGTATGGACCCTAAGCGTGTAGCAGCCCGCTTCCGAGAGGCTGCGGGCTACCACCACACCGAAGGCGAGCGCTTTTGGGGCCGTGAGGGCGCAGGCGCCCTCCTGAGAGCCGCGGACACCGGCAGGGTCCTCCTTGTCCGCCGCAGTTCCCTCGTGGAACAGCCGGGCATGTGGAGCGCCCCAGGGGGTGCCATCGAGCAAGGGGAGAGCCCTGCGAAAGCCGCGCTGAGCGAGCTACGCGAAGAGGTCGGTTTCACAGGTCCCGTCGCCCTCACGGCCGGATACGTGTTCCGAAAGGGCTCGTTCCAGTATCACAACTTCTTCGGCACCATTCCCCGCGAATTCAAGGCCCGGTTGAACTGGGAGAGCGACGACTACGACTGGGCCGACCTGAACGATCTGCCCACGCCCCTGCATCCTGGTTTCCGTTCCTTCATCCAACACGATCGGGATCGGATCGAAGGCGGCATGGCCCGCTCCGCCAGCTACTCCGAGTACAACCTGCTTGCCGTGGTCGAAATGTTCGCCGACCAAGCCCACTACCCATTGGGCTCATGCGACATGAATCGAGGCGACTGCGAGATGATGAGCAATGTCTTGCTGGAGTGGCTCGGCACCGTGACGTTGCCAGACGGGTTTCAAGACCTCGCCGACGACCTCGGCTCCGCGCACCTCGTTGCAGGTCACGGTTTCAAGAAGAGGCTCGGCCGTGATGCTGAGCCCATGTGGCTCGACCTGGGCGGAGACTCGCTTTCGCACGTGGTCGTCCGTGTCGGCCCTTGGGTCGTAGACCTGACAGGCAAGCAGTTCGGGTCGAAGTACGCCGACCCCATCTACCCGTTCTCGGTCTTCCGACAACGGTGGGGCAAGACGCAGCGGATCAGCAAAGCGTCGCCGCAGATGAACGCTATCCGCTGGCAGATGCTTCAGAGCAGTTAGTCTTCGGCGGGTGGAAGCTCTTTCACGACCCCAACCACGTCGATCACGTCCACAAGCTCTTTCGGAATCTGGCGAACCCCGCCCTTCGTCTCCACGCTCTCCAACGCCTTCCGCCCCCTCGCATCTTCGGTCAGCTTGAGCAGAATCGCGGCAAGCTCGTTCAGATCGATTTGCTTGACCGAGCCCACGTCCTCACGCAGTGCCTTGTTCTCCGCTTCCAGTTGGGTGACACGACCGGCCAACGCCATGAGCGCCCGATTGTCTGACTCCAACTGTGTGATTCGGGTGTCGGCTTGCTTCGCTTCCACCTTCACCCGGCGCACGGTCTCTTTCGCTTCCGCGATTGCACTTGACGCGTCGCCTACGAATACCGGGCAAGGAAGCTCCTTGAACGACTCGATCAGTTTGTTCTGGCAGTCGCGGTAGGTGTACCCGCGGCCGGACGCGTTTATGCCGGAAATATCCTCGCAGCCGCAGACCTTGCAGACCTTTCCATTGAGCCAGCCGCCCTCCCACTTGTGCTTCTTGAAGTCGGGCTCGGGATCGGCTACCTCACCTGGGAGTGCCTTCGTCACGGCCCATACTACCGCCCTAACCGAAATCGAATCCGCCGCCGGGTCGGAACACGACCTTCGTGTACCCCCCGCCGTAATGGACCGTGATCGGGTCCCCGGCCTTGATCGAGCGTATCGCTCTGACCGTGACGATTGGGTTGTCGTCGGCCCACTCCTCGTCGGTGTACGAGGCGTTCGGCTTGTCATCGTGGTTGTAGAACATCGCGTAGCCGCCCACGACGGCGTGCCCCTTGCCGTAGGGCATGACGTAGTGCTCCATGACCATGCCCTCGAATTGTTCGTCAGGGATCGGGATGGCCGGGCAGTGTTCCAACACTTCAAAGCGGGCGATATCGGCCAGCGCGTACACACCCCGCCCCTTTCCGGGGACGACCTCGATGCCGAGCTTGGGGTTTTGGATGATGTAGTGGGCCACTACCGCAACGTGTCTATAGGACGACTCATCGGGAGACCGTCACCTTGGCTTGCGGGTAGTCACGGCACGCGACAAGGTACTGATCCACGAAGCGGACCAAGCCGTCGTAGGTGCCCCATCCGTTCTCGGGGTTGAGCGCCTTGAATCTGGCGGGGTCGGAGCGCAGTAGAGTCAGGCCCGCATCCAAGAGCGGGATCAGTTGCTCCGCGATGCTGACCCCGATCTCTTCGGGACGCCACAACGCTTTGTACACCCCGGCTTCGCCCGCCATCTTGCCGAGGTTGTGGGTGATATTTGCGGAGTAGACCTCGCCCGTCTCTCCCTTTGGATCGTGGACTACAACGGGCACTCGACCAGGGAAACGTTCGGTCCACTCGTCGTGTGTGATCTCGACCACCGCCCCCTGCTCGCGGATGAAGATGCGATCAGAAGCCTCGACTGGGCGAGGGGTTTCGATTTCCAAGTGAACGTCTAAGCTCATTGCTGCTCCATTGCTGCCGCGACGGCCCTTCGGATCCGAACCGCTGTCGCAGCGTCCGGCTTCCACAGGTGCTCAGGGTGGTCTTCAAAAATGTACTGGCGAGGAGGGTCGGGGTCGGGGGCACGGTGCCCGGGTGCTGGCTCGACGGGCTTCCTTGCGTCCTCCGTGACCACCGTGTACCAGACCGTATCGACCTGCACTCGGGTGATATGGGCAGGGCGGTATTTCGTAACGTTGAGCACCCCGTAGCCCCGGTGTCGGGCGCCCTCCAAGACGGCAGTGCGCCAGGACGTGCGATCAACCCAATCGGTCGGCGCCCACGGGTCGCGCACCCAATCAGCATGCGTCGCCGGATACGTTGGCTCTGACCGCTTCACGAAACTCCTCGCCACCTTCCACACGCCCCGGATCTTCTGGACGCGAGCGACACGCTTGCCATCCCGAAAAATGTCGTACTGGTGATTGTGCCCGCGCTCCAGGCTCAGCTTGACCTTGGGCCACTCGATGTTTGCAACGAACATTTACTCAGCCCGATCAATCGCTTCAACCCACTGCACGACAACAGCAGCAAGCTGGATAAGCTCGCCACGCAGTGCAACAGGATCATTGTGTGCCTCAACTGCCTCAGACAATTCTTCGACGGCGATGGCGGTCCAACTACACTGCCCGCGGTCCGCTGCGGTTTGGCAGATGAACTTCGCACGGTCCGCTGTTGGGATTTCGTGTTCCTCCGCGATCCGTTGGTGGCTCGCCCCGCGTTGAGCTAGCACCGGGTCAACATGTGGGAGGTTTTGCTGACCCCACTTTTCGTCTTGCCGCACACGCTCAGCTTGGATTTCTTCGTAGATCGTCATTAGCCCCGACTCCTGAATTTCTTTCCCTTTTCGTCGTAGTAGCCGACGACGCAGTTCTCCTCGTCGTCCCACCGGAGCATTACGTCGAACTTCTCGGCGACGGCGAGCAGGTGCTCCTCGCTCACCCGCCAGTACCCTTGCGAAGACGGCCCGTAGGCGTCCCAGTGAGGCTTGCCCAGACCCCCGATCCACGGCCGGAATTCGACCTCAACAACCTCGATCTCTTCGACGCGAAGGCGGGTCCTCATGCGACGACCTCCTCCTCCTCCTCGTCCTCGTACACCGACGGGAGCACGCGCAGTCTCTTTGCAGCCTCTTCGCACTCTTCTTGGGCTTCCTCATGGTCCGAATTCGCGCCACGCTCGATGTGGCCGTTGTCGCACTCGACGTACC